>ERZ724507.310-NODE-310-length-22416-cov-7.931711_pt1 | contig 22416 bp, 19 predicted proteins | sample MGYA00376040_ERZ724507 | MGnify/ENA primary metagenome ERZ724507 (study PRJEB28724, sample SAMN07190883) | activated sludge metagenome | isolation source: activated sludge of sewage treatment plant in Hong Hong | place: Hong Kong | collected 2016-03-17 ...
CCCATCGCAACACTTTACCTCCCGACAGGTGTTGCACTTCATATTTGAGGCCGACATCTAATAAAATCAAATGATTGCGTGATTATTAATCCGGCCAATAGGTTCGTCCCCTTCGACGATGTCGACGTGCATTTCCGGATTGCGCCGGGGGCCTCATTGCTGCGGACAGACTCAGCCCTGGCGCTCCAGACGCAGGAGCAATTCACTCCGACCCCTTTGGGTCAAAGCAATCATCGAAATCAGCGTGCGCAACAGCATTTTCGACGCGGCAATGGCCGACATCGCGACTGGCGGCAATGAGGATTTTCATCTCAGCTTCGAGTCCGCCCGCCAACTGTTCGCCGAAATCACGCCAGCCCGCCTCGACCTGTGGGACACCCTGCGCAAGAACGGCCCATGCAGTATCTACGCCCTCGCCAAAGCCGCCGCCCGCAACTATTCGAGTCCACACCGACGTCGCCCGGCTCATTGATCTCGGACTGGTTGAAAAGTCCGATGGTGAAATGATTCACTTGCCATTCGATGATGTCGAAGTGCATTTTCACCTTGCTCAGGCGGCTTGATTGCTACCGATTCATGCGGCTCCCGAATTTTGAACGCAGGAGTATTTCTCTCTGACCCCAACTGTTGCAATACTTGTCATTACATAGACCGACATCGTGCCTTCAAGCTGCTTTCCTGAGTGATGGTCAATAGCGGGGTTGCTGCTACGCTGGATTCACATTCATCAACACGGCCTTTTGTTCCAACATAGCAACTCACTCGACGACTACCCGCGCTATATGGCGTCAAACCGGACGTGGCGGTCACTGCCATGAGGCAGGCGTGAATCTTTTCGGTATTGCCATAGTTGTCCTGAACAACTGAAACTGGCGCCGACCGTGACTCAACCTTTTGTTCAGCCTCTCGATTTCTGAGCCACGCCCTTTGCCGCTCAAGATCAGATTGCGCACGTTGATATTGAGTATCCGATGTATTTGAGCTTTGAGCCGTTGTTACCTGCACAGAATATTCGGAACACGGCGAGGACGAAAACACCACGCGACCACCCGCCTCCTTGCATTTATAAGCGTCGGCATGCGCGAGAAAGGAAACGAAAAAGAGGATTAGTAGGTGTATGGCGCGCATGACTTTGTTCGAGTGAATGAAGATGGAATGACGTGGAAATAATAGGAGCAGATGATAACTATCAATTGCAAAAAGATGGCAGCTTGATTCATTCGGAATATTACCCCCTACCATCCGTCATCGCAGCCTCGCCGCCGCTAGGCAGACGCCGTTAGCCCTGTACGATGCGGCTATAATCCACCCCCTCCCAGCCGCACCCGCGTCATCGTGTCCGCCTCTCGCTCCCTGCTTTCCCTCCCCGCCCTGCCCAAGCCCGGCGCCCGTATCGATTTGCCGCCGCTGGCCGGTTCGGCGGATGCGCTGGCGCTTGCTGAACTGGCCGCGCAGAGCAAGGGTCGGCTGCTGGCCGTGGTCACTGCCAGCGCGGCGGATGCGCAGCGCTTGCTGGATGAAATCCCGTGGTTCGCGCCGGGCCTCAAGGTGCGGCTGCTGCCAGACTGGGAAACGCTGCCCTACGATCACTTTTCGCCTCACCAGGATCTCGTTTCCGAGCGCCTGGCTACCTTGTGGGCAGCGCTGCAGGGCGAGGTGGAAATCCTGCTCGTGCCAGCGTCGACCGCAGTCAATCGGCTGGCGCCACCGGAATTCATGGCGGCCTATACCTTCGAGTTCAAAAAAGGCCAGAAGCTCGACGCCGAGAAGTTCCGCAGCCAGGTGACGCTGGCCGGCTACGCCCACGTCACGCAGGTGGTGTCGCCCGGCGAATATTCGATCCGCGGCGGGCTGATCGACCTTTTTCCGATGGGCTCGCAACTGCCCTACCGGCTCGACCTCTTCGACGACGAGATCGAGAGCATCAAGACCTTCGACGTCGATACCCAGCGCACCGTTTTCCCGGTGCCGGAAGTGCGCCTGCTGCCGGCGCGCGAGTTTCCGATGGACGACAAGGGGCGCACGCATTTCCGCCAGTGCTTCCGCGAGCGTTTCGAGGGCGACCCGGCCAAGTCGGGCATCTACAAGGACATTTCGACCGGTATCGCCAGCGCCGGCATCGAGTATTACCTACCGCTGTTCTTCGATGAAACGGCGAGCATTTTCGATTACCTGCCGAAGGATGCCGTGTTCGTCACCCACGGCGACGCGCCGGCTGCGATTGCCGCCTTCTGGGCCGACACCCGCTCGCGCTACAACCTGTTGCAGGGCGACAAGGCGCGGCCGCTGCTGGCGCCGGAAGAACTGTTCCTGACCGACGAAGCGTTTTTCACGGCGGCCAAGGGTTACGGTCGACTGGCCCTGAATGCCAAAAATGCCGATGCGACCGGAAAACTGCCCAATGTGGCGGTCGACCGCAGGAGTGACGATCCGCTGGGTGCGCTGAAGAACCACCTCGCCGCCTTCAAGGGTCGCGTGCTGCTGGTCGCCGAAACCGCCGGCCGCCGCGAAACGCTGGCTGCGATGTTCGGCGAGCACGGCCTGAAGCCCGCCGCCAGCGCCGACCTCGCCGGCTTTCTGGCTGGCGACGCCCGGCTGGCACTCGGCATCGGCCCGCTGCAAGCCGGTTTTGCGCTGGACGACCTGGCCTTCATCACCGAAACCGAACTGTTCGCCGGCACGCCGCGCCGCACCCGACGTGAAGCGGCCAAAAAGGCCACTTTCGACAACTGGCTGAAGGATCTCACCGAACTCAAGGTCGGCGACCCGGTGGTCCATGAAAGCCACGGCATCGGGCGCTATCGCGGGCTGGTCCGCATGGACCTCGGCCTCGGCGAGCAGGAATTCCTTGAACTGCATTACGCCAACGAGGCCAAACTCTTCGTGCCGGTGGCGCAGTTGCACGTGATCTCCCGTTATTCGGGGGCCGACCCGGAAAGCGCGCCGCTCCACACACTCGGCTCCGGCCAGTGGGAGAAAGCCAAGCGCAAGGCTGCCGAACAGGCGCGCGACACCGCGGCCGAACTGCTCGCCCTTTACGCCGCACGCGCCGCCCGCCAAGGGCACGCCTTCGCCTTCAAGGAGTCCGACTACGAGGCATTCGCCGATGGTTTCGGCTTCGAGGAAACCAACGACCAGGCGACAGCCATCGCCGCCGTCATCGAGGACATGCGTTCCGGCAAGCCGATGGATCGGCTGGTGTGCGGCGATGTCGGCTTCGGCAAGACCGAGGTCGCGCTGCGCGCTGCCTTCTGCGCGGTGGCCGGCGGCAAGCAGGTGGCGGTGCTGTGCCCGACCACCCTTCTTTGCGAACAGCATTACCAGACCTTCACCAACCGCTTCGCCGACTGGCCGGTACGCATCGCCGAAATTTCCCGCTTCAAGACCGCCAAAGAATCGGCACAAGCCCTGCAGGAACTGGCGGAAGGCAAGATCGACATCATCATCGGCACGCACAAGCTGATCGGCAAGGATGTGAAATTCAATCGGCTCGGCCTCGTCGTCATCGACGAGGAACACCGCTTCGGCGTGCGCCAGAAGGAGACCCTGAAGGCCATGCGCGCCGAGGTCGACGTGCTGACCCTGACCGCGACGCCGATCCCGCGTACGCTGGCAATGAGCATGGAAGGCCTGCGCGACTTTTCGGTGATTGCCACCGCGCCGCAAAAGCGACTGGCGATCAAAACCTTCGTTTCCCGCTTCTCCGACGGCATCATCCGCGAAGCCGTGCTACGCGAACTGAAGCGCGGCGGCCAAGTGTATTTCCTGCACAACGAGGTCGACACCATCGACAACATGCGCGAGAAGCTGGAAAAGCTGGTGCCGGAAGCACGCATCGTCATCGGCCACGGCCAGATGAACGAGCGCGAGCTGGAACGGGTGATGCGCGATTTCACCGGCCAGCGCGCCAATGTGCTGTTGTGCACGACCATCATCGAGACCGGAATCGACAACCCGCACGCCAACACCATCCTGATCAACCGTTCCGAGAAATTCGGCCTCGCCCAGTTGCACCAGTTGCGCGGCCGCGTCGGCCGTTCGCACCACCAGGCCTATGCCTACCTGCTGGTGCAGGACGAAAAGGCGATGACCAAGCAGGCGAAGATGCGCCTCGACGCCATCCAGGCCATGGAGGAACTCGGTTCCGGCTTTTTCCTCGCCATGCACGACCTGGAAATCCGCGGTGCCGGCGAGGTGCTGGGCGACAACCAATCGGGCGAGATGCAGGAAGTCGGCTTCAACCTGTTTACCGACATGCTCAACCGCGCCGTTGCCGCCTTGAAGCAAGGCAAGCACCTCGATGTGGTGGACCTTACCCAGCCGCTCGGCATCGGCACCGAAATCAACCTGCGCACCCCGGCCCTGCTGCCCGATGCCTATTGTCCGGACGTTCACGAACGCCTGACCCTCTACAAGCGGCTGGCCAACTGTGAAAGCGCCGACGAACTCGACGGGCTGCAGGAGGAACTGGTCGACCGCTTCGGCCAACTGCCGCTGCAGGGCCAGTCGCTGCTCGCCACGCACCGGCTGCGCCTGCTGGTCAGGCCGCTCCATGTGCAGAAGCTCGACGCCTCGGCCGACCAGATCACGCTGCAGTTCGGCCCGGAATTCGCGAGACTGGCGCCTGTCGACCCGATCAGGATCATCGATCTGATCCAGAAGAACCGCAGCTACAAATTGGCCGGACAGGATAAAATCTCGTTTTTTCGCCATTGTCCGACCCTGAACGACAAGGTCGCCGCCGTCAAAGACATGATTCGCCAGCTGAGCCAGTAAGCCATGAGCACCATCGACATCGAGAACGTCAACGTCACCGCCTTCGACACCATGCCGACGCCGGAGGAGATCCACAGCCGCCTGCCGCTCTCGCTGGCAGCAGCGCGCACCGTCATGCATGGCCGCGACACGCTGCGCAGCATCCTCGAGCGCAACGACCCGCGCCTGTTCGTCGTCGTCGGCCCGTGCTCGATCCACGATCCGGTCGCCGGCCTCGATTACGCCCGCCGTCTCAAGGCGCTGGCCGACGAAGTCGGCGACACGCTGCAACTGATCATGCGCGTCTACTTCGAAAAGCCGCGCACCACCGTCGGCTGGAAGGGTTACATCAACGACCCGTTCATGGACGACAGCTTCCGCGTCGATGTCGGCATGGAGCGGGCCCGCCGCTTCCTGCTCGACGTCGCTGAAATCGGCCTGCCGACCGGCACCGAGGCACTCGACCCGATCTCGCCCCAGTATTATGGCGACCTGATCACGTGGACCGCCATCGGCGCCCGCACCGCCGAATCGCAGACCCACCGCGAGATGTCCTCCGGCCTGTCCACGCCCGTCGGCTTCAAGAACGGCACCAGCGGCGACCTCGCCGTCGCGGTCAACGCCATCCTGTCGGCGTCGAAGCCGCATTCCTTCCTCGGCATCAACGGCCAGGGCCGCGTCGCCGTCGTCCGCACCCGCGGCAACCGCCACGGCCATATCGTCCTGCGCGGCGGCGACGGCCGCCCGAACTACGACACGGTCTCCATCGCGATGGTCGAGCAGGCGCTGACCAAGGCCGGGCTGCCGAACAACATTGTCGTCGACTGCTCGCACGCCAACAGCTACAAGAATCCCGACCTGCAGCCGCTGGTCATGGCCGACATCGTCAACCAGGTCCGCCTCGGCAACAAGTCGCTGATCGGCGTCATGATCGAATCCAACATCGAGGCCGGCAACCAGCCGATCCCCGCCGACCTCGGCCAGCTCAGGTACGGCTGCTCGGTCACCGACGCCTGCGTCGACTGGGAAACCACCGAAACGATGATCCGCGACGCCGCTGTGCTGCTGCGCGACGTGCTGCCGGAGCGGATGGGCTGAGCCCGCCATTGCCTTGCGGGCAGACCTCAAGGCACAATGCTGGGGTCTGCCCCGCCGGAATCCATGTCATGGCCTTGCCGAAAGCCACCGATCACCGCTTCACCTATGCCGACTACCGGCAATGGCCCGCTGACGAGCGCTGGGAACTGATCGACGGCGTTGCCTACGCGATGGCGCCGGCACCGACGATCAGCCACCAGACGCTGGCCGGGCAACTCTTCCGGCAGATCGACGAAGCACTTGACGGTGCACCGCGCCGCGCCCTGATCGCTCCGGTCGACGTCCTGTCGCCGGCAGCGAGCGAGACTGACGATCAGGCAACGACCGTCGTCCAGCCCGATATTCTGGTCGTCTGCGACCCCAAAAAAATCACCGAACGCAATGTCCGCGGCGCCCCGGACTGGATCATCGAAGTCCTCTCCCCCGCCAGCGCCCGCCACGACCATCTAACCAAGCGCGCCCTCTACGAACGCGCCGGTGTCCGTGAATATTGGCTGGTTCACCCGGTCGACCGCGTCATTACGGTTTACACGCTGAAAGACGGCCAATACGGCGGCCCGGAAATAGCCGACATGGCCGGCGAACGCGTGCCGACGATTTTCCCGGAGATCGTGATTCGCTGGCAGGCGATTCTGGAAAAGTTGCCGGATGGTGCGCCACCTGCTGTCGAAACACAGGCATGAGGCGAACTGATTCTCTGGCATATTGGGCTCTGACCCCAATTTTTTCATTCAACTTGCACGATAAAACCCGCGCCAGCTGGTTAATTCAGATGTTATGTAACAAAAGGGCAGCATGAATGACGAGCAACTTTTAAGAAGCCTTCAGTCAATCGGGAAGGCTTGTTTCGTGAGGCACTTTACACAGTTCAGCGACAAGTCATTGAGCAACGAGGATTTGATCGAGTTGCTCATGCGGGAGGAAAACTACGTTGAGTCAGGCTGTAGAACACGTGTAACCCAAGCCCGCAGAATCATTGCCGGAAAAAGGGCTGTAGATGCACTGCTCATCGTGGCAAGTTCAGTCAGGGTTTCTGATGAAGTGTCAACTGAGGCGAGTAGGCTTGCTCGCAATCTTCAGCGGTAGTTATGAACGTTGCCGTTAATAAAATCCAAGAGATCAAATTCATTTCAAATATGGGACAGAACCGCTTTCCCACTGGCCTGTCGCGGTCAACCGGAAAAAGTGGGCAAAAATGAATCAAGGGCAACAAGGGACTGCAAACCAAAGGGGTCAGGCTCATTTAATTGACGGGCCACGTTGGAACAGCCCCCATCCTTTCCGGCCTGCCTCCCCGTCCGACACACGCACAACCTGAACCAGGAATTCTTCACCATGCCACTCATCCAACCCTTTCGCGGCCTGCGCCCCGCTCCCGGCAGCGCAGTTGATGTTGCCGCCCCGCCCTACGACGTTCTTTCCAGCGCGGAAGCCCGCGAGCGCGCCGCAGGCAAGCCCTGCAGCTTCCTGCACATCTCCAAGGCCGAGATCGACCTACCGGTCGATACCGACCCCTATGCCCCAGCGGTCTACGCCAAATCGGCCGGGAATTTCCGCCGCCTGATCGCCGACGGCGTCCTGATCCGCGATGCGCTGCCGTGCTACTACGCCTACCGGCTGACCATGGGCGAGCATGTCCAGACCGGCATTGTCGCCGCCGCGTCGGTCGCCGACTACGATTGCAACCGCATCCGCAAGCACGAATTCACCCGCCCCGACAAGGAGGACGACCGTGTCCGCCAGATCGAGGCTCTGTCCGCGCAGACCGGCCCGGTGCTGCTCGCCTGCCCCGACTCGCCCGATGCCGACACCCTCATCGCCCGGGCAACCGGCGGCGCGCCCGTCGCCGACGTCACGGCCGACGGTGTACGCCACACGGTCTGGGTAATCGACGATGCGGCGACCGTCGCCGGCCTGACCGCCATTTTCGATGCGATGCCCAACCTCTACATCGCCGACGGCCACCACCGCTCGGCGGCGGCTTCCCGGGTCGCCGCCAGCCGCCGCGGGCAGGCCAGCGCCCAGGCGTTCCTGGCGGTCATCTTTCCCGCGCAGCAGATGCGCATCCTGGATTACAACCGGGTCGTGCGCGACCTGAACGGCCTCTCGCCCGATGCCTTCCTCGCCCGCGTCAGCGAGCACTTCGCCATCACCCCGGCGGCAGGCCGCGTGCACCCGGAAAAGCCGGGCGTCGTCGGCATGTACCTTGGCGGGCGCTGGTACCGGCTGGAGATCGACCCGGCGCTGGTTCCCTCCACCGACCCGGTCGCCCGGCTCGACGTCAGTCTGCTGTCCGACCAGTTGCTCGAACCCGTTCTCGGTATCGGCGACCTGCGCCGCGACAAGCGTATCGACTTTGTCGGCGGCATTCGCGGCCCGGCGGAACTCGAGCGCCGCGTCGACAGCGGCGAGATGGCGGTTGCCTTCGCCATGCACGCGACGCGGATGGGCGACCTGATGGCAGTCGCCGATTCCGGCCAGGTCATGCCGCCGAAATCGACCTGGTTCGAGCCGAAACTCGCCGACGGCCTGGTATCGCACATCATCGACTGATGGACCTGGTCGACCACGGCGGCGCCGTGCCGACCGTTCTGCTCGAGCGCCTGCTGGCAGCCACCGGCGCCAGCGCCGTCGAGCCGCGCCAGCGCCGATGTCGCGATCAACTTCGGCGGTCTCGATGCGCTACTCAACCTGCTGGCGCCAGATCGCCCGTAGGGAGCTGGCGCGGGCGGGGCTGCTCGTACTGCAGGAAGCGGCACTCGACTTCGCAGCCTGACTTCCGCTCGCGATAGGTCTTCCGCACGTCGCTGATCACCGTCCAGAGATCGAGCGGAATGCTTTCCGGGAACAGCGTATCGCCGGCGAACGGCATCCCGATGCGCGTCAGGTAGAAGCGCTGGCAATAGGGCCAGGCCGCCGCGTAGATCGACGCACCGCCGATCACGAAAACGTCCTTTCCGGTGGCTGTTGCGGTCAACAGCCCTTTTTCGACCGAATCCACCTGGATGCAACCCGGACGCAATGCCAGCCCGGGCTGATTGCTGACCACGAACGAGTCGGGCGGCACGACATCCATCGACTCGTAGGTCAGGCGGCCGATGACCAGCGCCGCCCCGGCCACCGTTTCCTCGAAATAGGCGAGTTCCTCGGGGATGTCCCACGGCAGCCAGCCGTCCAGCCCGAGCATGCCGTTGCTCGCGACCGCGCCGATCGCGGCGATCATGCCCGCCGCTTCTCCCACTGCTCGCGGGTCAGCGCCAGCGAGATCGCCGGCGTGCCCTGCCCGTTGTAGACGTGTGGCTTGTGCATCGAGACGAAGGCGCTGGTGACGATCGCCATCGAGAATATGGCATCCATGACTTCGAGAATGCTGGTCTCCAGGCAAATCGAATGCGGGTTGCCTTCGAGCTTGCGGATCGCGAGGAAGATCACCTCGTAGTCGATCACCTGCCGGATGTCATGCGGATCGGCGACGGCAGCGACCGGCGCCCAGGCGTCGGCATGCACGATCACCGCCTGTGGCCCGTGCTTCTCCAGCGGATTGCAGCCGGTCCGCAAATCGATGGTGGCATCGACCGATGCGCACCAGTGGTTGTCCAACACTGAGCTTCCCTCCTGAACGCCGGCATGGACCGCAGCGAGACCATGGACAGGCTCGGCGACCGCGGGCACGACTGACCATTGCCGGCCCCCGAAGCCGGCGACGCCAGGCAAGTATAAACCCGGCGGCGGTCAGCTCTTCATCCTGTGCATGATGTTCAAGAGCCTGTTGGGCAGGCCCTTGTAGGGCGGCGTGAACAGGTCGAGCGTTCGCAACGGGCTCTGCTTGAAGACGGGGCGCAGTTTCGAGAAGGTGATGAAGCCCTCGTAGCCGTGATAGTGGCCCATGCCGCTGTTGCCGATGCCACCGAAGGGAAGATTGTGGATACCCGCCTGGATCACCGATTCGTTGATGCCGACGCCACCGGAAATGGTGTTGTTCATGTAGAACTCCTGCAGATCGGCATCGTTGCTGTACACATAGAAAGCCAGCGGCCGCGGACGGTCGCCGACGTATTCGACCACTTCTTCCTTCGTCTCGTAGGTCACGATTGGCAGCAGCGGGCCGAAGATCTCGCGCTGCATGATATCCATGCTTTCATCGACGTTGATCACGATGCGCGGCGGCATGATCCGGCGCTCCTCGTCGGCTGCCGGTCCGCTGTAAAGGTCGATCAGTTGGGCACCCTTGGCGACAGCATCGTCAGCGGTTTCCTGCAGGCGGTCGTAGGAGCGCTGGTCGATGACCGCCGTATAGTCGCCGTTGTTGATGTCGGGAAAGCGCTTGCTGACGACGTCCTTCGCTTCGCGAATGAATTCCTCGACCTTGTCTTCGGGAAGAAACAGGTAATCGACGTTGGTACAGATCTGGCCGGCATTGAGCATCTTCGCCCAGATGATGCGTTCAGCGGCGGTGCGAATCGGGTAATCGGGCGCCACGACGCACGGGGACTTGCCGCCGAGTTCGAGCGTGACCGGCGTGAGGTTCTTCGCGGCATTGGCCATCACCGCCTTGCCCGTGGCGGGCGAGCCGGTGAAGAAGATGTGATCGAAAGGCAGGGCCGTGAATTGAGGACCGCGACCGCCGCCATCCTCGAAGAAGGCGAGCTTGTCTTCGGGGAAATACTGCGCTGAAACCCGCTTGAGCAACAGGGCCAGAGTGTTCGAGTTCTCGGACATCTTGATCATCGCCCGGTTGCCGGCGGCGAAGACGCCGATCAGCGGCTGGAAAGTCATCGCTATCGGGAAGTTCCAGGGCACGACGATGCCGACGACACCGACCGGTTGCGGAAATGTCCAGGCCTTGGCCAAGGGATACTGGGTCGGATCGAGGCTGCGCCGATGCGGCTTCAGCCACTTCTTGAGATGATCGATGGTATCGAGCGCCGCTTCCTGCGCCATAAAGGTCTCGGCGAACTTGGTTTCGAACCGGCAGCGATGGCCGTAATCCTGATCGATGGCGGCAACGATCTCTTCGTGGTTGTCGACCAGCAAGCGGTGAAGGCTGCGCAGGTCGGCGCGGCGCTCCTCGAGGCCGGGGTTCATGTTGCGCTTGTACGCAGCCTGCTGTTTCTGCAGAACGCTCAGGAATTCAGCCGGGATGGCCAGCGGATCGATCACGGGATTCTTGGTCATTTTGTCTTGTCCTCGGTGGCGGCTTGTGCGGCCGCGATTTCGTCTTTCAAGTCGTGGGCGCGCCTGTCCAGTACTGGTCGCCGAACCAGGTCTTTGCGGATCATGTGATGGTGTCGCTCTCGTCGCCCTTGGCCGGGTCGCCCGGCACGGTGAAGAAGCGCCAGGCCTGCTTGCCGGTCGCCGCATCGTACGCCGTGACATAGCCGCGGACACCGAATTCGGCGCCGCCGTTGCCGATGATGGCCTTGCCCTTGACGACGCGCGGCGCCCCGGTGATCGTGTAGTTGCGCTCGTGGTCGATGACGGTGTCGACCGACCAGGCCTTCCTGCCGGTCCTGGCGTCGAGCGCAACGAGGCGGCCGTCGTAGACGCCGACATAGACCCTGCCCTTCCAGACCGCGACGCCGCGGTTCGCCGCATCGCAACAGCCCGAGCCCTGGATTCTGCGATAGACCTCGGGGGCGTATTTCCACAGCAGCTTGCCATTGGTCGCGTCGAGCGCACAGACCATGCTGTAGGCACCGGTGGTGTAGAGCACGCCATCGACGACGATCGGGGTGGCCTCGACGACGCGGTCGAGGTCATACTTGAACTGCCAGGCGAGGCCCAACCGGTCGATGTTATTTTCATTGACCTTGCTCAACGGCGAGAAGCGCTGCTCGCCGTAGGTGCGGCCGTAGCTCATCCAGTCGCCCGCTTCCCTGTCAGCAGCGCTCAACCGCGCTGCATCGACCGCCGCCGGCTTCCCGGCAGCGCCAGCCAGCGCCGGGCTGAACAGTAGCCACAGGCCGCTGACGATGGCGGCGGCGCGGTACATGCATGCCATTGGCTATTCCTTGTCGATGTTCGAGAGAGGCAACGTATCGGCTGACCCAACTGTTCCATATCATGAAGATGCCACACAAAAAAACTTGTCACTTGCGGACATTTTCTTGTTATGTTCCAAAAATCAGCCGACAGGAAAGCCGATGGCACACCAGCTTCGCGCGCAATCGATCATCGGATTCGTGCCGCTCGTGGCGGAACTGGGCGGCGACGCGTTGCGACTGCTGCGCAACGCCGGTTTGAATCCCGCCGAGATCGAGCAGCCGGATATCTACATATCGCATCGCGCCTTCATCCAGTTGCTCGAAAATGCTGCCGACGAATTGCGCTGCCCCGATTTCGGGCTGCGCCTGCTCGATCGCCAGGATCTGAGCGTCCTGGGACCGATCGCGCTGGCGGCACAACATGCTGCCGATCTGCGCGAAGCCCTCGACTGCTTCGCCCGTTACATCCACGTGCAGGGAAGTGCATTGCGCCTGTACCTGCTGCCGCAGGCGGATCCGGGACAGGTCATGATCGCGGTCGACCTCAGGCTGCGCCGCCAGATCGCCCGCCGCCAGCAGATGGAACTGGCGGTGGGCCTGGCGCACAAGGCCATGGATCTGCTGACGGGGGGCACGTGCAAACCACTGGCGATCTGCCTTCCGCATTCCCGGATCGCCCCACTGCGGAGCTACCGCGAACGCCTGCGCGGCAAGCTCCTGTTCGAGCAACCCGGAGCCGGGATCCGCATTTCGCGCCAGGATCTCGACCTGCCGATCAATGATCGCGATGCCGAACTCGCCGCCGCGGCGCTGGCCTATCTGCAGAGCCAGTACGGTCGCGGCGAGGAACGCCTGGCCGTCCGCGTCCGGGCGCTGATCCGGCCTCTGCTGGCGGCGGGGCGTTGCGGGGTCGACAATATCGCCGCGTCCCTCGCCATGCACCCGCGCACCCTGCATCGCCGCCTCGCCCGGGAGGGCGCCCGCTTCGAGGAGATCAAGGATGAGGTGCGCAGGGAGATGGCCAGATCGCTGATCGCCCAAGCGGGACTTTCGCTGACCCAGATCGCGAGCGCGCTCGGTTACGCCGAACAATCGGCGCTGTCACGCAGTTGCGTGCGCTGGTTTGGTGACTCTCCGCGCCGTTTGCGCCAATTGACCTACGCCGGCCAGCCGCTTGCCGGCCGTCCGGTTGCAGCGCCTCAACCATGACTGACAGAAAAGTAATACATTCGATGGGTTCGCTTCGCTTATGCATTCTGCACCCGCATTTCAGTTAGCTGACCATTGCCGAAGGAGACACCGAATGATTGAGAAGATGAACGGCGCCCAGTCGCTCGCTAGGACTCTGATCAATTGTGGCGTTGACATGTGCTTTTCCAACCCGGGCACGTCAGAAATGCACTTTGTGGCGGCGCTGGATTCGATTTCCGGAATCCGCCCGGTGCTCTGCCTGTTCGAAGGCGTGGTGACCGGTGCTGCGGACGGCTACGGACGTGTCGCCGGCAAACCCGCCGCGACGCTGCTCCACCTCGGCCCCGGTCTGGCCAATGGCCTGGCCAACCTGCACAACGCGCGCCGGGCCGCCACGCCGATCGTCAATGTGGTCGGCGATCATGCCACCTATCACCTGCAATACGACGCGCTGCTGACATCCGACATCGTCGGCTTGGCCCGACCGGTGTCGTCCTGGATCTGCGAATCCAAGAGCGCCAAGACCGTCGCGGGCGATGCCGCCCGTGCGGTCCAGGCCGCGCGCGCCGCTCCCGGCGGGATTGCCACGCTTGTTCTGCCGGCGGATACCGCGTGGAACGCCGCCGACCATGCCGCCCAGGCGCTGCCCGACATCGGGCCGGCGGCGGTCGGCACGGATGCCATCGGGAACGTGGCGAGACTATTGAGCAACGGCCGGAAGTCAGCCATGCTGCTGCGCGGCCCGGCGCTTCATGGCGCCGGCCTCGAAGCCGCCGGCCGCGTACAGGCCAGGACCGGCTCCCGCCTCCTCTGCGACACCTTCGCCCCGCATTCCGAACTCGGCGCCGGCCGCGTGCCGGTCGAGCGCATCCCCTATTTTGCCGAGCAGATCCTTGCCTTCCTGCAGGGCTTCGAACAGATCGTTCTGGTGGGTTCGAAGCCGCCGGTGTCCTTCTTCGCCTATCCGGGCAAGCCGAGTTGGTGTGCTCCCGAGAATTGCGAGTTCACCTATCTGGCGCAACCACATGAAGACAGCGTCAAGGCGCTGCAGGATCTCTCAGATGCGCTAGGGGCCCCGGCCCAGCCGGCCATGCGCATTCCGCTCAAGCTGCCCGGACTGCCGAGCGGCGCGCTCAACGCTTTGAGCGTGGCGCAAGTCATCGCGCAACTGACGCCGGACCATGCCATCTTCGCCGAAGAGGCACTGACTTCGAGTTTTCCCTTGTTGATGAACCTAGCCCAGGCACGGCCGCATACTCATTTGCCGCTGACCGGCGGCTCGATCGGCGAGGGCTTGCCGCTGGCTGTCGGCGCGGCGCTGGCAGCGCCCGGGCGCAAGGTGATCTGCCCGCACGGCGATGGCGGCGCGGCCTACACCATGCAGGCCTTGTGGACCATGGCGCGCGAGCAACTCGACGTGACAACCGTGATCTACGCCAACCGCTCGTATGCGATCCTGAACATCGAGTTGCAACGGGTCGGCATCGGCAGCGCCGGCGCCAAGGCCTTGTCGATGCTCGATCTGCACAACCCGGAGATGAACTGGACGCAGATCGCCACCGGCCTGGGGGTCGAGGCCAGTCGCGCGACGACTGCCGATGAGTTCGCGGCGCAGTACGAATCGGCGATGAGGAACAAGGGCCCGCGCCTGATCGAAGCGATGATTTGACGGAGATCGCCATGAACCTGACCGAGTCGTTGCGGCAAATCGTCGGCGAGACCGCCGTCCTCGACGCGGCTGACGTCACCACCCGCTCCGCCGGCTACCGGCGCCCGGACAACCCCAAGGCCGCCGCGCTGGTGCGCCCGGCGAACACCGATGAAGTTTCGCAGGTCTTGCGCTGGTGTTTCGCGAACAACGTCGGCGTCGTGACGCACGGCGGCCTGACCGACCTGGTGCATAGCGGCGACACCAAACCGAATGAAATCATCCTGTCGCTCGAGTGCATGCGCGCCATCGAGAACATCGACCCGCTACGGCGCACGGCAACCGTGCAGGCCGGCGTCGTGCTGCAGGCGCTGCAGGAAGCTGTCGAACGGCTCGATCTGGCCTTCCCCCTCGACCTCGGCGCGCGCGGCTCGGCCACCCTGGGAGGCACGCTCTCGGCCTTCGAGGTCATGTGGAATTCCTTCTACCACCTGGTCACGACGGCGCCAGCCAAGGGGCAGCCGCCGATTGCCCAGGATTTCCCTTACGCAATCGGATGCCGACTGTGGTGCCTTCTGGTCGCTGCGCGACGACGTCGAACAGGTGATGCGCGGCGAGTTGCCGGTGGTGTTCGACATCTCGCTGCCGATCAGCGAAATGGAGAACTTCGCCGACAATCTCCGCACGGCGTTGCCCGGGGCGATCGGCGAACACAGGCTGTGGATCTTCGGGCACCTCGGCGATGGCAACCTGCACGTGATCGTCCAGGTCAGAACGCAGGACAACATGGTGTTGTGGCCGAAGATCGAGGCGCTGGTCTATTCACCGCTTGCTGCCTTCGATGGCTCGGTATCGGCCGAGCACGGCAAAAAGGCCTACCTGAAGGTCAGTCGCGGCGAAACCGAGATCGCGCTGATGCGCACCCTGAAGGCGGCACTCGACCCCAGGGGCATTCTCAATCCCGGCAAGATTCTCTGAAGGAGTCGTGATGGGCCGCACCCTGAACATTCGGCCGGCGACCACGCTGGACTACCGCCGCCTCGCCGAAAAGCGCCTGCCGCGCTTCCTGTTCGATTACATCGACGGCGGCGCCAATGACGAGATCACGCTGGCCAACAACGTCGGCGACTTCCAGAAGATCCGCGTCAGGCAGCGGGTATTGAAGGACGTCTCGAACATCGACACCTCGACGATGCTCGCCGGCGAGCCGGCGGACATGCCGGTCGTCCTCGCACCGGTTGGCATGGCCGGCCTCTACGCCCGGCGCGGCGAGGCGCAGACGGTGCGCGCGGCCAACGCGAAAAACGTGCCATTTACGCTGTCGACCGTAAGCATCTGCCCACTCGACGAAGTGCAGGCCGCGGCGAGCAAGCCCTTCTGGTTCCAACTCTACATGATACGCGATCGGGTCACCGTCCGGAATCTGCTCGAGCGGGCGATGGGCGTCGGCTGTACGACGCTGGTCTTCACCGTCGACTTACCGGTGGCCGGCATGCGCCACCGCGACACCCGCAACGGCATGCTCGACAACTCGCTCCGCGGCAAGCTCGGCAAGGTCTGGCAGATCGGCAGCCGGCCGGGCTGGATCTACGACGTCGGGGTACGCGGCAAGCCGCACAGCTTCGGCAATCTCGCCGACTTGGTTCCCGACCCGACCGACCTCAAGGCCTACCGCACCTGGATCGACGCCCAGTTCGACACGTCGGTGACATGGAAGGACATCGAGTGGCTGCGTGGCATCTGGAAAGGCAAGCTGATCCTCAAGGGCATCCAGGAAGCGGACGACGCAATCGCTGCCAGCGAAGTCGGCGCCGATGGCCTGGTCGTCTCGAACCATGGCGGGCGCCAGCTCGACAGCGTCCATTCCTCGATCGCCAAACTGCCGGAGGTCGTCGCCGCGGTCGGTGAGCGCATGGAAGTCTATGTCGATGGCGGCGTGCGCAGCGGGCTGGACGTCTTCAAGGCCGTCGCCCTCGGCGCCAGGGGCGTGATGATCGGCCGTCCCTGGGCCTGGGCGCTGGCTGCCGGGGGCGAGGCGGCCATCGCCGGCCTGCTCGCCACCTTCAAGAAGGAACTCGAGGTCGCCATGGCGCTTGCAGGCGTCACGACAATCCGGCAGATTCGCCCGGATCAGATCGACTTGATCTGAATTCCTCACGTGGCGCGATAAGGTCATTGAGGGCAGATCGAGGCGCCAGCCGGACGATGGCCCAAATCACCAGCAAATTCTGTATGATTCCCCGGCTGGGACTAGCCGAAGCGGGTGTGGAAGGATGCCTATGCAGATATCCAAGCCGCAGCGAAAGGGGCAAGCACGGGTCAGGAAGATCCGGGAACGGGCAACCAAACCTGGCTGCCCAAAGTTGAAGAAGAATCAAGGCTGGCAAGAACTGTAGCCATCGAGGGGCTGTTTGAAGTCCTGTGGAAAGGAGTCATCACGTGATCTATCTCGCTGCTTTGGTCGTGCTCGCAACCCTCGTCGCCATGGCGTCGGGGCGGGTTCCCGCTGTCCTCGCACTGGCTACGGCGATCTGCATCGCGGGCGTCACCGGGTTGGCCCCGGTGCCGGCGCTTTTCGCCGGCTTGAGCAACGGCGGGATCATCACCGTGGCGGCGATGCTCGTCATCGCCAAGGGCATCGTCCATACCGGCGCGGTGACGCGGGTCACTTGGGCGCTGCTGTCGACCGTCACCAGCGCCCAACACGCCTTGCGTCGCCTCGCGCTGCCCATCGGTGTCGGTTCCGGCCTGATGAACACCACCCCGATCGTCGCCATGCTGGTTCCGGCTGCCAAGGAACTGGAGCAGAACCGCGGCATCAACGCGCGGGAGTTGCTGTTGCCCATTGCCCACATCACGACTCTGGCCGGCTCGGTAACCCTGATCGGCACCAGCTCGAACCTGCTGATCGCCGGCATCGCCGCGCCAGCGGGCATCGACATGACGATGCTGTCATTCGCCCCAGTGGCACTGCCGGTCGCCATCGTCGGCGCGCTGATCGTGTATTTCACGGCGCCGCTGATGCTGCGCGGTCACGGGGAGACGGAAGCGGCGACCCGGGACTGGCGGGTCGAGATCCCGGTCTCCGGAAAGGCGCTGGCGATTGGCCGTGTGGCCGCGGATTTCGGGATCGATCAGACGCAGCAATACGCCCTCGATGTGATCCGGCGTTGGGATGCCGACCTTGATCCGTCCGCCCCGATCGAGGCCGGCGACATCCTGATCTTCTCGGCGACCGAAAGCGGCGTGACCGCCTTGTGGGGCAGCCCGCTCTTTGGCCTGGCCGAACAGCGCCTCTATCGGGTTTCCGTCGGCTCGAGCGCCAACGGGACGGTGCGCGATTTCGAGACCGACGGAGGTATCCGCGTCATCGCGGCACGGACCACAAGCCCCCTGCGTGACACCGAGGTGCGCCCGGGCGCAACCGTCTTCGTGACCGCGCCAAGAAAGTCACTGCTCGTCGACCAGCCTGATATTACGCTGTTCGAGCGCGCCGCCGGGCTGAGCCCGCAACCGGCCAAGACCGCGTTCGCTCTCGCCATCCTGATCGCCGTCATTGTCTCAGCATCCTTCGGCCTGGTTCGGGTGGAACTGGCTTCATTGACCGGGGCCGTGCTCATGGTGATCACCGGCATCCTGACGCCGAAGTCCGCCGTGCGGGCGCTCGACTGGAACGTGTTGTTCATCCTCGTCGGGTCGGTGGCGCTCGGTGCAATCGTCGTCGAGAGCGGGCTCGCCATGGTGCTCGCCGACGCAATCAGACACCTCGCGGGAGGTAGCGTGCTGCTCGTCGTCATCGTCTTCGCGGTAACGACGGCGCTCGTGACCAACCTCGTCACCAATGCCGCAGCCGCGTCGATTCTTACCCCGGTGGCGATCGGCATAGCCAACGAACTCGGCATCAACCCGGTGACGCTCCTGGCACTGATCGGGACCTGCATCTCGTTCACCTTCATCAACCCGTTCAGCCACCAGTCGAACCTGATGGTCATGCAGCCCGGCGGCTACACCTCGGCATCGTTCGCCAGGTTCGGTATCCCGCTGGTCGCCGGATCGCTGGTGACGGTCGTCATCGTCGCCTACCTGCTGCTGCACCTGCAAATGCGGTTTTAGTCCCGGCTGCACCGGTGGGGGTCTCGCCCCACCGTCAAGACGTCGGCTCGGAGCCGCTCGCCGGGTACGGCTCTGACATGCAGGCCGACTTCGGCAGCGGCCACGGGTTCGGTCGAGGCGACGCCAGCCGTCGAGGTGACGAGTCCCGCCCGCTGCACATCATCCGCGTTCGCAAGGTTTGCGCGAGTGGCATGCCGGCTTTGCCCTTTGTGCTGCCGGTGGTATAAGACGCGCACGCCATGACCTTCGTTCGCTCCCTCGCCCTCGCTCTCCTGCTCGTCGCCGCGCCGTTGCGCGCGGAGCAGATCCACGTCGCCGCCGCAGCCGACCTGCGCTTCGCAATGGACGAGATCGTCAGCCTTTTCAGGAAAGCCCATCCCGGCGCCGGCGTCGCCGTCAGCTACGGATCGTCGGGAAAGTTCTACGCCCAGATCCGCAACGGCGCGCCCTTCGACCTCTTCTTCTCGGCCGACATCGAGCTTCCCGAGAAACTTGTCAATGCGGGCCTCGCCAGCCCCGAAGTCCGGCCCTACGCGCTCGGCCGCATCGTCGTCTGGCGCCCGGGCAGCGACGCCCTGCCGCTGACGCTGGCCGACCTCGGGCGCCCGGAAATCCGGCATATTGCCATCGCCAACCCGAAGCACGCGCCCTACGGCATGCGCGCAGTCGAGGCGCTCAAGGCGGCGAACGTCTGGAACAGCGTGGAGAGCCGTCTGGTCCATGGCGAGAATATCGCCCAGACCGCCCAGTTCGTGCAGACCGGTAACGCCGACGCCGGCATCATCGCGCTCTCGCTGGCGCTGGCCCCGGGATTTGCCGGCAAGGGCAGCTACACGCTGATCCCGGACGAGTTGCACCAGCCATTGCGCCAGGGATTCGTGATCCTCAAGCACGGCGAAGGCAAGGCGCTGGCCGCTGCCTTTGCCGCATTTTTTGCCGGGTCCGACGTGCGCCGGATATTGAACCGCTACGGGTTTTCATTGCCCGACAACGCCGCCACCCGATAGGTCAATGGAAAGCGCCAATCTCGCCGCCGTCTGGCTGACCCTCAAGCTGGCCAGCGTCGTCACCGTACTGCTGCTGCTGGTCGGCACGCCGATCGCCTGGTGGCTGGCGCGCACCCGCTCGAGCCTCAAGGGCATCGTCGGCGCCGTCATCGCGCTGCCGCTGGTGCTGCCGCCGACCGTCATCGGCTTTTACCTGCTCGTCACCATGGGGCCGAATGGCGCGGTCGGGCGGCTGACCGAAGCCCTCGGCCTCGGCCTGCTGCCCTTCACTTTTCCCGGCCTGGTCATCGCCTCGGTGTTCTACTCCCTGCCCTTCGTCGTCCAGCCGATCCAGAACGCTTTCGAGGCGATCGGCGAGCGCCCGCTGGAAGCCGCGGCCACGCTGCGCGCCAGCCCGTGGGATGCCTTCTGGTCGGTCGCCGTGCCGCTCGCCCGGCCGGGTTTCATCAGCGGCGCGATCCTTGGCTTCGCCCATACGGTCGGCGAGTTCGGCGTCGTGCTGATGATCGGCGGCAACATCCCGGAGCGGACACGGGTCGTTTCGGTGCAGATCTACGACCATGTCGAAGCGCTCGAATACGCGCAGGCGCACTGGCTCTCCGCCGGCATGCTGCTGTTCAGTTTCGTCGTCCTGCTGGCGCTCTACACCTTCAACCCGGCACGGAAAAAGTTGGCATGAGTTCCGAAATACGCGCCCGCTTCCACGTCGACCGCAGGGACTTCACGCTCGCGGTCGACCTGACCCTGCCCGGAAGTGGCATCACAGCGCTCTTCGGCCCGTCCGGCTCGGGCAAGACGACTTGCCTGCGCGCCATGGCCGGCCTCGAACACGCTGCAGACGGACTGTTCGCCATCGGCGACACGGTCTGGCAGGACGATTCCAGAAGACTTTTCGTCAAGACCCACCGCCGCGCCCTCGGCATGGTCTTCCAGGAAGCCAGCCTCTTCCCCCATCTTTCGGTGCGCGGCAACATGGAATTTGGCCAAAAACGGGCGTCGACCGCAACCGACGGTTTTGCGCTGCCGGATGTCGCCGGGATGCTCGGCATAGCGCACCTGCTCGAACGCATGCCCGGCCAGTTGTCCGGCGGCGAGCGCCAGCGCGTCGCCATTGCCCGCGCCCTGCTCGCCGCGCCACGAATCCTGCTGATGGACGAGCCGCTGGCCGGACTCGACCTCGGGCGCAAGCGGGAAGTCCTGCCCTATCTGGAACGCCTGCACCGCGAACTGGCGATCCCCGTCATTTACGTCAGCCACGCCCACGACGAGGTTGCCCGCCTCGCCGATCACATCGTCCTCCTCGACCACGGCATGGCCATCGCCAGCGGGCCGCTCAACGATGTGCTGGGGCGCATCGACCTGCCTACCGCCTTCGCCGACGATGCCGGCGTCGTCATCGGAACCGTCGTCGCCGAACACGAGGAGGACGAACTGACCCGGCTCGAATTCCCCGGTGGCCACATCCATGTCTCGCGCCGCGGCGAGCCGGTCGGAACGACGCTCCGCTGCCGCATCCACGCCCGCGACGTCAGCCTGGCGCTGGTCCCGCAAACGCAGGCCAGCATCCTCAATTGCGTTGGCGCGCACGTCGTCGACCTGGCGGCGACCACCACCCCGGGCCACGTCATGGTCCGTCTCGACGTCGCCGGCAACCCGCTGCTCGCCCGCATCACGAAACGCTCGGCCCACCGCCTCGACATCCGCCCCGGCCTAACGCTTTACGCGCAGATCAAGTCGGTGGCGCTGCTCGGGTAGCATGGCCGCCGTCGTTCATCATGAACACGTCACGCTGAATTTGCCAGGCACGGCAATCATCGAACCGGCCACGCTGCCGCTGGCCGTTGCCGCGCACCGTTCGGCGCGCACCCCGGAAAGCAAAAGCCCCGCCGCAGCGGGGCTCCGAAGCGGACTGCCGAAGATTACAGTGCCACGCGCCGGCGCGCCAAGGCCATTGCCAAGAGGGCGATTGCCAGCAGGAAGATCGTCCCGGGTTCGGGAACGGATGCGGCGAACTCCCGGCCAAGAACCGCGTGCGCGCTGGTGGTCGGGTGCACCGAATCCCAGAATACCCACTTGTCCCAGTTTCCCGGGTTGCACAGGCCGCTCGCGAGATTGTCGACACAGGCCTTGTCGGTAAATTCGAAGCCGTAGGCACCGGGGTTGGCGAGAATCCTGTTCAACACCCCGAAGGTATCGAACTGGACGATCTCTGCCGACGTCAGCGCCGCGTCGAGCGCGGTCAGCCCCTGACCAAGGTAGAGATCGAAAGCCATGCTCAGCGCCGTCATGTCGGCGGCTCCCGGCGTACCGACGTAGCCCGGCGTGTTGCCGAGATCGGGCATGTTGGGCACCAGAAAATGCTGAGCGCCCAACGATGCCAGGTATTGAACCGTCGTCAGGATGTTGCCGACGCCATTCGCGATGAGTTGCTCGACAGTCCCGGCGCCACCCGGAGAACCCGTCGCCGTACCGGGAAGTTGCCCTGTCTGGGCGTAATTGAACAAGTCGTTCGGAAACAGCCAGACGACGAACAGCGAAGTCGCCGGATCAAAGACCGGGTGTTGCGCCGTGAATGTCTGCAATTGCCAGTTGTTGCCGAGGTTGTCGTAAGCGGGTTGCA
>ERZ724507.311-NODE-311-length-22385-cov-19.691536_pt1 | contig 22385 bp, 16 predicted proteins | sample MGYA00376040_ERZ724507 | MGnify/ENA primary metagenome ERZ724507 (study PRJEB28724, sample SAMN07190883) | activated sludge metagenome | isolation source: activated sludge of sewage treatment plant in Hong Hong | place: Hong Kong | collected 2016-03-17 ...
TTTCCGATGTGAGGCGCCGTGAACGGACAGTGGGTGATGGAGTGGGGGTGTAGCGGGCCGGGATGCTCTGCATCGGCCGGTGAGGGGGTCTGAGCATCGGACGGCTGTGCTGCTCTGGTAGCACAAGGGGATGGAAAGAAGGTTGCAACAGTCGCAGGGGTGGATGAAACGAGGGGCGCACCAGCGGAGCCTCGGGGAAGAGAGGACTCGATGGTGCCCCGATCACACAGCAGGGATCCAGAGCCGCTGCAAGCACGAGCAATGTGTGAGTCCATGATAGGAGAAAAGCGTGCATGGGTCGTCACCTTTCCGATGGGGGCCGTGTCTGTGCCGAATACAGTGCCGCTATTGCCGGTACGTCGCTGCCGAGCACAACAACTGAAGAGGCATATTTCGTTCCATGCGTGTTCGCGCGTGGTGTGTGGAATGGCGAGGGGTAAGAGCGTTTGAGCCTGAGGATGGAGAGAAACGGTCGTTCGTCGCACTGTGTCAAGTGTGCGGAATCGATCGATTTGGAGGCGTATGCCTAGGTGCGTCGCGTTTCGGAGGCGCAGCGGTTCCGTCGGCTCACTTCTCGAATATCAACATGAGATAGGCCAGGAACAGGAGGAGGTGAACGGCTCCGAGCAGGACGTTCGTGCGTCTTACTGCGAACGTCAACATGCTCACCACGAAGGTCAGGATCAGGAGAATGGTGTCGACTGCATCGATGCCGAGAATGATCGTGGAGCCGGTGAAGAACCCGATGGCAAGGACGGCCGGAATGGTCAGGCTAATGCTGGCGAGGACCGAACCCAAAAGTATGTTGACGGAGCGCTGCAATTGATTGGCTAGGGCCGCGCGAACTGCGCCAAGGGATTCCGGCGCCAGCACGAGTCCCGCGACCAACACCCCGCCCAGGGTGGGAGGGGCGTGCCAGAGTCGAAGCGTGTGATCGATCGGGACGGCAACATGCTCCGACAGAATGACCAGCGGGAGTAGGTAGGCTAAGAGGAGTAGGGTATGGAACCAGACCGAGCCTCCGGGAGAGGGGTGGTGTTGGTGCAGGATCGTCGCGTGGCGTTTTTTCGAGCTGCGAGGGGCAACGAAATAATCACGATGCCGGAGATTTTGAATCGCGAGAAACACGCCGTAGAGCCCGAGGGACATGATGATCAGGAACACGGATTGATGCGGAGAGAATGTTGGGCCTGAGGAAGACACGGTATAGTTTGGCATGACGAGCCCCAGTGCAGCCAACGGCATGATGACGGCGAGAAAGGCGTTGGCTCCTTGCAGATTGTAGGTCTGCTCGTGATATCGCAAGCCGCCGAGCAAGAGCGACAATCCCACCATGCCGTTCAGGACGAGCATCACCACGGCAAACATGGCATCCCGTGCCAGGGAGGCATTGCCGTTTCCTGTGTACATAAACGCGGCAATCATCATCACTTCGATGCCGGTGACCGACAACGTCAGAATCACGGTGCCCAGTGGTTCGCCCAGCCGGGCCGCCAGGTGTTCCGCATGGCGAAGTACGGCAAAGGCCGACAGAACGATGACCAGAAGCAACCATCCGAGCATGGCGCTCAGGCGCAGGGGATTCGAAAGATCGCTCAACCACTCGTGGCCGTGGAGAAAGAACAGGACGGCGGTCCCGACGGGAATGATCAACCACCATTCGCCGAAGATGCGGCTACGATGAGGCGGGGTGGTGCGGTGTGGAAAGCGCAGAAGCGACGAATCCTGCGGAGTCGATGTAACCAAGGACAACATAGGGACGGCGACCCGTGGGTGTGTCTGCGCGCCGACGGTCGGTCAGGCGCTGCCTTTCAGTCCGATGATGCCAAGGATGATGCAGAGGAGGGAACACACTTTCACGATCGACACGGATTCGGCGAAGAGGACGATGCCTAGTACCGCTGTGCCTGCGGCGCCGATGCCTGTCCACACCGCGTAGCCAGTGCCGACGGGGATGCTTTTCAAGGCTTGAGCGAGACAGCCGAAACTCGCGACCATCGCGGCCAACGTGACGGCTGTGGGCCAGAGGCGGGAGAAGCCCTCCGTATATTTGAGACCGATTGCCCAGCAGATCTCGAACAGACCGGCCACCACGAGGAACGTCCATGCCATAAATCGGTACTCATTGTCCTTCGTACGGGTGAGTGGGAGCGAGCAAGCAGGGGGATCCGACAGCTCGTCCAGTGTCGTCATCATACAGAATCAGATGCTCGAAACCACCTCGGCATTTCACTAGGGGCTGCGCATGTAAGGAGGAGAACCTGCGCGCAGGGTCTGCAGGAGCGGACACCACCTTCACGCTGGTTGTTCGTCCACGGATGCAGCGGGTGCAGCCGGACGGTCAAACCACTGGTATAACACTGGCAGGACGATCAACGTCAGCAGCGTCGAACTGACCAGGCCTCCGATGACGACGATCGCCAACGGGCGTTGGACCTCCGAGCCGATGCCGTGTGAGAGCGCCAAGGGGAGCAACCCCAGGAGGGCGACGACAGCGGTCATCAGCACCGGACGCAAACGCAGGGAACAGCCGGTGACGACGGCTTCGTTGCCGTCCATGCCCTCAGCGCGCAGCTTATTGATGTAGGACACTAAGACGATGCCGTTCAGAACGGCCACTCCGAACAGGTTGATGAACCCCACGGAGGCCGGCACGCTCAGGTATTCGCCGGTCAGCCAGAGGGCCGCAATGCCGCCGATCAGGGCGAAGGGCAGATTCAGAATGATCAGGGCGGCATACCGCAACGAGTTGAAGGAGGAAAACAGGATGAGAAAGATCACGCCGATGGTGATCGGGACAATAACTTTCAGGCGAGCCATCGCCCGCTGCATGTTTTCAAATGAACCGCCCCAGAGCAGCCGGTACCCGGTCGGCAACTGTATCTGACGGTCGATTTTCGTCTGGGCCTCATGCACGATGCTCTCGATGTCGCGACCGAACGTATTGAAGCCGACGTAGATTCGGCGCTGCAGGCCTTCACGGCTGATCAATGCCGGGCCTTCGCGCAGTTCCACCTTGGCGATGTCACCTAGTGGGATCAGTGCGCCGGCCGCGGTGGTCAGGAGGATATTGCCGATGGTGTCGACGCTGTCGCGATATTGTTCTGGAAAACGAAGAATGAGGTCGAAGCGGCGCTGCCCTTCGTAGACCCGCGTGGCAGCGTCGGCGCCGATCGCGGTCGTAATGATTTCCCGAATCTGGGCGACATTGATGCCGTGGCGGGCGATCTTGCCGCGATCGATATCGATGGTCAGGTAAGACTGTCCGAAGAGTTGCTCCACACGCACGTCCTTGACCCCTTGAATGCCGTTCATAATGCCCTGAATTTTTTCTGCGGTGTTGCGCAGAATGTCCAGGTCTTCGCCGATGACCTTGACGGTGGCTTCTGAGCGAACTCCCGAGACCAACTCATCGACCCGTTGTTGAATCGGCTGGCTGATCAGGAAGTTGGCGCCGGGAATCTGTTGCAGGCGGCGGCGGATTGCGTCATCTAGTTGCGATTTGGTCGAGGCGGTTTTCCATTGATCCATCGGGACGAGCGACACGACGGGATCGCTCGCATTCGGCTCCTGAGGATCGTTGCCGAGCTCGGTCCGGCCGATTTTCGACACCACCATGCGGGCTTCCGGGAACTCCAGTACCGCTCGCTGCATTTCCTTCTCGATCTCGATGGATTTTTCCAACGAAATGCCAGGAAGCCGGATGGTTTGAGGCGTCACCGACCCCTCGTTCAAGATAGGGATGAATTCGCCTCCCAGAAAAGGAAACAGCGCCAGGCTGCCGGCCAGCAGGCTGAGGGCGAGTGCGAGCACGGCGGTGCGATGGCCAAGCGCCCATCCGAGTGTCGGCAGGTAGCCGCGCTTGACCCACCGCAGGAGAAAGGTGTCTTCCTCTTTAGCATCCTTGAGGACCAGGGAGCAGAGCACCGGCGACAGGGTCAGCGACAGCAACAGAGAGATCAGCAGGGCGATGATGATGGTATAGGCCAGCGGCTGAAACATTTTCCCTTCCATGCCTTGCAGGGAAAGGATCGGAAAAAAGACGATGATGATGATCAGGATGCCGAAGACGACCGGCTGTCCCACTTCCATCGCCGCCTGCAGAATCAAGGAGGTCTTGCCGGTCGAGGAGTCGCGGTGTTCGGAGAGATGGCGATACACGTTTTCCACGACCACCACGGAACCATCCACCATCATGCCGATCGCGATGACCAGCCCACCCAGCGACATCAAATTTGCGGTCAATCCTACCCGATCCATGACGATAAAGGTGGCCAGTGGGGTGAGGATCAAGGTCGCGGTGACGATCAGGGCGCTGCGGACGTTGCCGAGAAAGAGGAACAGGACCACAACCACCAGCACGACGCCTTCGAACAGGGCCTTGTACACGGTGTTCAAGGCGGAGGTAATCAATTCGATGCGATCGTAAAAGGGGACGATGCGGAGGCCGCCGGGAAGCAGCTTATGCTGGTGAATGTCGTCGATTTTGGTTTTGACCGCCTGGACCACTTCACGGGCGTTGCCGCCGCGGAGCATGAGCACGATCCCGGTCACGGCTTCATGTTGGCCGTTGATCACGGCTGCACCGTGGCGGATGGCGTGCCCCACGCGAACCTCGGCCACGTCCCGCACATAGACCGGGGTGCCGCCTTCTTCTTTCACGACGATTTGCTCGATGTCCGCGAGGGTCTTGATGAGGCCGACCCCCCGCACGATGAATCGCTCGGCGTTCTTTTCCAGAATGTTTCCGCCGGCGTTGGCATTGTTCTGTTCGACCGCGCGGAACACATCGTGGAGGGCGAGGTTGTATTTTCGCAGCAGGCCCGGCTCGACCATGACCTGGAATTCTTTGACGAACCCTCCTAGGGAATTCACGTCCACGACATCCGGGAGTCCCTTGAGCAACGGGCGGATCAGCCAGTCCTGGAGGGTGCGACGGTTCATCAACTCGGACTCGGAGAGTTGTGTGCCTGCCGTGTCATCCTGCGGGCCTTTTAAAAAATATTGAAAGACTTCGCCCAGCCCGGTGGTATTGGGGACCAACTGGGACAGCGAGCCAGGCGGCAGCTGATCCTGTACTTCGAGAATGCGTTCGAGTACCACCTGTCGTGCCAGGTAGATATCGACCGTGTCTTCGAAGATCACGTCGATCATGGAAAGCCCGACTTTCGACAGCGAACGCACCTCAACCAGGCCGGGGGAGCCGGTCAACTGGAGTTCGAGGGGAAATGTCACGAACCGTTCGATTTCTTCCGGAGAGAGTCCGGGGGTTTTCGTCACGACCTGAACCAGGACCGTCGTGACATCAGGAAAAGCGTCGATGGGAATGGTTTGAAACGAGTAGATGCCTCCGATAGCCAGGGCCAGGGCCAGGACGACCACGAGGACACGTTGGCGGAGGGACATCTGCAGCAGCGACGATAACATGCAATCAGATCTGCGAACCGAACAGCTCGGATTTGAGCACGTAGGAGCCTTTCACGACGACGGCCTCCTGTTCCTGGACGCCGCCGAACACTTTGACCTGCTGTCCGTTGGACTCCCCCAATTGAACGTCGCGGACTTCGAAGACCCCCGGTTCACGTTGCACGAAGACGAATTGGCGATCACGGTCGCGCTGCACGGCCGTTTCGGGTAGCAGGAGTGTCTCTGGTTGCGGTTCGGAATAGACGCGGACCGTGGCATACATCGAGGGTTTGAGCTTGCGTTCGGGGTTGGACAATTCGAGTCGAAGCCGCATCGTGCGGGTAGCCGGATCGAGGACGTCTCCGACGTAGGTGATCCGCCCGTGAAAAATCTGTCCCGGATAGGCGGCCACGTGCACTTCCACCGCCTGTCCATCTCCTTCCAGATCAGACTGGATGTATGGAATATCCTTTTCGGGAATTTTCGCGGTCACCCAGACCTCCGAAAGATCGGCGACGACAAACAATTTTTCCGTGGTTTCCACCACCTCGCCCTTGGTCAGATTTCTGGCGATGATCCGGCCGTCGAAGGGGGCGACCACCGGGACGTGCGAACGAATGGTGTGGTTGCGATCCAGATTGCGCAAATCCTCGTCGGTGAGTCCCAGGATCAATAGGCGGTCACGAGCTTCTCGCAGTTCGGCCCGAAGGCTGAGCATCTCTCCTTCACGTCGTTGCAATTCGGCTACGCCGATGACTTTTTCCTTCAACAACAATTCAGCCCGCCGAAAGGCTCGATCCGCTACGTTCAGTTTGGCCGTCGCTTTGAGATAGGCCGATTGCGCCATTCCCAGCTCACTGCTGTAGAGGAGCGCCAGGAGTGTGCCGCCTTTCACTTCCCGGCCGAGGTCGGCGTAGACATCGATGACCCGGCCGCGGACGAGCGTCGTGATGTCGGCCAGCGCGTGCTCGTTCGGCTCTACGGTTCCTGGAAAATCCCGAAAGGTGCGGAACTCCCCGCGCTGGAGCGGTTGTACGGTGATTCCAGCCGCTTTCATCTTTTCCGCCGTCAATCGAACCACGCCGGTGTCCGGAGAGGCGGCAGGCGGATTCGCCCCGGTGGCATTGGGCGGAGGGCCATCGCATCCGGCGAGCCCTGACAGGCTGAGGAGGCCGAACAACAACAGAAAGATTGGCCGGCGTATGGCGGATCGCAACACGGCGGCCGCGGTGTGGACAGAGGTCATTGACGGTATCACAGGGGGCCCCCCACCGCGCGTTCCAGGAGCGTGAGTGACGTGGAGAGATCGAATTGTGCCTGCGCATAGTCTAGCAGAATCTGGCGCTGCACCCGCTGTGCATCCAGGACTTCGATCAAGCTGGACGCGCCCTGCTGGAAGCTGAACTTAGCGATGCGGAGGGCTTCCTCCGCCTGTCTGAGCAATCCTTTCTCGTAGACTTCGATCAGATCCGCTGTTGTTTTTGCATCCTGAAAATGTTGGCTGATGTTGCGGATGAGTTCATTGCGTGCACGGAGGAATTCCGCTTCGCCTTTTCGTTTGCTGCCCAAGGCCGTGATGATTTCGCCCTGTCGACGATCCCACACCGGAGTGGGAAAAGAGACGCCGCCGGTGAAGGCTTCCCGGCCGATTTCCCGCCAATAGCTGCCGCCGACCGTGATGTTGGGCACCCGGGCTTGCCGCTCGTACTCCAGGCTGTGATCGGCTTGCTCGACCGATTTGCTCAAGCGCTGGATCGTGGGATGTTCAGCCAGAGCACGTTCGGTCAGAATCTCGATGCCGAAGCTTGGCCCCACACGGTGGAGTTGTCCGTCGATGGCATAGTTGGGACCGAGCGAGCCGGCCGTGAGCGTATCGAGCATCACTCGGCCGACCCGCGTTCGATTGGCCGCGCGCGTGAGGGCTTGTTTGGCTTTCAGGACTTCCACTTCACTGCGGATCGCTTCGAACTGAGGGCTTTCTCCAAGACGCACTCTGGTGGTGACGGCCCGATGCACGTCCTCGATGGTCGCGAGATTCTGTTGGGCGAGCGCGAGGTCGCGTTGGGCCAACAGTAAATCGTAAAACGCCAGTTTGACGTCGGCGACAAGATTCAGGCGGGTTTCCGCCAAGCCGGCCGACGCGCTGGCCACACCGGCTTCGGTCGCGCGTTGGCGGGCAGCACGTTTCGATGGCCACTCGATCGGTTGTCCCACGGTCAGATTGAATTCCGTGAGGGACTCTCGCACGGCCGGATCGAAGAGACCCAGGTCCCTCATCTTGCCGCGGCCGCTGTTGGCGTTCACCGAAGGATTGAGATAGGTGTAGGCGGCCACCTGTTGCCCGCGGTTTTGATCGATCGTGCTTTCGGCGCTGGCAACGGTGGGATTGCGCGCGAGGGCCAGATCCAGCACGCGTTGGAGCGAGTAGACCGGGTCAGTGCCGGCTTGATCGGTCAGGCTTGTCGACGGAGATGCGCACAGGCCAGCGTTCGGAAGCAGCCATGCCAAGAAGAGTAGCGCGAACAGGGTTCGGGCGATGAATCGCACGGTGCATGCGCCTGTCAGCAGGAGTGTGGTTCCTCTAGCCGGCCGTTCAGTCGCAAGTGGCCGTTGTGTTGGTGTCATGGTTTTCGGTGCGGTTCCGGCCGTGATGCGGTGATGCAGGCTGGGTGCCGGTCCGCCTCTGCTGATGAGTGTCATGGTCGGTCGTCCTTCCTCCGTACGATCGCCAGTCACCACGTGACGGCGGGATTTCGCAACGGTGTGCGTCGTGTCCCGATACACATACCGTATCACCCTCGCCGGGTGAAGTCGATCAGGCACGGGGGGAATCGTGGCTTGCCCCTGCGGTGGACGCCAGGTCAGTAGTTCCAGCGAACAAACAGTCTGTGTGGTGCAGGAGGGGACTCCCGGTGACTCTCCATTGGAGGAGTCCAGCACTGTGTAAGCGAGGAAGCTGACCTGGCGAATGCCTCAGCAGGGTGGTCCACGTTGGCGGCAGTTGCAGTCTGACGCGCAGGAAGTTGGCTAGCGGGCGAAGGCCCCTGACATCGTGTGTGACCGGTCGGCGGCGTGGCGGCTTCGGCGACTGAGCGATCGATCGGACCCACATCGCCACAACGTTTGCTGGTTGGGCCTGGTTGGCCGCACGTGAGAGTCGTACCCCGTTGGTGTTGGAGCGTGCATCAGGAATCGTATGGATGCACTTGCGTGAGGCGGCAGTACAGTTGCGTACATTGCGGACAATAGCCATCGGTAAAGCTGAGGTCATGTGTCGCGAGATTATGTTTTTGAATAAATGTCGGCAAATCGGACCAGCCGCCTGCCTCCCCACCTCCCGTCCCCTGATCGTGAATGCGCCAACAAAACTGGCATTGCGTGGCTGTGGGTTCCATCTGCAGGAACTCCTTCCTTGGAGTCGGGACGCAGTAGATAGGCCGCGTATGGCGCCATCAGCACCCTACAGAACGTGGCACCGCCCTGCAACTAGGTGATGTCCTAGGTTGAGCGCAAAAGAGTGCGGGGGGACAGGGCTGAACCGAGGCACTGTCCTGGTGACACAGAAGCGAGAGAAGGCCGGGGCTAGGCGGAGGTGAGCCCGTGTGCGAGCGCATATTTGGTCAGCTCGGCGGTCGTGCGCAGATTGAGATGGAAAATGATTTGGGCCTTGTGGAACTCCACGGTTTTGGGGGAGATGTTCAAGAGTGCCGCGATTTCTTTGATGGTCCGCCCTTCGGCAATGAGCTGCAGCACCTCGCGCTGCCGTGGCGTGAGGTCTTGCCGCTGCGAAAACATGCCGCCCTCCTCGGACGACAGGCCGGTGACAATCTCTCGCGTCAGCAACGACGTGACGAAGTATTGTCCCTTCAAGACTGCCTCAATGGCTTGATCCAATTCCCTGGCCGCCGAGCGTTTGAGCAGGTATGCCGAGGCGCCGGCCTTAAAGGCCTCGCTCACGTAGGCGGGGTCGGCGTGCATGGTGACGAAGATCAATTTTACGTCGGGCAGCAGTTTCTTGATCTGGCGCCCCGCGTCGACGCCGTTCAAGAGGGGCATGGAGATGTCGAGCAGAATGAGGTCGGGGCGCAATCGCACTGCGGCTTCCAGCAGGGCGCGGCCGTCCTCCACTGCGCCCACGACTTCGCAACGCTGTTCGACGATGCGGCGGAAGCCTTCCAGAACCAGGGTGTGATCATCTGCCAGCAGCACTCGAGGGGGCGGCGTCGTGCTCATACGGAAACCTCCGCGTGGGGAACGTGAACGGACAGGCGCGTGCCTTTCCGAGGGATGGAGTCGATGGTGACGGTGCCGTGGACCAGGCGCACACGCTCGGCCATGCTGACCAAGCCGAGTCCGCGCGGGTTGTCCACCGCGTTCTGTGTATCGAAGCCGATGCCGTCATCCTGCACGGTCAGGGTGATGCCGTCCGCTGTCGAGGCCAGGGATACGGTCGCACGCGAGGCGTGCGCATGCTTCATCACATTGGCGAGGCATTCCTGCGCGATGCGATACAAACAAGTCGACACGGCCTGAGGGATCATGTGCGGGGTGACGTCGACTTCCAGTGAAATTTCCAGCGTCGAGCGTATTGCGCAATCATCGACCAGTCGTTGCAGCGCAACGGGAAGCCCCAAATCGTCGAGGATCGACGGATGGAACTGATAGGCGAGGTGGCGGACGTCATCGGACAGTTCCGTCAGACGGTCCTGGATCGAGCGCAACTCTTTGCGGCATGTGTCGGCTGACGGCGGGAGGGTGGCTTCCAGCGATTCGGCCTGGACCACCAGCATGGCGAGCCGTTGGTTGATGTCGTCGTGAAGATCTCTGGAAATACGTCGACGTTCTTCTTCCTGTACCGTGAGGAGGCGAGCGGTTAGATCACGCAGTTCCTGTCGACTGATGGCGAGTGCCTGCTCGCTGGCGCGAAGAAATCCTTCCGTTTCGACATGACCGGAAATTTCCTGCAGCAGCGTCTGATTCACATCGGCCAGTTCCTTCGTGCGAGCGTCCACGCGGGCCTCCAACTCGTCCTTGGCATGGCGCAATTGCATTTCGGCCTGTTGCCGCTGCTGAAGGAGGATGGCCGCAGCCCAGAGCACGATCAGGCTGAAGATTCGGTTGGGGATGCCGACCCACAGGGGAACGGCACTGCTCTGCGGACCAAGTGCTGCCCCCAGGACGATGAGCGGGGTGGACGCGGTGGCGGTTATGAAGGGCAGGCGAGCATTCGAAGAACCGGCAGCCACCAGTACCACTCCCGCGTACAGCACGCCGATCGCGATTCCAAGGGGCATGAACAGATCGGCGACGAACAGGACGCTGCTCAGGGTGACGACGAGCGTCAATAGCGTGCGATTATGAGCCGCATGCGTCATGGGCCGTTCCATCTTCCGTATTATGCGTCTCTTGCCGGGTTGGTTCAACTCCTGCGCAGTGTGCGCAGCCGTTGCGTCACGATTCGTGCTCCAGCTGTTTCTTGAGTCGGCGATCCAATGCAAAACGGGTCAGCCCCAAATACTTGGCGGCCAGGGTCTTATTGTGGTCGGATAGGCGCACGACTTCCTCGATCAGCGCCGACTCAATGTCCCCTAACGTCTGTTGTCCCAGAACCATCTCGATCCGTAGCGAGGGGTGCTCCCCTTGCGCCATAGCCACCGTGATCTGTGCGGCCTGATCGCGGAGTTCTCGCGGGAGGCAGCCGGCGGTCAGGGTTTTGTCGTGACACAGGATCATGGCGCGCTCGATGATGTTCTGCAGTTCGCGGATATTTCCAGGATAGCTGTATCGCTGGAGCAGTTCCTGCGCCTCCGGTTCAATGTCGAGGACTTCTTTGCCGAATTCCTTGCCGAACCGCAACATCGCCTGCATGCAGAGCGGGAGGATGTCCTCCGTTCGGACGCGCAACGACGGGAGTTCGAAGGTCACCACGTTCAGACGGAAGAAGAGATCTTCGCGAAAGGTCCCCCGCGCGGTGTCTTTTTTGAGATCGCGATTCGTGGCGGTCATTAACCGGAAATCAACCGAGAGGTCTTCGGTGCCGCCCAGCCGCCGGAACGTGCGCTCCTGGAGCACGCGGAGGAGTTTCGCTTGCATGGCCGGATCTAAATCGCCGATTTCATCCAGAAAGAGCGTGCCGCCCTCGGCCTTTTCGAGCAGGCCGCGTTTTCGTTGATGGGCGCCGGTGAAGGCTCCCCGCTCATAGCCGAACAACTCGCTCTCGAATAGTTCCTTCGGGATGGCGGTGCAATTCACGGCGACAAACGGCCCGGTGGCCCGAGGTCCGTTGGAGTGGATGACGCGTGCGAGAAATTCCTTGCCGCTCCCAGTCTCGCCTTGGAGTAACACTGTCGCTTTGGCATTCTGTGCGACGTCCCGAACCTGGCCGAGCAGAAGTTGCATGGCGGGGCTGCGCACCTCGATGTTGGAGAGGGCATAGGCACTGTTCTGATCTTCCATGGCGAATTCGACGCGATGGCGAAGGGCGAGAAATTCGAGCGCCCGATCGACGACAGGGTCGACACCGGACAAATCAACGGACTTGATCAGAAAGTCGTAGGCGCCTAGCCGCATCGCCTCCACGGCGTTCTCCACCGTTCCGTATGCCGTGAGCATGATGACCAGCGTTTGCGGCGCGAGGGGACGAATCTGTCGAAGCGCTTCGATGCCGCCCATCCCGGGCATTTTCAAATCCAACAGGATCAAGTCGGGGGGATGTTGCGTGACAGCCCGGACCAATTCCTCACCGGATTCGAGTCCGGTGACGGTGTGATGGCGCCGTGAGAGCCGTTTGACGATGGCGGAGCGAATCGCCGGCTCGTCATCCGTAACGTAGATCGTGGCCTGCATGGGTTCCTTCTTCTTGCATTCGTTGCGGCTGTTGGCGTAACGGCGCCCACACGCGAACCGTGGTGCCGCGCCCCGGCTCACTGTCCAGTGCGATGTCCCCGCCGTGGGCGTCGAGAATATTGCGGCAAATCGCCAACCCCAATCCAGTTCCCCGTGGTTTGCCGCTGGTGAAAAACGGTTCGAACACGTGCTGCAAGTGGGCGGGGCTGATCCCCTGTCCATGGTCTGTGACGGCCACTTCGAGTCCCGGTTCGACGCCGCGCGCGAGTTGGGTGAGGGTGACGGTAATAGCGCCTCCGGTCGGCGTGGCCTCGATCGCATTTTGCATCACGTTGAGCAGCACCTGTTTGAATTGATCACGGTCGGCCTGGATCATAGACGGAGGGGCCGGGGCCGACAGGGTGATCACGGCCTGTTTGTGTGCCAGGGGTTCATCTAACACCTTTGTCACTTCATGCACCAGCTGTGCCATATCGAAGGCGAACGCCACGATCTCCCGGGGCCGCGCATAGTCGATGATCTGGTTGACGATGCGATCGAGGCGCTTGGTCTCTTGCAGAATGACCTCAAGGTCGGGACGACGGGCGTCGTCGGGAGCGGTGTCGTCGAGCAGGAGGGAGGTGGTCGAGCCAATTCCCACGAGAGGATTTCTGATCTCGTGTGCGATGCCGGCGGCAACCTGCCCCAAGGTGGCCAGCCGTTCCGCCCGACGTAGGCGTGTTTGCATAAAATCGAGGGCGGTGATGTCCACATTGAATCCCTGATACATGACGACCTGCCCGGAGTGGTCCCGAATCGGGATGCGCCGGCTCAAGACTTTGCGAACCGTGCCGTCGGCATGCAGAAAGCGGAAGACCATTTCGCTGGGTTGTCCTTCTGCTACCGCCCGCGAGAATTCCTCGATTACTCGATCCCGATCCTCCGGGTGGATGGCGCGTCGCACGGCGTCGGGATCTTTTTCTTCGCTTGGATCGAGGCCCGCAAGCACACTGTTGTAGCGGTTGCTGAAGACCAAGGTCATCCCGCGCGTGGTGAAAATGCCGAACGGTGCGTGGTCGACGATGCTCCGGTATTTGGCTTCCGATCCGGCCAGGTCTTGGTTGAGCTGACGGAGGTTCGTTTCCGATTGTTGCACCATGGCGATGTGAGATTGGATGGCTGCGCTCATGGCGCGCATCACACGCGACAAATGTCCGATTTCATCCGTTCTCGTCATCACAGGAACTTGCGGGATCGGGTTGCTGTCGGACGTGACAACGGCGGAGGCCAGGCGCGCAAGCGGGGTCGTGATCGAGTGGGCGATGAGGTGGAGGGCGGCCACCATGCAGATCAGCGCAAAGAGTCCGCCACCCAGGATGGTCATCAGCATGGTGTCGCGATCCTGGGAGATCTTTGCCAGCTTAGTATTCAGGGCCGTTTGCGTGAGGTGTTCGAATCGGCCCATGTCCTGCCGGATTTTCAGCATTAACGTGCGGCCCTTGCCTTCCTCGATATACTGCCGCGCCTCGTCGGTGTGTTCGGCCTTCACGGCGTCGATCAGCAGCTCCTTCTCACTGATGAACTGTTTGACGAGTTGTTGGACCGACGTAATGAGCACACGTTGATCGTCTTGTTGAGATACTTGCGCTTCGAGCGTGCGGCCGATGTTGAGCACGTGGTCCTGGGCCGTGCGGTAGGGGAACAGGTAATGTTCCTGGCTGGTCAGCACGAAACCACGGAACCCCGTTTCGAGGTCGACGACCAGCCGAAGATACTCGGACGCCAGGCGTTGCGAGTAGTAGATATCGTTGAGCTGTCCTTCGTCGTCGGAAAAGGTCGTGACGCTGCGATAGGTCAAGATACTGAGCAGCAGAACCGTCAGCGCAGGGATCACCGACGCAAGGAACAGCTTGCGGGCAATGGGCAGGTTGCTTAGCAGGTCGCTCAAGGCAGATCTCGGTCTCCGGGGGTATGGTAGTCCGCTCTCCTATCTCTGTGCAATATCGCCGCCTCGTCAGGTCTTCAGGCTGTCCCCGACTCGCATCATTCTGATGGGCTTCTGAACGCTGTCCTCGCGGTTCGAGGCTCTTGCGCGTGGTGTGATACTGCGAACGAGCGATTTCGCACCGAGCGACCGTGCGATCTCGCCCGCATTCGTGTGGCTGTGAGTCTGGGGATCGTGTCTGTCCGTCAGTCCTGCCAGAGAGGCGTAGGGTCTTTCCTGTGCTGATTCAGCTGCGTCCTGCGTGGGGCAGCCCAACGAGGCACGCGCCTTGCTGAGCTACCGCTGGACAGGTCTCGGTGGCAGGGGCGATGGCGCGTACACGATTCGAGTGAGCAGCGACCCGAACAAGGAGGAGACAATGGATTATGTGAAGCCCTACGGCGTGGTGGACAGTATGTTGGCCGGCGGCGCCCTCAAGCTGAGCTTGCCGCCCCGCCAGTTGGTGTTGCGCGGGATGTTGGCCGGTGCGTACTTGGGAATCGGGACCAGCATGGCCGTGACGGTGGCCGTCGAAACGGGCTACTGGATCCTTGGAAGTTTGCTCTTTCCGTTCGGATTAGCATTGGCCATCTTGCTTGGCGCGGAGATCATCACGGGAAGTTTTGCGCTGCTCCCTGTCGCGGCGGTCGATGGTCAGAAAAATGCCGGATTATCTCACGTCTTCGCGAACTGGGGATGGGTATTCCTCGGCAATCTCCTCGGGAGCGTGCTCTATGCGACGTTGTTCGCAATCGCGCTGACCACGGGAGGCGATGCGCCGATCAATGCCGTCGGCACAAAATTGATCGCCATTGCACAAGCCAAAACGACCTACTACGCCTCTCACGGTTCTGCGGGTCTGCTCGCGGCATTCACCAAAGGTATGTTGTGCAACTGGATGGTCAGCCTCGCCGTCGTCGCGGCCTACATGTCGACGTCGTTGTCCGGAAAATTTGTTGCGATCTGGGGTCCGACGCTGTTGTTTTTCTCTCAAGGTTTTGAACATGCCGTGGTCAACATGTTTCTGATGCCGGTCGGCATGATGCTCGGCGCAGACGTCAGCCTGTCCACATGGTGGCTCTGGAATCAAATCCCTGTGACGCTGGGCAATCTGGTCGGCGGCATGCTGTTCACGGGGTTGGCGATCTATGCGGCCCATCGCACGACGGCGCCCGCTGCGAGTCCGGTTCCGGCTCAGCCCGTCAGTGCCAGGGGCGATCAGCCGGGATATTCACCATCGTATTAGCGGTGAGGAAGCGTAGTCATGGGTGCGGGGTATCTCGGCCGATTGCACGGATGGCGATTCGTCCTTTTCAATGCCGTGCTTGGCTTGTCGCACATCGTCGTGTTGTTCAACGCCGGATCGTACATCGCCTTGTTGCCTCATGTTTCAGGGGATCTGGGCGGGGTGTTGCCCAGTTTTCTCACCTGGGCGCAAACCGACTTCATGGTCGGATTGGCGTTGGGCTTTCCACTCGCGCGGTACCTGTCCGGACGGATTGGCGACTACCGTCTTCTGATCGGCGCGTTCATCGTCTACAGCATCGCGTCCTATTTGTGCGGCGACAGCCGAACCCTTGCGCAATTCGTTCCTGCGCGCATCGTACAAGGCATTGCCGGCGGCATCACGCTGCCGATCGCCCAATCCATGTTGCTCAACGAATATCCCAAACGACTCAAGGCCGTCGCGTTGACCGTCTGGGGCCTGTTCAGTATCACCCCGTTCACCATCGGCATGCCGGTGGGAGGCTACATCGCCTACATGCTCGGGTGGCGCTTTCTCTTTTACTTGGATTTCGTGCTGACGTTGGTGATTGTCGGCACGTTGGCCGCCTTGTTATACGGCCGTGGATTTCATCGACGGTACGCTCGCTTCGACCTGGTCGGGTTTCTGCTGCTGGCCGTGCTGTTGTTGGGGCTGCAAACTTTGCTCAATATGGGCAACGATTTCGACTGGCTGGACTCGCCATTCCTCCAAGCCATCGCGGTGGTGTTGCTGATCGCATTTCCGTGTTTCATCATTTGGGAACTGGGGGAGCGGCATCCGACATTGGACCTCCGGCTGTTCCTGCATCGCAATTTTGTCATCGGGATCATCAGTCTGACACTCGGGTTTTTCTCGATCCAGGGATTGTTGTCTCTCCTGATTGTCCAGATCCAACTGATTTTGGGATATTCCTCGAAGTTAGCCGGTCTGGCGCTGCTTCCGTTAGTCGTGCTGAGTGCACCGATCATCGCCGTCATGCATTACCTCTGCAAGTATATCGATGCGCGCTGGCTGGTGTGTTTCAATTGTCTCGGTTTCGCCTGGACGTTTTATTGGATCGGCTTGTACGACGATCCTCATTCGTACGAAGAATTGTTCTGGCCCATGGTGATCGAGGGGATTTTTCTGGGGTCGTTCTTCACGCCGGTGACGGTGCTGACCCTGCATGGTTTGTCCGGCCCCCTGATGACGCGCGCGGCGGAGGTGGCCAATCTATTGCGTGTCGCCGCGGGCGCATTCGGTATCACGTTCCAGGGCATCGTCCTGTTCCGACGGATTCATTTCCATCAACTGCATTTGGCCGATCATTTCGGGGGCCGGCAGTCGATTTCGTACGACCCGCTGGGTCAACTGGCAGCGAAATTCCAAGCGGCAGGATTGTCTTCTGGCGAAGCGCAGGCCAAGCTGGGCCTGGTGATCAGGCAGGAAGCGGCGATACTCGGCCTCAACGATGCGTTCCTCGTGGCGAGTTTCATCTTTATCGGGTTGGGCGTCCTTGTGTGGTTCGCGCATCCGACGCATGTGCCCATTGCGTCGAGCCCTCCAGAGGATCTGCGCATGAAACGTGCCGAGGAGTTGCTTGAGGAGGTGCCATGAGATCGGGTTCATCGACAGGGTATCGCGTGCGAATCAGCTTTGGGATCGGCTGTGCCTTGCTCTTTGCAAGCTGCGCCTGGATTCCCAAGGGCGATCCACCGGCCCAATATCTCGACCCGCCGGAAATGACCGAAACTCTCGCTGAAGTGACAAGCCGGCTGCAGAATTGGCCCCAGGATCGGTGGTGGGAACAGTTTGGCAATCCGGAGTTGAACGGGCTGATCGAAACCGCGCTCAAGGACAATCCCGGCCTGAAACATGCCGCGGCGCGGTTGCGGCAAGCCACGTCGCTGGTGAAGGTGGAAGGTGCGCGGTTGTTGCCGTTCCTGGAAGCGGATGCGTCGCTGACCTATGAGCGCATCTCCCAGCATGGCGTCTTCGCTGCCCTGAATCCCGAAGTGGCGGGCATCAAGATCATGTACGGCATCATCAACCCGCTCAGCTTCCGGTATGAATTCGATTTCTGGGGGAAAAACCGGGCCATGCTCGAGGCGGCTCTGGGCCATGCGGCTGCCGAAGAGGCCGAAACGGCCGAGGTGCGGCTTCGGTTGACCACCGGGATTGCCCGCGCCTATTTCCGGGGACAGTCCTTACAACAGCAACTCAGCATCGTGAAGACGATCGTCGGCATTCGCCGCGATCTCAAGACACTGGCGGAGACCCGGTTCCGTCTGGGACTCGACAATGATCAGCCGTTCAAAATCGCCGTGGCCGACTACGAGGCGGCGTTCAAACGGCAAGCCGCCATTCGTGATCAATTGGATGTCCAGCGGCATCTGCTGGCACGATTAGCCGGGAAGGGGCCGGATGAAGCGGCCCATCTCTTTGCCAAACCCATGGCGAACATTCCCAAGCAAATTCCTGCGCCGGATCATCTGTCGATCGGCCTGCTCGTCCATCGTCCGGATCTGGCTGCAGCCTTGTATCGAGCGCATGCCGCGTCGCGCCTGGTCAGGGTGGCGACCACGCAATTCTATCCCACCATCGATCTCACGGGGTTTGTGGGATTTAATGCCCTGACGCTTGCCAAGGGGACCGATAAGCTGGCGAATTTTCTCTTTAGCGGTCAGAGCTTCACCTATGGCCTGGCGCCGGGTTTGCGGATGCCCTGGTTTGAGGGCGGCCGGCTGCGGGGCGAATTGGGCGCGCAGCGTGCGGAATATGACGCGGCAGTAGAACTCTATAACGACACGCTTCTCGATGCGATGCGGGAAGTGGCGGACAGTCTCAGTGCCTGGCACACGACCAACGAGATCATGGCGTCACACAAGCGGTTGGTGGCCTCGCTGGGCGAAGACTGGAAATTGGCGAAAGTGCGGCTCGTCAACGGCCTGGACGATGATCGCGAAGTGCTGCGTCATCGGTATCCCGTCCTCGAACAAGAATATGCCCTGAGAGCCTTGGAGAGCGATCAGCTCGTGGCCGCCGTCGATCTGATCGAGTCCCTGGGGGGCGGTTATCACAATCCGGACATCGAAAAGCGACCGAAACACAACCCGAGCTAAATCTATGACCACCACAACTGCAGATATATCTCAATCTCCACAATCTCCCGGCGGACCGCCGCCGGCTGGCTCCTTCCGCATTCATCCAAAGGCCATTCGCGCGCGCCGAAACAGGCGTTTATTGGTCGTGGCGCTGCTGGTGCTGGTCGCGACCGTCGGGTATCTCATCTACTGGTACACGCACGATCGGTTTTGGGTCCGCACTGACAATGCGTATGTCACCGGCAATTTAGTACCGGTCGCGGCGCAGGCATCCGGGATCATCACGCAGGTCTTGGCCGAAGAAACGCAATTCGTCAATCGCGGCGACTTGCTTGTGCGGTTGGATGAGCATCAAGCCTATGCCGCGTTGGGACGGGCGCGCGGACGGTTGGGCGAGGAGGTCCGGCGGATTGCCGCGCTATTCATCAATCGCAAACAACTGGCGGAGAAGTTGCGGTCGCGCACCGCTCGCTTGGAGCTCGCCGAGCACGACATGGATCGGTATCAACGGGCCTCGCCAAGCGGGGCCATTTCCAAACAAATTTTGCAGAACACGGCAGATAAGATCGCCAGTCTGGAAGCGGAGGTACGGGAGACACAGGCGGAACTCGACTCGCTCGATGCGCAGATCGGCGGCACGACCGTGATGGCCCATCCGTCCGTCGACTTGGCGAAGCACCAATTGATCGAGGCGCATCTGGAATATGCGCGTCAGCAGATCCGCGCGCCCATCTCAGGCTACGTCGCCAAGCGAAAAGCGCAGGTCGGAGATCGTGTTCAGCCTGGCGCCTCGCTCATGACGATCGTTCCGCTGGATCATCTGTGGGTCGAAGCCAATCTGCGTGAAACGGAACTGCAGCATGTGCGGCCAGGGCAGCCGGCCTTGGTGAGCGTCAGTCTGTATGGCTCGAAACAAACGTTTCACGGCACCGTCGAAGGCCTCGTGCCGGGCAGCGGCAGCGCGTTTGCCTTACTGCCGCCGGATAACTCCACGGGAAACTTCATTCATATCGTTGAACGTGTCCCGGTGCGAATCGCGCTGCCGGCTGATGAGCTCCGAGAGCACCCGATCAGGCCTGGGCTGTCGACCATGACCAGTATCAACATCACCGAGTCCGGGCAATCTGTCTGGACGTCGCTTGCCACGCCCTCTACGGCGGAGTATGAAACCGATGTCTATGCGGACGAGCTCCCGACCGCGGAATCCATGGCGAAGGAAGTGATGGCCAATAATCTGGTGGTGACTGATGCTGACGCAGCGGATGATGCGTCCCTTGAAGAATTGGAAATGAATCGGATAGTCCCGACTCAGGGTGATCGTCCGGTGTCGCCTCGCGAACGCAACTCGCTGGAGTCCGACCGCCTGCGCAGCCATCGGGAGAGCCAGCCGAGTTCCTTCGTTCCGCGAAGAAGCCCGGATATGGGAGCCGCCACGTTTCCCCTCACGCCCTCGATCGGCCCTGGCTCGGGATCCTTGGGCCCTGAAGCGGGACGTGGAGGATCGCGGACGAGACCGGGGATGGGAATGGAGGAAGGAAGGCGGGCGTTCGGAGGAGTTGGTCGCTAGTTCATGGAAGGCTGTATCGGCGGGGCGAGCCTGGCGTCTGTTCCAATCGAGACAGCTGCTGGACATTAAAGTTTGATGAAGATTTGGCGAACCGATGGGAAGACCATAGCATCCCAGTTTATAATGCCGTCGGCGCACAAGCCGCACCGGCAATCGAGGCCTCTCCTCCTGATCCGTCATGTGCTTCGCCTCTCCTGACGATGTGCCGCTCCAGAGCGCCCCATCATTGCGCGTGTCGCGCAGCGGATGATCGGGATGAAGGACAGGTTGTGCAGAATCTTGCCATCAATTACCGCACTCTCTTATCTGTCACCAATGTGCTGAATTCTCAGCGCAATCGGAAGAATCTGTTTCGCGCCATTACGGAACAGCTGACGCAGGTGGTTCGCTGGGAGCGAGCGGGCATTACGGTCTATGATGTGCAATCCGATGCCTTTCGCTTCTATGCCGTGGAGACGAATTTGCCCAAAGTGGTGCTCAGCAGCGACGCGATGATTCCTCGTGCGCGCAGTGCGGTAGGATGGGTCTACGATCATCAGCGCGTGCACGTGCGGCCGCATCTTCGTGAGGAGCGGCTCTTCATTGAGGATGAAAGTTATCTGCAAGAAGGCCTGGGGCGCATGATCAACCTTCCTATGGTGGTGCAGGACGCCTGTCTTGGGACCTTGAACATCGGCAGCATTGAGGCGGGCCATCCTGATCCAGACGCTGTCGATTTTCTCCAGCAAGTGGCGACGCAGATCGGGTTTGCCATCGCGCACGTCAATGCCTATGAGGAGATCAACCGGTTGCGAGAGCAACTGGCCCGGGAAAACGTGTATCTGACCGAAGAGCTGAAGGCCAACCAGGACTTCGGTATGGTCGTGGGTCGGAGCCAGGCCTTTGAGCAGGTGCTGACACTCGCGCGGCAGGCGGCTCCCACGACGGCCACGGTGATGGTGACCGGAGAAACCGGGACGGGCAAGGAGGTTCTGGCTCGAGCCATACACGAGAGCAGTCTGCGGCGTGGCCGTGCGTTCGTGCGATTGAATTGCGCGGCGCTTCCCTCAGGATTGATCGAAAGTGAACTGTTCGGCCATGAGCGCGGTGCCTTTACGGGTGCCGAGCATCAGCGCATCGGCCGCTTCGAGTTGGCCGATGGCGGTACGTTGTTTTTGGACGAGATCGGGGAAATGCCGCTGGAGGCGCAGGCGAAGCTGTTGCGGGTTCTGCAGGACGGTCTCGTCGATCGGGTCGGCGGTGCGAAGGCTGTTCCGGTCGATGTCCGGGTGATTGCCGCGACGAACGCCGATTTGCCGATGGCCATTCAGCAGGGGCGGTTCCGGAGCGATTTGTATTATCGGTTGAACGTGTTTCCTATCCATATGCCCCCACTGCGGGAGCGTCCCGAGGATATTCCGATCCTTGCCCGGCATTTCCTGCGGTTCCATGCGCAACGGTTGAAGCGTCCCTGCGAGGACTTTGATGAGCCCTCAATGGAGCGGCTCGTGCAGTATACCTGGCCAGGCAATGTCCGGGAGCTGGAGAACATTGTGGAGCGCGCGTTGATCCTGTGTCACGATCGGTGGTTATGTATTGATCCGGCCATGATCAATCTGCCCGCACCTCCGCAAGCGAGCACGCGTCGGACGTTGGTCGATGAAGAGCGTCGTCATATTCTTCAGGCCCTGACCTTGCTCGACTGGCGAATCGAAGGGCCAGGCGGGGCAGCTGAACAATTGGGGCTGGCACCGAGCACGCTTCGTAGCCGGATGTATCGGTTGGGGATTCGTCGTTCTCCTCTGGGTAAGTAACTCCTTCTCCTCCACGTCTCCGAAACATCGCACACATCTGTTGGGGCCACGATATGTCGTGGTGGAAGACGGTTCCTCCACCGCGACATATCGTGGCCGATAGAGTTTTAAGAAAAAACGTCTCATCATTCATGCGATGAAGTTCAATAGTTTCAATGATATGGAATTGATTGGTGAAGGCGGATCCATGGCATAGCTGCTGCATGGTAAGGCTGCGTGATCTCTTACGTATTTTCAATTCAATCAATTTTAACGAAGAGATGTGGTGTCTGGTGTCGGCCGATGCCCGCCGTAGCATAGCTGAATGACCGGGTCACTTTTGCAGCGGAGAGCCACATCTCTGGAAAGGGGTTGGGGTAGGTCATACGACGCCGGTCACCCGGAGTTATGTCCGGTGTTATGACTGCATGGCACCGGAGTCTGGTCTGTATTTTTACGAGGAGGGGATGTTCATGATGCA
>ERZ724507.315-NODE-315-length-22266-cov-8.660664_pt1 | contig 22266 bp, 17 predicted proteins | sample MGYA00376040_ERZ724507 | MGnify/ENA primary metagenome ERZ724507 (study PRJEB28724, sample SAMN07190883) | activated sludge metagenome | isolation source: activated sludge of sewage treatment plant in Hong Hong | place: Hong Kong | collected 2016-03-17 ...
GGTGGCTTCGATGTCTTCGTCGCTGTGGGCTGCGGAGACAAACGCCGCTTCAAACTGCGAGGGCGGCAGGTAGACCCCGCGCGCGAGCATGCCGTGGAAGAAGCGAGCAAAGCGCCCGGTGTCGGACCGCTTGGCGTCGTCGTAGCTGCGCACCGGCTGGCCGGTGAAAAACAGCGTAAACATCGAGCCGACTTGGTTTACCACCGCCGGGATGCCGAGCCGCTGACAGAGGCCGGCTAGCTCGGTGCCAAGGTGGGTGCTGACCAGCTCCAGGCGGTCGTAGATGCTCTGGTCGTCGAGCAGCTCGAGCATGGCGTGACCGGCGGCGACCGCGAGCGGGTTGCCCGACAGCGTCCCGGCCTGATAGACGGGGCCGACTGGGGCGATCTTGTCCATGATCTCGGCGCGACCCCCGTAGGCCGCTGCGGGCAGGCCGCCGCCGACGATCTTGCCCAGGCAGGTGAGGTCGGGGTGGATGGCAAAGCGCTGCTGGGCACCGCCGCGCGCCAGCCGGAAGCCGGTCATCACTTCGTCGAAGATGTAGACGGTGCCGTTCTTTTCGGTGAGCGTGCGCAGGTGCTCTAAGTAGCCGGGCTCGGGCGGGACGCAGCCCATGTTGCCGCAGACGGGCTCGATGATGACGGCGGCGATCTCGCTGTGGCCGCTTGGGCTGCGGTGATCGGCAAAGACGCGATCGATGGCGGCGAAGTCGTTCCAGGGCACGGTCAGGGTGTCGCGGGCTGCGCCATCGGTGACGCCAGCGGTGCCGGGCAGGCCCAAGGTGGCCGCGCCCGAGCCAGCGGCCACGAGCAAGCTGTCGGCGTGGCCGTGATACGCGCCGTCGGTCTTGACGATCTTGGCGCGTCCGGTAAAGCCACGGGCCAGGCGCAGCGCGGACATGGTGGCCTCGGTGCCGGACGACACCATGCGAACCTTGTCCATGGACGGGACGCGGCGGCACAGCAGCTCGGCGAAGCGGACCTCGCGCTCGGTGGGGGCGCCGAAGCTACAGCCGTGCTGGGCGGCGTCGGTGATGGCGGCGAGCACCTGCGGGTGGGCATGGCCAAGGATCATCGGTCCCCACGATCCGACGTAGTCGATGTAGCTGTTGCCATCGACATCGAAGAGTCGGCTCTTTTGGGCGGACTGGAAGAAGACTGGGTCGCCCCCGACGCCTCGGAACGCGCGGACGGGAGAGTTTACGCCACCGGGAATGTGCTGCTTGGCGCGGGCAAACAGCTCGCTCGATCGGGGACGGGACACGGATGCTGGGGATGGGCTCTGCGTGCTCATGGCTTGGATAGCAGAGAGTAACCGAAGGGGCGTGCTGGTTTGTCGGCGATTGTTGCGGTGGCAGGCAGGCAGGCGTTCGGTGGGGGCTTACATGCAGGTCGTGCAGGGCGCGGGCGCGGCGTGATAGCTGCCTTTGGTCAAAAACCACTGCTTCTGTCCGGCGGTGCCAGCGGTGGTGCTGGTCTGCTCGTTGACGTGATAGTGGTAGATCGGGGTGCTGGGGCTGTCGACGGTGACGCCGGTGTGTCCGCCGGTGGTGTCGAGCGTGGGCAGCGTGCCATCGGGATCGCGGCGTCCATAGATCGGGGAACCGTCGCGCAGCACGCCAATGAAGTTCGAGTCGTCGTACGAGATGGAATACGGCTCGGAGTGATAGTGATAGGCGCTGGTGGGCGTCGGGTGCGCGCCGCAGGTGTCAAAGGTCGTGGCCTCGCGGAAGATGTCGTCGCCCGGTGCGGCGAAGTTGCCAAACACTGGGACGCCGTTTATCGACAGGCCGACCACCGCGCCGGTCATGGCCTGGGACGCGCCGCTCGGGGTCAGCGGGAACTGAACGACGTAGCTCTTGGTGGCGATCGAGTTGGGGTTGTGGACGTGACCGCTGGCGGTCGTCGGGTCGTAGCAAGGATCGGTGGTGGCAAAGTAGTTGCTCTTGTAGTCGGGCAGCCCGTCGGCGGTGGCCTGAATGTACGGGGTCGCGCCAGAGGTCTTTGCGAGCTTGACGCGACAGGAAAACTTGAGCCAAAAGCCGGAAAAGCCGGCGGCCTTGCGCTCGGCGTCACAGGCGCTGCGGTCGCGGTTCAAGATGGCGCAGCCGCTGGGGGACACGCTGGCGGTCGGGCTGGTCGCGTCGGTGAGCTGACACAAGCCACTGTTCATGTTGCTGGGCGTGGTTGCGTCACAGCCAGTGGCCAGCCAGAGCGGGGCAGCAAACAGAGCGATGCGGGGATTCAGGGTCATGTTCGGGCCTTTCTGTGCGCTCAAGCGGCGCACGCGGGGGAATCAGGGCGTCTATCTGCTGTGACCCGTGACCCGCGAGCTTGGGCATCAGCTTCCGCTGCGTGTGCTGATGACGTTCAGCAGGCGTCGTGCGCCGCGTCGCTCATCGGATAGGAAGGTGCCGATCGTGGACCACAGCGCGCGATGGTCTGCCGCCGTAAAGCCCTGGCCGAGTGTGCCTGGCTGTCCGGCACGGCTGCGGTTGATCTCCGAGATGGCATCGCCCAGATAGAACGCCGGATGACGACCGCTGCCATCGGGCTGAAGCGCGTTTTGTCCCACCTGGAGCAGGATCTGCTTTTCATCGGTCAAGAGCCCGCGACGCAAGATCGCCACAAGGCCGATGCCAATGTCCGGCGCGAGCAGTCCTGACAGCGGCTGCATCATGGGCACCAGATCTCCATCGTCGGAGAGCAGCCACAGACCATCGGCCAGCGCATAGAGCAGCGACGCAAAGCGCGGGGCATCGGGACTGCTGGGACCGGGATCGCGCAGAATCGACGACAAGAGCTGATAGAGCTTCGGCTTGGCGGTCTGCGACGCTGCGATCGAACCGACCAGATCCAGCGACGAAGCAACCAGCGGTCCTGTCAGCGCGCGCTCGATGTCGGGATACAGCGACTCGCTTACCCAGCGACGGGTATCTTGCGCGGCTCCGTGGGCCGACACGCGGTTTTTGAACAGATCGATCGTCGCCAGCAGGATCGGTCGCAGCCGAGGCGTCGCCAGCCGGTAGCTTCCCGCTGTGCTGCCCGGTCGCGCCGTCAGGTACAGATCGGCGAGCGTGCTGATCCCGGCTTGCCACTTGGCGACTCGCGCGGGCTCTTGCATCGTCCGTCGGCGCTTTTGTCGATAGGCATCGGAAAGCAGGTCATACGGCGTCACCGCGCCCGCCGCAGAGGCCGAGATGGCATCGAGTACCACCGGGTCGCCCGTCGGTGAAAACGTCGGCTTGCCATCATTGCGGAGCGCGGTGGTGCGTCCGTCACGGAAGACGAGCGGTCCCGCAAGCCGCGAAAGCTCTGGGTCGAGCAGCCAGCGTCCCACCTTGGCAATCACCGTCGAGACAGGCTGACCCGAGCCATCATCGACCAGCAGCGTCGTCAGCATCGGGGCAAACGCACGCAGCGACGCAAACAGATCTCCCGACGACAGCAGCTTGGCAATCAGCGGCTCATAGCGTGACGCACCACTGCGCTGCTGCTGCGGCTCATAGCTGGGCGCGTCGAAGAAGGTTGACTTGACCGTCGGCCAGTGACGATGCAGGACCGAAAAGAAGTCGACCAGGATCTGTCCGGCGTTGCGCGTCTTTTGGCACGCACCGCTCGTCGCTCGCTGGATGCACTCGTCGTGCTTGGCAAACGCATTCACGATCGGACGAAACGCCGTGTAGAAGTTCACGCTCGTCTTGATGTTGCCCGCCGCGTCGCGAGGGTGAACGGCTTCCAGGCCAAACAGCGCGCCATCGTAGTACTTCTGCCACGACAGGTTTTGATTCGAGCACAGCGTCCCCGGACGCGCTGGCAGACAGTCGCCCAGGTCGAGCGTCGTCTTGAAAAAGTCCGCGCGCTTGGCGTTTTCGGTAAACAGCAGCCGCGCCAGCATCGCGGGCGTCGGATATTTGCCAAAGCCTGGAATCCCGACCAGGTTGTCGAGCAGTCCCAGTCCGTCGACAATCTGCGTCTGCGTCTTCAGTCCCGAATCGACGATCGAGTTGATGAAGTTGGTGTACGGATCGCGCGCCTTCACCGAGTCATCCGCCATCGACAAAAGGTAGTACAGCGCCAGATCGTCGAGCTGAAACAGCGCACACGGCTTTGCCGGTCCCGCGACCTTGATGTCGACGACGATCTTGATGTTCACAAACGCGCCGTCTTTGTTGCAAAACTTCGCTTGGTTGGCGTCGTGAACCAGGTGCAGCACCCGCTGCAAGATCGATCGGTTGTTTTGCGAGTTGCCTGGATTTTTGTCGACATCTGAGTCGGGCAGCGTGCGAATCACTGGCTTGCCAAACGTCCCAATCACCGACGTGAGATCCGACGGCTGACCGCGCGTATCCAGCTGGTTTTGGTTCATGAACAGCTGGCTGGAATCGGTCGAGAGCAGCGCGATGATCTGACCCAAGTCCGCCGTCGCTGGATCGGACAGTGACGCGAGCACATCCTTGACCAAGTCGGGATCGCGCAGCAGTCGAATCAAGATCGGTGCCAGGTCGTCGTACAGCGTCGAGCGTTCGTCGAGCGTTGCGGTCGCATACTCAGGCTTCTTCGCTTCGTCGAAGGCTTTGGATGTGGCGTCGAGCGTGCGTGCCAGCAGCGATTCTTGCTGTAGCAGCAGCAGCTCTACCGCGCGCAGCAGCCGAATCAGCTCGCTTCCGTTGGAAGTTGCTCCGTCGGACAAGGTCAGAAGCTGCAGGTAGCTGTAGGTCAGGTCGAGCAGCGGCGACTGCGTCTTGTCAAAGCCTTGATAGCTCAGCGTGTCGGTTCCGTACGTCTTGTGCGACAGCGTTCTGGGACCGAGCAGCGCGGAAAGCCCGTCGGTCAGCTGGAGCACATCACGCTTTGCATCAAGCAGCGCGGGCGCTTCCCGCAGCAGCGCCGCAAGCACCGTGTCGTCGAGGTTCTGATAGCCATAAAGCGGCGCGCCACCTGGGCTGGTCAGCGCTCGACCAAAGCCATCACGCGCCGTCGCTACGTCTTGCTGATACAGGCTCAAGCTGGGAAACGGCGTCACAAACGGGATCGGCTGCGCGGCTGCGTCGACAAAGCGACCGCTCGCATCGACATCGGCATAGCCATCTTTGTCTTTGTCGACGTACGGCGCAGGCAGCGAGCCGCTCTTTGGGGCAATCAGCGGCAGGCCTCGGTGATCGCGTCGCGCTGCGGAATAGAGCTGACCTGCGGGCAGCGTCACAAGCTCCGCTGACTCGGTAAACAGCCAGCGCTGGAGCAGGTTCATGGTTCGATCGGGCGCTTGCGGACTTGGCACCGCTTGGATCGTCGCCAGTTCCTGCTGGCTGGCTTGTAGCAGCAAGGACAGCGCAGCTTGAGCGGGTGCGTCACTTGCACCGACGGAAGACTCGACCACAATCGGCAACACCGACGTCAGCGAGTCGTGCAGTCCCGGGGTTGCCAAGATGCCACGCAGCAGTCCACCGGCGCGCTCACGCGGGACAAAGCCTTCGCGACTGCCGAGCCGCGCCATCGCTGCCATCGCCGCGTCGCTGTGCGAAAGGAACACAAGCTGCTGTCCCGCGCGCCACGCGGTCTGTTCCGGCTGTGGTCCTTCGAGCGACGGCATCATCCCGCGCAGCGCGTGATCGAAGTCGTCATACAGCGCCCTGGGCACCGCTGCATCAATCGCCGAGATCAGCGTCGGACGCACCGCCGCAACCGCCGTCATCACCAGCGGCGCACCGCCAGGGATTGCCTGACCGTCGCTGCACATCGGGCGATAGCTCACGCCGGATGCATCGACAGCCTGACGCTGTCCCGCTTGCAGCTCCGAAAGCTGCGAGGTGTACGCGATGCGCTGACAGGACTCTCGATAGACCGCCTGACCGAGCGTCTGCGACGGCAGCGGCACGCGCGTCCCGATGTCGATGTCGCAGCCCGAAGACGAAGCGACGACCAGCAAAAGAAGCGGAGATCGCGACAAATACCCACTGCGCGGTGCCTTCTGCATGTGCGTAGTTGTATCGCGACCCAGCTCGCTTGTGCGCAGCTGTGGCATGCCCCTTGACGGATCCGGCCAGAGCTTGCGAGGCTTCTTGCACTTCACGGAAATCGCGGTCACGGAGAGCTGCCGACGTGTCAACTGAGAGAATCGCCATCTACCCAGGCTCGTTTGATCCGATCACCAACGGGCACATCGACATCTTGTCGCGATCGCTCAAGATGTTTGACCGCGTGATCGTTGCGCTGGCCGATAACGTCCGCAAAAAGCCACTGTTTACCGTCGAAGAGCGCCGAGAACAGATCCTGCGCGCGGTGTCGTTTGACGAGCGGGTGGAAGTCGATGCGTTTTCGGGTCTGCTCGTCACGTATGTCAAAGAGCGTGGGGCTCGCTTCGTCGTGCGTGGGCTGCGTGCGCTCGCCGACTTCGAGTACGAGTTTCAGTTTGCGCACATGAACCATCGGCTCGCGCCCGACGTGGACACGATCTTCTTGATGACGGCGGCGCAGTATTTCTACGTCAGCTCGTCGCTGGTCAAAGAAGTCGCGCAGTTTGGCGGCGATGTCGACTGGATGGTTCCGCCTGGGATTCCCGCATCGCTGCGTGAGCGGCTCGGGGTCGTCAAAACACCGCAGCCGAAGGATGTGCCCTGATGAAAGTCTCCCGTCGAGTCGATGCACTGGTACCGTCGATTACGCTCGAAGTGGCGGCGCGTGCCAAAGCCATGGTCGCGGCGGGCAAAGACATCGTCAGCCTGACGCTCGGCGAGCCTGACTTTGACACCCCGGCGCACATTCGCGCGGCGGCGTCGCTGGCGCTTGAGCGCGGTGCCAGTCGTTACACGCCCGTCTGTGGCATTGCCGAGCTGCGCGCCGCTGCGGCTGCGGACTTGTCGTCGGTGCATGGTGTTGCGATTCGTCCCGACGAGGTCATGGTCTCGACGGGTGCCAAGCAGTGTCTGTTTAACGCGCTGCAAGCCTTGATCGACGATGGCGACGAAGTGCTGATTCCGACGCCGACTTGGCCCAGTCATACGGAGCTGGTGCGACTCGCGGGCGGCATTCCGATCCTGTGTCCGTCGGATGCGAGCGCAGGCTTTGCGATAAACATCGAGCTTCTGCGTCGCAAGATCACGCCACGAACGCGGCTTTTGCTGCTGTGTAGCCCGAGCAATCCGACCGGCGCGGTCATCGATGAGACGACGGCCCAAGCGCTGGTCCTTTTGCTGCGCGAGCATCCCGAGATCATCGTGATGACCGACGATCTGTACCGACGGCTGGTCTACGCGCCGGGACGCTTTGTGTCGCTGCTGACGATTGATCCGTCGCTGTGGGGTCGCATCGTGCTGATCGACGGTGTCTCGAAGAGCTACGCGATGACCGGCTGGCGAATTGGCTTTTGTGCAGCGCCGCGTCCGCTGATTGCAGCGATGGACAAGCTCCAAGGTCAGGTGACGACCAACGCGGCGGCGGTGTCACAGCATGCGGCGCTGGCGGCGCTGACTGGCGATCAAGCACCGACGGAAAAGATGGTCGCAGAGTTCGATGCGCGACGAAGCGTGATGTATGCCGCGCTGTCCGCGATTCCCGATGTGCGCTGCGTCGAGCCGCACGGTGCGTTTTATTGCTTTCCCGATGTCTCGGCGTACCTCGGTCCGAAGGTGCCCGACGACGTGGCGCTCAGTCGCTATCTGCTGGAAGAAGCGGCAGTGGCGGTGGTGCCGGGAACGGGCTTTTACGCGCCTGGACACATTCGGCTGTCGTACGCGACGTCGGTGCCGCTCATTGAAGAAGGTGTGCGACGGCTCGCGTCGGGTCTTCAGTCGCTGCGAGCGAGTCACTAGCCGATGCGTGGCGACGCTGCGTTTGTGTCGCTTGTGCAAGAGCTGCGACGGTGGCTTCAGCCAGGAAAGACGATCATCGTCGGGATGTGTGGACTGCCGGGCGCGGGCAAGTCGACGCTGGCCCACGAGCTGCTTGATGCGCTCATCGGTGTGCGTGCCGCGACGGTGTCGCTCGATGACTTTTATCTACCGAGAGCCGACCGGCTGGCCAAAGGCTTTGCGCTGCGTGGCGCGCCGGGAACGCACGATCTGACGCTGCTCGACGGGTTTTTGAGCCAGCTTCGCAGTCGATCCTGTCACGTCTCGCTGCCGGTGTTTGATCGTGGCTCGGAAGAGCGGCTTGCGCCAAGGCTGTGCAAAGGTCCGCTCGAGCTGTGCCTGATCGAAGGGTTTCTCGTCGGGATTGACGCGCCAGGGTATGAGCTGCTGCGTACGTCGCTGTCGCGTCTCATCTTCTTGGATGTCGATCCTGAGTCTGCGCTGCTGTCACGTCGTCGTCGGGAAGCTGCGCAGCGTGCGGCGGGACTTGGTGGGATGACCGACGAAGAAGTGCTGCACTTTTGGCAACATTCGCTGTGGCCGCAGGTCGATCGCTACGTGATGCCACTGCGAGAGCGCGCCGACGTGGTGGTCAGCCTGCGCGCTGATCACAGCATCTCGATGGTCTATTTTCCCGACGGAACTTTGCGGAACTGACGCGACAGCTCGACGGAATCGCGATAGGTCGCAAGCTCTTTGGCGGTGCGCTCGTCGGTCCAGCCTCGGATTGCAGCCATTCGTCGCGCCACTTGCTCTGCGCAGGCCAGGCCCTGATCCCGCGCGAGCAGCAGCAGCGGCATCCGACGACACAGCACGTCATCCAGTCGCTGCGCCAGATCCGACTTCACCGCAAAGTCCACCTCGGCATACAAAAACGGCAGCTCGGGATTCAGGCGCTCGCCGCCGCTGGGATCGTCCGTGAGCGTCGCGACGATCTGCCTGGCGCGCACGCCGTAGGTGCTGGCCAAGTGTCTGGCCACTTGCTTATCGACGCTGGGATGATTCAGCTTGCCCAGCTCATCGGCCAGCTCTGCGACGGGATCGTAGTCATCGGTCGGTGGCTTGAGATCGCTCGCGCCGGGCAATGGTCGATCGATGGTGGCGCACGGAGGCTCTGGATCGCCCAGCTGCTTGTACGCTTCGCTGAGAAGCTGCGCAGCCATGCGCCGATACGTCGTCAGCTTGCCGCCGATGATCGTGACCAGGCCGGGACGGCTCAGGATGCGATGCTCTCTCGATACGCTCGAGGCATCCAGGCCATCGCTCGACGGCATCACCAGCGGACGCAAGCCTGCCCACGTCGAGAGCACGTCTTGTGGAACCAGCTTGGAGTCGGGGAAGTAGTGGTTGGCCACCGCGAGGAGGTAGTCAATGTCCGCAGCGTCGGCAGCGACTCGATCGGGATCGCCGTGATAGTCGGTGTCGGTGGTGCCGAGCACGGTTCGGCTGGCTGCGGGGGACTCGGGATCGGTCCAGGGAATCGCGAAGATGATGCGTCCATCGCTGGGAACCGTCATCACCACCGCGTGCTGAACCGGCAGTCGCGCTGCATCGACCAGGATGTGAACGCCTTTGGTCGGACGCACCATCGGCGCAGGCTGGTTGTGACGCAGCAGACGCAGCACCAAGTCGGACCACGGTCCCGTCGAGTTCACCGTTACTTTGGCAAACACCGTCGCAGTCTGCGTCTCGTCGAGCACATCGCTGACCGTGACACCTTTGACCGCGCCCGTCTGATCTTCGACGAAGGTCTTGACGCGCGCATACGACAGCACCTTGGCTCCCGCTGCCGCTGCGTCGAGGATCGTCTCGAGCGTCAGGCGTGCATCGTCGGTCATTCCGTCGTAATAGGTGACGCCGCCGGTGATGCTCTCTTGTCGCAGACCGGGCTCGATCTTTTGCACGCCTTTTTTGCGATAGGCGCGGTGACGATCCGGTGCCGCAAACTTCGACAGCGCGTCGTACATCCACATGCCGCAGCCGAGCACAAAGCGACTCGGATACTGGCCTTTGTACGTCGGAACCAAAAAGAGCTGCGGCTTGACCAGGTGCGGCGCCAGCTTGAGCAGGAGCGTTCGCTCGCTCACGGCTTCGAAGACCAGGCCAAACTCAGCGTGCTGAAGATAGCGCAGACCGCCGTGAATCAGCTTCGAGGACTTGCTGCTCGTACCCGAGCCAAAGTCACTCTTTTCCAGCAGCGCAACCTTGAGCCCGCGCAGCGCCGCGTCACGAGCAATGCCAGCCCCGGTGATCCCGCCACCGATGACGAGCAGGTCAAACTGCTGCTGGTCTAGCTCCGCGAACGCTTGGCGTCGGAACGAGTCGTACATGTTCTGATCCTTACCATACGTGAAGCAGCTAGACCGGTCTCTGTTCGTCGGCGGGTGAGAACTCTTTGATGAAGTGATGCCGAGGCAGAAGCGGCGACGGAGTTCCCGCCGAGATCATCCACAGCTGATGGGCGCAGCGCGTGATGGCGATGTGCAGCAGGTGGCGCGACTCGGTGGTGTCGGGATACGCATTTTGCGTCGCATCGAGGATCACCACGTAGTCAAACTCCAGGCCCTTTACCTGAAGCACGTCGGTGACATCGACGCCGGGCGCGAACGTAAACTCATGGCGAGCCACCCGACGCAGCGACGGAACTTCCGACTTTTGCAGCCCTTGATAAAACAGCGTCGCCGTTCCCGAGTGACGCGCCACCAAGGCCACCGACGCAGTTGGCTCACGCTGAAGCAGGTTGCGCAGCGACTCACCCAAAAACGCCACGGCTTCTCCGACCTCGGCAAAGGCAAACGCGGCAATCGGCGCACCGTGTCGCGTCGCCACTTGACGACTTTCGTCGGTGAGCAGCGATCCCAGCACTTCATGCGCGAGCTGCATCACTTCCGCCGTCGAGCGATACATGATGTTCAGGCGCTGAATGTGGACATTGCGCAGTCCCACCGCCGGAAGCAGCTCTTCCCACTTGGAAAAGCCGTTGTCGAAGATCAGCCGCTGCGCGACATCGCCAGCCATCGTCAGCGACGGCTCGGCACCTGCGTGCTTGTCTTCACTTCCGACGCAGCCGATGAGCAGCTTGACCTCGATCACCGACAGATCCTGCACTTCGTCGATGACCATGTGTTCGTAGCGCACGTAGCCTTTGCCCGACGAGTGATCGAGTCCGCCGTACTTGAGCCGATACAGCGTGAGCAGCAGCGGATCGTCTTCGACATCAAGCGTTCCCGCCGCGCTGTCTTCATCGAGCGGACGACCGTCGACGGCTTGGAAGCGCTCAGGATCGACATCCTCGGGCAGATCTTCCACTTCCTCGAGCTGCGCTTTGACGTGCTCGATCAGCTCGCGAATGTCGGCGCGCGTCACCGGCGTCTGACCACTACCGGGCGGCGTCGCTGGTGGCAGGATCTCAAACAGCTTTTCTCCGTCGGTGAGCAGCTCTCCAAGATCGCGCCAGACATCGCCCGCGCGTCGCGACAATCGACGCAGCATTTCATCCATGCGCTGACCGACGCCCGGATCGAGCCGTCCGTCCACCGCCGCCCGCACACCACGACAGCGCAGCCGCAGCGGACGTTCTTTGCGCGCGTCCCACTCGGACAGCACACGCTTTTGCGCTTCGGGAAAGTCAGCCAGCGCCGTCGCAAGCTGGCTGCGCATCGCCGTCGCTTGATCGCTGACGTAGCGCTCCATCACTTGCAGCATGCCCGGATGCTTCTTGAGCCGAGACACCACCGCCGGCGTCTCATGGTTTTGCTGATCGGGCAGGTGCTTGAGCAGCCGCTTGCGATGGTGTCGCATCCAGCCCGCCGAGGTCTGCACCGGCACACCGCTCACCCCGAGCGCGGGCAGCACGCCGCTCACGTAACGGACCAGCGCTTCGCTCGGGACAATCACCATCACCTTGGCGCCCTTGAAGCGACTGGGCTGCTGGAAGTGGAGGTACGCGACGCGATGCAGTGCGACCGTGGTCTTGCCGCTGCCTGCGCCACCTTGGATGACCACCACACCGCTGTCCGGCTGGCTGATCAGATCGAACTGATGCCGATCGATGAGCGCTGCGATCTCGGGCAGGTGCTTGTCGGATCGTCCCGCAAACGCGGAGTCTGGCTTGTCGCGGCTTGGCTTGGGCTGGATCGGCTGCGGCTTGGGCGCGCGCGCCGACAGACCTTGACCACCTTGCAGCACAGGAGCCGCTTGGCTTTCCGCTTCCCACCACACGTCGTCTCCGTCGCAGAAGAACACGCCTTGCGGGCAGCTGATGCGCTTGAGCTTGCCGCCCGTGATGGTGATGCTGCGACGGACCTCGACCATGCCTTGCAGCACTGTCTGACCGATGTTTTCGTCGTAGTCGTCGCCTTCTTCGTACCGATAGTAAAGCTGCGACACCGGCGCATCACGCCAGTCGACGATCTGAATGCCTGCGGCGCGATCGATGACACCTCGGCGACCAATCAGCACATCGCGGCTCGGCGCTTTGGCGGGAACCGTGGCTCGTAGTCGCAGGTGTCCGAAGTACGGCGCTTGCTGATCAATCGGCCCGGCGGTCTTGCCTTTGCGTCCTGCGGCCAGCGCACTGATTCGCGTCATCTGCTCGACGAGCGGTGCCAAGTCTTCGGGCTTTGCTTCAGCGATGGCGTCGCGTAGCTCCAGAAGCTCTGCTTCGTGGCTGTCGTTTTTGCGATCCGACGTAAGGGCTGCCGTGCTGAGAAAGCTCGCCACTTTGTCCCAAAGAGCTTGCTCTTCTTGGATGATGGCAGCGGCGGGAGACGATGGAAGTACGGGCCGAGGCATGGGCCGAGCAGTATGCCTGTGCTCTGCGCCCACAGCAACGCACAGTCTTGCCAATTCTGCACCGCCTGGTTGCCAAAGTCCGAGCCCTCACGCAAAAAGCGGCGACAGGTCGAGAAAGATGCGCCAGTCACCCTGGTTTCGCGTGGTAGACTGACCCAACTTCACCCGAATCGGCCTACACAATGCCTTCGTGCCACTTGGTCCATGATCTGCCGCCCTTTGACGCTCAGCATCACCTGCGCGTGGTTGTTGAGACGCCCCGAGGGGCCAACATCAAGATCAAGTACGACGAAGATCTTGGCTGTTTTTCGCTCAGTCGTATCTTGCCGCTCGGCGTCACGTATCCGTACGACTTCGGGTTTGTGCCGCAGACGCTGGCGCAAGACGGAGACCCGCTCGATGTGATGGTGCTGATCGACGCGCTGACCTATCCGGGCGTCGTGATCTCGTGTCGGCTGCTTGGTGCGCTGCAGGTCGAAGAGCGCGGGCTGCGCGGTCGCCCAAACCATCGCTTGGTTGCTGTGCCTGCCAAAGCTGCGCGCAAAGACGAGCTGCGCAACTTTTCGGATCTGGGCCGACGCATGCAGCAAGAGCTAGAGCGCTTCTTCGTCATGTCGTCGTCGTTTACCAGCAAAGATCCGGTCGTGCGCGGCTGGGTCGGTCCCGATGCCGCGTACGAGATGGTTCAGCGCTCGATTGCTCGCTACAAAGAACGGCAGACCGCTCGCAAAGATCGTCAGAACGTCGCGCACGCGGTGCAGTCCGTTGGCGCGGTGATTCCGAACTCAGCGGTGCTGGCTTCGTCGGCGCAGTCTCCTTCGTCATCGCCCGAAAGTTCCGCGTCAGCATCCGTTCGTGCTGCGGAACCTACAGTGGATGATCGTTCGAGCGAAGGGACGGAATCGCCCGTGAAGTCTTCGCAAAGTCCGACCTGATTGAACCGAGCGGCGCGCCCGGCGTACTGTCAGAACAGACCGTCACGGGCTGCACGCGGGGTCTTCAGCGGGGGACTTGATCGATGCATACGCTGCGACTGCTTGTTCTGTGGGCACTGTCTGTCGTGTGGCTTGATTCGGCGTGGGCCGGACGCTGTCCGAACGTCGGCATCATCTTGGATCGCTCGGCGTCGATGGCGCAGACGCCCGACGGCACCGCGCCGAGTCCCACAAACCCAACCAAGTGGACGATCGCGACCAAAGCGGTCAGCGACATCGTCACGCGCAACGACGGCAAGTTCCCGATGGGCCTGGTGTACTTTCCATCGACCTCGGGCAGCGGTGTCTGCGGAGCCAGCGCCAGCTTCGACATCCCGATCGGCTACGGACAAAAGAGCGCGATCATGTCGTCGCTTGGCTCTGTGATGCCGAGCGGAAATACACCCACCGGCGACGCCATCAACTACGCGATAAACGATCAGGTGTTCTTGGACACCGCTCGCAAGCAGTATTTGATCCTGATCACCGACGGAAAACCGTGCTGTATGCCGGGCTGTACCGATGCGTCGATCTTGGCGTTTGATGCGGTGAACGCGGTCAAGCTGGCGCGCGGTCGCAAGGTCGAAATTCAGACGTTCGTGATCGGCTTTGGCAAGCTCGCGCCCGACGAGCTACAGGTAATGAACGACATGGCCGATGCGGGCGGTCAGCCTGCCGCGACGACCGGCATGTATCACTACTACCGAGCCGAAGACTCGACGGCCCTGAACGCGGCGCTCGATGGAATCATCAAGACGGTGATCTCGGGCGGCGGCGATGTCGGATCGGGCACCACGGTCTGCGACGATAGCTGCTACTCGGTGGCGTGCCCAAGCAGCCAGATCTGCGTCAGCGCGCAGTGCCAGAAAAACCCGTGCAGCGGCGTGTCCTGTCCCGCTGGAACCTACTGCTACACAAACGGAACCTCGGCGGGAGCGTGCGTCAGTCCGTGTCGCGATGCGTGCGGCAGTGGTCAGCGCTGCATTCGGGGCGTCTGCCAGGCTTCGACGTGCGCGGATTCATGTGCCAAAGGCGAAGTCTGCGACGCGGGAAGCTGTCGTGCCGATGCCGCGTGCGCGGGCGTTTCCTGCAAGTCCGGTCAAGGCTGCGTCGGGGGAAGCTGCGTCGATGATCCGTGTGCGTACCTGACCTGTCCGCGCAACTTTGCCTGCGTCGCGATGGAAGGAACGTGCTTGCCGCTGCCGGGCACCGATCCGCATGCCGATGATCCGAACCAGCTTGCGGTGAGCGGCTGCTCCTGCGATCTGCGTCACGGTCAGACCGGACACAGCGTGCTGACCACGCTGGCGTCGCTGGCGATGATCCTGTTTTTGCTGCGTCGGCGCACGTCTTCCCTGTCTTAGCGGCCTAGGGTGAAACCGGGCCCTTACCCATCGGCTGTGTGCCGTCGTATGCTGCCGGGCGAGCGCGACGACACAACTCATGAGCGATCGAATCTGTATCGAAGGACTGAAGGTGGAGGGGCTCATCGGGGTGTACCCGCATGAGCAAGACGTGCCGCAGCGACTGGTCGTCGATCTGTGTGCAGAGACGAACACGCAGGCGGCGGGACGCAGCGAGCAGCTTGTAGACACGCTCGACTACGATCGGCTGGCGGACTGTGCGCGGACGGTGATTCGCGAGCGGCACCACAACCTGATCGAGACCGTGGCAGAGCGAATCGCCGCGCGGGTGCTTTCTTTTCATCAAGGAAAAGTAAAGAGCGTTACTGTCCGAGTGGAAAAGCCTGGAGCCGTCGCTGATGCTGATCTCGCTGCGGTAGAAATCACCCGCTCTTTATGAAAAAACGTAGGTCTTGTCACGAGCTTATCTGGCGTGTAACGATAAAGGGATGAGAGCCGGAACGCTCAACATCTGGGGGCCCTACAGGGATGCTCCCAACAAGTACCGCTTAAAGATCTCGGAAAACGGAGAGACGCGCAGCATCTGCTTTCGCACCTACGAGGAAGCAGAGCTGGCCAAGGCCCGGCTGCGCGATGACATCGCCTCGCAGCAGGTCTACACAATTGGGGAAGCGATCTCGCAGTTCTGCGCCCACCTGGCTGAAACGCGCGGCATCAAGGCCGAGAGCGTGGCCTGGACGGCGGCGCAGCTCGAGTGGCTGCCCGAAAACGCGTCGCTCGCGAGCATCAACCAGGAAAAGGCAGAAAAGCTCTACAAAGAGCTGACGGTGACGCCCAATCCTCGGACGGGCAAGCTGCTGGCGACGGCAACGCACCACGGACGGCTGGGCCTGGCGCGGCGACTGTACGAGTTTGCGATCAAGCAGGACATGTGTCGAAATAACCCGTTTGCCTCGGTGACGCCGATTGGTCGCAAGCGGGTGGGCAAGCCGCAGCTGCGCATCGATGAAGCACGTCGCTTTGAGCAAAAAGCGATTGAGCTGGCGCAAGCCGGAGACGCCGCTGCACTGGGCGCGCTGCTGATGCTGCACCTGGGTCTGCGTCAGGGGGAAGTGGCGGCGCGCATTGCCCGCGATGTCGATGACGAAGGCCGGGTGCTGTGGGTTCCGTCGGGCAAGACCAAAAACGCGCGGCGTCGTCTGAAAGTACCGGAAGTGCTACGGCCCCTGCTGCTGCGTCAGGTCGAGATCACGCCGCCGGGCGCGCTCTTGTTCTACAAGGGCGAAAAAGTGCCGCCGACGAACTACTTCTGGTCGCAGGTGCGCAGGCTGTGTCACTTGGCGGATGTGCCGGCGGTGTGTCCGCACTCGCTGCGAGGTCTGCACGCGACGCTGGCGCTGGAAGGTGGCGCGACGGCGGATGCAGTGGCACGCGCGCTGGGACACGGATCGTTTTCGATGACGGCGCGGCACTATGCGTCGGAAAGCAGCGTCGATAACGCCAAAGCGACCAAGGTGTCGAGCCTGCTCGGTGGTCACGAGCCGATCGAAGCGCCCAAGGCGTCCGGTCCCGACCCGGATCAGATCCTGGGGCTGCTCAAGAGCCTTCCCGCCCAGCAGCTCGCCGAGCTTCTGTCCAAAGTCAGCCGCACCGCCGAATAGCCGCTGCATTGGTTGCTTCATCCGCACACACGTTCCCCGCAGACGTTCCGACGTTCCCTGTGGGGAAGGCAGTGGGGAATGTTTGTGGTGTGGGGTTGTGGGGCGCTGGGCGTAGGCGGGGGCGAGGGGCTAGGCGCGGCGCAGGTCGCGGATCAAGGTGGGGCCAGCGGTGGTCTCGATGTGATCGCGAAGATCGCTGCTGAGCCCAAGGAAGAAGACAACCTCGGCGACCACGAACATCGGGCCGATGAGCAGGCCGATGATGTCATCGACGAAGGCGGGCTTTTTGCCCTCGAAGTAGTGACCGACGAACTGAATGATCCAGCCGACGACGAAGCTGCCGATGCCGACCGAAAGCCAGGTCAGAAGCGGGGCATGGGCGAAGGCGTGACCGGCCACGACGGCGAGTCCGACGGCAAGGCTCGTGGCGACGCCGACCACGACGTGACGGCTCAGGTAAAACACGGTGGTGAGCACCCACATGACGACGGCGGCAGAGACGGGCGAGTCCGGGCCACCAATCGGCAGACGCGCCAGCAGCTCAGCCACGGAAAAGACAATCATCGGGATGCCGACAAAGTGGGTGGCGATGTTGCGGCGGTCGCGGTGATAGGCGGCGTACTGCGAAAGAAGCTCGCGGGCGGTGCGCATGGGGAATCTCCTTCGGTCTAAGGGGAAAGGTTCTAGCGAAACGGCGGCGATCGTCAATGGGACTTCGCTCGGTCGGGCGTGGGCCGGGCACTTGCCGAAGGGGAGTCGGGTCGGGGTGCGGAAGACCTGACTTTCGCGCTAAGCTGCTGGAATCTCCGACGGATGGAAAGAGCGAACGATGTGGAACTCGCCCGGCCTTGAGACAGTGGAGCACACCAAGCAGGCCCTTATCGACCTGGGGCTGCGCTATGGGCCGCGTGTGCTGGTCGCGGTGCTGATCCTGCTCGGCGGGATCTTTGTGTCGGGTCGCGCGAGCCGGGCCGCAGGACACTGGCTGACGCGGATGCGGATCGAGCCGCCGCTCCAGAAGCTGCTCAGCCGGGTCTTGGCGGGCGCGGTGTTTGTGCTGTTTTTGACGATGGCGCTGCAAAACCTGGGGGTGGAGCTGCTGCCGCTGTTTGCGAGCTTGGGCGTCGCGGGCGTGGGTCTGAGCCTGGCGGCGCAGGGCGTGCTCGGCAACTTGGTGGCGGGGCTGACCATCATCTTTACGCAGCCATTTCGCATCGGAGAGTGGGTGTCGATGATCGGGGTCGAAGGCCGGGTCGATGCAATTGACCTGTTTTCGACGACGCTGAGCCTGCCGGACCGATCGAAGGTGGTGGTGCCCAACCGCAAGATCGTGGGGGAAGTGCTGCACAACTACGGCGCGCATCGGCAGCTGAGCCTGTCGGTCGGGGTGGCGTACTCGACGGATCTGCCGAAGGCGCTGGCGGTGCTGCGGCAGGTGCTGGCGAGCAGTGGGCGGGTGGTGCAGGAGCTAGAGCCGGTGCTCGGGGTGGTGGCGCTCGGGGACTCGGCGATTCAGATCTCGGTGAGGCCGTGGGTGGCGGTGACGGACTTTCAACTGGCGATTCGCGAGCTAAACCAAGCGATCGTCGAGGCGTTTCGGGCGCAGCGGATCGACATTCCGTTTCCGCAGAGCGAGGTTCGGCTGCTCGGGGCTGGATCGGATGTGGCGAAGGCGTAGCCGCAGCGAGTCGGACGCGCGGGCCTAGTCCTGTGTGCGCAGTCCGTGGGGCCAGCCTTCGCGCAGGGCAAACAGCGCGAGCGCCATGGCATAGGCTCCGATCACGTCGATGGTGTAGTGCAGGTGGGCGAAAAAGACGCTCAGCACGACCGCGATGTGGGACGCCAGCATCGGCAGGCGCAGCGCGCGGTGCGGCCAGGTGTAGAGCAGCAGCAAAAACGTCGCGCCGGTGTGCCCGGAAAAGAACAGGTCTTTGGTCAGATAGACGTGCGGAGAGTCGCGCAGCAGCAGTCCAAACGGGCTGGCCATGTCGAGCAGCGCGCGGGCAAACAGGCCGGGATCGCGATCGAACAGCCCCGCGTGAAGATCCGGTCCGCGCACCGGGCCCAGGCCAGTCGCCAGGATGCACAGGCCTCGGATGATGGACAACAGACCGGCGCTTATGCAGTAGCGACAAAAGCGCACGGGATCGAAGGCAAAGAGAAGCAGCGCCATCGGCACGTAGCCCAGCCCAAGCAGCCAGTAGTTGTAGCGATCGACGGCCTGTAGATACGGAATGCGGTCGATGATTGCGTCGGGCAGGTGCGGCGCGGGTCGATTTTCGGCCCACAGAGACAGCGCAATCATCAGCACGAAGCAGCCGTAGCGGAACAAGACCGCCAAGGCCGCTTGGCCTAGGTAGCGACGGTGCGGGCTAGAAGCGAAGGTAGGCGTAGGCGTAGACATACGGAACGACGAGCAGCAGCGCATCAATGCGGTCGAGCATGCCGCCGTGGCCGGGGAGAAGGACGCCAGAGTCTTTGACTCCGACGGAGCGCTTGATGAGCGATTCCACCAGGTCGCCGAGCTGACCGAGGATGTTGGCGGGAATGGCGATGGCGAAGACGTCAAGCCAGCTCAGCATCGGCAGATACCACAGCTTGGCGACGCACAGGGCCAGCACGCTGCCGAGCAGACCGCCGACCGAGCCAATCCAGGTCTTTTTGGGACTGACGGCGGGCCACAGCTTGGCGGGAATCATCGGGCCCAGGAAGCGACCCGCAAAGTACGCACCGGTATCGGACACCCACGCGCTGGTGAGGCAGACGTAGATGAAGCCTCCGCCGAGCTTGGGCGTGGTCTTGAACATCACGAGCGGCACAATCAGCACACCGGCGTACAAGATGCCGAGCATCCACATCGACATGCGCGAGGCGACGGTCTCGATGTTGCCGTGGACAAACAGAAAGTAGAGCAGCCCGATGGACGTCACTGCAAACAGGCCAAACTGCTGGATGTGACCGTCGGGAACCCAGCAAAACAGGTTGCCGAGCAGGACGCCACAGAGCACGCCGAGCCAGCGGGTGGCGGCGGACTCGGCGGGCAGCGTCATGTTCATCCACTCGCGCAGGCCGGTGACTTGGGCGATCAAGATCCACGCCCACACGCCGTACGGTTCTTTCCACGAAATGGCGAGGATGAGCAGCGGAACCGCCACCACCGCCGTCAAAAATCGAAGGACCAGGTTAGACATCAGAACTCCCAGACTTGGCAGAATCAGCGTCGGCTTCGGCGGGATCGTCACTGCGATACGCGTCGAGCGCCAGCAGCAGATCGTCTTTGCCAAAGTCAGGCCACAGCACAGGGGTAGCGTAGAACCGGGCGCGGGTGGATTCCCATAGCAAAAAGTTGCTGGTGCGCTGCTCGCCGGAGGTCCGAATCATCAGATCCACTTTCGGCAGGCCCGCCGTCTTGAGCCGCGCCGACAGCTCGTCTTCGCTGATCTGCTGCGGATCGAGGCTGCCTTGCGCGACATCGTGCGCCAGCTTCTTCATCGCATCGGCCAGCGACTCTTGACCGCCATACGACAGCGCCAGCGACAGCACCATGTCTTGGTTATGCGCCGACTCGGCGATCAGGCTGCTCAGCGGGTGAAGCACATACGCAGGCAGTCGCGAGATGTTGCCGATCGCTTGCAGCCGAATGCCGTTTTCCAGGATCTCGGTGCGCTCTTCGATCACGTAGTCGTGCAGAAGCTGCATCAGACCTTGGACTTCTTCGAGCGGACGTTCCCAGTTCTGTTCCGAAAACGCATACAGCGTCAGCGCCGAGAGACCGACTTTCCGTGCGGCGCGAACGACCTCGCGAACCGAGTGCGCGCCCCTGCGGTGCCCTTGCAGCCGAGGCAGACCCTGTTGCTGAGCCCAGCGTCCGTTGCCATCCATGATGATCGCAACGTGCCGAAGTCCCGGCGGAAGCAGCGGTTGAGTGCCCATTTCAAGCTGCCCTAACACGAGCGTTTGTCTCGTTCCAACAAAAAGCCGAGCGCGGCAGATCTTCTGTGAGGGCTCGATCGGTGCGGGCGATTCGGACTGGACGCGCAATCCCGCGTGGCTGCGGCGTGGTCGCGCGTGGTAAAAGGCGCGTGTGCCAGTCCAGTTTTCGTCTCGTCTGCCGTGGCAGGGGCTGACCAATCGCTTCACCCAGCAGCTTCTTGCGCTGCGCGAGCGAGGCGTGCCACTGCTTGATCTGGTGGTGTCCAATCCCACCCGCGCGCTGCCCTCGCTGTATCCTGATTCGCTGCTTGAGCCGCTGTCATCGCCCGAAGCGCTGCGCTATGAGCCTTCGCCGCAAGGTGCGCGGTCCGCTCGTCAGGCGATTGCCGACTATTATCACCGTCGTGGGCTGCACATCGATCCCGACCACCTGGTCCTGTGTGCGAGCACGAGCGAAGCCTATTCGTGGCTGTTTCAGCTTCTGTGCAATCCCGGCGATGTCGTGCTGTTTCCCGAGCCGAGCTATCCGCTCCTGCCGTTTTTGGCAAACCTCAGCAGCGTCGCTGTGCAGCCGTATCCGCTGCGCTTTGACGGACGCTTTCACCTCAGCGTCCCCGAGCTTGCGGCGGCCTGTTCCGATCGCACCCGCGCGCTCGTCTCGGTCAGTCCGAACAACCCAACCGGCAGCTATCTGCGTCAGCACGAAGCCGAGCGCATGCTTTCGTTGTGCGCCGAGCGGGATCTGGCGCTTGTCGTCGATGAGGTCTTTTCCGACTACGCATTTGCCGATCCGTGTCCGCAAGAAGGTCCGCGTCTTTTGTCGTGTGCCGAGCTTCCTTCGTCGCTGGCTCAGATTCCCGCGCTGCGCTTTGTGCTGTCGGGCTTTTCGAAGGTGCTCGGGCTGCCGCAGGTCAAGCTTGGCTGGATTTTGGTCGCCGGACCCGAGCCGCTGCGCAGCGACGCCCAAGCGCGTCTGGAGCTGATCGCCGATACCTTTCTGTCCGTCGGAACACCGATTCAGCTCGCGGTGCCGCAGCTTCTGTCGGCGCGCGATCACCTGTTTTCAGGCATTCAGCGACGGATTTCCGACAGCCTGACGATCTTGCAGACCCAGCTTGCCGGCTCCGCGGTGACGCTGCTTCCCGTCGAAGGAGGCTGGTACGCGGTGCTGCGTCTGCCGCAGCTTGTGTCGGAAGAAGAGTGGCTTTTGCGGCTGCTTACCGAAGACCACATGATCGTTCATCCCGGCTATTTCTTTGACTTTCCCGACGAGGCGTATGTCGTCGTCAGCCTGCTTTCCGACCCGGCGGACTTGTCCGAAGGCATTAGGCGACTGCTCGCCAAGGTGGAATCGCTATGATCGACGCTCGAGCCATTTTCGTCGGATGTGCGACGGTACTTGCTGTCTGCTCGGCAGCCCGTGGCGTTGCCCGTGCGCAAGATCCGACGGCTCAGGCCGACTCTCCGACGGCACTTTCACCACCTGCGCAGAGCCCGATCCTGATCGACGGCAGCCTCGGCAAGCTGATGATCGCGGGCTACGCCGAAGGCTTTTATCAGTGGAACTTCAACCGTCCCCCGAGCGGCATCACCAACTATCGCGGCTTTGACAACCGACACAACGCCTTCACGATCGCCAACGCCGTCGTCGATGCGCAGTATGAAAAGTCGGGCATCTCGGCGCGGATCGC
>ERZ724507.319-NODE-319-length-22111-cov-7.442238_pt1 | contig 22111 bp, 17 predicted proteins | sample MGYA00376040_ERZ724507 | MGnify/ENA primary metagenome ERZ724507 (study PRJEB28724, sample SAMN07190883) | activated sludge metagenome | isolation source: activated sludge of sewage treatment plant in Hong Hong | place: Hong Kong | collected 2016-03-17 ...
ATCGGCGTCGTCAATGGCTGGAACTCGGTCGTCGACAACAACAGCGAAAAGTCGATCTACGGCCAGCTTTATTACAACCGTCCCGATCGCCTGCAAGCGTCGCTTTTGTACTTCACCGGCGTCGAACGAAACCCGCTCGATGGTGTGCGCGGCTGGCGACACCTGATTGATGCGTGGACGACGCTGTACTTCGGGCAGCGCTTTGCCTTCAGCCTGCATGGCTCACTTGGGTTTGAACCGCAGCAGACCGCGACGGCGATGTGGCTGGCGGGAGCGACGTATGTGCGACTGCGGATTTTGCCCTGGCTTCAGCTTGCGGCGCGCGGCGACGTGATGTGGGAACGCAAAGCCGATCTGCCGATCTTCTTCGCTGGAGACGTGAGCTATCTGGCGTCGGGAACCGGCACGCTCGAGTTCAATGTCGCGTCGGGCCTGCTGGTTCGGCTCGAGTATCGTCACGATCACTCCGACGGTGGAGCGTTCTTTACCGCGCCAAGTGACTCTGCGCTGTTTTCGGGTCGCGACGTGGAAACCGATCGACAAGACACGCTGACCGTCGGCGCAGCGGTCTGGTTCTAGCGGCTTGTGACGAATCAGCACGGCTCGGCGTAAAAACTAGACTGGCGACGGACGACCTCGCTACGGTGGCGCTGCGTAGCGATCCCAAACGGTCAGCCCCTTTTGCCAAGGAGTTTTCGCCATGTCTGCCCCGGTCAAGTACCTGCTCGACGAAGCTCGTCTGCCCAAGGCTTGGTATAACATCGTCGCTGATCTGCCGACGCCGCCGCCTGCGGTGCTGCATCCCGGAACGCAGCAGCCCATCGGTCCCGCCGATCTGGAGCCGCTGTTTCCGATGTCGCTCATCGAGCAGGAAGTCTCTGCGGTGCGCGAGATCGAGATTCCCGAGCCCGTGCGCGACGTCTATCGGCAGTGGCGTCCGTCGCCGCTGTATCGAGCGCGTCGGCTGGAACGAGCGCTGGATACGCCCGCGCGCATTTACTACAAGTATGAAGGCGTTTCTCCGTCGGGGAGCCACAAGCCGAATACCGCCGTTCCGCAGGCGTTTTACAACCGGGAAGCGGGGATTCGGAAGCTCACCACCGAGACGGGCGCAGGTCAGTGGGGATCGTCGCTGGCTTTCGCGGGTGCGCTGTTTGGCATCGAGGTCCAGGTCTTCATGGTGCGCGTCTCGTACGATCAGAAGCCGTATCGTCGCGCGCTGATGGAAACCTACGGTGCGCGCTGTGTGGCGTCTCCGTCGATGGAAACGCGCTCGGGTCGATCGATCTTGGTGGACAACCCGAGTCATCCGGGCAGCCTCGGGATCGCGATCTCCGAAGCGGTCGAGCTGGCGGCGCAGCGAGACGACACCAAGTACGCGCTCGGCTCGGTGCTCAATCACGTTTTGCTGCATCAGACGGTGGTCGGTCAGGAAGCGCTCGCGCAGCTGGAGCTGGCCGACGACTATCCCGACATCTTGGTTGGCTGCACCGGCGGAGGCTCAAACTTTGCGGGCCTGGTGTTTCCGTTCCTGGGGATTCAGCTTCGGGGGGGCCGAAGTGTCCGTGTGATTGCCGTCGAGCCGTCCGCTTGTCCGTCGCTCACCCGGGGCAAGTACGCCTATGACTTTGGGGACACTGGCCGTCTGACGCCGCTTGTGAAGATGCATACGCTCGGGGCTGCGTTTACTCCGCCGGGCTTTCACGCGGGGGGACTGCGCTATCACGGCATGGCGCCGCTCGTCAGTCACATCAAAGAGCTGGGGCTTATCGAAGCGCGTGCGTATCAGCAGATCAAGTGCTTCGAGGCGGGTGTGCAGTTTGCGCGTGCGGAAGGCATCTTGCCCGCGCCGGAAGCCAACCACGCGGTGCGAGCGACGATCGACGAAGCGCTGCGCTGCAAGGAAGAAGGTGTGTCGCGCTCGATCTTGCTCAACCTGTGCGGACACGGTCACTTCGATATGCAGGCCTACAGCGACTACTTTGCGGGTCGACTGAAGGATCTGCCGTATGAAGAGTCCGAGCTGGCGATGGCGCTCGCGGGGCTTCCGTCGGTGAGCGTCTAACGCGCTTACGGACCGCCGATGCTCGACGGAAGGGTCTGGCTGCGCTCTCGGCTTGATCGACAGCTGCTGCGATCAAACAGCAAGCTGAAGGTCAAGATCGACACAGCCGCCAGATACAGCAGCGCGATCAAGATTCGATAGGTCAGCGATCGTCGCTCACTCGGGCTCGGTGATGCACTTCGCGACGACTCGGAGCCTGGCGTCGGCGTCAGGCTCGATCTCGGCAGCACGACCGCACCCGATCGCCCGGCGGACAGCGACGAGCTAGGTGCCGCGTTCATCATCGACGAGCTTCCACCTGGATACGAGCCGCTCGGACTCGAAGACAGCGACGATATCGGTACACCGTCGTTGCGCAGCGAATGAATCGAGTTCAGCGCCGAAGTCGACTGCGACAGCGCCTGCATGTTCGAGTTGGTTCGTCCCGACGCGGTTGTCCCGATTCCCGAGCGAGACATATTGACGCCACCGCTGCGCATCACCGGCGGCAGCGACGCGCTCGAACGAACCGGCGGCGGATAGGTTCGGGTCAGCGCCGTGGGTCGAGACGGTGCGACCGCTTGCGCCACCAGCGTCGGCAGGCTCAGCGGCGGCACCACCGCAGGCCTTGTCCACAGTCGATCTTGTGGATGTGTGATCGCGATTCGCAGGGCTTCGGCAAAGTCATCGACCGTCGGATAGCGCAGCGTCCGATCGCGACACAGCGCGCGCTCGATCACCGATTCCAGTGCCACCGACACCTCGGGCCGAAGCTCGCGCAGCGACGCTGGATCGTGCGTCATGATCTTCGCGAGCAGCAGCAGGTTCGCATTCGGTCCATCCGGCGGCAAAAACGGCGGTCGTCCCGCCAGCATCTCGAACAGCACCGCCGCTGCACCGTAGACATCGACGCGCTCGTCGATCTCGCCGCCTTGCGCTTGCTCGGGCGCCATGTACACCGGCGTGCCCAGCGCTTGACCTGCTTCCGTCGCTGGATCGTCTTTGAGCCGCGCCACGCCGAAGTCCACGACCTTGATGCGATCATCGTGCAGGCTGCTATCGCCTCCGTCGGACGGAGCATGCAGCACGACGATGTTGTCCGGCTTGATGTCGCGATGAATGATCCCGACGCGGTGCGCACACGACACGGCGGCCAGCACTTGCAAGATGATCGCCACCGCTTCTTTGGACTCGAGCGGACCGCGCTCGGACAGCACCCGCGACAGCGGCATCCCTTGCAGATACTCCATCGCCATGTAGAGCGTGCCGTCGCGTTCGCGCGCAAAGTCGTACAGCTCGACGATCGCTGGATGCTTCAGTCGCCCGAGCGCTTCGGCCTCACGCTGAAACCGACCGACCTTTTCTTGGCGATCGGCGCGCTGCTCTCCGACCACCAGCTGCAGCACCTTTACGGCGGAGACTTTGTGCGGATCTTCGGTATGGTGGGCCAAAAACACCGCGCCCATTCCACCTCGACCGATGAGCTTGTCGACGCGCCAGACCTTGCCGATCACCGGAAAGACCAAAGGCAGCTGACACCTCGGACACGACGAGTACGCCGCCGGGTAGCTGCTTTCGCAGGAGACGCAGATTTTTTCCTGGTCCTTGCCTTTGCTCACGATGGTTGGCTAAGCGCTATGCGTCAAAAGCAGCCCAGGTTTGGGCAGCTTGTCTCATCAATGTATCATGCGGCGGCTTTACCAATGAACACCTCGTCCGAAGGCAAGACCAAGCTGCTGCGCACCATGCAGCGCACCATCGTAAGTTACGGGCTGATATCGAAAGGAGATCGCATCATGGTGGCGATCTCCGGCGGCAAAGACAGCTACACGATGCTCGATTTGCTGTGGGCAGCCAAAAAGCGCGCGCCGTTTCCATTCGATCTGGTGGCCGTACACCTGGATCAAGGACAGCCGGGGTATGACGGTAGGCCGCTCGAAGGCTGGCTTTCGGACTTCGGGGCCCCGTATGAGATCCTGCGCGAAGACACCTACAGCATCGTCAAGCAGCTGGTGTCCGAAGGCGATACCTACTGCGCGCCGTGCTCTCGTCTGCGTCGAGGTGTGCTGTACAGCGCCGCCGAGCGCCTGGGCTGCAACAAGATCGCGCTTGGACATCATCGCGAAGACACGCTTCAGACGCTGATGCTGAACTTGCTGTATTCGGGGAAGCTGCAAGCGATGCCCGCGAAGTACCGAACCGATGACGGGCGCTTTGAAGTGATTCGTCCGCTCATCGACTGTGCCGAGCGAGACATTGCCGCCCATGCGCAAGCGGCGGGCTATCCGATCTTGCCGTGTAACTTGTGCGGATCGCAGGATGGCTTGCGGCGCAAACAGGTCGAGTCGCTGCTGGCTCAGCTTGAGACGACGATTCCCGATGTGCGTCAGGTGATGCTGCATGCGCTGAAGAACGTTCGGCCTACGCACCTGCTCGATCAGAGCGTGGCGGCGGCGTGGTCCGAGCGTCGTCCCGAGCTGCGTCCTTCGCTACGTCCGCAGGTCATCGACGGACACCTCCCGATCCTGGAATAAGCCCGGCTGGTTTGGCTCGCGCTGTGCGGCGGCTGTGCAAGTTTTGCTCGCACAGGCAGGGATGTGTGGGGTAGGGTGCGCGGCTCAGGAGGTTTTAGAACCATGGTTTTGAGCTTACGCGGAGCCAAACTACTGGCAGCAGTTGCGTCGCTCAGCGGCGTGTTTTTTATGGCGGGCTGTCCCAATCCGCCTCCGACCCCAGACATGGGGACCGTTGATCTGACCAGTCCAGTCGATGACATGACCACCCCGGTGGTGGACATGACCATGACGGGCTGCAATCCCGCCGTCGAGAGCTGTGATATGGCGCAGCCGCCGGTGGATATGACGAAGCCGGGCGATATGACGGTGCCGCCGGGCGATATGACGGTGCCACCGGGCGATATGACGGTGCCACCGGGCGATATGACGATGCCGCCGGGCGATATGGCCAAGCCGGACATGGCGTCGGGCGACATGACGGTGCCGCCGGGCGATATGACGGTGCCGCCGGGCGACATGGCCAAGCCGGATATGGCGACCTCGCCGGATATGACCGCACCAGCCGATATGACCGGCGGAGCGGGCGCGATTGGCGATCCCTGCACCTCGGATGCGGTCTGTAAGAAGGGTCCGTCGCCGGTCTGCTGGAAGAGCAACATCGGCAACAACCCGATGAACCCCGCGACGCCAGGTGGCTACTGCTCGTCCGAGTGTACGAGCGATGCGGCCTGCGGCACCGGTGCTCGCTGTGTGAGCCTGGGCGCCAAGAGCTACTGCCTCGCGAGCTGCAATAGCGCGACGACCTGCCGCAAGCCGGGCTATGCCTGCTCGTACTACGACATGGCGGGCGTGTGCTTCCCCGACACGATCTTCGACTGCAACACCAAGACCGCGACCTGCACCGAAGCGGGCACCGGCAAGATGGGTGGCTGCATCCGTCAGGCGTACGAAGACAAGGGAACCTGCGCGGCAAGCTGCACCGCTGGCACCGGAACCTGCGCTTCGATCGGATCGACCAAGCGTCAGTGCATCTACCTTGATGCGACGCGCGCTCCGAACAGCGATGCGTGGAAGGGTCTGATCTGCTTGGAAAGCCCGGCCACCGCTGTGACCCCAGGCGGATCGTGCGGCTACCTCAACGACTGCACCGATGGCTACCAGTGCGATGGCGCGAGCAGCACCTGCCGTCAGATCTGCACCAAGGGCGGCACGCCAGCTTGCACCATGGGCATGTGCGCGGATGCATTTGGCACCACCGCGACCGGCCCGGGTCTCTGCCGCTAGCTGACCTTCCTTTGGCTGCCGAGGCCACACGCACTCGGCAGCCTCGCTTGTTCCTTCCTCTGAGCCACTTCCCATCGCACCAGCCACTTAGTCGGTAGATGTCATCCGGCACTCCCCACCTGCGGCTCTGTCCACCGCCCGAAAGCGAACCGGCGATCGTGGCGCACGACACGCCGACTGTTTCGGCTCCGCTCACCATTGAGCGTCTCTTTGCGGACTATTCGGGCTATGTCGCGACGGTGGTCTTGCGCGTGCTCGGTCGAGATCACGAGGTAGATGACGTGGTTCAAGAAGTATTCCTCGATGCCATGAGCGGCCTGCGGTCGGTGCAAAACCCGGCGGCGGTGCGAGGCTGGCTCAAGACCATCGCGGTGCGCAAAGCCTGTCGGCACCTGCGAAAGCGCAAAGTGCGGGCATTTTTGGGCCTGGAGCGCGACTGCTGTTACGAGCACATCGCCGATCCGAGCTGTGGACCCGAAGATCGGACGCTGCTCAGTCGGGTGTATCGACAGCTGGACTCGCTGCCGGTGTCGGATCGCGTGGCCTGGACGCTGCGTCACGTCGATGGCGAACAGCTTGAGACGATCGCGACGCTCTGTGGCTGCTCGCTGGCGACGGTGAAGCGTCGGATTTCGGCGGCCCAAGCCGTGCTGGAACGGAGGCTGCGTCATGGCTGAGCTACCGATGGAACTGGAAGAAAAGCTTCGTCAGGCAGCCGGTCATGTTCAGGCCGACTGGTCTGCGGCCCGTGCGAGCGCTGTGCTGTCGCAGCTACAGGTCACGCAAGTTCGTCGCAAGCGGCAACAAGTGGTGGCGAGATCGCTGCTTTTGCTGCTGCTGTGCGTCGCAGGCGGTTTGCTATGGAATCGCGGCGCAGGCAAGGTCTACGTGGCGGCGCGAACCGAGCCATCGCTTGTGCAGCTGACCGACGGATCGCTGGCGCAAGCGCTGGATGCGAACAGTCAGCTTCAGCTGGTGACAACGCAGCCCGATCGCGTGCTGATTCACCTGCGCGGCGCGGCGTCGTTTCATGTGCAGAAAAATCCCAAGCGGCTCTATCGCGTCGAGACGGATCGTGTGGCCGTGGAAGTGCTCGGGACGCGCTTTGTGGTCAAAGAGCGGCTCGATCATCGGGTTCACGTCGAGGTGAGCGAAGGTCGCGTGCGCGTGCTGTGGGACAAGCAGCAGCGCGAGCTATCGGCGGGCACGAGCGGTGACTTTCCAGAGTCTGATGCGGCTGCGTCGGCTGAACCTCGTGGCACTGGGTCGTCGGAAACCGTCGATTCCGCTGGTTCATCCAGCGATGCGCTCGTGGACGGTCCAAGCGTGGTGCAGGCTCCCGCCGCGCCGACTGTGCTGACACCCAGCCGGGTGGCGAAGATCCAAGCGCTGCCGAGTGCGAAGCTGTTGCCGCCTGGGACGATGAAAGATCCGGTGCAGCCGGTGGAGTCGTGGCAGTCGCTCGCAGAGCAAGGCAAGTTCGAGCTGGCCTATGCGCAGGCGTTTGTTCATGGCTCACCGCGCGACGGAGAGCTGGACCCGGTGGAGCTGCTGCTACTTGCCGATGTGGCGCGCTTTTCGGGTCATCCGAGTGATGCGGTGCCGCCGCTGCGACGGCTGCTGCGGGTGTTTCCGACCGATCCGCGCTCACCGCTGGCGAGCTTTACGCTGGGACGGATTCTGCTCGATGACCTGGGACAGCCACGACAAGCCGCCGAGAGCTTTCATCACGTTGGCGAGCTAGACCCGGAAGGCCCGCTGACGCAAGATGCGCTGGGACGGGAAGTGGAAGCGTGGTCACGAGCCGGAGAGCAGAGCCTAGCGCGCAGTCGAGCCGAAGAATACCTGCGACGGTATCCGTCCGGGCGTCGGCTGCGATCGGTGAAGCGGTACGGAGCGCTCGATTGACGCTGGGCCGCTGGGCCGCTGGGATCGTCCTTTGCTTGTGGACGCAGCTTGGCTTTGCGGCGGGCTCCTCGTCACCGCAAGTGGCGCTTCAGATCGATGACTGTGCGGCGGTTGCGCAAGAAGACGTGCGACGCTGGCTTCAGCTCGAGCTGGGTGAACAAGTCCTGACGCTGGCAGACGCTTCCAGTTCCAGCAGCGTGGCGCGTGTGACCTGCGAGGAGCCGGGACGACTGTCGCTGCGCATTGATGATCCGCTCACGGGGAAGTCGATCTGGCGCAGCATCGATCTATCGAGCCAGGCCGAGTCGGTGCGGGCGCGGCTGCTGGCGGTGGCGATTGCGGAGCTGCTCTACGCGAGCTTTGCCGAGCTTCTTCTCGATCAGCGCGCCGAGGTCGCGACGCCCAAGCCGACGCAGCCCGTGGCGGTGGTGAAGGCGTGGAGTGGCCTTCTAGAAGACAAGCTCAAGCAGCCGCTGCCGCCGCTCGGGGTCGAGCTGGGTGTGGTCGCGAGCATTGCCGTGCAGCAAGACGCGCCGACGCTTTTGGCCGGTGGTGGGCTGCGCCTTTTGGCCGATACGCAGTATCACCTCGGCTGGGATGTCGATCTGCAGTATCTGTTTGCGCGCACCGAAGGGTCGCTTGGCAGCGTGCGCAGCGATCGCATCGGCGGACGGCTGGCGGTTCATGGACAGGTGCGACTGCCCAAGCTGGTGATTCGCGGGGGCGGCGGGCTGCGGCTCGGGCTGGTACGGCATGTCGGCGAGCCGCTCGATCCTGCTGCCACCCTGGGCAGCGTGCAGTGGGGCCCGTGGGTAGAGCCGGTGCTGGTGGGAAGCTTGAGCGTTGCGATTGCGCGGCTGCGGCTCGACTTGGCGCTGGAAGGCGGATATGTCGCAGTGCCGGTCCGAAGTCGCGCATCCGGGCTGGAGACCACGTCGCTCAGCGGGCCGCAGCTGCTCATCAGCTTGGGCGTGGGCTCGTTTCTTCGCTGACCGCATATCCAGGTTCCCAGCTTGCGCGGTACACTAAGGGGCTATGGATCCGGTCATCATCGGCCCCCTGATTGCGCTTGGTTTCATTGGTCTTCTGGTGGCGGTTCGCGTCATCCTCGCGGCGAGCAAGAAAGCACCCGTCGAGAGCAAGACCAAAGTGCTCGTTCACGCCATCAACGACGAGCGCTGCACCGGCTGCGAGGCCTGCGTGCTGGTCTGTCCCACCGCCGTCTTGGAGCTCAAGAGCAACAAGTCGAAGGTGATTCGCTTCGACGACTGCATCCAGTGTGAGCAGTGCGCCGTGGTCTGTCCGACGACCGCGCTCGTGATGTTCCGCGAAGGAACGGAGCCGCCGCCGGTGCTGGTGCCCGACCTCGACGACTATTATCAGTCGAAGGTGCCGGGGCTGTACCTGCTCGGAGAGGCTGCGGGCAAGCCGCTGGTCAAAAATGCGGTGAACCTGGGTCGCGCCGCCGTCGAGCACACGCTGCGCAGTGGCATGCGACCGGGGGCGCTCGCTCCGATGGCAAAGCCCGATCTGACCTGCGTGGACGTGGTGATCGTCGGCAGCGGTCCCGCCGGGCTGTCCGCCGCGATGGCATGCCAGCAGCGCAAGCTGTCGTATGTGGTGCTGGAAAAAGACGCCTTTGTGGCCTCGACGATCGCGCGCTATCCCAAGGGCAAGTACGTGATGGCCGAGCCCTACGACGTGCGCTGCGTCGGGCTTCTGCCGGTCTACGACTCGCCCAAGGACAAGCTGATCCTCGACTGGAACCGGATCTTGACCCAGGTTGGGCTCGACATTCGCCTGCGTGAGGTGGTCGAAAAGATCGAGCGTCAGCCAAACGGCACGTTCGCGGTCGGCACCGACAAGGGCAAGTACCTGACGCAGCGGGTCATGCTGTGCATCGGAACGCGAGGCAAGCCGCGTCGGCTCAACGTACCGGGCGAAGACCAAGCGATGGTGCAGCCGCTGCTCGATGACCCGGATCTGTATTCGGGCAAGACGCTGCTGGTGGTGGGCGGTGGCGATAGCGCGGTGGAAGCGGCACTTTCTTTGGCGACGCCGTCGCTGCGCAACAAGGTCATCATCTCGTACCGAGGCAAGGCGTTTAACCGCGTCAAGGCGAAGAACCGCCAAGCGATCGATCAAGCGATCCACGAAAAGCGCATCCTGGTGCTGTTCGGATCGAACGTGAAAAACTTCGGCAACGGCAACGTGAACATGAAGCTGGTCGAAGGCCGCGAGCGCGTGATTCCGATCCAAGGCGCGTTTGTGCTGATTGGTGGCGATCCGCCGATCAAGTGGCTGGAAGACATGGGCATTGGCTACGTGCAAAAGCCACATGGGTTTGTGCGGCCTCCGACCGACATGCTGGTCGAGCGCTTGATCGGTCGGCAGCCTTCCAACGACAAGCCGAACCTGCCGGTGTCGGACGAGCTATCGGGCTTCTTCGATCACGCGGCGTTTGCTTCGCTGGCGGATGAAGCGGGCGGCAAAAAGGCGCGCAAAGAAGCGACGATCATGGTGCCCAAGGACGAGTTCCTGCTGCACCTGCCCGAAAAGCTGCGGGTCGATCCCGAAGCGCAGAAGGTCTCGCAGCTCCGTCATCACTAGCCCGCCCACCGTCATTTCCCTTCCCAAGACTTCGATCATCCCTGGCGCAACGCGGAAGGCGACCGGGAAGACTTGGATCATCCTGCGGCGCAAAGGCGATAGCGGCCAGGAAGACTTGGATCATCCTGCGGCGCAACGCGGATAGCGGTTGGGAAGACGTTGGAGATCCCCGGTGCCAGCTGGACGGCCACGGGGAGGAGGCGGGCGCTTGGGGACTAGGCCTGCTTTTGGGCGGCGAGCTGGGCGCGCTTGGCAGGGGCGAGCTGTAGGTCCGACGTGAGCCACGCGCCACCGGACTTGACGGCCAGGCGGCGGAACGAGCGCAGCACGAAGTCGACATCGGCAGCGGCTTCAGCGGTCGGCACGTACGGCGGGGTCGCTACGCCAAAGCGGAAGACCTTGCCATCGGGCTCGCACAGCCAGCGCGCCACGGTGTGGGTCGGTACGCCGCCAAGCAGCATGCTGACGGTCACGGCCATCGCGAGTCGTCCGCCTTCGCTGCCACCGGGTGGGTCGATTGGCTCGGAGCTGATCTCGATGTTGGTCGCGCCGTTCTGCTGCCACTCGGCGATCTGCTGCTGCACCATCTCGGACAGCTTGGCTTGACGGGTCTCGGGGGACAGCGTCACACCGGCAATCACACGGACATCGAGCATCTGCGGATCGTCGGCGCCTTCGAGGATGACGCGCGACAAAAGCTGCACACCGGCAGGAATCGGCAGCACGCCTTCGGGAATCGGCTGGTAGCGAGGCGGAATCTTGACCGCGCAGCCAAGCTTGGGCAGCTCGATCTCGGCACCCACGGCGGGCAGTGCGGGCGCGGGATTGGTGATCGTCAGCACGTCTTTCGACTGTCCGAGCAGCCACTTGACCGCTTTGCGAACGCAGGTGAGCGGGTGCGTCGGGAACTTGTCATCGTGCGAGGGATCGTCAAAGTGCGCCTGACCGAGCTTGCGCCGAACCTTGGGCAGTCCTTCGCCGGGGTTTTGCTGCAGCGCGAGCGTGAGGAGCTGGTTTTCGCGATAGCCGGTCTGTTGGCTGTGCTGAAACACCGTGATGTCGAGCAGGCCGTTGGCGAGCGGAATCAGGATGTTGCCAACGACGGCTTCCAAGATGGGCTCGTAGGCGACGCGACGCAGGATGAACAGCGCTTCGACGCCATCGACCGTGATGGTTTCCACCGAGATGAGCGGCGAAAACTCGGGATCGGTGGTGCGAACCGGCGGACGCTGCGTGCCCTGCTGCACTTGGATCTGGTGATAGTGCTGCTCGAAGCCGTAGCGTGCGTGGCGCTCGATGTCGCGGCGCTGCTCGGTGGCAAACTCCTTGCGGAAGTCGGCGCGCCAGGGTGCGTGGATGATGTGCCAGCCGACCTTGTGCTCCTCATCGAGGAGGACGACGCGACGGTCTTGCTGCTCTTGGAGCTTCCAGCCGTCGGGGATGGCAAAGCGAACACCGGGAAGACCTTGTTTCAAATCGTCAATGAAGCCCATGGAGCCCTACCTTACCACGAGCGCTTCCAGCGGCTAAAAGCCAATCTGCGGCGCGGGCGCGTGGGGCTGGGCGGGTCAAAACAGGCGCGGCTGCGAGACGGGCACGGCCACTGGCTCGGGCAGGCCCAGGTGCTGATAGGCGCGGCGGGTGGCGACGCGACCGCGTGGTGTGCGGGTCAGAAACCCTTCTTGGATGAGGTACGGCTCGTAGACATCTTCGAGCGTGTCGGACTCTTCGGATACGGCAGCGGCGAGCGACTCAATGCCAACCGGGCCTCCGTCGAAGCGTTCGATCACGGTGCGCAGAAGGGTGCGATCCATGTCATCGAGTCCCAGCTTGTCCACGCCAAGTCTGTCGAGCCACTTGCCGCAGTACGGATCATCAATGAAGCCGTTTTGTTCGACCTCGGCGAAGTCGCGGACGCGGCGGAGCAGGCGGTTGGCGATGCGTGGCGTGCCTCGGGCGCGCTGACCGATGGTGTGACAGGCGGCGTCGCTGATCGGAACGTGTAGGCGCAGGGCGGAGCGACGGGCAATCTCGGCCAGCTCGACCGGCGAGTAGTAGTCGAGCCGCAGCACGATGCCAAAGCGATCCCGCAGCGGAGAGGTCAAGAGCCCAGTCCGTGTCGTCGCTCCGACCAGCGTAAAGCGTGGCAGCGTCATGTGAATGAGCTGCGCGGCGGGGCCTTCTCCGACGGGAATTTCGATGCGATAGTCTTCCATCGCGGGATACAGGTATTCCTCGACGACGGGCTGAAGGCGGTGGATTTCGTCGATGAACAGGACGTCGCGCTCACCCAGGCTGGTCAGGTAGCTGGCGAGCGTTCCTTTGTGATCGATCGCGGGCGCGCCCACGGGTCGTAGCGTCACCCCAAGCGAAGCAGAGATGAGGTGCGCAAGCGTGGTCTTGCCCAGGCCCGGTGGTCCGCAGAACAGGACGTGATCGAGCGCTTCTCCGCGCCGACGCGCCGCTTCCACAAAGACCTTGAGGTTATCGACCACGCGACGTTGACCGATGTATTCGTCAAAGCTTCGCGGGCGCAGCGCTGCATCAAAGGCTTCTTCATGGGCGGCGCGACTGGGCACCAGATCGGCTTGGCGACCGATGGACGGCGCGGGATCTTCATAGCCACCAACAAACGATCGCGTCTTTGGCCGGGCTTTGTCTGTAGATGGACGCTCGGACGGGGCTGGGGACACAGCCCGAGGAAGAGAAGAGGGCAGCGAGTGCTCGGCGGGATGCGTAGAGGGCTCGGCATCGACGTGACGTTTGCGCGGCATGGCGGACATCGTGCCACAGCGGCGCACCTGCGCCCATGGGCCAAAGCGTCGCGGTGGTCGTACCTAACCGATTCCGCGTGCGAACCGGTCGATGTCCAGCCAAACCAAGCGGTTATCGATCCGTGCGAGCCGAAAGCTAACGAAACGTCAGATTTTTTCACGGTTCCATTTTTCTCGTCGGATGTCCGCTGTCTGCCGTGCTAAAGTGAGGTGCGGTTGCCTATCCGCAGCCAGTAGGTATTGGGGGAACGTATGGCCTTGCGCAGCTCTGACCCGCCTAAGCCAGGGACCGGGCCGAGCCCACCCGCTAAACCAGGACACAAGGGCCCATCGCTGGGCGGTCTGGATCAAGATGATGACGATGACCGTCGGCCAAGCCCTGGCAAGATCCGTCTGACCACGGAAGGTCGTGCGCCGGTGCTGCCGCCGCGACCGGAGCCGGGTCCACCGACGCGGCCTGTTCTGAACTTGCCGGGAAGCTCTGCGCCACCGGGGGCTCCGACGGTTACGTCAAACTCCATGCGCAGTGCGCCGGTCAGTCCGCCGACCGTCCCGGCGAGTCCGGCGCTGCCGTCCAGTAGCTTGGCCGATGAGCAAGGCGAAGCGACGGTGATGCTGGCGCAGCCGATCGTGCCCAAAGACGACGGCGAGTCGACGCGCATGCTGTCGGGACCACTGCCGGGAATGCACTTTGCGAACCCAAGCGGTGGGCAAAATCAAAACGAGTCGACGCGCCTTGGGACGATGGATCAGTTTGCGAACCTGCCGGGTGTAAGCAAGCCCGTCGCAGAGCCGAGTAAGCCCGTGTCGGCCAAGCCGCCGAGCAAGCTCAAGCCGATCGCCGAGATCAAGGCCAAGACCAAGGTCAAGATTGCGCCGACGGACCCGCAGCGAAAGATGTTCCAGCAAGAAGCAGCGGAGCGTCGGGCGGGCGAGACGAGCGGCTTTATCGATAAGGTGAAAGAAGCGTCGGGACTGTTCAAGCTCAGCGGCAACCAGCAGTACGACGCACCGTCAGAAGGAACGATGGTTGGCGCGTTTCTGGGCTTTGCGGCGCTGGAGGCTGCGGCGGGTGGCGCGCTCAAAGATCCGACGGCGGATACCAAAGCGGCGGTCGAGCATGCGCCGATCTTGGCGGGACTCAATCCGCAGTTTGTGTCCGACGCGGTCAAGATGGGCGACATCAAGCTGATCGAGTGCGGTCGCGATCACCTGATCGAGATCGCGGGTCGCGCGCTGCTGGTGCTGGACGGACAAGTGGCGCTGGCGCGGTTTAGTCCGCAGACGCTGGCCAGTGAGCGAGCGGCGCAAGCGGCCTACGTGCAAGGCGACAAGTACGCGGAAAAGCGCGAATACAACCGCAGGCAGGAAGTCGGTCCGCTGATTCGCTTGGCCGAAAGCAACCTGGGTCTGTTTACCGAAGGGGACTTGCTGAGCCTGGATCTGGCGGGACCCAACCAAGTCGGGCTGGCTTCGTATTCGGTGACGCCGGTGCGCGCGCTGTCGATTTCGCTGCAGCGACTGGATACTTGGCGACGGACGTATCACTTCTTTGCGGAGCGGATTCGGCGTGCGGCGGATGCGGCGCGAAGTCGTCTCGATGCCTCGACGGGCGCACGCGGCATGATCGCGGACTTCTTTATCCGTCACGGCTTTTCGATCGGCATGTCGCTGCGCGTTCGCATCTTGAGCAAGTGCATCGAGTGCTACGAGTGCGAAAAAGCCTGCGAAAAGCGCTATGGCGTCAAGCGGTTGTCACTCGGTGGCAAGGTCCTTGGCGGCTTGGACTTTGTGGACTGCTGCCGAACCTGCGCCGATCAGCGCTGCGTCGATGTCTGCGGCTATGACTCGATCAAGTTCGATCCCGAAAAGGGCGAAGTCGTCATCAGCGAAGATCTGTGTACCGGCTGCGGCATGTGCTCGCTGGCGTGTCCGTACGACGCGATCGAGATGCAGGAGCTCGACGAAAAGCCGCTCTTGCTGCTGCGTCTTCAGAAGGAAAAGAAGCTCGACTGGGGCGACAACAAGCCGCGCAAAGCCAAGCCTCGTCGTGTCGCCAGCAAGTGCGATCACTGCGCCAGCTTTGAAGATCAGGCGTGTATCTCGGCGTGTCCAACCGATGCGATCGTCGAGATGTCGCCCGAAGTGGCGTTCGTCGATCGCACGCTGGAACAGTCGGAAGCGGCCAAAGGTGGCTTCGAGCGCAGCGCGTTTTTCCGTCCCGGTGAGCTGTTCGATCCAAAGAAGTTCTTCCAAGGACTGTCGGAAGCCGATGACAGTGCGCGTGCCACCGACAAAAAGAGCGGCGGCGTGCTGTGGACGATCGCGTGGGTGATTGGCTTTGTCGGCTTCTTCATCTGCCTCGGAGAGATCCTGCTCCGTCGCTACGAAGACCTGCGAATGCTGTCGATCGACTTCTGGTTCCAGCGTCGCTTTGTCTTCACCGGCCCCGATGAAGTGGACATGGCGCTCAACCAAGTCGGCTATCGGCCCTACGATCAGCTCGGCTTGTGGCTTGCGTACATTGGCAGCACGCTGATGTTTTCGTCGATGTTCTACTCGGCGAGAAAGTGGGTGCCGGGCATAAAGAAGCTGGGCGCGCAGCGATCGTGGTTTAACTATCACGTCTGGTCGGGCGCAATCGGTCCGATGCTGGTGATGCTGCACAGCGCCGGGCGGCTCGATAACTGGGTGTCGATCGCGATCTGGTCGATGGTGGCGGCGGTGCTGTCGGGACTCGTCGGGCGGTTTATCACGACGGTTATGCCAGAGCGCGTCTCTCGTGGAGAGCTGCGAATGGCGGATCTTGAGCGCAAGCTGGCCGATCTGCGCAACCGTCACGGCGGAGTCAACGTCGCCGATCGCTTCTTCCAAGAGCTGCGTCAGCGCTACGCCAAGGTGAGCGATCCGAAGCTGCCGAAGCTGGTGGCCAGCGTGTGGGGACAGCTTATCTATCTGCGCGACATGCTGGCGCGACCGTTCCGCGCGACGATCCTGCGCAGTCGGCTGCGGGGAATCAAAGATCACAAGGCGCGCAGCCTGGTCGCGTCGGTCGCAACCGAGATGGCCGAGATCGAGTGTCGTCGCGTACTTCAGCCTCGGATCGAGCCGATGTTCCGCGAGTGGAAGCTCATCCACATTCCGTTTGCGATCATCCTGACCATCGTCGGCGGCATCCACATCTTCATCGAGGTGCGCAAGCTTCTCGGTGGTGCGATGTAACGCACGCCAAACCTGCCAAAACCCCTGTTCTTTTTGCGCGTAAATCCTTGGGCCCAAAGGGATTTGCTTGCCCGCTTACTAGATCACGCTGCAAAATCACATACGGCACTCTCTACGTAACGCGCACGATCGCGTGCCTGGTGAAGACACACACATGGCGATGGATAAGACCCAACCCAAGAGCGCAGCGACCTCTCAACCCAAGAGCAAGTCGGCCCCCGTCGCAACCGGCAGCGCCAGACCGTTTTTGCTACGCAAGCGCCAGAGCACGCAGGTGCTCCGCTGTCCGGACCTGGCCACGCTGCGGCTGTGGATTTCGGAAAAGCGCCTGACGCGCGATGACGAGGTGTCTCGCTCGGGACAAAAGTGGCGCAAGATGGGCACCATCGTCGAGTTCGAGTCGCTGTTCTACAGCGTCGATCAAGAGCGAATTGCTCGACGAAAAGCGCAAGGTGCGGAAGCGGCTGCGACAGGTCCGAGCGCTGTGGCGGCGGAAAAGTCGGTTCCTGCGCAGGCTGCCAAGAGCGCAGCAGGTGTCAAAGCCGAAGCAGGTGTCAAAGCCGAAGCGGCCAAGACCGAAGCTGTAGGCAATAACGAAGCGGCGGCGAAAGCCGAAGCTGCGAAAGTCGAAGCCGGTCCCAAGAGCGATCCAGGCGTCGAAAAGCCGGTGATTGGAACGCTGAAGGTGACGCCGCCGGGACTCAATCAAGTGAGCGGCAACCTGAGCTTGATGCGTCTGGCCAGGCCCGGCGGAGCCAAAGGAAAGCCAGCGGCTTCGCCTCCCGGTCTGTCGAGCAGTGCGGCGGCGGCCAAGCGAGCTGCGCAGGATGGCAAGTCGGATGCGCCAGCGGAACAGGCGGCGGCTCCGTCGGCTGCGCAAGATGCTCCGACGGCACGAATCGATTCGGGTAAGCCGGTGTCGGGCAAGCCCGCGTCTGGAAAGCCCGCTGTCGCGAAGGCTGATTCCGTCAAGTCAGAGCCTGGAAAGTCAGAGCCTGGAAAGTCGTCAGCCACCAAGTCCGACAGCCAGACGGCGGTGTATCGTCGCGATCCATCGACCGATGACGAAGATGCGACGCGGCGAATCGATCGGGACTCGAAGGCAACGGCGAAGCAAAAGCCGTCCGATCCGATCGAAGACGCGATCAAGCACAGCGATCCGGTGCCTCGTGCGCTGAAAGAAGCGCGGGATGTCACCCAAAAGATCGAAGCCAGCGAGCCCGACGAATACGAGCTGATCGAGCGACAAGCGGCGCGACGACGCAACGGCATCCTGCTGCTCGTCGCTGGTGGTGCGGCGCTGGGACTGTACTATCTGCTCGGAAGTGATCAGCCGACGACGAACAGCGCGCAGAACAATCCTCCGGTTGTGGAGCAGCGTGCGACGGAGCCAAGTCCGACGACAAGTCCGACGGCAAGTCCGACGACAAGTCCGACGGCAAGTCCGACGGCAAGTCCGACGACGAGTCCAACGACAAGTCCAACGACGAGTCCGACCGCTGAGCCGAATCGTCCCGTGGTGGAGCCGCTCGCAACGGCACCGGCCCAAGGGAACCCGGGGGCGAAACCGACGGCTCCGACGGCAAGTCCTGAGCAGCCGGTCAAGGCCGTTGCGGTGCCCAGTCCGAATGCTCCGATGGGTCCAGCGCCAGCCCCGACGGTTGCGGTGAAGCCGCCAGCGGTGACTCCGCCGACTCCGACGGTGACTCCGCTTCCGACGGTGACTCCGCTTGCGCCGGGCGCGACGACGAATCCCGCAGCGACGGCAGCGGCCAAGCCTGCGGCTCCAGCTCCAACGGCAAGTCCCGCAGCGACGACGGCAGCAGCCAAGCCTGCGGCTCCAGCTCCAGCCCCGACGGCAAGTCCGGCTCCGGCAGCGACGGGCGCAAAGATTACATCGGACGAAGTGCGTCGTATCATCGAGCAAGACATCCCGAAGACCTTCGACGGACAGATCGAGCTGGCCAACCGCTTTTTCGAGCGTGGCAAGTACGATCAAGCGCTGGCGGTCTATCAGCTGATGCTGACCTACGCGCCGAACGTGCCCGCGATTCACAAGGCGCTCGGTGACATTGCGTTCGAGCGAAATCAGCCCGAGCAGGCGCTCCAGCACTACAACACCTCGCTCCAGATTCGTCCGTCGTATTCGGCTGCCGAGTTTGGTCTCGGCAAGACCTATCACCGTCTGAAAAACGACAAAGATCAGGCGATGGCGCACTACCTGAAGTACTTGGAAATGAATCCCAAGGGCTCTGCGGCGGCGCTGTGTCGAGACGGAATCACCAAGCTCGGTGGCACTCCGCCGGCGCCTCCTCCGTAATTGCGATGGCCATGTGCGAGGCAGATGCTGCCGCCACGGCTCAGCTTGTGATAGACATTGCCGCAGCGAGAGGAAACACCCAATGAGCATCAGCAAGCCGTCTGGAGCCGAAGAAGAGTACTTTGCCCGCGAAGAAGCCGCACGTCGGCAGCGCGAGGCGCTAGAAAACGCCAAGAAGATCGAGCAGGCCGAGCGTGAAGCGGCCAAAAAGCTCCACTACATGAAGTGTCCCAAGTGCGGACTGGAGCTGCACGAGATCAGCTTCAAGGGCGTCAACATCGACAAGTGTTTCAACTGCGGTGCGATGGTGTTCGACGCGGGCGAGTTCGAGATGCTTGCCGGTCAGGGCGACACCAACATCTTTTCGTCGATCGTCAACGTCTTCCGCGCCAAGAAGGTCACCTGACCGCTGGCGGGCTGTGCTACAGGCCCGTCATGCATCACGTTCGGATTGCTCCCTCCCTGTTGGCGGCTGACTTTGGTCGGCTCGCCGAGGAAGTTGCCGCCGTCGAGCGCGCTTCCGCTGATCTCATTCACATTGATGTGATGGACGGGCACTTTGTGCCAAACCTGACGCTGGGTCCGGTCGTCATCGAGGCCATTCGCAAAGTCACCAAGCTGCCGCTCGATGTGCACCTGATGATCGAGGAGCCCGCGCGCTGGATCGACGCGTACGCCAAAGCGGGCGCCGACATCCTGCACGTTCATCCCGAGGTCTGTCCGCACCTTCATCGCGTCGTGCAGCAGATTCGTCACGTCGGAAAGCAAGCGGCGGTGGTCTTAAATCCGGCGACGCCGCTGCATGTGCTCGACTACGTGCTCGAGGATCTGTCGATGGTGCTGGTGATGAGCGTCAATCCTGGCTTCGGTGGTCAGTCGTTCATTCCGAGTGCGCTGCCCAAGATCACCGCGCTGCGACAGATGATTGAAGCGCGCGGGCTCGGCGATGTCGTCAGCATCTCGGTCGACGGAGGCATCAAGCTCGACAACGCCGCCGACGTCATTTCCGCTGGCGCCGACACCTTGGTTTCTGGCAGCGGCATCTTCGCAACCCGCGACTACGGCCAGACGATTTCCGAGATGCGCACGCGCTGCACCGACGCGCTGCACCGACGCCAGCCAGCCGCACAGCACTGAGAACGCAAGATGCGCCGCGCTGTCAGTCCTCGCCGCACAATCGATCGATTGCGCTGGTGCTGCCGCGTCCGCCGTGGGCAAATTTTGCCTGTCGGATCCGGTTGTGTATGCTTCGCCGCATGTCTCGTAGGAAGGTCTCGACGACGATCTACATCACCGACGAACAGAACGTCGAGCTGAAGCGTCTTCACGACATCACCAAAGTTCCCGTCGCTGAGTACATCCGTCAAGGCATCGACATCATCTTGGAGCGACACCGTCAGGTGCTCAGTCCGCAGCGTCAGCTCGACTTCGAGTCGCTGCTCTTGGCCAAGCGAGATTGAGAGACTTTCTTCCGCGAAGGGACGCGTGCTCGGGTTAAAGTAATCCTGAGACCCTCTGTGCAGGTTCGACGTGCCAGCTGGGCCTTTCCCGACATGGAGCAGCGACGGTTTGGTCCATACCGCGTGGTTCGGCGACTCGGCACCGGAGGCATGGCATCGGTGTATGAAGCGGTCCACGAGCCGTCGGGACAGCGCGCTGCGGTGAAGGTGCTGCATCAGACGTTTGCGCAGAACAGCGACGTGCTGAATCGGTTCTTCAACGAAGCCAAAGCCGCCAACTTGGTCGTGCATCCCGGCGTGGTTCACATCTACGAGTGTGGAATGGCTCCCGGTGGTGTGGCGTACCTGGCGATGGAATTTCTCGACGGGATGAGCCTTCATGAGCGGCTCTATCAAGCCGGTGGCAGCCTGCCCGAACAGACCGTGATTCAGCTGGGTCAGCAAGCCGCGTCGGCGCTGTCGGTGATGCACGAACAAAAAATCGTCCACCGAGATCTCAAGCCCGAGCAGGTATTTTCCGTCGAAGAGGCTGCGAATTCTTCCCCGCTTCCGACAGAGACTGGCGTGGAAGTCTTCCGTGTCCACGCGTACGCTGCGTTTCCGACGCGGTAGGCTGCTTCTGCGTATCATCCAGCCGTCAAGGTGAAGTCCGATGACGTCTCAGGTGCGGCGTTTCTCGTTGTAGATTCGGTGCCATGACGTCACGACGTGCCTGTTGTAGCTGTGGCCAGCTCAGCATCATCTGCGATGGTGAGCCGGTCCGAGTTTCCGTCTGTCACTGCCTGGCGTGTCAGCAGCGCACCGGCAGCGTCTTTGCTGCGCAGGCTCGCTTTCTACGCGAAAACGTGCGCATCACAGGCCTCGCCACCGACTGGGTGCGCACTGGAGACTCTGGCGCCAAGGCGACGTTTCACTTTTGTCCCACCTGCGGCGCGACCGTCTACTACGAGATCGACGACATGCCCGACGTCGTGGCCGTCCCGGTGGGCGCCTTTGCCGATCCGCGCTTTCCGCCGCCGGTCTTTTCGGTCTACGAGGAGCGGATGCATTGCTGGGTCAAGCTGCCCGAACACATCGAGCACATGCACTAGCGTCGCACTGAGGCGAGCGCCCGCGACATCTCGGCTTCCCACCGACTTCCATTGCGCCCGCTTGCTCTGGCTTGGTCGACGGACGCGCGCTTGCGCAAGGTTCAGCCCGAGCAGGTATTTTCCGTCGAAGAGGCTGCGAATTCTTCCCCGCTTCCGACAGAGACTGGCGTGGAAGTCTTCCGTGTCCACGCGTACGCTGCGTTTCCGACGCGGTAGGCTGCTTCTGCGTATCATCCAGCCGTCAAGGTGAAGTCCGATGACGTCTCAGGTGCGGCGTTTCTCGTTGTAGATTCGGTGCCATGACGTCACGACGTGCCTGTTGTAGCTGTGGCCAGCTCAGCATCATCTGCGATGGTGAGCCGGTCCGAGTTTCCGTCTGTCACTGCCTGGCGTGTCAGCAGCGCACCGGCAGCGTCTTTGCTGCGCAGGCTCGCTTTCTACGCGAAAACGTGCGCATCACAGGCCTCGCCACCGACTGGGTGCGCACTGGAGACTCTGGCGCCAAGGCGACGTTTCACTTTTGTCCCACCTGCGGCGCGACCGTCTACTACGAGATCGACGACATGCCCGACGTCGTGGCCGTCCCGGTGGGCGCCTTTGCCGATCCGCGCTTTCCGCCGCCGGTCTTTTCGGTCTACGAGGAGCGGATGCATTGCTGGGTCAAGCTGCCCGAACACATCGAGCACATGCACTAGCGTCGCACTGAGGCGAGCGCCCGCGACATCTCGGCTTCCCACCGACTTCCATTGCGCCCGCTTGCTCTGGCTTGGTCGACGGACGCGCGCTTGCGCAAGGTTCAGCCCGAAAACGTGATGCTGGTGCCGGATCAGACGGCGGCGGGTGGCGAGCGCGTCAAAATCCTCGACTTTGGTATCGCTAAGC
>ERZ724507.327-NODE-327-length-21932-cov-6.257576_pt1 | contig 21932 bp, 18 predicted proteins | sample MGYA00376040_ERZ724507 | MGnify/ENA primary metagenome ERZ724507 (study PRJEB28724, sample SAMN07190883) | activated sludge metagenome | isolation source: activated sludge of sewage treatment plant in Hong Hong | place: Hong Kong | collected 2016-03-17 ...
CGGTCGTGCTCGACTTCGGCGTCGCCAAGTTCTTGGATGCGGCGGAAAAGCTCACGATGACGGGCGCACTGCTTGGCACCCCGGCGTACATGTCACCCGAGCAGTTTCGCGGAGAAAGCAACCTCGGGCCTCCGTCGGATATCTATGCGCTGGGTGTACTCGGCTTCGAGCTTCTGTCGGGACACTTGCCGTTTAGCGGTCGCACGTTCGCCGAGCTGGCCGTCGCACACACCACCCAGCCCGCGCCGCAGCTTCAAGGTGTGCCGCCCGCGCTGACGGAGCTGTTCGATCGGCTGCTTTCCAAAGAACCGCAGCGACGACCACGCGCCGATTTGCTGATGCAGAGCCTGCGCAGCATCAAAGACGGCGCGCCGCCGCCCAAGCTGCCTGAAGTCTTCGTCGATCCGTATGCCGCGACGGGCCGACTCGATGAAGCGGTACGCACCGCCGTGATCAACCAAGCGGCGATGGAAAAGAAGCTTCAGAAACGGCAGCAGCTCTTTACGATCCTGCTGGCCGCCGCAGTGTTTGTCTTTACGTGTGCCATTGCCGTCGCCATCTACATGTTCTTGCTCTAGCCGACTGAGGCCGTCCCTATGCTCGATGATCGCCGCCTGAGCCTGCTGCTCTTTCGGGTGCTGTGTTACCTGCTGCTGCTGGTGATTTCCTGGTCGGTGCTGTCTCGGCTGTCGCTGGTGCTGACGCCGGTGGCGCTGGCGCTGGTGCTGGCATTTTTGCTCAATCCGTCGGTGGCTGCGCTGGAAGAGCGTCGCGTTCCTCGCTGGCTGGCCGTTGGCGTGATGCTGCTGATTCTGCTCGGGCTGATGACGGCGGTCAGCCTGACGATTCCGTATCTGGTGCGCGGTGAAATCGAGCGCTTTTCGGCGCAGCTTCCGACGTATCAGGGACTGATCGACCGCAAGGTGCTGCCGCTGCTCGGGAAGGTGTTCAAGTACCGAGCCAACAGCATCGGTGACTGGCTGAAGCTTCTAACGACGCAGCTAACCGACTGGGTGCGCGGTGCGATGGGACAGATCTCTGACGCGCTCGGGACGGCGATTTTGAGCGTCGCGGGCCTGTTCAAGTACCTGGTCGCCGCGCTGCTCGTGCCGGTCTTTACCGTGTCGTTTCTGATGGACATGCCGACGATCGGAGAAAACCTGCGGGTGCTGATTCCGCCTCGCCATCAGCCGCTTGTCGTCGAGATCATGGACGACATCTACAGCGCGCTGGGAAGCTGGCTGCGAGGACAGCTGACCGTGATGATCATCCAAGCGGCGCTGTACTCGATTGGGCTGTCGATCGCGGGCATTCCGCTCGCCATCGTCATTGGCTGCACGGCGGGACTGCTCGCGTTTGTTCCCTACGTCGGAGTCATGATTGGACTGATGTCGGCGCTGCTGGTTGCGCTTCTCGAAGTCTCGACGGCAGGAGCCGCGCCAATCCTCGGTGTGCTGGCGACGTTTGGAGCGGTTCAGCTTCTTGATGCACTGCTGATTACGCCGCGTGCCGTCGGAGGTCGCATTGGCCTGTCGGCGGTGGGCGTCATCTTCGCACTCTCACTCGGCGGCAGCTTGCTCGGGTACGCGGGACTGCTCCTCGCGGTTCCGGCTGCGGCTGTGCTCAAAGCCTTGTGGCCTCGGCTCAAAGCCGCCTACACTAACACCACGTTTTACCGAGGCGCAGCGAGTCCAACTGCCGCTGCAACCGCCCCCGAATCCAGCAGCGAGAAGCCCACACCATGAGCACCGAACCAAGCCAAGCCCCGACGAGCGACCTGCTCGTTTCCACCCAAGGCGCAGTCCGCATCTTGGCCATGAACCGGCCTCAGACCAAAAACGGCCTGACGCTGGAGCTTCTACAAGCCATCATCAACGAAGTACAAGCAGCCGGCACCGACGACAACATCCGAGCAGTGGTGCTGACGGGCAAAGGCGAAGCCTTTTCGTCGGGACTCGACTTCAAAGCCGCGATGAGCCTGGTGCAAGCAGGAACGGCGGACTTTGCCGCGCAGACCGAAAACCGGATGCGCAACTACTTTCACGCAGCAGTGCGGGCGCTGACGTCGCTGCCGAAGCCGGTGATTGCATTCCTCGACGGAGTGGCTGCGGGCTTTGGCTGTGATCTGGCGCTGGCCTGCGATCTTCGCATTGGCACCAAGCGAGCACGGTTTGGCGAAATCTTCATCAAGCGCGGACTGATGCCCGACGGTGGAGGAACCTATACGCTGCCTCGACTGGTGGGGCTCGGACGCGCGTTCGATCTGATGCTGACCGGCGACATCGTCGAAGCGGAAGAGTCGCAGCGCATCGGGCTGCTCAGCCGCATCGTCGAAACCGAAGCCGATGCACTCGCGTTTGCCGAGCGAATTGCCGCTGGTCCGCCGCTGGTGATGGCTGAAATCAAGCATGCGCTCTACGCCGGACTGGGCAGCAGCTTCGACGCAGCGCTCGAAAACGAAGTGCGCGGTCAGCTCAAGCTGCTTCAGTCACAAGACTTCATCGAGGGCGTCAGCGCCTTTTTGATGAAGCGTCCGCCGCAGTTCTCGGGCAAGTAACCGCCCGGTCTGAATCCGCGCAGTCGCTTCCGTCCCCGCGCAGCGCTACATCGTCGGAGTGTCCAGACAAGGCTGTCGCTCCACCGACGGTGGAAGCTGCGATCCCGGCAAAATCCTTCGCAAATACTGATAGTCACTGTCACAAAACAGTGCGGGCCCCGACGGTGAAAGCTCTGCTCGTTCACTGAAGCTACGCAGCGATCCTGGGTTCATGATCCGTCCGCGCAGGCTGCCCTGGTTGTGATACGAGCCGTTCGGATTCGACGGATTCGCCAGTCCGAGGCTGTGTCCCAGCTCGTGCGTCATCGTCGTCCCAATCAGGCTGCCCAACACAAAGATCGCGCAGGCCACTTGATGAGAGCGATCGTCGTGACTCGCCGGACAGATGCTTCCCGACGACAAAGCGGGCAGTAGTGTCGCTTCTCGCACCGTCGCTGGAGTCCCGCCCACATCCGGTCGCAGCGGATCGAAGACTTGGTCAAACAGCTCCGCTTCTCCCGGCGCAGACTTGATCGCAGTCACGGTCCCTGGATGACTGGAAAAGCCGAGCAGCTGCTCCGCAAATACACCGCCGTACCCCGGCGCACCGTCGTTCTGCGTCACCGCATTGACGCCGCCGATCCGATCGTAGAGCCGTCGATTCTGCATGTCTCGTCCCGGCGTGTTGTCGTAGCCAAGATAACCGAGCCCGTTTGGATCCGGCCCACCGATATCAACCTGCGCATAGTGGGCAAAGTCCGTCGGTAACGCCGAATCTTCACCGCCTTCGCGAAACTCAATGTTGATGCCTGCGTAGTCACGACGAGCGACTTCCAGCACCCGCGCACGAACGGCATTGTCGACGGCACGCAGCCCAAACAAGCGCAAGCTGTCTTGATACGACGACAAAAAGCGCACGACGACGACTTGTTTGGGACGAAGCAGCGCAATCCGCAGCGGCGTCGGCTTGCTGGCGACCGACTCTCGCCCGTAGCGCAGCGTCATCGTCCCGGTTCCGACAAACACGCCAGCAGCCTCTCGCAGTCCGCCTCGTGGCTCCAGCGCTTGGCCCAGCGCATCGGTTTCATCGAGCACATAGCGACCGACCGGCCCGTTTGGAAAGCGCGGCAGCCACTGAACCACGATCTCGGTATCGACCGGAATATTGACCGGCGAACCTTCGAGAGAAAACTGTCCTTGCAGACGAACCAGCGTCGCTTGTCCAGGCAGACCACCGATAAAGCCCGCGCCTTGCATCTCGACGTATTGACCCAGGCTCGCGGCGCTCGGTGAAATGCCCGTCAGCTCCGGGCGAACTTGCGCAACCGACAGCGAGCGACTCGACGACAGCGTCCGCATCGTGCTTCCCGGCGGCTGATTGCGCAGCCGTATCGAGCCCGAAAACGTGCCTGGCATCACGCCATGAATCGTCGGTGAATACGGAAGGATCGCACTGGTTCGATCGACCCGACTGAGCGGACGAACTGGCAGTTCCAGCTCTCGCACCGCGCGACCATTTTGAGCACACGGCTCGCTCACGCCTTCGGGGAGAAAACAGCCGCTCACCAGCGCAACGGTATCGCCCTCCCCGTCGCCCAGCAGAAAGCCATCGCCACGCACCGTCAGCCAGTCATTGGAATGAATCTTACCCGTCGTCCGCTGCGGACCTTGTAGCTCCACAACATCGAGTCGCGGCGACAAGCTTGGAACGATCTGCAGCTTGGCCGACACCGGCTCTGACACATGTTCCAGCCGGTCAATCACGCTCGCGACCACGATCTTGGCGTGACCGTCGAACTCAATGCTGTTGCCACCGAGCTGCTGCAAAAACTCGGTATCGACGCGAACCTGCGCTTCGGTATGGCTCACGTATTCGGCGCGCAGTCGAACCTCCAAGTTGCGAGGCAGACCACCCGGCGTCTTGCTCGTTCCACTCAGCAGCAAATACATCGATCCTTCCGACGGACTCGGCAGCGACTGACCGCGTATCAGCAGCAGCGAAGCAGGCAGCAGCGTCGTCGGAAAGACCTCCACAATCGATAGATCGGACAGGCCCGGATCGGGCGCGGCCAGCGGCGGTCCACTCGGCGCACACGCAAACGAAACCAACAAAAGCCACACGACAAGACGCTTCATGCCGACCTCCGCAGCACGATCACATAGCTTTTGTGTACGACATGCGGACCCGACACAGCCTGCAGCAGCAGCGGATAGATCGTCTCAGCGGCGGCTTGGCTCATCGACGGACAGAACACCAGCTTGCCACCCAGCTCATCGGTCTGAACGATCTCGGCATTCGGCGGAGGACTGACCAGCGACAGCTCCACCTGCGGCGCACTGCTCGACTCCACCACCACGGACACCGCGACGCAGGCCATCGCGCGCAGATCGAGCGTCGTCCCTTCTCCCACTGGTTCCCGAAACAGGGGTGGATCGCCGCCTGGCTCGATGACAAAGCGCAGACCCAGCGAGCCAGATAGCTCTCCACTTTGCGCCGAAAACTCAACCGACAGCGGGCCCACATCACTCGCCAGCGGAGTAAAACGCCACAGCGCCCGACCACCGCTATACGCACTCAGTGTGGGACGACTGAGACGCGTCGCCAGCTCAGGACGATCCGACGACTGCCACTGCCACTGCAGCGATTCCGGGCCGCTCGTATCAGCCAGCAGCGGAATGACGACCTCGTGCGCGACCGTGACCGACTTCGGTGAAACCGCCGACAGCTTCAGTGAGCCAACCTCTGGCCCACAAGCCGCGGCGACGATCCCAAACGCGACAAACCAAGCCCTCACGCACATACCATACACAGCTACACATCAGAGGAAAGAGGCGAATCAAAGCGCATACGAAGCAATGTGCCCAAACGCTGAATCAGGCAATCACGACGCGAAACATGGAGCACAAATAAAAAAAGCCCACTCCATCGCTGGAGCAGGCTTTTTTGCGACCAACTTTACGTAGGAAGCCTACGTGTTGTCAGTCGAAGGAGAGACTACTTCTCTTCCTTCTTCTCTTCCTTGGCGGCCTTCTTGCCCTTCTTGGCCGGCTTCTCAGCCTTCTCGGCCTTCGCCTCGTCGTTGGCCGCGCTCACGGTCTTCTTCTCAGGCTTCTTCTCTTCCTTCTTCTTCTCGCCGGCGCCCTTCTCTTCCTTGGCGGGGGCATTGGCGGTCTCTTCGGCGAGAACCGGAGCGGTGAGCGAGAGAGCGAAGGCGAACGCGAACAGGGTGGAAAGCTTCTTCATGGTGATTCTCCTATCAGCTTGTGTGCTTGTGGAAGATGTGGCGAGCAAGTCGCCCGCACACTCGCTTTTGGGTCTTTGCGGAATCCGTGCCAAGCCCATGAGGGACCCAGGTCCGCATGATGCTTACCGCCGACAACTGCTCGCTTTTTTCACCAGTCAGCCCCAAGCAGTGCAACTCTTGAGTAGACAATCAGTGAGGCGAAAACGACCCTGGCATCCAGCCCGCCACACAAGCTTGCCCCATGGGAAGAAAATCAATTAACGGGCATTACATTGCAGGAGCTGTGTCATCGAATGACTCGGTAGCCGGGCACGGCAGAACACATCACACGCCACAACAAGGAGTCTCGCGATGGAAAACACGCTGTCACATCGACGAATCCAGCTGCGCATCAGCGGCAAAGTTCAGGGCGTTTACTACCGCTCCTCCGCGAGTGAAAAAGCGCGCGTGCTCGGTCTGCATGGAACCGTGCGCAACCTACCGACGGGCGATGTCGAGCTGATTGCCGAAGGACGATCGCCCGATCTCGAGTCGCTGATCGCCTGGTGCAAGCTGGGTCCGCCCGCCGCACAAGTGGCAGCGGTCGATGTTCGTTACGAAGACGCGACTGGGGAATATCGAGACTTCCGCGTCGTACGCAGATAGCGCACAGTCCGCTGCGTCAGACTACGGAGCCGCAGGCTTGGCAGCATCTTTGGCGTCGCGCTTGGCATCTTTGGCATCGCGCTTGGCTTCCTTGACGTCGTGCTTCATCTCGCGCTTGTCGTGCTGAAGTTCCTTCTTGTCGGCCTTCAGCTCCTTTTTGTCGGCCTTCAGCTCTTTGACGTCCGCCTTGAGCTCCGCCTTGGCCGCCTTGATGGCTTCCTTGTCACCCGTGGCGCGCGCATCCTTGAGCGCCTTCTTGTCCTCGCGGATTTCCTTCTTATCGGCCTGAATTTCCTTCTTGTCGGCCTTGATCTCGGCGCGATCAGCCTTGATGGCAGCCTTGTCCGCAGCAATCTGCGCGTTGCCAGCCTTCACTTCTGCACGACCCGCCTTCACATCAGCAGCCGGTGCCGGAGCGCCCGGTGCCGGAGCGCTCGGTGCCGGAGCCGGTGCTGCCACGGTCTGCGCAAACGCAACCGGAGCGCCCAGCATCATTCCCATCGCAAAAGTGAAAGCCGCCTTATTGTTCGTTCGCATCTTGGGTTCCTCCTATGGCTCAGTGATTCAGTTCAGGGTTGAGCGAGCCGTTTTGCGAGGTCTGACGAAACAGCCCAGACCTTTGTTCCGACAAACTCGCATCCTTTGAAATGTATTAGAAAATACACTTAAATAGGTTATTGTTCGTGCGCTTTCTCTGCTGATTGCGGGTAAGATGTGCGCCTTGCTCATGCTTGTGGGTTCGCTCAAACAGCCGATCGCCACCGAACAAGCGACGGTCTGGAACCAACGGCCCGCGCGCCTCGTCTCACTGACCAAGCCCCATGCATGCAGCCGTGCGACTTCCCATCCGTCCCAGGACCGCAGACCGGCCCGGACCCAGCGCGGAGCCGAGCGTGAGCGATGAATCAGCCAGCGGCCCCGATGTCGCAGCACTGATCAGCCAAGCTCAACTCGGTGACATCGCTGCGTTTGAGCGTCTGATGGCGATGTATCAGACCAAGATCCACAGCTTCGCGCGCGCGTTTGTCAGCGACCCAGAGCTAGCCAGCGACGTGACGCAAGATGCCATGCTGCGGATCTATCGATCACTGGGCGGCTTCCGCTTCCAGTCATCGCTTCAGACGTGGATGTTTCGGATTGTGCGCAACATCGTTCTCGACCACGCCAAGAGCAGACGCAGCAAAGAACGAAAGCGAGAACAGCCGCTGGATGCCACGCCAGAGCGCGACATGGGCGAAGCGACCAGCAATCCCGAAGCGGTGCTCTTGGCGCACGAGCGTAAGTCTCAGCTCTGGAGCGCGCTGGCCGAGATTCCCGAAGCGTATCGCAGCGTGCTGGTACTGGCCGACATTCAGGGGATGAGCTACGAAGAAGTGGCAGCCATCGTCGAGACACCGGTCGGCACCGTCAAGTCTCGGCTCAATCGTGGACGAGAAGCGCTGCGTGAAGTGCTGCTCGCCAAAGGCGGCCTCGGCGAAGGAAAAAGATCATGAAGTGCGCGGACTGCAACAAGCTTCTACCGTCGCTGCTCAGTGGAGAGTTGTCACGCCCGAGTCGAACCGAAGTCGAAGCGCATCTGGCCGATTGTCCCGATTGTCAGCAACACCTGACAGAGCTTCGTCAGACGGTCGGACTGCTGCGCGAGGCAGGAAAACAGCTACAACTTCCGTCGGATTTCCAGCGAGCGCTTCACGAAAAGCTGCGCGCGCAGCCGCCTCCGAAGCTGCCGCTGACGACGCGACTGTGGTGGTTTTTAGAGCGCGTTGGCTTTGACAGTCCACCGAGGCTGCTGGCTGGTGCCGCGCTCGCGGTTGCAATCGTCACGCTCCTGCTCGTTCCCCTTCGTCAGCGAGGAGAAGCCACCGCGCGCGTCTTCGTGCCCGAAGAAACCGTCGCTGCGTCGTTTCGGATTCCCAGTCAGCGCGTCGCGGTGGTTCAGCTCGACTTTGTCGCGGACGTTTCCGTCGATGATGTCGAGTTCGAGGTCAGCCTGCCCGGCGAGCTAGAGTTTGTCGACGGAGGTGCAGCCATTCCCGAAAGACAGATTGCGTGGAAAGGCTCACTCTCTGTTGGATCCAATCCCGTTCCCGTCGCTGTTCGCGGCATTCGTCCCGGTCGCTATCGAGTCACCGCGCACGCCAAAGGCCGCGATGTCACCGTCCGTCACGAAGTGCTCCTCGAGGTCGTTCCGTCATGAGTGCGCGTCTTTTTGTAAGTTCCGTCGGGCTGATGCTGTGTCTGACGAGCGCAGCGCTGGCTCAAAGCTCGCCAGCGAAGGACAAAGAAGCGACCAAGCCACCGCAAGTTCGAACGTATTCGACGGTGACAGTGGTTGATGATCCAGCCAAAGCGCCGCGCTTACCGACGAAAGGTCCTGTGAATCCGCCCACTCGACCGGCGGAGCTGCGCGAACCGACGAATCGCCAGGTTGAGCCCAAAGATGACGTTCGACCGACGAATCCGGGTCAGCTCCGCGAGGGACTTTCGGGTCAGGCTCGCACGGAAGCGAAGGAACATCGACCCGATCTGACGCAGGCGACCGAGCAAGCGGAGCGACGCATCCGTGAAGCGATTCGCCAAGAGCTGAGAGCAACGGCCAAAGAGCTTCGAGACAACGGCAAGCGAGACGAGAGTCTCAAAGCGCCGACTGAGCCTCGTCAGATCGACCAAAAGCCGCGACCCCAGATTGACAAAGCGACCCGCGCCACCATCCGAGAGCGTCTCGGACGAGACAACTAATCAGCCATCCGCCTGGTGGAGGAAATGGGATTCGAACCCACGACACCCGGCTTGCAAAGCCGGTGCTCTACCAACTGAGCTATTCCCCCGCAGAAGGCATCTCGTTTTCACAAGATGAGGCGGACGGCTGAAGTGCTGGGAACTATAGTCAAACGCCTGCGGAAATGACAAGGCGATAATTAGCTCGGCTGCACTTGTGCGTTTCCTCGACGGAGTTTTGCGCCCAAGCGCCGAGCCAAAAGCGCCACCACAACCGTCAAGCCGCTCACGATCACCACCGCGCCCGTGTTTCCTTCCATCCGGCCAAGCAGCGTCACCGGCAAAACGGTCGTCGCACAGACTGCACCAATCAGCTCCATCGTCGGAGGCCGCTTGCTCGGCTTGCGACCGCAGAAAATGCCCAGCCCGAGCGCCGCGATCGAGAGCATCAGCAGAAGCTGCCAGCTTGCCGCAAACACCAGCGCTTCCGGCAGCGCATTTTCCCCTCGGTGAAGCAGCACGGCATAGAGCGCGCTCACGCCACTTGGAAACAGCAGCCCGCCGACCAGCACCGAACCGTGAAGTACTGCGGAACCACCGACGAGCAGTCCGAATCGAAGCGGTGCGCCCGCTCGCTGCCGAGACAGCGCCCCAAGCAGCATCACCGCACAAAGACACAGAAAGCCAAAGGTCTCACCGATGCGCTGAAACAGTCCGCCCGGCGGCAGCAGCGCCATGTCCGCGATCAGCGTCACCGGCTTGGCATCGGGCTGAAGCTGCGGATCCACCGACGGACCTTTTTCATAAATACGACCGGCTGCATCCACAAAGGCCGACACGCCCGTGTTGACTGCGCGGACCAGCTCGACACGATGCTCGACGGCGCGAAACACCGCCAGCGCCAGGTGTTCATACGGTTCCGAGGTCGCTCCAAACCACGCATCGTTGGTGATGTTGACCATCAAGTTGGGCGGGTTCTTGTCGGCAAAGAGGCGTCGCCCAAACGCGGGAATGATGTCCTCGTAACAGATCATCGGACCGAGCGAGTAACGCTTGCCGCGCACATCGATCGGGAAAGTCGTCGTCTCGGTGCCGCGCGAAAAGTTGGAGATCTCGGGAATGGCTCGTCGCAGAAAGTCCAGCTCGTGCGCAAACGGCAGATACTCGCCGAAGATGAGCAGGAAGTTCTTGTCGAACGTACCGACGGCCTTGCCCTCTTTGTCGAGCATGATCGCGGTGTTGAACATGTCGTAGTCGCCAGCGCCCTTGCGATCGACGGTCAAAGCGCCAAAGACGATCGGGGTCTGAAAGCCGCTCTGTACTTTGCGACGATCTCCGACGGGCCAGTCACCCGGCACGGGACGCGGCATCGCGTAGGGATACGACGACTCGGGCCACAGGATCAGATCGGCACCTTGGCTGCTGAGCTGCTGGCTGAGCGACAAGTGAAGCGCATGCTGCTGCTCACGCAGGCCGGGAACGAACTTTTCGTGAATGCCGACGTTGGCTTGGACGACTCCGACGCGCAGCTTTTCGGCACGAGTGCGCGCTTCATCGACCTGATGAATCCGCACAGTTCCATACGCCAGACACAGCACGATCGTTCCGACGGCAAGCAGCGGAGTGCCGAGAAACGCGCGCAGCCTTCGTCCTGGCTTGGCTCGTCCGATCGCGTGCAGCACATCGAACAGCGCACCGTTGGACAGCACGAGCAGGAAGCTCACCCCGAGCGGTCCGGTGATGTCCGCGATCTGAATCACCGTCGGAACCCACGCCTGCGTAATCGACAGATACCACGGGAAAACATAGGGCACGCACAGCTCACAGGCGACCCAGACGAGCGGCGCGAGCCACGTCACCTTGACGCCCAGATGCATGCGCAGCCGACAGACAATCACCGCAAACAGACCAAACGTCAGCGCTTGATAGGCAATCAGCAGCAAAAACAGCGGAGCCGCCGCGATCCAGGGCAAGTGCCCAAAGCGCTGAAGCAGACCGACGATCCAGTAGAAGCCGCCACCGTTGGCGAACATGCCAGCGACCATTCCGTAGAAAAACGGCTGCTGAGTCCGAGGCTGTCCGTCTCCATCGAGCAGCACCCACAAAAGCGGAACCATGCCGATCCAGGCAAGCGGCCATATGTCGAAGTCGGCGCAGGCCAAAAACAGCAGCGTTCCCGACAGAATCGAAAACAGCAGGCGTCCCCATGTCGTTCCAAGCACGCGATCGAGCCACGCAGGAAGTGAGCTTCGACGCGACGAAGCCTGCGGCGCATCCGCAGACGACTTGGGCGATGGTTCGGCGGGGGGATTTTCGCTTGCGACCGGACGAGAGCCAGACATCCTCGGCAGCATAGCGAATCGCGGTGCGGCTTACCGCAACTTCGCAACCAAAGGACTACAGGCCGGTGGCGACGTGAAGGGCTTGGGCCATGGGACGCAAGGTGCTACGAACCAGCTCTTTGAGCGGCGCGTTTTGCGTCACCAGCAGCGCGATACCGGGACTGACGGTGTAGTAGCTACCGACGAGCGTCTGCCCGAGCGGATTGTTCATCAAGTAGCGATCGCGCACGCGCCGCAGCAGGTTGACCTCGGGCTCTAGCTCCGAACCGAAGGCAGCGGTCGCAATGAAGCAGCCGCTCAGCGTCGTAAAGTTGGCGCTCGACGTATCGATCTCTGCGGTGGCAATCGGACCCGCGACGCCACAGCGACTGACCGGCTGAACCGCGAGATAGTACTTGGTCTTCGGCAGCAGTCCGACGATCTGGGTGCCAACCTTGCTTCCCGGTGGACCGAGGTTCGCCGACGGAGCAGGAAGTGCGCGCGAAAAGTTGTCCGTCGTGATCGGCTCGCTGCTCTGATAACGAACGCGATACTCCGACGCTGGGGCTCCCGACGGAACCAAAAAGTCCAGATGGAACGTCGTGTCGGTGATGTCGGAAAAGGACAGCTTGCTCGGCGACTGAGGCATCTCGCACAGCGACGGATCACACGGAGCCACCGAGACCTTGACGCGCCAGCTACCGTTTTCGTCGGTGTTCATCGCGAGCCGATCGCCGCCTGAGCCACCGCTCATGCTGATCGTCGTGTCGGGCGGGCTGACCTTGCCGCTTTCGCCTTTGACATCACCGTAGCCAGCGTAGTCGACCGTCGTGGCCACACGACCGCTCTTGTCGAGTCGAAATGGCACTTTGTAGACGATGCTTGGCTGACCAAACGGATCTTTGCCCAGGTGATCCCACTCGGCGTGGGGCTCGGACATCGCGCGACCGCTGGGCCAGTACGCGTTGAAGTCACCTTCGATGCCGACTTCGACGAACATCACGTAGTCGTCGTCGGGAATCAGCGGATCGGCATACCAGCGAATCGGATCGATCAGCTTGCCGTTGGGCGGCGTCGCTCCCGAGATCGCAGCCACATCGTTGTCCATCGAAAAGCGCTTCACGTCGGAACTGTCGTTTCCGCCCACCGCAGAAAGATCCGCGCGCGGTGGATATACCGACGTCTTGCCCGTCGCGTAGTAGCCTTTGCTTCCGTAAAACGCCGAGGCACAGCTCACCACATCGACGCCGTTGAGCCGCTGCGTTCGCCAGCCTGACGGAGAACAGTAGTAGTTTTCCGTCGAAGAAACCGGTCCGTGATAGGCCACGGTGTTGTCATCATCCGACGGAGATCCCTGAAAATCCGGCGGACAGCTTGGCGAGCACTTGCCGCCCATCTGCACGTAGCCGTAGCTCTTGCCTCGGTGATACGCCCAGACGGGAAGGCTCTGCGGACGACGACCATAGGGCCAGCGAAAGTCGCTCTTGAGCCACGCATTGCCAGGACGATTTCCGAGCCCGAGCATGCCAATCGAGCGCGTCACAAACAGATCGGTCAGATACGAGCCATCTTTTTTCTCGATCCAGACCGCGATCTGCGGACGCAGCTCTTCTCGTCCCATGCGCGAAGGAAGACCTTGCGGCGTAAACCGAACCTCGACGCCGCGACAGGAAGGCTCAGCGGACACCGACGCGGCACCGAGCAGCGTAGAGCCCATGAGCATCGCCACAAGCGATCGCTTCATACACGAAGGATAAGCGGGCAGTCTGTTCCGTTTCATGGACTCACTCCTACTGTGGAAGAGCCAACATCACGCACTCCAGCGGGCGAAGCCTGATTCGATTTCCGTCGAGAAGTGGTGACTCGCGATGGGTTGAATAGAGCACACGACGCGGACCGGGCAAAGACACCTCGACAAGCTGTGTTCCAAAATGGAGCAGCACATCGACCGCATCGGAGCCGTGCTGGCGCGTGTAACCGAGCACATCCTGCGGCAAGTTGGTCGGATGCCACAGCGACAGTCGTCCCGCGTGAAGCGCAGGCAGTTTCCGTCGCAGCGTCAAGAGCTGTTTGTAGTGCGAAAGCAGCGAGCCCGGATCGCCAAGCTGCGTGGCCACATTGATCCACGGATAGTTTGGATGCACTGGCAGCCACGGGCGCGTCCGAGGTGCCGAAAAACCAGCGTTGTCGTCTGCGCTCCACTGCATCGGGGTACGGCACTCGTCGCGATTGATGATCACACCGTGTCGTCGCAGCTTGGTCTGAAGCCACGGCGGCACAAAGCGATAAAAGTGCGCGAGCGGATCGAGCGCCGACGCAATCGGCAGATCGAGGTTCGTCATCCCGATCTCATCGCCTTGGTACAAAAACGGCACACCGCGCGCCGTGAGCTGGAGCGTCGCCAGCACCTTTGCTCTGCGTGGATCGTCGCCAAGCCGCTCAATGTAGCGCGCGCGATCGTGATTTCCGAGCACCCACGTCGGCAGCAGCGGATCGGCAAAGTCGCGCTCGTATTCCTCGATGAGCGCATGAAATCCTTGGGCCGAAAACTCCGTGCGCAGCGTCTTAAACAGAAAGACCAGGTTCAGTCCGTCGCCCGATTCGCCGCAGTACTGACGCAGCAGGCTCGGCGGACCGAAGACTTCCCCGACCAAAAAGCGCGGTCCACCTGGCACCGCGTCGACGTGACTTCGCAGCGTCTTCGCAAACGCCATGCTGTCGGGATGATTGATCGTGTACAGGTTGCGCTGAAAAAATCCGTCGGCATTGTCTTCGCTCGGCAGCGGACGCAGCGACGACGGATTGTCGAGATAGCGCGGATCTTTGTACATCGCATTGAAGATATCGAGCCGCAGCCCATCGACGCCTTTGCGACAGAAGCTCTCGCAGATCTCGAGCACCGCTTTCTGCACCGCCGGGTTGCGATGGTTTAAGTCGGGCTGAAACGGCAAAAAGCTGGCGAAGTACCACTCGTCGCTGGCTTCGTCGTACTGCCAGCCGCGCGGACCGATCATCGATCGCCAGTTCGTCGGTGGAACGCGCTTTCCTTTGCCGCGTCGGAACAGATAAAAGTCGCGCTCTTTGCTGTCTTTGCGTCGCAGCGCCTCGCGAAACCAGGGATGCTCGTCGGACGTATGGTTTAGCACCATGTCCAGCACCAGCTTCATCCCGCGCGAGTGAATCGCCGAAAGCAGCTTGTCAAAGTCCGCCCAGCTGCCGTGCTCCGTCGCGATCTTGCTGTACGAGCGAATGTCGTAGCCAAAGTCACGCTGCGGGCTGTCGAAAAACGGCGTCAGCCACAGCGTCTCGACGCCCAGATCCGCCAGATAGTCGAGCTTGGCCAAGATGCCCGGCAGATCGCCAATGCCGTCTCCGTTGGTGTCCAAAAACGACCGAGGATAGATCTGGTAGACCGTCGTCTGTTGCCACCACGGCATCTGCTGTTGCGCTGCCGACATCCGTACGCCTCCAAGTCCTATCTTCGTCTACTCCACGGGCGGCGTCGCCTGTTCGAAGCGCTCTCGAGGCCCAGCCGGTCGTCGCCCATCGGGCTTTTGCCAGCGATCACTGCGCTGCGGCGCGGGCCGATCTTCAAACCGACGCGGCGCGGGCTTCTGCTCCTCAAACCGACGCGGCGCGGGCCGTTCTTCAAATCGGTTGTTCGGTCGTTCTTCAAACCGACGCGGCGCGGGCCGATCTTCAAACCGTCTCGGCGCGGGTCGATCTTCAACGCTTTTTGCGGGTCGGTTGGTTCGCTCGGGACGACTGCGCTGGCTGCTGCGTGAGCGATCTTCAAACTGCGTCGCTCGCGCTGCCCCCGGATTCAGCCCACACAGCTGTCGCAGCTTCGCCACTTCCTGCGGACGCAGCGGACGGTACGCACCCACCTCGACGTTGTCCGCCGTAAGACCGGCATACTCGACGCGAACCAGCTTGAGCAGCGACGATCCAACCGCTTCCGCCATCCGGTGAATCTGACGGTTTTTGCCTTCGTGGATGCGCACTTCGGCCCAGGTGTGACGCGACGTGAACTTGAGCACGCGAACGTCCGCCGGCGCACTTCGCTCGGGCATGCCGTGATGCGCGGGAACCGGCAGCGGCTGACCATCTTTTCCCATCGGTCGAGGCGGCGGCAGATCCACACCTTCCTGAAGCCGCGCGATCATCATCGGCGTCAGCTCCTCTCGGAACTTGGCGTGATAGACCTTGTCGACGCCACGGCTCGGGTGCATCAGCGCATGAGCCAGCTCTCCGTCGTTGGTCAGAAGCAGCACGCCTTCGGTGTTGTAGTCGAGCCGTCCCACCGCAAACAGCCGCACCGGCGCATCAGGAATCAGATCGAACACCGTCTGCCGACCGTCGGGATCCGACGCGGTCGTGACATAGCCCTTGGGCTTGTTCAGCAGGTAATAAGCCAGCGGCTCTTGTTCAACCAGCTTGCCATCGACGCTGATGCGATCCGTCGCTGGATCGACGCGAGTCCCAAGCTGCGTCACGACCTTGCCATTTATCGCAACGTGACCTTGGCTGATCAGCACCTCTGCGTGTCGTCGAGAAGCAATGCCAGCTTTGGCGAGGAGGAGCTGTAAGCGAATACCGTTCATGTTCATTCACTCTCTGCAGTTGGCTCCTGAGGACCATCGGCTGGTTCCGTCGACGGCTCTGCCGCCTTGGGTGTGTCAGTCGAAGCAGCCGCTGGGCCTTGGGCCGCGTCAAGCGGACTGCCAAACAGCGCTGGGTCAAGGAGCGGGAAGGCCGTGTTCACGGCGCGAATCATTTCATCAATCTTGGCCAGGTTCTCGGCGTCGTCGGCGAGCTGTTGATCGATCAGCTCCACGGGTCGAGCCGTCACAGCCGCTGGTGAGCCTGGATCGATACCGACGCTGGCCGCAGCATCACCCGACGCTGGCGCAGCACTGGACGCTGGCGCGGCACTGGACGCTGGCGCAACCGGCGCAGCCGCTTCCGACGGAGGCGCAAGCACCTGATCGACCGGCAGCGTTCCTTGCGTCGGCCCAGGAACTGGCGGCTCAAACCCAGCGGCACGAACCTTGTCGCGGCTCTCGTCCGTCAGGTCGTAATACTCACGCAGCGTCGGCAGATCCTTGAGATCTTTTAAGTTAAAGAACTCCAGAAACTCTTTGGTCGTGCCGTAGAGCAGTGGCCTGCCGGGCTCTTCTTTTTTGCCCAGGATGCGAATCAAGCCGCGATCGAGCAGCATGCGCAGCGACGCACCCGAGTCGACACCGCGAATGTCATCGATCTCTGGTCGCGTGATCGGCTGCCGATACGCCACGATCGCCAGCGCTTCCAGCTGAGCCCGCGACAGACGCACCGGCTTTTGCTTGAGCAGTCGCTGCACCCACGGCGCATTCTGCGGAGCCGTCCGCAGCTGCCAGCCACCCGCCACTTCATGAAGTCCGAGGCCGCGACCGTTTCGCTCCAACAGCTCGGCCAAGCTCAGCAGCGCGCCTTCAATCTGCTGCGGCTTATACAGCGGCGGACCACTTGGCTTGTGCGGCGCCGAGGCCGTCTCTTCGAGCAGCTCATGAATGCGCTCGACCGACAGCGGCTTATCGGCGGCAAACAGCAGGCTCTCCAGCACCGAAACGAGCCGCTCGCCCGTGAGAGGCCAGCTCACTTCCGGGTTTTCGCCCGTGCCCACTTCCGCTTCGTCGCTTGCCGATGACAGTCCTGCGGCCAGCTCACCCCACGGTGGAATCAGGTGATCGGCGACATCGTCTTCGGACTCGGCGTCAGCGATTCCGGCCCCTTCGCTGGCATCGAGGCGCGCGGAGTCATCTGCCGCAGAAGACGGCGCAGCACTGCTCTTGGCAAAGCGGGTTTCTCGGGAGCGTTTCATGACAAGACTTTGGACTTCGTCGCTGCGGGATCGACAGACGGCAACACGTCCGCCGGAACGTCTGGAACTTGGTGATGATCTGCGACTTGTTCGGTGTCGGTGGCTTCGGTTGATTCGTCAAACGGCAGCTCACCTTGGCGCGGACTCAGCGGCAGAATTGCGCCTTCCACCCGCCGAATCAAGACCTCGCCGCGATCCACTTTCTGTTCGACATGCAGCAGCTTGAGCCGCGCCATCTCTAGCACAGCCATAAACGTCAGCACGATCTGATAGCCAAGCCGCTCGATCGACTCGCCCTTGGCCAGATCGCCCAGCAGATCGGTAAAGACAAACGCGTCTTTCTTCGCCAGGTGCTCGCACAGGTCGTTGATGCGATCCGCCAGCGACAGCCGCTCGACCGTCACTTCGTGCGCCAGCTTGCGCCGCCCCTTCGACAGCGTCTTGGCCAGAAGCTCCAGCAGCTCCCACACCGGCACTTCCGCGAGCGGCGCTTCACCAGTCGGACCCAAGATCACCGCCGGATCGAGCCCGCGCGCAAACACGTTGCGACCCATCACGGGCCGAGACGACAAAAACTGCGCCGCTTCTTTGAACCGCTGATACGCCAGCAGCCGCTTGATGAGCGACTGGCGCGGATCTTCGCCCTCTTCTTCGGGATTTTGCGGCTCGTCATCGCTCTTGCCATCGGGCGGCAGAAGCTCACGCGACTTCAGATACGCCAGCGTCGCCGCCATCAGCAGGTATTCGCCCGCGATGTCGACGTTGAGCGCCCGCATCTGCTCGATCGTTTCCAGGTAGCGCGCGGTAATAAACGAGATCGGGATGTTGAAGATGTCCAGCTCGTGCTTGCGCACCAAGTGCAAAAGCAGATCTAAGGGGCCCTCGAACTCGGCGAGGACTAAGTCGGAGGCAAGGAGCTGCACGGCAGAGGGCGCGCACTATACCAGCGTCTTTCCGCATTGCGAGCGTCGATTCCCAAGCGAATCATCCGACCACCTAGGGCCAGTCTTTCGCGTTGTCCCACATCGTGCGGTCCACGACGATTTCGACTTGCGAAAAGGGCCGCGCCTGGGCTGTCCTATGGCCCCATGTTCAAGAAGATCCTGGTCGCCAACCGTGGCGAAATCGCGCTTCGCATCATCCGTGCCTGCCGAGAGCTGGGCATTGCCTCGGTGGCCATTCACTCGACCGCCGACGCCGACGCGATGCACGTCAAGGTCGCAGACGAGAGCGTCTGCATTGGACCGCCCCCGTCGCGCCGATCGTACCTGCACATTCCCGCGATCATCAGCGCCGCCGAGATCACCTCTGCCGACGCAGTGCATCCTGGTTATGGCTTTCTGTCCGAAAACGCCGAGTTTGCCGAAGTCTGTCGTCGCGCCGGACTCACCTTCATTGGACCGCTGCCCGAGCACATGCGACTGATGGGCGACAAGGTCCAGGCCCGCACCACCATGGCGGGTCACGGCGTGCCAATCCTGCCCGGCACCGGCATCATCAAGACCGACGAAGAAGCCTTCGCTGCCGTCGAGCGCATCGGCCTGCCGGTCATCCTCAAAGCCACGGCGGGTGGTGGCGGACGCGGCATGAAGATCATCCACGACAAGAGCCGCCTGCGCGATCAGCTCCACACCGCGCGCGCCGAAGCCCAAGCAGGCTTTGGCAACCCCGGCGTCTTCATCGAGCGCTTTGTCGATGCCCCGCGTCACATCGAGGTCCAGGTCATCGGCGATGGTCAAGGCAAGGTTGTAGCCATCGGCGAGCGCGAGTGCTCGATTCAGCGGCGGCACCAAAAGCTGGTCGAAGAAGCGCCCTCGCCTGCGCTGACCCCCGACGAGCGCGCCGCTCTGCTCGATCGCGTGGCCCAAGCTGTCGCTGCCGTCAAGTACCTGTCCGTCGGTACCCTGGAGTTTTTGTTCGAGCGCACCCCCGACGGCAAGCCGCACTTCTACTTCATGGAAATGAACCCGCGCATTCAGGTCGAGCACACCGTCACCGAGATGGTCACCGGCATCGACCTCGTCTGCGAGCAGATCCGCATCGCCGCTGGACAGCCGCTGCCGATCGATGTGCTCAAGGAAAAATCCAAGGCGCGCGGTCACTCCATCGAGGTCCGCATCAACGCCGAAGATCCCAAGACCTTTGCGCCCTCCCCCGGTCGCATCACTGCGCTGCACATGCCAGGCGGTCCGGGCGTCCGCATCGACTCGCACATCTATCAGGGCTACGTCGTGCCGCCGCACTACGACTCGCTGATTGCCAAGCTGATCGTTCACGGCGACGACCGCATGATCGCGATTGCCCGGCTCCGCCGCGCGCTCGACGAGTTCATCATCGAAGGCATCAAGACCAACATCGACTTCTTCCGCCGCCTCGCTCACAACGAAGACTTCGTACGCGGCAAGCTCGACACCCGCTTCATCGAACGCATGGGCTAGGCCAGCGATCATCCCCGCCGCATCCCGCTTTGCGCCCGCCAAGACTTCCATCATCCCTGCCGCATCCCGTCCGTCTTATAATGACGCGGGGGGGCTTAGGGAAACGGAACGCCCATCGGCTCCCGCGTGGCCAAACAGTAGGCAAGGAGCTGACCGATGAACGTGTGGAAGATCGCAACCCTGGGTTTGACGCTGGCCCTGACGATGGTGGTGGGCCGTGACATGGTCTCGCGCGCGGGGGCCGAGCCGCAGCCGCATATGCGCTCGGCGCTGGGATCGCTGGAAGCAGCGCTGGGACAGCTACAGAAGGCGACCCCAGACAAGGGCGGTCACCGCGTCAAAGCGATCGACCTGACCAAGGACGCCATCGAGGAAGTCAAGAAGGGCATCGCCTTCGACAACCGTCACTAGAAGAAGAGAGAGTCTTTGCGGGGAGGCTTGGGCGCGTCGGCGGGTCTGTTCTGCTCAGCCACGGTGCGCGAACCCGGGCTCTCATCGTCATCCGCGTTATCGAGCGGCGTCGCAATCTGTCCGGCGCGCTCGACCGCAGCATCGTCACCGTAGTTTAGGCAGTTGTCACAGCGCTTACACAGCGGCGGTGACTTGTCGCCAAAGTATTCCAGCAGCAGCTGGATCCGACAGCGCGTCGAGCGAGCAAAGCTGATCATCGCCGCCACGCGGTTGCGATCGCCCTCTCGTCGCTTGCGATACGACTCAGCCGCGCGACCCAGCGACAGCTCGTCCGCTTCCTTGCCAGTCCAGGTGTAGGTCTGGTTTGCCCCTTCGGTGAGCAGCTCCATCTCTTTCAAGATGCCCAGCACCACCCGCGACTTCGACTGCGAGGTCTCTGCCGCCAGCGCCAGCTCTCGGATGTTGTCCGCTCCGTTGCGCAGCGCCTTCCACACGTTGAGCACATCGCTGCGATTGGGATACTTGCCCGCGACGAAGAAGCTCTGCACCTGCTCGTCTTGCGGGTTGTACAGCAGGATGCAGCGACTCGGACGACCGTCACGGCCCGCTCGGCCCGCTTCTTGGTAATACGCTTCGAGCGAGCCCGGCATGTTGTAGTGGATGACCGCGCGAATGTCCGGCTTGTCGACGCCCAGACCGAACGCGTTCGTCGCCACCATGATGCGCGGGTTGTTGCGCATAAACGCCTGCTGTGCGGAGTCGCGCTCGGCCTTGCCCATCTTGCCGTGATACATCCCGACCTTGAGCCCGAGCACCGGCAGCGCTCCAGCAATCGCTTCCACCGTTCGAATCGTCGAGCAGTAGATGATCACCGAGCCCTGGACCTTGCGAATCAGCCGCAGCAGTCGCTTGACCTGCGCCTTTTCGTCTGAGGTCTCGCGAACCTCGAAGTGCAGCGACGGTCGATCGAAGCCGGTGTGGGTCCGCTCGGGATCGCGAAGTCCAAGCTGCGAGATGATGTCATCCGCCACTTCCGGCGTAGCCGTCGCAGTGAGCGCACAGATCGGCGGTCGTCCCAGCTGCTCGGCGGCGCGATCCAAAAACAGATACGACGGACGGAAGTCGTGACCCCACTCGGACACGCAGTGCGCTTCGTCGACCACAAACAGGCTGACCTTCTGACCGCCCAGCTCTTCAAGCAGGCTGCCTGAGGCCGCACGCTCGGGCGTGACGTAGATGATCTTGCGCTTGCCGTCTTCGATGTCGTCGAGGGTCTTGTTTTCCTCTTTGGTCGTCAGCGTCGAATCGAGCCGCGCAGCCACCACGCCCGTTCGCCGCAGCTTCTGCTCTTGATCGCGCATCAGCGCCAGAAGCGGTGACACCACGACCGTCACGCCCGGTAGCTCAAACGCCGTCAGCTGATAGATCAGCGACTTGCCTGCACCCGTCGGCATGATGCCCAGCACATCGCGTCCATCGACCAGCGCGCGGATGGCCTTTTCTTGACCAGGACGGAAGCCCGACAGCCCAAACTGGCGCTGGAGACGGCGAATGATCCGCCGCATGACCGGGTTCTTCTCTTCCTCAATCGCGGGCAGCTCGACCGGCGGGCTCTTCGGCGCGGGTCCTTGCGCTTCCTTGCCTTTGAGCTTGGGCTTGGGCTTGCTCTTGTCGACCGCCGCTTCGGTGCCGCGCAGCGCAGCGGCCCGATCGTCTGGCGTGGACCAGAACTGTCGAGCCACTTCCGTGATAAGC
>ERZ724507.328-NODE-328-length-21930-cov-7.926171_pt1 | contig 21930 bp, 18 predicted proteins | sample MGYA00376040_ERZ724507 | MGnify/ENA primary metagenome ERZ724507 (study PRJEB28724, sample SAMN07190883) | activated sludge metagenome | isolation source: activated sludge of sewage treatment plant in Hong Hong | place: Hong Kong | collected 2016-03-17 ...
CACGCTTCCGCAATTATTTACCCAACGTTTCAATTGGGACTGCAAAAGTAATGCATTTTCGATTATTGGCAACTTTTTTTTCAAAAAAATATTAAAAAAAATGTTGACATATTGAAAGTCAAATGCTTAGCATTGAATTTTTTTTAGAATCCCTGTATTTTGGAACTAAATATCAAGGTAAAAGATTAACAACAAGCACAAAAAATTGGTTCCTAAATCGAAAAAAATACGAAATATACGCTGCAGTATGTTGTAAATCTATTTATTACATATAATAACTACTATATATACCTTTTTTCAGAAGCTTCACGTATGGCCATCTCCCTGCTATTTACCTGCAACTTTTCGTAGATGTTTTTGATGTGAAATTTGATGGTATTTCGACTGATAAATAAGGTGTCGCCTATGCTCTTATAACTCTTGCCCTGGGCTAATAGAGTAATAACCTCTGTCTCTCTTTCGGATAATATGCTTTCATGGTTTTTTCTAAAACTTCCTACCACCATTTTGGCAATGTTCATGCTCATGGGTGCACCTCCCTCCACTGCTTCTTCCAATGCTTCGATCAATCTGGCCGATGATAAATTTTTGGTCAGATATCCGGTAGCACCCGCACATAAGGCGTCAAAAACATAGCTAGAGTCTTCAAACACAGTAATGATAACTACCAAGGCTGTTGGCCACTGCTTTTTAATCATTTTAGTTCCGGTCACACCATCCATGCCAGGCAATTGAATGTCCATCAATACTACATCGGGCTTGTCCTGCGACAATTGGGCAAGAGCAGATTCACAATTGAAGTATGACCCTGCAATCCTGAATCTTTCGGATTGATTGATGACAGCACAAAAGGCTTCATTCAATGGCTCATTGTCTTCTATAATTACAACCCTTTTCATTTATAATCAATATGGTACAAATTTAATGGTCTCAAAAGCAATCGTCCTACCCCTTATGGGTAGTATGCAAAGGCATAACCAATTTTACCATCGTACCTCCATCCACCACAATATAAAGCTGCCCCCCCAGTTTTGATGCTCTTTCTTTCATATTGGCAATGCCTCTCTTACTGTTTTCCATGTCGGACGTATTGGCAAGGCCATTGTCTGCCCATTCAATGGTCAATTGATCAGGTCTAAGCATAAAACTAAGCCTCATCAAAGTAGCCCCTCCATGTTTTGCAGTGTTGGTCATGGCTTCCTTCCCTATCATTACGATGTTTCTATTGGCCATATAGGGCATGTCAACTTCGCGATCTACATTGGAACTGGTTTCAAAGTCAATGCCAAGGCTATCAAAATACTCCTGACCAAAATCGGTGAGATAGGTGATGAGCGCTGATAATTTATTGTGCTCAGGCTTGAGAGCCCAAATAAAATCCCTCGTTGATTTATAAAGGTCGCCTGCATCATTTCTGATTTGCTCCAACCTGGGGCGAATGTTGGTATCCCCAGGGTCAGCTTGTGTGAGGATATCGGCAAGAATTGAGATCCTGGCCATCTTATTCCCCATGTCATCATGAAAATCCTTTGCTATGTTACTGCGAGCGTCATTGAGTTCATTTTCGAGTCTTGCCCGCTCTGAAATCAATGATTGTAAATGCTGATTTCTTTTTCTAGATTTCACCAGGCTATAAAAAATGATGGTGAAAATGAGTAAAAACACAATGGTTACCAATACCAGCAAGCCCCAATCACGTTTGTACCATGGTATGTGAATTTCAAAAGTCAAATTGTTGCTGTATGTCCAGAAACCATCCCATTTTCTAGCCCTGAATCTGATTTTGTGTGTGCCATGCTTTTGTCCGCAGAATTGCACAAAGCCAGGTTGCATATCCTTGTATTTAAACCCATCAAGGCTATACTGAAGTTGCACAGATTCAGGTCTTACAAAACCTATGATGTCAACTTCAAAGCTACATGCCTGTTGATCGATGCAAAGTTTTGGAGCGCCACTTTCAAATGCCTTTTGCAAATCCACCACTGTAATGCCATTGACTCCTGCTACCCATAATCGCTTTTTCTCATCCAACAACAATGCTTTTACAAAATCACTGATAAGTCCTGTCTTCTTATTGAGCAAAAACCAATTGCCTTTTCTCAGAATATGGACACCATTGAGTGAAGCCACATAAAGATCATTACCGTCTACGATTAAGTCGTTGATGGGCCCCTCAATGGGGCCCTCTTCTGTCTGTATTGTGGTTATTGAGCCTTGCTGCCACAAGTGTAAACACTGATTGGTAGCAATCCACACGACACCATTTTCTGCTACAATTTTATGAATCCGGTCGGCACACAGCTGCCTGTTCAATACCAGACTGTCAATTACCTTTTTGTTCTTTAAATCGAATGAAAAGAGGTAAAGAAAATTTGCAAAATATAGCCTGTGAAGTTTTGCATCATAAGCCATACTTTGGATTTGTAGGGTATTGCCCTTGTCTTTAAAAACTGGCTCACCGTTGATAGAAACGATGCCATTATCAGCATTTACATTGCCGAGACCCGGCAGGTAAGTATTCTGAAACCCCAGTACCTGATTGACCTCACTTTTGTTGGGTGTATTGGTTCTGGCATCTACGCAAATCAATTCCGGGCTGTCATTTTTAATATTGATTTCTTTACACAAATTGCTCAATTTCGTTTTGCCAATAAGCGAAAGTGAGTCATCAAGGGTATATAAGAAATTTCGCGAAAGTAAATAAACAGTGCCATCATTGCTTACCGCCATATCCAGGATGTTGGGGTCATCCAAAATTTCCTGACCAATTCGGATGCGGTCTTCCTGATTAGCCGGGTACATATATATTCCTCCTCCATAAGTAGAAATCCAAAGATTGGACTCCTCATCTATAAAAATATCAGACAAGCTATATCTTATGTCATAAGTATCATGAAGATCATGTAACAACTTATTTTTGTAATAATACCCGTGTTTATTGCCTTTGAAATCTCTCGTCATTGCCACATAACCTCCTTTGTAAGGCAAGACTTTATATATGACTCCTGTTGTATTGGGAAGGGTTATGGTCTCCAATAATTTTTCCCGAGAACACAAAAGGATTTTATTTTTTCCTCCAATAAGGTAATACTGCCCGGTCCAGCCCACATAACTATAAGGTTCTAATTTTAAAAAATCAAAAGCTGCCTCCAGTTTTAGATTTTCATTTTGTGGTACCAACTTAAATATACCGTAAACATCATCATGAGAAATTGGGTATTCTACAGGGTCATAAACCACAAATACCTCTTGGTTGGCGGAGATTATTTTTGCTTTGACAATCTGATCAGGTTTTGGATGAGAGGGTAAGATGGAATACGATCCGGAATTGTATCCGATGTAAAATGGTTTGGTTTCGAATTGTTCACCTTTATTACTTACCTGATAAAAATTGGAGCCTCCTCCTAAAAAATAAGAATGCTCACCGTACGTAATGTAATATGTTTTACTAACCTCCGACGAATGTTCATTTTTTGGTTTCACTTCATCGTTGGCAATGGCCTCAAATCCTCCTCCCCAACTTGCCATGGCTACACCGTCCTTGTAGGGTGTAAGTCCTATGATGTAGTTGGACGACAAACCATCGTGTGTTGAAAATGATCTGAACTTTCTGCCATTGAATCTTGCAGCGCCATATTCTGTCCCAATCCAGATATAGCCTCTGGTGTCTTGATTGACATCATAACAAATATCATTGGGCAGACCATTTTGGGTAGTTATGTGCACGGCCTCGCCCATAATCTGAGCAGATGAATGACCGCTTATAAAAATCAGTAACGCAATTAGGAAAAAGATCGGGTTAGCCGAATTGATGAGATGGCCATTTTGTGCATTTAAAAAAAATGGCTTCTTAGAAAATATTTGTTCAAATTTGTTTTTCAATTTTATACTGGTTCCTGTCGGAGGCATTTCGGGTTACCAACTCTGCAATAAAACCCGTAATGAATAGCTGAAAGCCCACAATGATCAATAGAATACCCAGGAAAAACAATGGCCGGTTGGCCAAACCGGTGGCCTCAAAAAACAATTTGGCAATGCTGAGGTATAACAGGATCATGAAACCTAAAAATGTTGTAAGTGTACCCAACCCACCAAAGAAGTGCATTGGCCTTTTTCCAAATTTGCCCATAAACATGATAGAAAACAAATCCAAAAAGCCGTACAAGAAACGCGATATACCAAACTTGGTTACACCATATTTACGGGCCTGGTGTTGCACTACCTTTTCCCCTACCTTGTGAAAGCCCGCCCACTTGGCAATGACAGGAATGTATCTATGCATCTCACCATATACTTCGATACTTTTTACCACATCGGACCGATAGGCCTTCAAGCCGCAATTCATGTCGTGGAGGTGAATACCAGTCATCCATCGGGTAACGCCATTGTAAATCTTGGTTGGAATGGTCTTACTGATGGGATCAAATCTTTTCTTTTTCCATCCCGAAACAATATCGTAACCTCCATCCGTAATCATTTTGTACAATTCGGGGATTTCATCAGGACTGTCCTGCAAATCTGCATCCATGGTAATAACCACTTGTCCTGAGGTGTGCTCAAAACCTACGTTCAATGCGGCCGATTTGCCATAATTGCGCCTGAACTTGATGGCCTTGATGTGGTGTTTTTCCCTGGCTGTTTTTTCAACCCATTGCCACGAGCCGTCGCTGCTACCATCGTCAATAAAGATGATTTCGTAACTAAAGTTATGATTGTGCATCACTCTTTCGATCCAGCCATGCAATTCAGGCAAAGATTCTACTTCATTGAGAAAAGGGATAACGACGCTGATTTGCATCCGGAAATGTTATGGTGCCAATAATTTTTTAACAACTTCAGAGATGGATTTTCCATCGGCTTTTCCAGCCAATTGTTGATTGGCTGCACCCATTACTTTTCCCATATCTTTAATAGAATTGGCTCCTGTTTGATCAATTATGGCTTTGATGGCGGCTTCCAGTTCTTCGCCCTCCAATTGTTTTGGAAGATATCGCATGATAACTGAAATTTCATCCATTTCTACTTGCGCCAAATCTTCACGATTTTGTTGTTTATATATATCGTGAGAGTCCTGACGCTGTTTCACCAGTTTTTGCAACAATTTGATTTCACCGGCTTCATCCAATTCATTGCCACTGCCATCGGTTTTAAATAGCAGGATAGCTGATTTAATTGCCCTAATGCCGCGCATGGCAGCTTGATCTTTAGCCTTCATGGCTTCCTTCAGATCTTCCATTATTTTGGTTTCCAGGCTCATGTCTGAGATGTTTTTCTAATTTATTGGTCAAATTTATAAATTCTTGCACAGATAATTGTTCGGGTCGGAGATTATAGTAAGAATCCGCCAGAATCGACGGGTCTTCAACCATGGTTTTTAATGTATTACGCAACATTTTGCGTCTTTGTCCAAAACTGAGTTTCACGATCGTTCTAAACAACCTCTCATTGCAGGGAAGATGGAAATCACTTTTCCGCTTCAACCGGATGACCGCTGAATGTACCTTAGGTGGTGGATTGAATGAGCCGGGCGCCAGCTTCATCAATAAGCTGCCTTCGTAGTAAGCCTGGGTTATGACACTGATGACTCCGTAATCTTTACCTCCTGGAGGTGCGATGATGCGTTCAGCCATTTCCTTTTGAAACATACCCACCATTTCCGGCACCAATTCCACCGAGTTTAGCATTTTAAAAACAATCTGTGAAGATATATTGTACGGAAAGTTGCCAATGATTGAAAATTGCGCTCCATCAAAAAGTTTAGACATATTTACTTTCAAAAAATCCATTGAAAGCAGATGGCCGTGCAGGTCACTGTAATGCTGCTCCAGGTAATGCACCATGTCCTGATCGGCTTCAATAGCCATCAAATTGTGCGATTTGGTAAGCAGGTATTTTGTTAGCATGCCCCTGCCCGGGCCTATTTCCACCAAATTGGAGTTGGCTGGCAGGTGATCAATAAATGAGGCTATCCTTCTGGCAGTATCTTCATTGACCAGAAAGTGTTGTCCGTATGATTTTTTGGCTGACTGCATTGTGTTTCAGTTGTAAAAGTACCAATTTTTGTCGTATTGATGAAATGGATAATATAATGTAGCCTCGTAGTTTCCACATTTCCGGGCTTTGCTGGTATTGTCTGTGTCAATCCACAGAGAGAAAAAAATGAAGTTGTTTAAACTTTTTTCCTGCTTTAGTATTATTAGTATTCATGGATTCAAAGACATTTTCAGAAGCCAAATCACAATTCGTACAAAACTGGGGCAACATGGCCACCCATTGGGGAGTGAGCAAAACCATGGGCATGGTGCATTCACTGCTGCTTATTGCCAATAAACCCCTTCACGTTGATGAATTGGCTCAGGAGTTGGGCATCAGTAGAAGCAATGCCAATATGTCGGTGCGATCCTTGCTGGAGTGGAACATTGTTTATAAAACCTGTTGCTGTGGCGAGAGAAAAGAATTTTATGTGGCTGAAAAAAATTTGTGGAAAGTCTTTATTCGCATCATTGAACAAAGAAAATCCAAGGAGCTGGATCCTATGACCCAGATGTTACAAGAGTTTTCCCACGTAAAATCCAATTGCCCTGAAAGTGCAGAATTTATTAAGGTCATGCAAGACCTCAGTCACTTTTCTAAAAAAGCCGACAATGCACTGGAAAATATCATCAATTCTGAGTCAAGCTTCCTGATGCAGTCCTTCATCAAAATGATCCGATAAAATATTTGGCTTAGTTTCTATTGCCTCCTCCTTGCATTTGGCCTGCATCTCCTTCTCCTGCTTTGAGGTCGCTGTTTTTGATCTTGGCCTTTCTTTCTTTAAAATCTACATTACCAAACTTATACCTGAAGTTGATGCCGATAGATCTGAATGGCAATGTAAATCGACTGTTTTGCACAAAATCACTGCCTTTGAGTTTTGATTCAAAAACTTTATCGGGCGTATGGGGCTCGATCAGGGTAAGTCCTATGCTGGCATTCTTAAATTCTTTCCTGATGCCCATGCCGTAGATTGAAAAAGCAGGATTATCGCCCTGCAAAGCGCGTCTTGGCGATTTGAAAAATCCAAAAAAATCTGCTTTAAGTGTACCACTAAAGCTAAAATCACCATTAAAGAACAGGTTGTATTCATAAGATTGCCTGCTCAGATCTTGACCATTGACCACACCCTGTGCATCGTAAGTGAATATATTACCTCCTCCCCTAAGTGTCAGCTTTTTGATCGTTTTGGTGGTAAAAAGATTGAGACCAAATGACTGATTCTGACCGATATTTTGATAGGTATTAATGGAAATACCGTTGTCAACTCTCAATATTTGGTCAATGATTTCAGTTGTCTTTTTGTAGTACACAGCTGAAAAAATGGCAAAGCCCTTAAAATTGGTGTTGTAGCCCAACTCGATCTGATGGGTGAGCTCCGGTTGTAAAAGTGGATTGCCAATTACACGATTGAGGAAGTCGGTATTGTTGTTGAAAGGATTGATAAACATCAGACTGGGTCGCTGTATGCGCTGGCTGTAGCTGAGTTTGATGGACCTGAAATTGGGTAAATTTCTGCTCACCGCAACGTTGGGTAAAATGTTTTCATAGGCATTTTTAAAAGGAGCGGCTTCCCCTTGTAAGAATTTACCGTTGATGTTGGTGTGTTCGTATCTGGCACCGGCCACAAAATTCCACTTCTTGGCAATGATAAAACTTGACGACAAATAAGCTGCGGCTACATTTTGATCGTAGTCGAAGATATTGGAGAAATTGGGATCGGGCAGATATTGTCCGTCTGCATTCTTTAAGTTGTTGGCATAATCACTGAGGATTCTGCGCATCACCATTTTTCCACCGGTTTCCAATTTGGCTCCTTTTATAAGCGGATGCACATAATCTGCCTGGATGGTATACTCATTGTTATTGCCATCGTTGACAATTCGGGCATCTCTATTGATAAAGGTAAGGTAGGAGTGATTTTCAACCACCGACATGTCCTGGTCATTGTTGTCTTTGGTATATTGAAATGCAAACGACAATTCCCTGTCTTTCTGATTTTCAAATTTCATTGTATAGTCGGTGTTCCAGTCGAAGCCTCCATTGAAATTGTCACCGGTATTGGTTCTCTGGTAAACATCTGTAAACATGCCAACAATCTGGTCTTCAATGATGCCATCGGTTTTGCCATCCATATCAAAGCCAAAGCCCCTAAAGTTAAAAGAAGAATTGATGCTATGGTAGCCATTAAAATCATAAAAGAGACTGGCATTGCCATTACCGCCTAAACGTGAAGTGGTCTGAAAACCGGTTTGGCGAAAGGTCGAAGTTTTATCGCCCTGGGTTTGTATTCTTTCAAAAAACACATCTCCATCTGCGGGATTGGAATAAAAAATTGCAGCAGATGAAGAGAAGCCCAACCTGCCTTTGCCTGCATTGAGGTTGGTAAACAAGCTGTTTTGGCGTATGCCTACAGAAGCATTGACACTGCCAGCTATGCCCTCAATATTTTGTTTGGATGTGATGATATTGATGATTCCGCCACTGCCTTCTGCATCGTATTTGGCTGATGGTGAGGTTATCACTTCTACTTTTTTAATTTGATCAGCTGGAAACATTTTGAGTGCATCTGCTACATTGTTGCTAAACATACCAGATGGTTTGCCATTGATCAGTATTCTTACATTTTGGGAACCCCTCAATGAAACATTGCCCTGCAAATCTACTGTGAGCATGGGCACTTTCCTTAACACATCGGTTGCATTGCCACCAGCTATGGAGGCATCATTTTCGGCGTTGTAGACCAATCTGTCGACCTTGTTTTCAACCAATGCCCTTTCTTCTTTGATTTCTACTGCGTCGAGCAATACCGCTGATGGGCTGAGTTGAATGATTCCCAAGTCCAGATCTGGGTTTTTCAAAGTAGTTTCCTGGCTTTTAAGTGTTTTTTCCTGATAGCCCAAAAAAGAAATGATGATGTCGTATTTACCTGTTTTTACATTTTCAAAATTCCAATGTCCATTGTCTGCACTCAATACCCCATCGATATCTGTGGAGCTACCGGCTTTTCTCAATACGAGGGTAGCAAATCCAATGTTTTCACCGGTAACTGAATCGGTGAGTATGCCTTTGATCTTGCCTTTGAGTGTAGCACCCTGATTGGCTCCCATCATAGGGAATTGGGCAAAGGCAGTCTGAACCGATAAAGCAAAGAGGAAGAAGAGGATAATATTTTTCACAAATCTGATTTTTATGCAAAATTACAACGAACTATTGCGGCAACGCTTCAATTTTCGATCAACGGTGGAATAACAGCGTCCAACCAATATTGTTGAGCTTTGGGTTATAAAACAAAAAAAAAAGGGCCGGAAAACCGACCCTCTGTTTTTATCCTTCCAGTTTGAACTTCACCGGCAAAGTGTACTGAACCCTTACGGGCCTACCCCTTTGTTTACCGGGTGTCCACTTCTTGGACATGTTGTTCATGGACTCTACCACAATTTTGGCTGCATCACCCAAGCCGGCGCCCGGATCACGGGCAACGGTAATGTTGGTAATGCTACCGTCGGTATCTACAACAAATTGAATTACCGCCTGTCCTTCTACACCGTTTTCACGGGCAATGGGTGGATACTTCACATTTTTGTAGATGTACTCCAACATTTTTTGTTTGGCGCAATCCTCCTTTGCCTTGTTATCACCTGGAGTGTCTTCACACCCGGGGAATCTTGGCATTTGCTCCACGATCTTAAAGATCTCCTCTTCCTTTTTTGGTGGAGGTGGTGGTGGTGGAGGGGGCGGTGGAGCCTTTTCTTCATATTTGGGCTCCTCAATTTTGGTCTCTGCGGTGATTTCCGTAGACTCAATTTTGGTTTGTTCTACCACGGTCTCATCCGGTACCTCTGTGATCACGGGAGGTGGTGGTGGTGGAGGTGGTGGGGGTGGTTCCGCTGTTCTGGGCGGTTCCATTTCAATTTCTTCGTCAAGTGCCAAAGCACCTTCAGGAATCACCACTTTTTCTTCGTGAGTTGTCCAGCTTAATCCAAACAGGGTGAAGGCCAAGGCTACCAGCAGACCATATCGAAGGAATGGACCTGTCATGGAAAAATTGTCAACCTCCGGATATTTTGCCCTGGCTCCAACTTCCCTTGCAATGTGCTTATGCTTTTCTGTAAGGGTATCTGGATCAATCTTGCTGTACTTAATCTTGAAGAACCAGATCAGTGCCAGGGTTGCAAGGACAAGTAAGAGTATACTTATCATTACACCATTTCCTGATAATTCAAAATCCTGTAACATATTAAGTTGTTTTAGTTGTTAGAACTCTTGTGAACAAAAATAGTCAAATTATTTATTTGCCATAGAAAAAATGCCAATCGACAAAAGACTGCCAATTGTATTGGCCATCATATCGTCGTACTCAAAACTGCGGCCTGTGAAAATGTACTTTTGCCCAATTTCCATCAACAACCCGATAAAGATACTGATGGTTAATGCGAAATATATGCTCCTTTTTTTTGATGTAATGGTTTTTAAAGCCAAAATCCAAAGCCAGGTCAGTATTCCATACATGATCAAATGCCCCAATTTGTCAATACCAAAAAAATCAACAACCATTATTTTTTTTACGGTATTACCGGAAAGACCCGATAAAATCACAATAACAGCTGTCCAAATCCACGCTAGCGTAAAATGACTTTTCATTTATAAACCTAAGATGCGGGGTTGAATATTTCTGGTGTGTAAGGCAATAATAAAAATTATCCTATCAATGCTCCATACGCTGCGGCATCCAATAAATCCGCCAGTTGGCTTTCATCTGTGAGCCTGATTTTTACTACCCATCCTCTTCCGTAAGGGTCTTCGTTGATTAGAGCGGGGTTGTCTTCACCATCGGATCCCAGGTCTGCATTGAATTCTAAAATTTCTCCGCTAACCGGCATGAAAAGATCTGAAGTAGTTTTTACTGCTTCCACAGTGCCAAAAACGGCATCTTTTTCTACGGTTTCTCCCACTGTGTCTACCTCTACGTACACAATATCACCCAACTCGCCTTGTGCAAAATCGGTAATACCTACTGTAGCGGTACCATCTCCATTTACCAGGATCCATTCATGTTCCTTGGTATATTTCAGTTGATCTGGAATATTCATATCTGTTTTGATTTGGTTATTTACTTTGTTCTATCAATGATTTGATCCATGGTGTAGTGACCGATTTGGGTCTTTCCAATGCCAGGCCGAGAGCTCTGTCCCAGCATAGCTGTGCCAATACACCCATGGCTCTAGAAACCCCAAACAACACAGTATAGTAGTTGTACTGGGTGAAGCCATAATGGCACAACAAGGCGCCTGAATGTGCATCCACATTTGGCCATGGGTTTTTAACCTTGCCAATTGAGCCTAAAATTTCAGGTACCAGCTCAAACAAGTCCCAAACGATTTGCACAGTAGGGTCTCCCTGGCAATATGTTTCTGCAAATGATTTTTGAGCCATAAAGCGAGGATCCGGCTGTCTGAGCACAGCATGGCCATAGCCCGGCACTACCTGACCTGATTCCAGGGTTTCCATGATATAAGCCCTCAGTTGATCTTTGGTAGGCCTTTCGGTTCCTATTTTTTCTGTCAGTTCAAATATCCACTTGATCACTTCCTGATTGGCAAGGCCGTGCAGTGGTCCCGCAAGGGCATTGATGCCTGCTGCAAATGACAGGTATGCATCACTCAGGGTAGAACCCACGAGCCTTACAGTATGTGCAGATGCATTTCCTCCTTCGTGATCCGCGTGGATGGTGAGGTACAACCGCATTAGGTCTGTGAAGTCAGCATTGTCAAAACCCAGCATGGCCGCATAATTGGCAGCCCAGTCTTTGCTGGCATCGTAGGTGGCAGGAGCACCACCTTTGTATACCCTTCTGAAGATATAAGAAGCGATGATGGGCAACCTGGCGATCAGATTCATGGAATCTTCGTACATGGCATCCCAGTACTCGTCTTTATTTAATCCCTCATCGTATTTTGTTGCAAAAATGCTGTCGTGTTGCATTGCCATAACAGCAATGGTAAATTGAGTCATAGGATGGGTATCCAATGACATGGCATCAATCACTTTGAAAACACTGTCATCAACATTGGCCCTTCTGCCCCACTCTGCACTTAGCCATTTTACCTGTTCTTCGGTTGGAACCTCACCTACCAGCATCAGCCAGAAGAGGCCTTCCGGCAAGGGTTCGCGGGCACCATCCGGTTTTGGCAACAACTCTCTCAACTGAGGGATGTTGTAGCCTCTGAATCTAATGCCCTCATTGGCATCTAAAGATGAAGTATCCCAAATCATGGTTTTGATACCTCTGCTGCCACCAATGATTTGGCCTATATTTACTTCATCGGCCTTTAGCTCACCGTAGGTTTTTACGATTTCTTTGAGCTCGATCCTGGCCTGGGAGGATTTTTCATAAAAGAGCTGTTTTAATGAATCCATGGGAAGAAAATTACTGGTTTCTATTTCTAAAATCTTTAACTTTTGTTAAAGTGGTTGCTAAATTACAAAATGTCTGTTAACATCTTTCATCTATATAACCATTATCGGTAAAAATTGTTACTTTTGAAATATGGGGCAGGTCCAGGAACTTTGGAAGCTCTTACAAATCAAGAGAATATGATTGCAATTGACGATGTATTGGTGAGCGAGGATATTGTAGAAAAACATTTTATCTGTCAGCTGGATGCCTGCAAAGGTGCCTGCTGTTGGGAAGGAGACTATGGTGCTCCCATGACCGAAGAAGAGGCTGAAACCTTTGAGTACAACAAAGCCGAAATTATGCCCTGGCTGGATCAAGAAGGTAAGGCATATCTAGAAAAAAACAATACTTCCAAATATTACAAAGCACCCAAATTGTTGGGCACTCCGCTGCTGAAAAACAAGCGTTGCGTGTACCTGACTTTTGATGAAAAGGGATACGGACTTTGTGGCATTGAAAAAGCTTTTAAAGCAGGGGCATTGCCTTTCAACAAACCTGTTTCCTGCCATCTCTACCCCATTCGTGTGATCAAAAATGAAGCCCAGGGTTTTGAGGCCTGGAATTATGAAAGATGGGATATATGCAGTGAAGCATGCAAACTGGGGAAAAAACACAAAATGCCCATCCATCGCTTTGTCAAAGAAGCCATAGTAAGATACAAAGGCCAGGCATTTTATGATGCGCTGGACGCCTACTACACAGATCATTATCCTCAGTCATGATGCACTATATAGTTGCCCTGCTGCTGACTTTACACATGGGAAATGACCCCATTGCCGGATCGAGGGAAAACCAATTAATGCTCGATGCCGTCAATCAACTGAGAAGTAAAGGCTGCTATTGTGGCAGGCGATATATGCCGGCAGTACCACTATTAAGGTGGAATGACACGCTCTATATGAGTGCCATGAACCATGCTATGGAAATGCACGATTTCGAATTTTTTGCCCATTATTCCAAAGATGGAAAAAACATTGGAGAGCGTCTGGATGGTTTTGAATACCCATGGCAATTTGCGGGTGAAAATCTGGGTGAAGGTCAAACGTCTTTTGATGAGGTATTGGGTGACTGGCTCGACAGCAAGAGTCACTGCAGAATGTTGATGAATCCCAATATGAAAGAAATGGCTGTTGCCCGATATAAAAATTACTGGGTCCAGCACTTTGGAACAAAACTACCTGCAGGTGCCAAAAGAAAACTCGTTACTGAAGGATACTAAAAAAAAACAGCGGGCTTTCGCCCACTGCCTATCCTGGTTTTGTTATCTGATCTTTAAGTGCAGAAAAACGAAACTATGGTAAATAAGACAATCCATTCCTGAGTTTCCACAGGAAGTATTTTTCCAGTAAAACCTTAAATACATCGTAAAAAACATTGGGTATCATGACTGCAAACTTTCTGGGTTTAAACAGGGTATTGCTGAATATGATGACCTCTTTTTTGCCGGCATCCATGATGCAGAGTCCCGGGATTTTTCCCCAGGGTTGTTCTTCCATTTTGTTAATTCCTTGAATAGTGTTGATGATGTTGTGTGCTACGATTTTACCCGTAACATCGCTAGGGTAACCGGTTTTGGGAATGGTAAAGGGCACTTCTCCCTGTTGGAATGGAGGTTTGACATCTACCGTTAGCCCTGCTGCCCATACATTGGTGAGTTTTGGGTGTCTGTAAGTTGGCAAAACAGGGATAAAGTGATTGGCACCAGTCTCCAAAGCTGGTGAGTTGGCGATAAAATCAACGCCTTCAAAGGGTGGCATCAACATGGTAAAACGAGTGTTGATCTTTTCTCCTGAGCTCAGTTCTACCTCGTTTTCTTTCACTTCTTTGATTCCTACACCGGTTTTGTAGTGAATGTGAAACATTTCCATAAATTTTTTCAACATGGCTTCACCCAGCGGCATACCTTCGATGCCAAAGTGCCCCAGAAAAGGCTCCGGTGTGACCCAGTATAAGTCAACTTTTTCCCTTATTTTTTCTGTCCTAAGCCATTTTTCTACGTTGAAGAGAAATTCATAGGCGGCACCCATACAACCAGCTCCCTGGGTGGCTCCTATCACAATCGGGCCCGGATTTTTCTTAAATTCATCGAGTTTGGCTCTGGTATCCATGGCTCCCGGTGGAGTACCTATGTAACAAGCGTGTTCTTTGATACCTGGTGCTACGTCGAATTTTACTTTTGGCCCTGTAGCTATGACCAAATGATCGTATTCGTAAACACCTTTATCTGTATAAACTTTGTTTTCGGCTGGTTCCACTTTCACTGCATTGTCGAGGACAAAATTTACACCTCTTTTGGCAAGTATTTTTTCGCGGGGAACAGCTATTTCCGTAACCTCTCTTCTGCGGGTTGGAACCCAAATCAAAGATGGAATATATAGAAAATCCGGACTCCTGTCTATCAGCGTTACGTCCACTTTATTTTTTAGCTTCCTTTTGATCTCCATTGCGGCAGTGGCTCCTGCAAAGTTTCCACCAATAACCAGTACTTTCATTGTCTTATTTTTGCTGTAAAGTTAAGGCCTCCCCCACCTGAGAATGGGTAACTTAACTTACAGAAGGCAATGAGTGAGGTCAAACAATGGTATGACTGCCATCATTTAAGCCCTGTTTATGAACTACACGATAGCATTGAACACCCCGGTTTTTCAAAGGCCCAATCCGGACTTTTGGTCATCCATGCATCAGTAGCAGGTGAGCATTCGTATGGTTTTTTCATCAATTCCAAAAAATGCTGAATGCGACTATAATCTCCCTTTTCTGCCAGCAGTATGGCCTCGTGTGCCATGTAATTGCGAATGATAAAGGCAGGATTGGCACCATCCATGTGTTGCTTTTTTTGTTCCTGGGTTTTGGCTTCAAGCAACAGTCTTTGGGCATACCAAGCCATCCATTGCTCCCAGCCATTTTGAATCGGAGGCTTGGAACTATCAGGCAAATAGGAAGTCTTTTGAATTAAAATATTTAAAAACTGATCATTTTCAGGAACAAAATCACTCAACCACCTGAAAAAAAGATTGTAGTCGATGGCATCCCTTGACATTAGATCCAACAATACCCTTATCTGGTTTATATCTTCATGTTGCGTGGTAAACAGACCCAATTTGGCGCGCATCATGGCTTCATATTTTAGCTTGTATTGCTGAGGGTAGTCCTCCAGAATTTGCTGCAAGCCCTCTGCAGCACCAATGAGTGGATAGAGGGCATTGCCCAACTTCCAAAGGTTCCATAGACTTATGTTGGCTTGTTGTCCAAAGCCATATCTTTTACTTTCTCTATCGGTGGTGTTTGGGGTCCAATTTTCATCGTACGCTTCCAACCATCCATAGGGTCCATAATCAATGGTCAAACCTAAGATGGACATGTTGTCTGTATTCATTACACCATGCACAAAGCCCACACGCAACCAATGAATGACCATGTCAAGCGTTTTTTCTGCAACCTCTCTAAAAAATGCAAGATAGGTTTCTGGTCCGGGTTTTCCCAAATGTGCATAATGATGGGTTATGGTATAATCGGCCATAGCTCTCAATAATTCGTGCTCCTGACGGGCAGCAAAAATTTCAAAATTTCCAAATCGAATAAAATCGGGTGCTACCCTACACACAACGGCCCCCGGCTCGTAGGCTGCATTGCCATCGTACATCATGTCTCGCAACACCTGATCACCCGTTGCCACCAAACATAGTGCCCTTGTGGTGGGTATGCCAAGAAAATACATGGCTTCACTGCAGAGGAATTCTCTCACCGACGAACGTAAAACGGCAAAGCCATCTGCATTTCTTGAATAAGGAGTGGGGCCTGCTCCTTTGAGTTGAAGGGTGACATGGCCAGTCCTTGTACTGAGTTCGCCCAGGTTGATGGCCCTTCCATCACCCAATTGGCCCGCCCATTGTCCAAACTGATGTCCGCCATAACAGGCAGCATAGGGCTTCCATGCTTCACCTATTTTACTTCCTGAAAAAACTTCGGCCCAGTCCTCGGCGCTGTCTTCACTCCATTGTAGATCCAGTTGTTCTGCCAGTGTCTGAGAAACGGCCACAAGCTTGGGGGCCCTTGCCTTTTGGGGTCTGACCCAGGAGTATGCAGCCCCCGTCACCTGCCTACGATGGTTGCCTGTTTCAGGGTCAGCGGCAAAGGCAGCCGTAAATCTATTCTCCAATTTTATATCCCTGACCTTCATTATTGACCCAACAAAGTAGATGACCAAAGGTTTTACGGCTTCGGCATTCTTCTAAAATTTATTACTTTTACCTTTGTACCGCTAAAAAAAACCTATGTCGGCCCATTCTATCAAAATCATCAATGCCCAAAATGTAGTCATTGAATACACCAAAGGCAGCCTTGGCAATCGAATAGTAGCCAGAATTATTGACCTGATAGTCATTTATGCTTTGATCATTGTGATCATCATTGTAGGAGCCGGATCCAGAAGTTGGGTGTTAGCCACTCTTTTGGCATTGCCGGTGATGTTTTATTCCTTTTTGGTGGAAAGAATAAGCAATGGCCAGAGTCCAGGCAAAAAAGCCATGAATCTCAGAGTGATTGCGGCAGACGGAGGTCAGCTTACAACCTATTCTTTATTGCTTAGATGGGTGGTATTGTTGGCGGATCTGTGGTTTACCCAGGGGGTAGCAGGTATCATTTCGATGGTTGTCTCAGAAAAAGGCCAAAGATTGGGTGATCTCGCAGCAGACACAGTGGTCATATCAACCCAAAAAAAACAAGAGAACAGCAGCTTGTACCGACTAATCAATAATCCTGATTATGAAGTAAAATACGCTGAAGCTGCTTTTTTATCGGATCAGGATATCCGCACGTTGCGCGATGTGCTCAACAACAGGAAAATGCACAGGTTGCAATTTATCCAACTAGCGGCAAGAAAGGTAGAAGAAGTATTAAAAATCAAGGCACAGGACAATGACGCCAAATTCCTGCAAAAGGTAGTTTTAGACAATGCATATCTGGAAAAAAAATCCAGAGAAACAGCCCTTGAAGAATAATAAAAAAAGAAGTCCCGGCTTCCCAACCAGGACTTCAAGGTATGAATACTTCGTAAAAAGTCTTCCTTATTTGAGGCTGTAGCCCAAACTCACAGTAAACAACCTTCCCGGTTTATACAAATCGAAGATGGCAGATGATCCGTCGAACGTATTGTAGGATCTGAGTTTTTGACTGTTCAGCAGGTTTTCACCTAAGATGGCCAGTGAAAATTCTTTATTGCTTCCAAACTGTTTGGAAATCCTTGCATTTAAGCTCTTAAATGGTCTTTCGTATATGTCTTCAATTCTTCCGATACCAACGATTGATAGTTTGGAAGATTGTACATTGTAACTGGCAGAAGCCTCCCAGCCATTTTGAGAATCTACATACGACAATGCCGCATTAAATATGGAAGGCGACAAACCCACGAGTGGAGCGCCAGCCTTAACTACAGTATAGTTGGCTGAAAGAGAAAACGGACTGAACCTTTCCGCAATAAAATCCAGTTTTTTACTGACCTCCACTTCTATTCCATATACATCGGTATTCTTGAAATTGCGTGGAATGAAATTGGTAGGATTGGCAGCATCGTAAACCGTAAGTTGGATCGGATTGTAAAACTGCTTATAAAATGCACTTATTGAAATCAACTCACCGCCATTGAGGTATTTTTCCAAACGAAGGTCGTAGTTGTTGATATCGGTCTGCTTCAAACCAATATTGCCGAGGAAGGTACGGTCTGTAATTCTGTCCTGGATTTGGGCGATTGAATTTTCCTTAAATGTAGGTCTGGCCAGCGTTCTGTTGAAAGAAGCGCGAATGTTGGTCTTTGGCAAAACTTCATAGACGGCGCTAAAGGATGGTAAAAACGAGGCTTTGTCGAAAACCTTTTGACCGTTGTAAATAACGGTACCCTGGTTGTTGGTACCTGTATAGCGGGTTTCGGCTTTCTCAAATCTCACTCCATAAGCAAGTTTGAGTTTTTGACCCACAGGCAGTTCCTGCATTACGTAAGCAGCATAAATTCTCTGATTGGCATTGAATGTATTGGCTGGTTCATAGTTGCCTATTACATACGCTCCCGTTCTGTTGGCGGGTGTCCACAGATTACCTGGCTGCAAAATATTATTGGGATTACCCTGAAGGTTGAGCTCTGTTTGGTTATTGACTCTGATTATGAAGTTGTAAATCTCAAAATCTCTCTCTTTAATGGTGCTAAATGCGCCTGCTTTGATTTTGGATTCCATTCCATTTTTTAAGGTAAGCGAATAAGAAGCATCCATTCTTCCGTTGTAATTGACTTCATTGAGGTATCTGTAAATACGTGTCACATCTGCACCCACAGCCGGTCTCAAAACAGGATTGCCTGCTTCTGTGATATCAAAGCCTGTGGTACGTACATCTGGCTCATCAACATTTACAAGGGTAGGACTCAATTTCCAGTCGAGCGCCAGTTTGCCTTTGCCAAAAGCATGCTTTCCACTCAACACAATGTTGGTGATTTCACGCTGGCTGTATTCCAGGTTGTCACGCTGAATAACGGAAGAGTTGAGTTCAAGATTGGCCTGAATGAGCCTGCCCGCTTTTGAATCGCCATTTTGAATGCGCAAAACTTCCAGACCTACCTTATGGCCTCCCTTTTTATAACTAAGGCCGGCAAGCGCACTCCACAGTACATTGGTCTCGCTGATGGTACCATTAGTTTCTCTGTTAATAAAGTATCCCGTATCGGTTGTGTTTCTGTAATATTCTCCGAGTTTTACATCTTCATAGTGGTTGTATCCATGCGCGTAGTTCATCCCAAAAATATAACCCAACTTGCCACCACCCAGTTTTTTCTGGTTTCCAAATGAAAAGGAAAAAGCTTTGTTGAGGTCGTTGCCTACCTGTGATGCTGCCAATTCCGGATTGAATGATTTGGTAGCAGCCTCCAATGCAGGATTTTTGAGAGAGGGATCCGGCAAAGCGATGTTTTTGTAAAAAGGCAAAGATCGTGTGCCGTCATCAAAACCGAGGAAGTCGGTTTTACCTCCTTTGTAACCCAGGAAATTGCTCTTAAAATGCATGTCGGGGTTGAATCCAAAAGAAACGGAGGCATTGAAGGTCTTTTCTTCAGGGAAATCTTTGGTGATGATGTTTACCGCTCCACCGGTAAAATCACCTGGGAGATCGGGAGAAAATGTTTTGTAAACCAGTAGATTGTCTACGAGATTGGTTGGAAAAATATCGGTCTGCACCGAGTTTTTATCTGGATCCAGGCCCGGTATTTCGATGCTGTTGAGGATGATTTTGGTATAACGGTCACCCAGTCCTCTCACAACAATGTGTTTGCCTCCTTCTACTGATACCCCGGTCACTCTTCTAAGTGCTTCGCCTGCATTGCCATCGCCATTTCTGCGTATGGCCTGTGAAGAGATACCGTCTAACAAATTGGGTGTACGTTGTTTGATGGTAGCTATTGCTGATTCCGAACTTCGAGTTTGGGTGGCCGTGACAACTACTTCCTCAATTACATGGCTGGATTCTTTCATTCTTAGGTCAAGAATATTTACCTTGCCGGGTTGTACTATGACATCGCTTACAGAAAGGTCATTGAAACCAATGTAAGAAATGGTAATGGTGTAATTACCAGGAGCGAGAGATAACTCATAATTGCCGTCCACATCGGTTGTAGTACCATTGCCGGTCTGTGTTACCACCACGTTGGCAAACATGATGGCTTCACCGGTATTGTTATCAATCAATTTGCCGCGGACGATGCCATTTTGGGCGTTTGCAAACAAAGCGATAGCCATGAATGCCAGGGTAAGGATTAGATTGTTTTTTAGCAAAGTATTCATTTTTAAATTTTTAAAATGAGCAGGAACAATAATTGGGAAGGCTGTTCCTGCTCAGTTATTTGATTGGGTTTATTGAAGTTTATTTTTGGTTGAAAGATAGGTCCATGCATTGAACACTGTTTTGTCAGCACCCACAGTTGGGTTGGTCAAAACCTTATTGCCATTGTTTGAAAAAAGGTTGTCAACAATGGTCTCATAACTTGCCGATACAGCGTTCAAACAGTCTTTCTGGGCTGTTGCATCAGTAGCACCTGAATCGGTATACACCCTCATTACATCTGCAGGTGTAACATCATCCAGGATCTGGCAATTTTTGATTATCAACCTACCATCTCTAAGATATGTAAAGGCATCTGTCTTTTCTGCACACCCAGAAGTTGTGGTAAATGCAGCCCTTACACCAAGGTGTTTTCCTTTTTTATATCCTTTGAAAGCTATGTTTTCAAGTGTGCCCTGGCATTTTGCCTTCAGATCGGCACCTGATGTGAGAATTTGATCAACTGCAATGATTGTTCCGTTTTTGATGGTAAACAGACCGTCTTTGTATGTAGTACCTTCGGGGCCATCCAATTCGAGGCCTTCATCGGTATTGTCGCTGCCGTGAATGATGTAAAAATTATCTACTGTACCTGCATAGTTTTGATCTACATCCAGTGCATCATCACCCACAAAACCTACTGCAAGGTTTTTAACATTTACGGTACCTCCAAAGATTTCAAGACCATCATCCAAATTACCAATGATTTCAATGTTTTCGATGGTTGTACTGTTGCCAACACCGCCCAAGGTAAGGCCATTTATTTCATTTCCATCTCCGATCAATGCTCCTCCGTGTCTGATAGAAACATATTTTAAAATACCCGAATTATCAGCTGCATCACTGCCCCCGTATTTACCATAGGTCTGGTCTCCGGGAATGCCTTCAATTTGTGTTTCTGTATCTCCATTGGTAGCAGAAATTGGAGCTTTGCCCAAAACAATCAGTCCCCCCCATTTGCCAAAGTCGTATTCAGAAAGAGAATTGCCTGCTTTTTGACCCGGTCTTACGTTGTCAAGGGTAGAAGTAAAAATAATTGGTTTTTCTGCAGTACCTGTTGCATTGATTTTAGCACCTCTGGGTATGATCAGAGCCGTGGCAAGTGAGCCAGTACCCTCTCTTCCTTTGATCACTGTGCCTGGTTCAATGGTAAGTGTTACGCCCTCTTTGAGGTAAACTTTGGAAGCCAAAATGTAGATATTGTCTGCTGTCCATTTTGTGTTTTCGGCAATTTCGCCTGAAACAACCACTTCTCCGAAAACGATTTCTTCGCATTTTCCATTTACACACTGTTCATCTGGACCGCAAACCACACCTGCACATGGATTGTAGCTGGGATCTACGACGCACTTATCATTTTCGCAAATAAAGCCGGTGGGACAATTGCCATCACAAGGCTCACCATCAGAGCAGGAAGAGAAAAATATACCCGCACCTATAAATAAAACCACTAATTGAAGTTGTAAAGATTTCATACTGTATTGAATTTGAAGCAAAGGTATTTTTGCATCATTAACTGTCCGTAAAGGCAATATTACCGCTTGGTTAAATTGTTGAAAATGGAATTAACATTAAATTTA
>ERZ724507.333-NODE-333-length-21731-cov-4.470428_pt1 | contig 21731 bp, 16 predicted proteins | sample MGYA00376040_ERZ724507 | MGnify/ENA primary metagenome ERZ724507 (study PRJEB28724, sample SAMN07190883) | activated sludge metagenome | isolation source: activated sludge of sewage treatment plant in Hong Hong | place: Hong Kong | collected 2016-03-17 ...
ATCTCTGCCGACGGCGGCGAAACCTGGAAATACCAGAGCGCTTCATCGAACGTAACCGCCCGGCCTTTTTACTTCAGCACGCTGGTCGTCGATCCTGAGGACCCCAAACGCGTGTATCGCCCGGCCTTTTCCCTTTCTATCAGCCGCGACGGCGGCTATTCTTTCTCCGATGCCAGCGACGGCGGCGGCTGGGTGCATTCCGACCACCATGCGCTTTGGATCAACCCCAACAGTACCAATCACCTGTATCTCGGCACCGACGGCGGCGTGTACATGAGTCTGGACTACGGCGTGACATGGACGCACCTGAACACCCTGCCCGTTTCGCAGTTCTACCACGTCCAGGTCGACCAGAAAACGCCGTATAATGTTTATGGAGGCTTGCAGGACAACGGTTCCTGGCGTGGCCCCTCACAGAGTCCCGGCGGCATTGAAAACAAAGACTGGGAAAATGTCGGCGGCGGTGACGGTTTTTGGGTGCAGCCCGATGCCCTTGATCCGTCAATCGTGTACAGCGAAAGCCAGGGCGGCAATATCAGCCGGGTGAATACACGCACCAACCAATCGCGTTTTATCCAGCCGCAGCAACAAAAAGGCGACCCGGATTTGCGCTGGAACTGGAATGCCCCGATCGTGAAAAACCCGGCGAATCCGGGTGTTTTATATTGTGGCGCGCAGTTTTTATTCAAAACCGAGGACAGGGGTCATAGCTGGAAGCGCATTTCTCCCGACCTCACCACCAATGATTCCCTTAAACTCAAACAATACAGCAGCGGCGGACTTACCCTCGACAACACCTCTGCGGAGAACCACTGTACCATTTTCAGTATCGGCCCTTCTCCGCTCGATGAAAACCTTATCTATGTAGGCACCGACGACGGTAATATCCAGGTTACCCGCGACGGCGGCCGGAATTGGGAACTTGTTTCAGCCAATATCCCCGGCGTACCTGCAGGCGCCTGGGTCAGCCGTGTGGAACCGAGCCGCCATGTGCTCAATACTGTTTATGCTACCTTCGACAACCACGGTTACGGTGACATGCACACCTATGCCGCAAAAAGTACAGACGGCGGAAAGACCTGGTCGCTGATCAGCAACGGCAGCACGCTTCAGGGCTTTGCACGTGTGATCATCGAGGATGTGGAGAACCCGGATATGCTGTTCCTCGGTACGGAATTCGGTTTGTATTTCAGCAACGACGGCGGCCAGAACTGGGTACTCTACAAGTCCAAATTTCCGGAGTACGTCGCCGTGCATGATCTGGTCATTCAGCCGGCAACAAATGATCTGGTGGTCGGTACCCACGGCCGCGGCGTTTTTATCATCGACGATATCTCGCCGCTCCGGCGTATGACTCCTGAGTTGCTGGAGCGTGATGTTGCGCTCCTGCCCACCCGGCCGACGGCAGTCACGACCGGGCACTACGGACAGGCATTCCCCAACACAGACTCCTATGCGGGCCCGAATGCTCCGGAAAGCGCTGTAATACAGTATTATCTCAAAGACAGGCTGAACACCGGTGACGTGACAATCGAGATATATGACCCTTCGGGAAAACTGCTTGTCTCCATGCCGGGAACCAAACGAAAAGGTATCAATATGGTTCGATGGGAGATGCGGATCACGCCGCCAAAAGCCGCCAAAGGCGTCCTGGTACAGGGCGAACCGGGTGTTTATGCGGGGTTCATCGGACAGATGGCACTTCCCGGAACCTACGCGATCAAACTGAAGGCGGGAGATTTTACCGATGAAGGCCAACTGGTGTTGGTGCCGGACCCGCTGCAACCGGAGCTCGATTATTCAGCCCGAAGAGCCGTTTCCGACAAACTTTTCCGGATGGTAGAAAGTTTGGGCCTGTTGGTGGCGCAAGTCCAGTCATTAAAAGACAATGCCGACCAGAGAGCCAAAGAATCGAAAGATAAACGATTGAAAAACAGCCTTTCGCAATACAGTGCCAACCTGGAGTCGTTCAGAAAAACACTCACCGAAACGATTGAATCCAGTGGCATCACGGGCGAAAAGCAGCTCCGGGCGCGAATCGGACGGCTTTATCTGTTCACCGAGATATCCGATGAATTACCCACACAATCCATACTCGATGCGATGGTTGCCTTGCAGGAAGAACTGCAAAATGCCCAAAGCAAGGCCGATGCTTTTTTCGGCAAGGATCTGAATGCCTTGAACAACGGCCTGAAAAAGGAAAAACTGGACCCTTTGGTCGTCATCGACCGCGCTCAGTTTGAAAAGGACTATGGAAAGGTATCGGCGCCGGGAACAGGAAAAGGGCAGGACTGGCGTCAGATGATGGAATCTTTTGAAGAAACCCGGGACTAGTTCGGGCGCCTTTCTCAAGAACCATGCTGACAGGAATGGAGATATTGAGACAGGATTTACAGGATTTACAGGTTTAATAAGGCAACTACGCTGCCGAAAACCCGGTAAATCCTGTAAATCCTGTCTCAAACAAAGAAACCTGTCATCAATAAGACTTTAAAATACTTTGACTAAACCGTTCGATTGGTCTGAAGCCCCGCCTCTATAACGTCGCGAATATTGTTGTAAACAACCGGTTCGCCGGCAAGCCAGGTGCGCGGTTCTACCCAGCGGATTTCTTCGATATCTTCTTCTGTCTGCGGCACGACTTCGCGGTCGGTAGTATGCATATCGTACCACCAGGTAACTTTGAGGATGGCCTGCCCCTTTTCCCGGTAGGTGTGATACGTATGCGCCAGGAATGTACCCAGGGTCAGGTGCACCAACCCTGTTTCCTCCCTGACTTCGCGCAAGGCCGCCTGTTCGGGCGTTTCGCCCGGGTCGATTTTGCCTTTTGGCATATCCCAGGACCCGCGCCGGAAGAAGACAAGTAATTGATTGTCATCGTTTCGGACGTACCCGCCCGCAGCCTCCAATACCCTGAAACAAGCCCTGAAGTCGTTCCAGAGGCCGGACAGGTCGTTGGAGTACAGCACAACCGCTTCTACATCCCGGTTTTTTTCCAGCAAGTCGAGGTACTGCCTCAGCAGCATTTTTTTACCCAGGTAAGGGGCGACATAGACCGTCTTGCCGGGCTTATACCCCAGTTCGGTCACACCGGCCGGTATAGTTAGAAAAACTGGCGTCCCGTTGATGTATATTTTATACTTTTGCTGCCCCATATGAACTCATTTTTGCTGCGAAAGTAGCTGCATTCCGGCATAAGGCAAACATCCATTTTTACCTTGTGCTTTTTCAAAACCATGAAGATTAAATGGACATAGCCGAGGAAGTTGCCCGCAAATTATTGGAAATCAAGGCTGTAAAACTTAATCCCCAGGACCCGTTTACCTGGGCATCGGGTATGCTTTCGCCCATTTATTGCGACAACCGCGTGGCGTTGTCATACCCGGAAGTAAGGACGTTTTTGAAAAACAGCATGGCTACGGCCTCGCGCGCGTTTGGAGATTTTGACGTGGTCGCGGGCGTTGCCACAGCCGGTATTCCACACGGCGCCCTGCTCGCCGATGTGCTGGAAAAGCCCTTTATATACGTTCGAAGCAGTGCCAAAGACCACGGCAGGCGGAATAAAATTGAAGGCGCCTTGCAAGCCGGACAACGTGTGCTCGTCATTGAAGACCTGATCAGTACCGGCGGCAGTTGTCTGGCGGCAACAGACGCCGTGCAGGATGCAGGTGGCGTTGTGGCGGGAGTGCTGGCTATCTTTCAATACGGCTTTCCAAAAGCGGAGACGGCTTTTGCGGAAAAAAAGATCAAATTCGGAACCCTTACAGATTACGACACCCTTGTGCAGGAGGCCCTTAAAACGGGCTATGTAACTGCACAGGATTTATTGACTTTAAAAAAATGGCGCGAAAATCCGGAAGGATGGGGCGCCTTGTATGCTTGAACTTAGGTTTCAAGGTTACAAGGTTTCAGGGTTTCAGGGTTAGTTAGGTAACCTTTTAGTCTTGCGAACCTTGAAACCCTGAAACCCTGAAACCTAAAAGTTTAATCGGATGACCGTTATTACACCAAATTCTGAATCATTCCTTAGGCAATACCTGAACAATGCCAGCCCTACCGGCTATGAATGGTCGGGGCAAAAAATGTGGCTGGAATACCTTCAGCCCTATATAGATGATTGGAAACTAGACAATTATGGTACCGCTTATGGTATCATAAACCCCGGCCAGAAATATAAAGTAGTGATTGAAGGTCATGCCGACGAAATCTCCTGGTTTGTCAATTACATCACGGAAGACGGGTTTATTCATGTTATTCGCAACGGAGGCAGCGACTTTCTCATTGCGCCTTCCATGCGTGTCTGGATACACCTTCGAAAAGGCGGCAAGGTAAGCGGCCTGTTTGGCTGGCCCGCCATTCATACCCGCACCGATAAGGAAGCGCCCGTGCCTGCGCTCGACAATATTACCATAGACGTAGGCGCCAAAGACAGGGAGGAGGTGCTGAAAATGGGCATCCATGTCGGTTGCGTCGTTACTTTTCAGGATGAGTTTCAGGTGCTCAACGACCGCTATTACGTCGGCAGGGCACTGGATAACCGGATCGGAGGCTTTTGTATTGCCGAAGTGGCAAGGCTGCTGAAAGAGAACAAGGTCCAACTCCCCTATACGCTTTATATCGTCAATTCGGTACAGGAAGAAGTGGGGTTGCGCGGTGCAGAAATGATCACAAACGCCATCCAGCCGGATGTCGCTATCGTGACAGACGTCACCCATGATACCCATACGCCCATGATCAGCATGAAAAAACACGGCGATGTGCGCTGCGGGAACGGGCCTTCTGTGACCTACGCACCTGCGGTACATCAAAAATTGCTCGATCTGATCATCGGGTCCGCTGAGGAAAAGGCCATACCGTTTCAGCGGGAGGCTGCCAGCAGGGTAACCGGAACCGACACCGATGCGTTTGCCTATTCCAACGGCGGCGTGCCTTCGGCATTGATCTCCCTGCCGCTCCGTTATATGCACACGACGGTGGAAATGGCGCACAAAGACGACGTGAACAACCTGATCCTGTTGATCTACGAGACCTTGCAAAAGATTGAAAGCGGACACGATTTCAGGTACTTCTCTTCACTTGACGGCCAATGAGGAATAAAAATCAGATAAAAACAGGGTAAAACTTTGTACTGTAATTACCTGCCGTCTAAATTTGTTCGCAGCAACGTCGCCTCCACACTCACCTCTATACTTCACCCGTTTTGGAATACGCCGCCTGTCAAGTCTCTATCGCTCCGCTCCGCGCACAACACTCCGACAAAAGCGAGATGGTATCGCAATTGTTATTTGGCGAAACAGTTGAGGTTGTCGATGCGAAAGACAGTTGGCGCCATGTCATCTCTTCGTGGGACGGATACAGCGGATGGGTGGATGTCAAACAGATCAAACGGCTGACGGCTTCCGAATTTGAGGTCTATTCCGAACAGCAGGCCATCAACCTGTCCCTGGTGGAAGGTCTGATGGCTGCCGATCACTTTATTCCACTGACGATGGGCGCGGTGCTGCCTATGTATGACGGGTTGCGCTGTGCGCTGGGCGACCAGTCTTTCCAGTTCTCCGGACCGGTTGTCACTGCCGGCCAGCAAAGCCTGCGCAGCGACTGGATTGTAAAAATTGCCCGGCGGTATTTACACGCGCCTTATTTGTGGGGCGGGCGTTCACCTTTCGGAATCGACTGTTCGGGACTGACACAGATGGTTTTTAAAATTGCCGGTGTTCGCCTGCTTCGCGATGCTGCCCAACAGGTTACGCAGGGGCGTGCAGTAGATTTTATGGAGCAGTGCCAGTCCGGCGACCTGGCCTTTTTTGACAATGCCAAGGGCCATATTACCCATGTCGGCATTATCCTGCCGGACTGCCATGTTATTCACGCTTCCGGGAAAGTCCGCATCGACAAGCTCGATCATTTTGGCATTTTCAACAAGGAACTGAACCGGTATACCCATCAGTTGCGTATCGTAAAACGGCTTCTGCCTGATGAAGACCCCGCCACCTCGATGCAGGAAAATGAAAGCGCGAAGTCAGACGATCTGGTCGGACAAGGCGCGCTGTTCGGGTGATGGCCGTTCGTATCCACCGGTTCACGAAGTTGTAGCGTTTATATTGATCTGGATATGGCGAATCGATTAAAGCTCGCCCGGCTTGCGGGCCGGCCGGAAATATTTCACTCGATACAGGGAGAAGGGAAAAGCACCGGTGTTCCATCCGTTTTTGTGCGCACGTCATTGTGCAACCTGCATTGCATCTGGTGCGATACCGACTATACCTGGAACTGGACCGGAACGAAGTTTCCCCATATCAACGACAACAAACCGGGATATAAAAAATTTGACAAGAAGGAATGGATTGCCGAATGTGATATTGCATCTGTTGCCGATCAAATTGCCGCTTTCCGCTGCACCAATATTATCCTGACCGGGGGAGAACCCATGCTCCAGCAGCCTGCGCTGACTGCACTGGCGCATATACTTCGGGCGCAATCCACGGCTTATCGCATTGAAGTGGAAACGAACGGCACGCTGGTGCCTGCTCCGGATTTTGACGCAGTGATCGATCAGTACAACGTGTCGCCCAAACTGGCCAACAGCGGTAACGTGCGCCGGCTTCGGGAAAAATCTGCTGCGCTGCGATTTTTTGCGCAAAGCCTGAAAGCAAATTTTAAATTTGTGCTGTCGGAAAAAAATGACCTTCAGGAGGTGATCGATATGGTTGCAGCCTATGCTATCCCGCCTGAAAAAATTTGGCTCATGCCGGAAGGTACAAACGCCGCCGCACTGGCAAAACGCCGCAAATGGCTGGTGGAAGTTTGCAAGGAGAACGGCTTCCGTTATTCCGACAGGCTTCATATCCAGATATGGGGCAGTAAAAAAGGCGTCTAAGCCGCCACATCACCTAAACCAATCAAATCATGTCAGTCCAATTAGAGCAGATCAAACAAAAAACCAAAAGTATCATACGTCGAATCGTGTGGATACTGGTTGTTATTTTAATTGCCAGCGGTATTGGCTATTTCACGTACAGCCAGATGTCGTACTCCGACGGCTACCGTTCCGGGCAACTGGTAAAAATTTCCCGTCGTGGCGTACTATTCAAAACCTATGAGGGATCGTTGAATCTTTCTCCAAACGGCCTGATGACCAACTGGGATTTTTCGGCAAAAAATGATCAGGTAGCCAAAAAACTGGAAGAAAATGAGGGGAAACTGGTGCGGCTGCACTACAGCCAGCGTTACAGGGTGTTTTTCTGGCAAGGCGACACCGAATATATTGTAGACGCAGTGGAGGTAGTGCAGTAGGGCGACAACCGTCACACCTTTATCTCCTGATATTTTTTAAAAACGCGCCAGCCGAAAAGGCAGAAAAGCAGTGCCGCAACAGCAGTTGCCTGAATACCGAGCGGGTTATCGGTGCTTTTCCCAAACAGCAACAGGGAAGGGAATACCAGGTTGGCCAGCGAAATACCGACCTTCATGGTAAAGGCGCTCACCCCGAAAAACATTCCGGACAACTGGGCGCCGGTCAGGCGCTCTTCCCGTTCCACCTCATCTCCGACGATGGCGTTTGGCAATATGCCGAACACTGCCAGCGGGATGGCAGCAGCAATGCCCAGTCCGTAAAGTATCCATGTCGCGGGCAACGGGACGGACCTGACAAAAACAAGTGCGCAGAATATGACACCGAACAGGATATAAGCGGCGAGCATGACGTTTCGTTTGCCCAACCGTTGAGTGGCCAGGTTAACCGGAAAATAGAGCAAGAAACTGCTCAGAAAACTCACCAGGGAAAAGGTAAAGGCATAACTCTTGTCCAGGCCCAACAAAATGGTGGTGTAAAACCCGATACCCAACTGGATAAAAGTGAGTGCAAGCCAGTACAATAGAAAAGAGGCCAGAAACCACCTGAAATTGCGGTTTCCGAATACGATGCGCAATGCCTGCCGGATATTGTGGTCGTTCACCGTCTGGCGGGCGTACCTGTTTTCATTCAGAAACAATGCCGGTAGCAACATAAACAACAATGCGGCGCCGTTCAGGGAGGCTATGGCATACTGGAACGCATTGACCGGAGTATATCCCGCCTGTTCAAATACGCCCTGAAGTACATATACGCTGTTGCCTGCCACAAACCCGAGCGCCCATGCAACCGAGATCATGGTACTGATCACCATCCGGTCTTTTGGCGTATGACCGAGTTCAGCCAGCAAGGCGTTGTGGGGTATGACATAAAATGCGAAGAAAAAATAATACAACCCGATCATGAGCGCCAGCCAGACAAAATTGCTTGCGCTTTCGGCGTATTCCGGTGGAAAAAACACCAGCGTGCTGAACAAGGCAAAGGGCAAGGCGCCCCGGAGCAAAAACCACCGTCTTTTTCCAATCGAGGCCGTTTTGTTGTCGCTCCAGTTCGCCACCAGAGGATCAATGATGCCGTCGAGCAGGCGACCGCCGGCACTCAGTATACCGATAAGGGTGAGCACGCCCACCACGGCGCCCTGGTACAGAAAACCCGGAAAGATCGGCTCGCCCTGTTCGGGAGGCATATAAAAGTAGACCAACAGGTTGCCGACAGAAAAACTTGCCAGCGACCAGCCCAGTTGACCAAATGCATATAACAGGAGTGCCCGCAGGGGCGGCCTGACGGGTGCTGTTGCCTGAAGCGGGGGAGAGGGGTCCATGAATGCCTATTTTTTGCCTTGTTCCAGTCCGGTGGTCACGCCCAGTGCCGGCTGAATGTCGGGCACGTCGCTCGGAATGTCCTCCGGATCCGGCGCATTTCCGGGTCGTGGACGTGCATCCACCTGCCTGATGGACGGTTTCCGGTATTTGGAAATCAGATCGGCATTGGCCATGCGCTCTTCCACAGGTTTTCGCGCAGTGGCGATGGTATCGTTCAGGAGCTTTTCGATCATGAGGCCCGCAATAGGAGCGGCGTAAGAGGCGCCCCAGCCGGCATTTTCTACATAAACCGCAATGGCGATCTTGGGGTTTTCCTTCGGCGCGAAGGCAAAGAAAACCGAGTGGTCGTCGCCATGCGGGTTCTGGCTGGTGCCGGTTTTGCCGCAAACCTGAATGCCCGGTACCTGTGCGATACGTGCAGTACCGCGGTTTACACATTCCGCCATGCCTTCCCTGACAAGATCAAAGTATCGCGGCTCAATTTTTACCTCGTGTTTTTCATAGAAACGGGGAGGAATAGGCGTACCGTCTCTGAATTCTTTTGCCAGGTGTGGCGAATACCAATAGCCCCGGTTGGCAATGCACGCTGCCAGGTTCGCCATTTGAAGCGTGGTCAATTGTATTTCGCCCTGCCCGATACCGACTGACATAATGGTTGGAGAGCGCCAGCCGCCCAGGTTTTTAGGATAAATCTTGTCGTAATATGCCGAGTTCGGGATATTCCCCGGACTTTCATTGGGATAGTCGATGCCGAGCCGGGTGCCGAGGCCCAATTGTTTGCAGTAGTCGGCAAAGACATCCAGGCCCTGCTGCGGGTTGGAAAAACCAAACTTGTCTATTTCATTCCTGAATTCGGTGAAATAGTAGGTGTTACAGGAATAGGCGATGGCATCCACAACGTTGCCGACGTGGCTGTGGTGGTGGCATTTGTACAGGCGTCCGGCATAAAAATAACCGCCATTGCAGCCCTGTCCCCTTTCCGGGTTGAGCGTGCCCTCCTGCAGGCCGACCAGCGTAACAACCGTTTTAAAGATCGAACCGGGCGGATATTTGGCCATAACCGTGCGGTCGAAGAAAGGCTTTAGCGTATCGGTGAGCAATTGACTGAAGATAGCGCCGCGTCCCTGCGTCATGGCGAGCAGGTTCGGGTCGTAGGTCGGGCCGCTGATCATACACAGGATCTGCCCCGTTTTAGGCTCGATAGCAACGATACTGCCCGTCTTGTTCTGAAGCAGGTACTCGCCGTAGGTCTGCAAATCGATGTTGATGGAGGAGGTCAGATCGCTTCCTGCCACGGCTGCCGTATCGAAAGCGCCGTTCATGTATTTTCCCACGATACGGCCAAGGTTGTCCTTCAGCAGGGATGTGGTGCCCTTTTTTCCCCGAAGATATTGTTCGTATTCCGATTCCAGACCGGCAGCACCGATATAATCGCCCGATTGGTAGATGCCTTTGGAGCGTTCGATATCCCTTGGGTCGACTTCATTGATGTAGCCCAGTACATGTGCGCCGGCGTGGTGCGGGTAACCCCTGATATTGCGCACCTGCACGAAAAACCCCGGAAATTCATACAGGCTTTCCTGCAGCAGGGCGTATTTTTCTATGGATAGTTTTTTGTCAAATACAAAAGGGACGGAGCGCGAGAATTTTCCGCTTCTCCAATCCTTTTTCAGGCGCAGCCGAAATTCTTCTTCCGTAATCCCGAGCAGCGCACAAAACTTGGGAATATTCATCTGGTCGAAGTCGATCTGGTTGTAGGTCACCATCAGATCGTACATGGCCTCGTTGTTGATGATCAGCTTGCCATTGCGGTCGTACACCAGTCCGCGCGGCGGATATACCGTTAACTTGTCAATAGTGGTGGCATCGGCGCGCCTGCGAAAGGAATCATCAATCAGCTGAAGGTATGCCACTTTCAATACCAGAAGCGCCGCACTCGCAAGGAATACGATCTGAATGGTACGTTGACGTTGCGCTGAGATATTCATCTGCCGGTTTTAACTCTTTGGATTAAACAAAGCGGAGTAAAGTACAACAAATATCATCGTGAGTCCCCAACCCGCCAGTGTTTTTAACGTAATTCTGGTAAAATATACGAAGGTGAAATCCATGACGGAGAAGTACCAGAACAGGTGCGCAACAAAGAAGAAACCGGCGACCTGAAGGTACCACCGCCAGCCGAAATATGCCGGCGAAGCAATGGGTTCTTTGCCGGTGAACCCACCCTTGGGCTCAAAGGTTGCCAGGATAACCGAACGCGCAAAACCCGAAAATGCCCCGGCACTTGCATGTAAGCCCAACGTACCGTAAAAGAAATCCACAACCATGCCGATGAGCCCTCCCAGTAAAACCACATAGGGCGCAGGCAACTGGATCGGCAGGAAGAGGATGAATAGCGGATACAGCAATATGTTGAAATATGGTCCGATAGACAGCGTAATCTGCTGCAATAGAAGCACTTGCAGTACAACCAGGCCAAAGAAACGCCATATGTTCGGGAAAATGCTGTTATTCATCTTTCGCTTTCAGATTCAGGCTGTCCAGTTCGCTGTAAAATATGTTGTTGACTACATAGAGATCATTGACTGATGCCATGTCCTGGTTGAGCCGGACTTTAATGATCCAGAAATAGGGGTTTTCAGGGTCTGATCCCGGCTTTTCCTCCACGTGGCCAACCAGAATATCTTTGGGAAACAGTTGGGAATACCCGCTGGTAACCACTGCATCGCCTTTTTCCACTTTAAAATGGTGGGGAACAAACTTCAAGGTCATTATAGCAGGGTCGCCGCCTTCCCAAATAAGGGATCCCAGCGCATGGTGGCGCTGCAGGTTGACGGAAATACGCATTTGCCGGTGCAGCACAGACATAGCCATGGAAAAATTGGGACCCACGTGCCGGATAATCCCGACAACGCCGTTCTTGCTGACCAGGCCCATGTTGGGGGTGATCCCGTCGTTGCTGCCTTTGTTTATGATCAGCCAGTTGTTGGCGCCGCTTATCGAATTGCCTACCGCCCGGGCTGAGATGAATTCGAACTGAGGTCTGACCGAAATCCGGCGGAGCGAATCGGACAACAATAATGTATCGAGGTTGCGGATAAAAAATGTATCGCGGTAGGGAACCTGGATGTTGCGGGCATTGGCCAGTTCCTCGTTAATTCTGATGTTTTCTGCCCTGAGGCTGTCGGCCAGTTGCTGAAGACTGAGATAGTCGGCGACCTGCCTTCTTTTGTCCAGCAACTTGCCCGAAAAGACAGTCGCGGTATGTGAAAAGATGGCGTTTTGGTCTTCGTTGTACTTGATAATGATGTAAAAACACAACACCTCCACCAATACAAAGGTCATAAAACCGCCGTTCCGTAGAAGTAGCTGAAGGAGTTTGCCCATCTCAAGTAATGATAAGTGATAAGTGTTAAGTGATAAGTGCTGTCCCAAACAGCACTTATCACTTAACACTTATCACTGATTAAACGCTTTTGCGGTCGATCAGGAAGGAGAATTGGTGCGAATTGCGGAGTGCCATGCCTGTACCGCGCACTACGGCGCGAAGCGGATCTTCCGCCACATGTACCGCCAGTTTTGTTTTTTGCTCGAGCCGTTTGTCGAGGCCGCGCAACAGGGCGCCGCCGCCGGTCAGGTAAAGCCCGGTTTTGTAAATATCGGAGGCAAGTTCGGGCGGCGTCAGTTCCAACGCCTTCAGCACAGCATCCTCGATTTTGCTGACACTCTTGTCGAGTGCATAGGCAACCTCCTGGTAGCTGATCTTGATCTGCTTGGGAATACCCGTCATCAGGTCGCGACCGTTGACGGCATAATCGGGCGGCGGGTTCTCCAACTCGTGCAGCGCAGAGCCCACGTGTATTTTTACCTGCTCGGCGGTGCGTTCGCCGATCAGGATATTGTGCTCGCGCTTCATGTAGTTCATGATATCATTGGTCAGTTCATCACCGGCGATGCGGATGGACTGATCGCAAACGATACCCGACAGGGCAATAACGGCAATCTCCGTGGTGCCTCCGCCGATATCGATGATCATGTTGCCCACAGGTTCCTCTATGTTCAGTCCGATACCCAGGGCGGCTGCCATAGGCTCGTGAATGAGGTAGGTTTCCTTGCTGTCCACGTGGTCGGCGGAATCGAACACGGCGCGCTTCTCCACTTCAGTGATACCGCTGGGGATACAGATCACCATTTTCAGGTGGCTGAAAAAGCTGTTTTTCCTGCCCACCATTTTGATCATGCTTTCGATCATGGCCTCCGCAGCCTGGAAATCAGCAATTACCCCGTCTTTGAGCGGGCGAACCGTTTTTATATTTTCGTGGGTTTTTTCGTGCATCTGCATGGCCCTGTGGCCCACGGCAATGGTTTCTCCTGTGCGGCGGTTTGTAGCAACGATAGAAGGCTCGTCCACAACTACCTGATCGTCTACCATTATAAGGGTATTGGCAGTACCGAGATCGACGGCTAATTCCTGCTTGAAAAATTTAAAGAAGTTCAACTGTGATGAGTGTTTGAATGTGAAGGAAACTTGGGCTTATCTAAAAATCACGCAAAAGTACGCAGGTTTTCGGGGAATCTTTGCTACCACAAAACCATAAATTTTGTTTTAACCAACTGTTACCACCCAAAAATCATCGGGCCGGAGATAACGACCGGCAAGTGCCTGCAATTGTGCAGCGGTTATGCTTCTTATTGTTTCTGTCATGGCATTGAATTCCAGTTCGGTAAGCCCTTCCGTAATCAGGCTTCGAACGACATCGGAAGTGTTCAGCGGACCGTCCAGTCCATTGAGCAGCATGCCCAGCAGGTAGTTACGCACCATTTCCAGTTCGTCGTCGCCGACGGGCTTTTCGCGGAGTTTTTTCATTTCAGAAAAAATTTCCCTGATCGCGGCGTCGCCGGAGCCGGCATTGACCTCGGTTGCCACATAAAAACAGCCGTCGTGAAGGTAGGCATCCAAAGTGGAGTATATGTTATAGGTCAGGCCCTTTTTCTCGCGAATATTGGTCATCAGCCGCGAACCGAAGTAGCCGCCGAATATGGTATTCAATACGAATAACCCGTTAAAATCGGGGTGGCGCTTGTTGAAAGTCCTTCGTCCGATCTTGACGGCGGTTTGAAGGGAACCGGGGTGGGGGAGTCGCACAACACTTTTTCGGGAAGGTCCTTCAGCCGGGAGCGGGTAAACGGACTGTTGTCCGGCGGCAGTTCCTGCTGTTTGACGCTGGCCAAAATGTTTGTTCAGCAGTCCGGCAACTTCGTCGTCGACCCGGCCGCTGGCAAAGATCAGGCAGTTGTCGGGTACATACCACCGGTCGAAAAACTGCACCAGATCGGCGCGTGTCAATGCCGTATAGTCATCCGGGGTGGAGTTATAGCCGTACGGGTGATTTTCACCGAAAATGAGCGCTGTTACCTTGCGATAGGCCAGCACTTCCACTTTTTCCAGTTCTACCAAAAGGTCCTGTGTGTTGGTGGTCTTAAACGTTTCCAGTTCGGTCTCCGGAAATGTTGGTTGCTGAAGCACTTCTGCATACACAGGAATGATATCCGCTATGTATTTCTTCAGGGAAAACAGCAGCACATTGGCCGTATCGAGGTTGGTCGGGACGCTCAGCGAACCGCCGTAAAAATCGATATGTTCGGCTATTTCGGCGCTGGTTTTATTTGCAGCACCCTCCCGCAACATGCGCGAGGTAGCACGGGCCACCAGACGCTTGTGTTCCTCCGGCCTGCCGGCGCGAAAAACGGTCTCAATCTTCACGATTTCCTGATCCGGATAGTCCAGTATGTACACGGGAATGCCATTGTCCAGTCGTATGATCTGCGGACGGGGGAGTGCAAGCCCTCTGATATCCTGAATTGGCGGCGCCACTTTGCGGTTCAACATGTACTTTGCGGGATATGGAGGTTACGGGTTGCGGGTTGCGGGTTGCGGAGGTTGCGGGTTGCGGAGGTTGCGGGTTACTGGTTACGGAGGTTACTGGTTACGGAGGTTACGGGTTACGGAGGTTGGGGGTTACGGGTTGCGGAGGTTACGGGTTACGGAGGTTACGGGTTGCAGGTTACGGAGGTTGCGGAATTTCTTGTTATTGGCTTCGGGTTAGCAGGGCTTCGGGGTTGAGTTGGGGATGCGAAGGTAGATTTTTCTGAATTTTTCCACAGTATGTTAGTTTTTTTGCACAAAAAGGCGGCCGGATGGACATACATTTGCCGCATGTAATTGCAACCCGCAACCTCCGTAACCCATAACCCGCAACCCGCAACCTCTGTAACCTGCAACCCGCAACCCGTAACCTCCGTAACCCGCAACCCATAACCCGCAACCTCCGTAACCCTCAACCCGATACCTTTCAAAAACATATTATCGATGAAATTCAGCGTATCTTCTTCCGAACTCCTCAAACAGCTCCAGATTGCATCAGGTGCGATCGGTTCCAACCCGGTGTTGCCCATTTTGGAAGATTTTTTATTCCGAGTTGAAAATAAGAAACTTACGATTGCGGCCACAGACCTTGAAACGAGCATCGCCACCACCATTGAAGTGCTCGCCGACGACGATTTTTCCGTGGCCGTGCCGGCGAAAATCCTGCTCGATACGCTGAAGGCCCTGCCGCAGCAGCCCGTGACCTTTTCGGTCAACGAAGAAAACTGGGGTATCGAGATCACCTCTTCCTACGGCAAGTACAAACTCGCCGGTGAGAACGGTACTGATTATCCCAATATCCCCGAGCCGGATACGGTGGAAACGGTTAAACTCAACAGCCAGTACCTGCTGGATGCCATCAATAATACGGTTTTTGCCACTTCATCCGACGAGTTACGGCCGGCTATGACGGGGGTATATTTTCAGATCGACCAGAATAAACTGGTCTGCGTGGCTACCGATGCGCACAAACTGGTCAAATTCACTACACACCACCTTGCCGGGGATGTTTCCACTACCTTTATCATACCTAAAAAGGCGCTGAACCTGCTCAAAAATGCCCTCCCGCCCAGCGATGCCGTTACCATTTCGTTCAACAAGGCCAATGCCTTTTTTACATTTGGCGACATGCACCTGGTGTGCCGGTTGATCGATGCCCGTTATCCGGATTACAACGCGGTGATTCCCGTGGATAACCCCAACCTGATGACGGTAAACAGGGCGGATTTTCAGAATTCACTCAAACGTATCGCTATCTACGCGAATAAAACCACCAACCAGGTGGTACTCGATATCAGCGACAAGAGCCTGACGGTCAGCGCACAGGATCTCGATTTTTCCAATGAAGCGACCGAGCAGATGGCCTGTACATACGAGGGCGGACCAATGAAAATCGCGTTCAATGCCAAGTTCATTGTCGAAATGCTCGGCGTGCTGGAATCCGACGAGGTGAAAATGGAATTCTCCACGCCCAGTCGTGCCGGCATCCTTACACCCGTGGAAGAAGAAAATAACGACCGGGAAATTCTGATGCTGGTAATGCCGGTAATGCTCAATAATTAATACGCGGTGTAGCGGCGTGTGGCAAAAAGGTTTGTATTCCCGCAAACTTGCTTCATCTTTGCCACCCAACAATTCTGATTGTAATGGCCTACGAATTCAAACTTCCTTCCCTTGGCGACGGCGTAACCGGCAAAGTGCTCGAAATTCTCGTCAAGCCGGGCGATAAAGTATCGAAAGAACAAATAGTCCTGATCGTCGGTACCGACAAGGTCGACGCGGAGATGCCCATCGATGCGGATGGTGTCGTCGAGGAAATTCTGGTAAAACAAGGCGACGAGGTGACCGAGGGCACACTCGTGCTGAAAATGAAAACGGATGGTGCAGCGCCCGCCGCTCCTCCGGCTGCAGATGGCGCCCAATCATCCGCCGCTCCGCCGGCAGCACCGGCGCCGCCACCGGCAGCGCCGCAACCCTCCACCCCTGCGGCAGCATCCGAACCCGCCGCAACGCGTACCGTGAGTAGTGAAGGCCTTCGCGCCAGTCCGCTGGCGCGCAAACGCGCCAAGGAACTCGGCATCAACCTGTCCGACGTCAGGCCTGCCGAAGGCGCCAGCCGGATATCTTATAAAGATGTGGTCGACTTTGTCAAACGCAAGATCGACACCGGCGGAGGCAGTGCAGGCGCTGGTAGCGCTATGCCCCGCAAATCGCTCCCCAATTTTGAAAAATTCGGGGCTGTTGAGCGCCAGCCACTCAGTCGCATCGGCGTACTGACGGCTGAAAACATGCACTACGCATTCAATACCATTCCGCATGCGTGGATTTCCGAAAAGGCGGACATTACACGGCTGGAGCAACTCCGGCAGCAACATAAAGACACGGTAAAAGCCGCCGGCGGCAACCTGACCACCACGGCCATCATCACCAAAGCGGTGTGTTCCGTGCTGCGCAAGATGCCGCAATTCAACGCCAGCCTCGACGACGCGACGAACGAGGTCATCTTCAAGAAATTCTTCAACATCGGCATTGCGGTGGATACGCCCAAAGGGCTGCTCGTACCGGTTATCCGGAATTGCGATCAAAAATCGCTCACCCAGATATCTGTCGACCTTACGGATATCAGTACCCGCACGCGGGAAGGGAAAAACAAACCCGACGACCTGGATGGCGGTACGTTCACCATCTCCAATATCGGCGGGATCGGCGGCACGAACATGCTCTCGATCGTCAACTGGCCGCAGGTGGCCATTCTGAGTATCACGGCAGCCACCATGGAGGCGCACTGGAACGGTTCATCTTTTGAACCGCGCCTGATGATGCCCATGACCATCGGCTGGGACCACCGCGTGATCAACGGCGCAGATGCCGCGCGTTTCCTGGTGGACCTGAAAAAAATACTGGAAGAGCCGTTCCTGGGGTGGCTGTAGAGTTGGAAGGCATAAATTAAGGGGCCGACCCGAAAAGAACCCGCATTGCAGGCTCTGTTCAGGTCGGCCTTTTTTCATTTTACCCGTTTAAGTAACGCGACAATGGCAACATATACTGTTTCATCCGACGCCGCAGGGTATTTCGGCCCGGAAACTGTTACCTGGCAACTATACCGCGAGCCGTTGTTTATCCTGGGTGGTGTCAGAGCGCTCATCCTGCAAATTGCGCATCCTGCCGTTGCCGATGGCGTCGCCCGGTTCAGCAATTTTCAGCAAGACCCGTTTGGCCGGGGCTACCGCACCTTTCAGGCCATGGCTACGATCTATTTCGGCGACAGAGCACAGGCAGAAGCAACTGCCGGGCGGCTCTGGCGTATCCATACGGCCATAAAAGGCGATATCCCGGCTCCCGATACCGGAAAGCAAGTCTACACTGCCAACGACCCGGACCTGCTGCTTTGGGTGTTGGCGACGCTGACCGATACCACGCTGCGTGTGTACGAATGGCTGCCGGCATCCGGTTTGCCGGCCGATTGGCGGGAGCGGTTCTACGAGGAAAGCAAAATTGCAGCAAAATTGCTTGGTATTCCCGAGTCGGTTTATCCGCCCGATCTGGAGGCCTTCCGGACCTATTTTGATGGTATGCTGGCCGGAGACCGGTTGGGCGCGACGGAAACCTGCCGGGAAGTAGCGCAGGCGATTATTTGTCATCCGCGGTCGCCGGAAAGACTGGCGCGACTGCTTGCGGCAGGCTGGCTGCCCGGGCCGCTGTGCGAACGCCTGGGTATCGACGCGGGCAACAACCCGGAAGTGCGTTTGACAAGGCTGCTGGGCAGGGTAAGGTGGTGGTACCGCCTGCTGCCCCGGATGCGTTTCAATCCGGCATACTGGCAGGCAAAAGGGCGAATCGCCGAGGCAAACGGAACATTTGTGCCCATGCTGGGACGCTGGTACAACTGGCTTGCCCGTTTTGTCGACATACCGCTCGGACTGTCCGTTTAGGTTGCTCAATATTGTAAGTCCAACAGACCGCAGAAAATATCATACTGCCACCGGCGCCTTGATACCCGGCCACGGGTCATATTGCAGCAATTCAAAATCTTCGTAGTGAAACCCGAATATATCGCGGACGGCGGGGTTCAGTTTCATCTCCGGGAGCGCGCGCGGTGTGCGCGACAACTGAAGGTTCACCTGCTCCAGATGGTTGACATACAGGTGTGTATCGCCACCCGTCCAGATGAAATCTCCCGGCTGGAGGTCGCACACCTGTGCCAGCATCAGGGTGAGCAGCGCGTAGGAGGCGATATTAAAAGGCACACCGAGAAACACATCGGCACTGCGCTGGTACAGTTGGCAGGAGAGCCGGCCGTCGGCAACGTAGAACTGGAACAGGCAGTGGCAGGGCGCCAGCGCCATATCGGGAATATCAGCCGGGTTCCAGGCCGAGACAATGATGCGGCGGCTGTCCGGATTTGTCTTCAGGGTATGCACTACTTCACTGATCTGGTCAATGGTGCGGCCATCAGGTGCGGCCCAGGAACGCCATTGTTTCCCGTATACCGGTCCCAGGTTGCCATCGGCATCCGCCCATTCATCCCAGATACTGACCCCGTTGTCTTTGAGGTACCGGATATTGGTATCGCCTTGCAGGAACCACAACAATTCGTGTATGATGCTCCTGGTATGCACTTTTTTCGTTGTCACCAGCGGAAATCCTGCGCTCAAATCAAAACGCATCTGGTAGCCGAACACAGAAATGGTGCCTGTGCCCGTGCGATCTGATTTCTTTGTGCCGTTTTCCAGGATATGTCTCAGGAGATCGTGATAGGCTTGCATATTTGCGTGGTTTAAAGGTTTCAGGGTTTGAAGTGCCCCGGGGCTTGGTCGCCCGGGCGAATATCCGGCGTTTTTTCCTTGTGGCAAAAATGAAGGAGCAGGAAAGGGGAACCGGAGTAAAAAATGACGGATATGGGTGTTTTCAGGTTATCCTGATATCATTTCGGTTCATTTATCAATTTGGCGTCAGTATTTGGATGAAAACACCCATTTTTGCCCCTTCAAAAAAACAATTCAGGAGAAAAAACGTCTTGGAACAGTATGTTTCGCTCCACATTTTCTTGCCTGACCAATACGCAACCCTAACCCGCAACCCTTAAACCCATAACCCTAAACCCTTTAACCCAGATTAGATTATGCAATTTGTCTTTCCCGCCTTTCTTGCCGCGCTTGCCGTGCTTGCCATTCCGGTCATCATACACCTGTTTTACTTCAGGCGTTTCAAGCGCGTGTATTTTACCAATGTCCGGTTTTTAAAGGAGGTGAAAGAAGAAACCAGCAACCGCCAGAAATTGCGCAATTTGCTGGTGTTGCTGATGCGCTGTCTGGCTATTGCCGCGATGGTGCTGGCCTTTGCCCAGCCTTTTATTCCGCTTTCTACCGGGGTGAAGAAAGGCGAGAAGGCCATCAGTATTTATGTGGATAACTCGTTCAGTATGGGCGCGTTATCCAAAAATGCCCCCCTTTTGGAACTGGCACGGCAACGGGCGCGTGATATAGTGGGCGCTTTTGGCGTGGAAGACCGGTTTCAGGTGCTGACCAACGATTTTGAGGGGCGCGACCAGCGGCTGGTGAGCAAGGAGGATGCCCTGGATCGCATAGAAGAAATCCGGATCGGCCCGGCATCCCGCAACCTGTCCAAAGTGCTTATCCGCCAGCAGCAATGCCTGAATACGGGCAAGCAGGAAAACAAGATTGCCTTTGTGGTCAGCGATTTTCAGCAAAATATCGCCGATGTTGCGGCATTCAAGGATTCACTTATCGAGGTAAACCTGGTCCCCATGCGGGCTGTTCAGGAACAAAACATCTCGATCGACAGCGCCTGGTTCGAAAACCCGGTACAGATACTGAACCAAACGGCCAATTTGCTGGTGAAGGTCAGTAACCGCAGCGATGAAGTAGCGGAAGAGGTGCGGTTGAGCCTTCGGCACGACGGACAGACCAAACCGGTCGGCTCCATGCAAGTGCCCTCGCGCGGCAGCAGGATTGATACGGTTCGTTTCAATATCCTGCACACCGGCTGGCATGAAGCAAAGTTGTCGGTTACCGATTATCCGGTGCAGTTCGACGACGACTATTTCCTGTCCTTTTACGTTGCGGAGCGCATCAACGTTTTGTCTATTGACGGCACACAGCCCAATAAGTATCTCAACAATGCATTTCTCGGGGCGGGCTATTTCAAACTCGACAACGCGGATGCGCGGGCGCTGGATTATTCCCGCTTCGGCAATTACCAGTTGATCGTGCTGAATGAGCTGCAGAATATTTCATCTGGATTGGCCAATGAACTGGAACAGTTTGCGCAAAACGGCGGAAATGTCCTCGTTTTTCCGGGCCAGGCAGCCGACCTGAACTCTTATAACGCGTTTTTGCAGAATTTTGACGCTGGCAATCTGGGCGCCTTCGAGCCATCGCCACGGCAGACCAGCCAGATTAATACGGACGAATTTGTCTTTAACGATGTGTTCCTGAACAGAAGCGCGAACCTGCGCCTTCCCGCAACACAGGGCAACTATAAAATTGCGGCGTCGCGCGGCGAGTACATCCTGACTTACCGCGACGGTTCTGCCATGCTGGTCAAGTATCCCAAAGGGGAGGGCGCGCTGTATTTCTGTGCCGCTCCGCTCAGCGAACAAGTGAACGACATGGTGCGAAATGCGGAAATATTTGTACCCATGCTGTTCAAAATGGCCATTGCCGGTACCAAAGGCAGACAGGTTGCGTATACCATCGGCAAGGATGAGGTGCTGGAGGCGCGACATCAGATATCCGCTTCGGGAGAGACGATCTACAAACTGCGCTGGATAGCCGACAGGGCAAAAAGTGCCGGAACCGGCGACGCCAGTCCATCGGCGCCCGTACAGGGCACTGAAGAATTTATTCCCGAGCAGCGTATCCTTGGCTCCAAGGTCCTGCTCACGCCGGGTACGCAGGTGCGCGATGCCGGCTGGTACCGCCTGCTGCTCCAGGGCGACAGCACGTTGGCGGAGTATGCTTTTAATTTTGACCGCAAAGAAAGCGATCTGGCCTATACAACGGATGAGGTGCTCTCCGATGGATTGCCCAAAAACATGAAGGTACTAACCGAAAGTGCCGAGGCTAACTTCGGGCAGGTTGTCGATGAGCAGGAACGGGGTATTGTGCTC
>ERZ724507.335-NODE-335-length-21642-cov-7.725946_pt1 | contig 21642 bp, 26 predicted proteins | sample MGYA00376040_ERZ724507 | MGnify/ENA primary metagenome ERZ724507 (study PRJEB28724, sample SAMN07190883) | activated sludge metagenome | isolation source: activated sludge of sewage treatment plant in Hong Hong | place: Hong Kong | collected 2016-03-17 ...
TGCAACATGCCGATGCGATCAAGGCCTTCGAAGCCAGGCACCGGTTGGCGCAGCCTTGGCTGTTTGCCTGATTTTTCTCCGCCCGGTTTGGGCAGGCCGCTAACGCCTCAATGTTCCGTGTTGGGATCGTGTTCCCGGACCCGCTGTCGAGGCAGGTGAATCGCCCCAGATTTCGTAGACACTCGGCGACCGCCTTGAAGCTCAGGGCGGACGCATTTCGCAGTGCCTGACCAGCGACTGCCGAAGCCAACGCGTTGAATCAAGTTGTCCATCATCTTCCGAAGTGAAGCGGCTTCTCGAATGGCTGCTTCATGGAGCAGGCGACCGGTCGGTTCTGGCCGGGGCGGGATTCCGGATGCGGTTCAGCGCGCTCTCATTCCCGTGTTCCGAGAATCAGGCCTTGAGCGCGAAAATCTTCCAGGATGCCGCGCCCGAACGAGACGAGCTGTTGCGAGTCGGGGTGGTGCAGTTCAGTGCCGATTTGCCGGCAGGCCGCCGCTCCGGTCGTCGGGGCGGCCGCCAGCAGTTCGAGCAATCGCAGGGTGACGGGATTGATCTCGACGAAGCGGACGCGATCATCAGCATCGCGATAGACGACGAGTTGCGTCGCCTGCGGCTTGCGCGGTCGGTAGTCGGGGCCGATGCGGTGCACCGGCCAGGTGCAGGCAAGGACGAGCCGCGCCGGATTGAGCACGACCGGCCGCTGCAGCAAATCGCCCGCAGGGTCGTGCCGCGGGTTCGGGCAATCCATGGTGTCGACGGCCAGTTCGGCCCATTCGTATTGCGCCAGTTCGGCGAACCAGGCCGGTAGCGGCTGGCGGATGGCGCCGGCGTCGAGGTAGCGGACGAACTCGCGGGGAATCTCGCGGAACCACGGCGTCTGCGACTTCCAGTCGCGGTAGAAGGCGCGATTCAGGCGTCGCCAGCGGGTTTCGCCAAGCAACTTGCGGCAGACCGGGAAGCAGGCGTCGAGAAAGCCGGTGATGTTGGTGAACAGCAGCTCGTTGTACACCGCCATCCGCCGCGCCGGCACCCCGGCCGGGCGCGCGGTGTGGTGCGGGTCGCGGATGTGGCGGGCGAAGGCGCGCTGAAACGCCTGGAAGTCGGGGGCGTTCATCAGGCCGCCTTCTGCTGTCGGGTTGCCGCCTGCAGGCCGGCGATGATCTCGACTTCCGCGGTCAACTGCTGCAGGTCGGGAATATTGAAGTCGCGCTCGAGGCAGGTGGCGACGGGGCCGATGCGCCGGTAGGCAGCTTCGAGCAAAGACCACACCGGGTCGATGACCCCGGCCCCATGGGTGTCGATCAGCAGGCCGTCCGGCTCGACGCAATGGCCGGCGACATGGACGTAGGCGGTGCGTTCGAGCGGGAGTGCGTCGAGAAAGGCGAGGGCATCGAAGCCGAAGTTCCGGCTATTGACGTAGATGTTGTTGACGTCGAGATGCAGCAGACAATCGGCTTCGCGGACGATCGCGCCGATGAACTCGGCTTCGCTCATTTCGGCGCCGGGCGGCGCGACGTAGTACGAGGCGTTCTCGATGCCGATGCGCATGCCGAGGATGTCCTGCGCCCGGTTGATGCGGCCGACGGTCCATTTGACCGCTCCTTCGGTCAGCGGAATCGGCAGCAGGTCGTAGAGCTGGCCGTCGTTGCCCGACCACGAGAGGTGTTCGGTATATAGCGTCATGCCGTGCTCGGCCATGAAGGAGCGGATGCGCCGCAGCAGTGCCTCGTCCAGAGGCGCCGGGCCGCCCAGCGAAAGCGATAGTCCGTGGCAGACGAAGGGGTAGCGCTCGCTGAAGTGGCGCAGATCTCGGGCTGACTTGCCGCCGATGCCGGCCCAGTTTTCCGGGGCGACTTCGAAGAAACGGATCGCTTCCGGCACGCCGGCTTTCAGCGGTTCGATCAGTTCGCGGCGAAAGCCAAGGCCGGCGCCGCTGGCAGGGCGTGCATTCATCGGGCTTCTCCGTGGGACGGGCGCGGCCCGGGCAAGCCCTGCGCCGCCACCCGTCAAGGCAGGATTACATCTTCTTGTCGGCCGGGGCCTTGGGGTCAGCCTTCTTGTCCCCGCCGCACTTCCCTTCCGCCCCCTTCTTGTCGGCACCGCACTTGGCTTCGGCAGCTTTCTTGTCGGCACCGCACTTGGCTTCGCTGCCCTTCTTGTCGGCGCCGCAGCTGGCATCCTTCTTCTTGGTGTCGGCCTGCGCCAGCTGATAGCCGCCCGGCAGTTCCCTGGCGGCGAACGGGTTGTCGCTGGCGGCGTGCGCCATCGGGGTCAGGGCCGCGGCAGCGAAGGCGGAGCCGACGGCGATGGAAACGAGGTTTTGCTTTTTCATGATTTTCTCCGTTGAAGTTGAGGTCGATGCGTCAGTCTTTCTGGCTCATCCAGGCACCCGTCGCAACGCGCAGAAACCGGAATTGCCTTTCCATCCGCCGGCAGCCAACGCAGATCGCCAGGTGCAGACGAAACCGGACGCGTTCCCCGAGAGTGAGCGGGCGTTCGAGTTGTTGCGAGGCGAGGCGGGAGGCTTCCTTGCAGCTGATCATTTCCGTTCCGGCTTGCTGCCTTTGTCACGAGTACCTGTCCGATTGGTCGGCGGCACGGGGAAATCCTTACAGATTTTTTCAAGTATGATCGGAAAACCGGATTTCCTGCGAACCGCCATGACCACAGACCCACTGCGCGACAACGAGTTCCTGACCAGTCTGCGCCGCGACATGCTGCGCTTCGCGGACATCCAGTTGCGCAACAAGGCTCAGGCCGAGGATGCGGTGCAGGAGGCGTTGACCGCTGCCTTGGCCGGCCAGGAGAAATTCGCTTCGCGGGCCTCGTTGCGCACGTGGGTCCTGGCCATCCTCAAGAACAAGATCGTCGATGTCCTGCGCCGCAAGGTGCGGGAAAATGTGGTGGTCGCCGATGCGGATGACGATTCGGACATTGACGCCTATTTCAACGACCGTGCGCACTGGGCCGAGGACACCCGTCCTTCGGAGTGGGAGGGGCCGGACAAGGTGACCGAGAACAGGCGTTTCTGGGAGGTTTTCGAAGCCTGCCTCTACCGCCTTCCCGATGCCAGCGCCCGCATCTTCACGATGCGCGAGGTGCTGGGTTTCGATACCGACGAGATTTGCGCCACCCTGGGGATCACCAGCAACAACTGCTGGGTCCAGCTCCACCGGGCGCGGCTGGCGCTGCGTGCCTGCCTCGGCGTGAACTGGTTCGGCGAAGCGGCCTGACAACGCGCGGCAGGGATGCCTGCACGTTGACCTTGCTCTTCGTCTTTTCCGATGAAATACTTCTGAATATTCTTGTTTTGTGGAAGTCCTCCCGGGGCTATCCTGTGCCCTGTAGCAAACAACCTTGACGGAGACATCAATGAAATCCTTTGCCCTCATGACTGCTGCGCTGGTGCTCGGCTTGACGCTGATTACCGGCGACGCCGAAGCAGCGAAGCGCCTGGGCGGCGGCAAGTCCGCCGGCATGCAGCGCGAATCGGTCAGCACCCAGAAATCGACCAATGCCGCCCCGGCGCCCGGAACTCCGGCCGCCAGCCAGGCAGCCGCGCCAGCGTCGCAGGCAGCGGCGGGAGCCTCTGCAGCCCAGCCCAAGCGTTCGTGGATGGGCCCGCTGGCCGGTCTCGCGGCCGGTCTCGGCCTGGCGGCGTTGGCCTCGCACTTGGGATTCGGCGAAGAACTCGCTTCGATGTTGATGATCGGCTTGCTGATCATGGCAGTGGTCATGGTCATCGGCATCATCATGCGTCGCCGGGCGGCGGCGCAGCAACCGGCGTTGGCGGGTGCCGGCGGCATGCAGTATGCCGGGCAAGGCGCCGATGTGAACCGTGACCGGCACGTCGAGCCGGGCTTTTCCGCACCGGTCGCAGCCGGGGGTGGGGCGATGGCAGCGGCGAGTACCGGCGCCACGGGAAATATTCCGGCCGGTTTCGATGTCGATGCCTTTGTCCGTAATGCCAAGGTGAACTTCATTCGCCTGCAGGCGGCGAACGATGCCGGCAACCTCGAAGACATCCGCGAATTCACGACGCCGGAAATGTTCGGCGAGATCAAGCTGAATTTTGTCGATCGTGGCCAGGCGGCCCAGCAGACCGACGTCGTCACCGTCAATGCCGAGGTTCTGGACGTTGCCGAGGAAAGCGAGCGTTACATCGTCAGCGTGCATTTCACCGGCCTGATCCGTGAAGCCGCCAACGCCCCGGCCGAGCCGTTCGATGAAATCTGGCACATGGTCAAGCTACGCTCGGGTGGCGGCTGGGTCCTCGCGGGCATCCAGCAGACCCAATAAGGCTGCGCAACTTGCCCGGGGGCTCCGACGGAGCCCCTTCTTTTTCGACGGATCAGGAAAAGCCTTGCCTTTCCGTCAGCGATGCCTGCGAAAGATGGACCCGGAAAGCGACAGGCAAAAAAACCCCGCCACGCGGGCGGGGTAACAGGGAGGTCTCGAAACGAGGGATTTCGAGGGAGGGTAAAAGGGTTCAGTCCTTGCGCCGCTTCTTCAGCAGATGGCGGCCAATGACGATGGCGGCTCCGACGGCAACTGCGGCAAGAAAGGCATTGATCGGTTCGGCGCGACCATCTGCCAACCAGTCGAGGCCGGCAACGCCCACAAAGACGCCGAGGCTTTCGTTGATCGGGAGATTATCGGCAAAGGCCATCAGTTCGCCTGATGAGTTGACTCTGAAACCGGGGAGAATTCCACCGTGCCCGCAACCTCATCGAGCAGATGCTGGCGGGCCGTTTCCAGAAACCGGTTGATATTCACTGCACACATGTTGTCGTTTTCCTCACTTGGGGCTTGCTGACGATCCATGACCTTGATTCTATGGGCGCGCATCGGCCACGTCTGTAGCGCGCGCGTTGCCTCGACGTAACGGAAGTTGATGTTCTGTGACGCTATGTAACGGAAACTACTGCGCCAGTGGCCAGGTGAGGGTGAAGCGGGCACCGCCGAGGGGTGCGGTGCCGGCCATGGCGGTTCCGCCATGCAGTTCGAGGACGCGTCGCGTGATGGCCAACCCGAGCCCGTAGCCGCCGGTGGCGCGATCGCGTGAGCGGTCGAGCCGGGTGAATGCCGAGAAGACGCTCTCGCGGTCTTCCGGCGGAATGCCGATGCCGTCGTCGTCGACATGGACGAGGATGTTCGGTTCGCGAAGTTCGGCGCTGACGACAATCTGCCTGCTCGCATATTTGAAGGCGTTGCGCAGGAGATTGCGCAGGGCATAGGGCATCGCCTTGCGATCGACATCGACAGCCAGGTTTTCGGGCAGTTTCGCGGTGTCGACCGTGATCTTCAGGTCGCGCCCGAGCAGGCGAACGGCATCGACTTCGTCGCTTAGCCAGTCGGCGAAGCGCACGCTGGAGAAATGCGGCTCGGGCGCCTCGCGCTCGAACCGGGCATAAGTGAGACTGGTGTCGATCAGGTGATCGAGTTCGTCCAGGTCACCTTCCATCATGGTCCACAGTCGCTCGCGCTCAGCGCGTTCATCGGTCCCGGAGAGCATTTCCAGCGCGAAGCGCATGCGGGCGATCGGCGTCCGTAGTTCGTGGGAAATGGCCGAGGACAGCTCGCGGTGGGTGGCGAGCAGTTGCTGCACGCGCTCGGCCATGCTGTTCATGGTGTCGGAAAGTGGCGCGAAGAGCTGGCTGCGGGCCGGCGGCGAACGTGCTTCGAAGTCGCCGTCGCCGAGGTCGCGGGCAGTCTGGCGCAGGGTTTCCAGATCACGCCAGACCGGGCGCACCCAGAACCACAGGGCAATCCCGAAAATGACGCCGATCAGGCTCCAGGTCAGCAGGCGCAGGCGCAGGTCGAGCGGGAGCCGTTCCGTTAGTTCGGGATTGCGGTTGGCGGCCAGCGGGCCGACCACCAGCACCTTGCTGCTGGTGCCGAGGCGGCGATACATGATGTCGCCGTCGTGGTCGATGGCGATGTCACCGGCGTCCAGCTTGCTGACCTGGTCCGGGGTCAGGGTCCGGTCGAGGCTGATGCGCTCGACGATGCCCAGCCGGTAGGAAAACTTGTCGTCAAGCTGATCGATCTTGCGCTGCCAGTCCCGGCGCGGGGTCCGGTAAAGTTCGTCCTCGATCAGCGTGATGGTGCCGCGCATGAAGCGGCGGGCGTAGTCGTCGGTGATTCCGCGTTGTGCGGTGGAGATGACGAAGTCGGCGGTGAAGGCGATGGCGACGAAGGAGCCCATCGCCAGCAGGTAGAAATTGAAGAACAGTTTGGACAGGCTGTAGCGCCCGCCCCGCCAGCGTGGCGGCGAGGCACGGAAGAGCGAGCGGGCGAGGCCCTGGCTTTGTTCCTGCCCGTTGCCGGGTTCAGTTCCAGTCATGCTTGCTGAACAGGTAACCTTTGCCGCGAACGGTCTTGATGCGTGTCGGGTTTTCGGGGTCGTCGTTCAGCTTCTTGCGCAGGCGCGAGATGCGGGCATCGATCGAGCGGTCGAGGCCGTCGAAGCCGATGCCGCGCAGTTCCTGCAGCAGGTCGTCGCGCGACAGGACATTGCCGGCGTGCGAGGCGAGCAGCCAGAGGAGGTCGAATTCAGCGGTGGTCAGGTCGATGATTTCGCCGCCCAGCGAAGCGGTGCGCGTCGCTTGGCTGATCCGGAACTGGCCGAAAACCATGGTTTCGGATTCGCCGGCCGGGCCTTCGCCGGTCGCCGGCAGGCGGCGCAGCAGGGCCTTGATGCGGGCGAGCAGCACGCGCGGCTGCACCGGCTTGGCGATGTAGTCGTCGGCGCCCATCTCGAGGCCGAGGATCTGGTCGAAATCCTCGTCACGCGCCGTCAGCATCAGGATCACGCCGCGATACTGCTGGCGCACGGCACGGCAGACCTCGAAGCCGTCCTTGCCCGGGAGCATGACGTCGAGGATGACCAGATCCGGCTGCTCGGCCAGGATACGGGCCTCGGCCCTGTCGCCGCGCGGCTCGATACTCACCAGCAGATCGTTCTTGGTGAGGTATTCGGCCGTCAGATCGGCCAGGCGTTCGTCGTCTTCGACTAGGAGTATGCGTGTGTTCATCCGCCAATCTTAACGGCGGCCCGCGCCGCGGTCCACACTGTTGCGGTCGACGCTTCCCGGAGAGCACTTTTCGCCGGACAATCGGGCCGTGTCAGTCGTCGGTTGCATGCCGTAGAATGCCGCTTTCGACTCATTTTCGCGGGGCCGCATGTTATCGGGTGTCATTGATCTGCCTTGGTGGGGCTACGTACTGGTGCTCCTCGGTGCCACGCATGTCACGATCGCTTCCGTGACCATCTTTCTGCACCGCCATCAGGCACACCGGGCACTTGATCTGTCACCGTTGCCGGCGCACTTCTTCCGTCTCTGGCTGTGGCTGACCACCGGCATGGGCACCAAGGAGTGGGCGGCGGTTCATCGCAAGCATCACGCCAAGTGCGAAACGCCCGATGATCCCCACAGCCCGCAGGTACTGGGGATCAACCGGGTACTATGGGGCGGCGTCTTCCTCTACGTCAAGGAGGCGCGCAACCCGGAAACCTTACGCCGCTACGGCCACGGCACGCCGGACGATTGGCTGGAACGGCACGTTTACACGCCGGGCCAGAAAGCCGGAATCGTCCTGATGCTGATCATCGACGTCGTCCTGTTCGGCGCCATTCCCGGCGCGCTGATGTGGGGCGCGCAGATGGTCTGGATTCCGTTCTGGGCGGCCGGCGTCATCAACGGGCTCGGTCACTACTGGGGTTACCGCAATTTCAATTGCGCCGATGCCTCGACCAACATCTTTCCCGTGGGCATCTTCATCGGCGGCGAGGAATTGCACAACAATCACCATTCGTTCGCGACCTCGGCCAAGCTGTCGAACCGCTGGTACGAATTCGATATCGGCTGGATGTACATCCGCATCCTGTCGGCGCTCGGCATGGCCAGGGTAAAGAAACTGGCGCCGGTGCCGAAACTCGTTACACCGCGCCCGGTGGTCGATGGCAATACGCTGGAAGCGGTCATCAACAACCGCTATGACGTGCTGGCAAGCTACGCCAAATTGATGAAGAAGCTTTACCGCGAGGAACTGGCCAGGTTGCAGGACAAGGCCAGCTACAAGGGATTGAAGCAGTGGCTGGAAACCGATGTCGGGCAGATTCCGGAGGACTGGCGGAAGCGCCTCGAAGAGATGCTGGCGCGAAGCCAGAATCTCGCCACTTTCTACGCCATGCGCGAGGAACTCACGGCGGTCTGGAAGCGGAGCAACGCCAGCCGCGAGCAGTTGATTGCCGACCTCCAGTCATGGTGCCAGAAGGCCGAGGCCTCCGGAATCCGCCAGTTGCAGGACCTGTCGGTCCGGATGCGCAGCTATGCCTTGGCGTAAGGCGCCCGTCAGGGCATGGTTTGCTGCGCTGGCACTGGGGGTGTTCGGCCTCGTGGCGGTCGGCATGGAACTGCAGAACCTGCTCAGGCTGGCGCCGTGTCCATTGTGCATATTCCAGCGCCTGCTCTACATGGTCATTGGGGTGGTCGCGCTGCTCGGGGTGATCGCGCCCGCCGGGCGGCTGCTCTGGTCGGTGCTGGTTGCGTTACTGGCCGCCGGGGGTGCGGCGGTCGCCGGCTATCAGACCTGGATGCAGGCCTTCCCGCATCTGGCGACCGAGTGCAGCTACAGCGACCCCAACGCCATCGAGCGTCTGGTCGACTGGCTGGGCATGGCGTGGTCGTCGATGTTCCTCGCCACCGGCTTCTGCACCGGCCGCGACTGGGAATTCCTCGGGCTGTCGATGGCCAACTGGTCGCTGCTGATGTTCGGCGGCATCGTCGGCTATGCCGCGCTGCTCTTCGTGCGCAAGGATTGACGAAGGACGGGCTGAAAACAAAAACCCGCCATGAAGGCGGGTTTGCCGGATGCTGAAACAACCCTGATTATCTCAGCTTGATTTCCTTGTAAGCGACGTGCTTGCGGACAACCGGGTCGTACTTCATGAACTCCAGCTTTTCCGGCGTCGTACGCTTGTTCTTGGAAGTGGTATAGAAATGTCCGGTACCGGCCGTGGATTCCAGCTTGATCTTGTCGCGACCGCCTTTGCTCTTGCTAGCCATCTCTCTTCTCCTTCCTTATCAGACTTCGCCGCGGGCACGCAGGTCGACGAGGACGGTATCGATGCCGTTCTTGTCGATGATGCGCAACCCGGCGTTGGAAACGCGCAGGCGGACGAAGCGGTTCTCGCTTTCGACCCAGAAGCGGCGATACTGCAGATTCGGCAGGAAGCGGCGCTTCGTTCTATTGTTGGCATGGGAAACCTTGTTCCCAACCATCGGGGCTTTCCCCGTTACTTGGCAGACTCGCGCCATGATTGGTGCTCCAGAATTCGCTAGAAGAAAGCCCACGAGTATAGCGAACAACCCCGGGTAACTTCAAGCGCTTTTTGTCTTTTCTACAGAAGGCCGCGTTCGGCAAACGACAGCGGCGTCGCGTTGCCGGCGACGATGAAGTGGTCGAGCAGCTTGACGTCGACCAGGGCCAGCGCCTCCTTCAGCGCGCGGGTCAGCGTTTCGTCGGCACGCGACGGCTCGGCGACGCCGGACGGGTGGTTGTGGGCGAGGATGACGGCCGCCGCGTTGTGGGCGAGCGCCGCCTTGACCACTTCGCGGGGGTAGACGCTGGTTTGCGTCAGCGTGCCGGAGAAGAGTTCGTCGGCCTTGATCAGCCGGTTCTGGGCGTCCAGCCACAGCGCCATGAAGACTTCGTGCGGGCGGGCGGCCAGTTTCAGGCGCAGCCAGTCGCGCACCTTGCCGGGGGCCGAGAAGGTGTCGCGGCTGGCCATTTCCTGCCCCAGCGCGCGGCGGGCCAGTTCGAAGCTCGCCTTCAGTTGTGCCGCCTTGGCCACACCGATGCCGGAAACGCTGGCCAGTTCTTCCAGCGAAGCCTCGACCAGGGCGCCCAACTGGCCGTCGAAACGCTGCAGCAGGTCGCGCGCGAGATCGACGGCGGTCTTGCCGCGGACGCCGACGCGCAGGTAGATGGCCAGCAGTTCGGCATCGGAAAGCGCCTGCGGGCCGTGCGCCAGCAGCCGTTCGCGCGGGCGCTCGCCCTCCGGCCAGTCGGTGATCGCCATGCCATTTCCAGTAGAATGGGAAAATGCTCATTCTAACGGCACGACAATGGAATTACAGGGAAAGCGCATCGTTCTTGGCATCACCGGCGGCATTGCCGCCTACAAGGCGGCCGAACTGCTTCGTCTGCTCGGCAAACAGGGCGCCGACGTGCAGGTGGCGATGACCGGGGCTGCAACGCATTTCGTGACGCCGACGACCTTCCAGGCGCTCTCCGGCAAGCCGGTGTTTACCGACCAGTGGGATGCGCGCATGCCGAACGCGATGGCGCACATCGACCTCTCGCGGCAGGCCGACTGCATCGTCGTCGCGCCGGCTTCGGCCGATTTCCTGGCGCGTGTGGCGCATGGCCTGGCCGACGACCTGCTGACGACCATGGTGCTGGCGCGCGACTGCCCCCTGCTGGCGGCGCCGGCGATGAACCGGCAGATGTGGGAAAGCCCGGCGACCCGGCGCAACATGGCGCAACTGGCGGCGGACGGCGTCCACCTCCTCGGCCCGGCCAGCGGCGAGCAGGCCTGCGGCGAGGTCGGTGCCGGCCGCATGCTGGAGCCCGAGGAAATCCTTGAAGAGGTGATCGCCTTCTTCGCGCCCAAGGTGCTGGCTGGCCGCAAGGTGCTGGTCACCGCCGGGCCGACCTTCGAGGCCATCGACCCGGTGCGCGGCATCACCAACCTGTCGTCCGGGCGGATGGGTTACGCCGTGGCGCGCGCGGCGCGGCATGCCGGGGCGGCGGTGACGCTGGTTTCCGGGCCGGTCGGTTTTGGCTCGCCACAGGGGGTCGACCGCATCGATGTGAAAAGCGCGCTCGACATGCACGCGGCGGTGATGGCGCGGGCGGTGGAGGCCGACATTTTCGTCGCCGTCGCCGCCGTCGCCGATTACCGTGTCGCCAATGCCGCCGAGCACAAGCTGAAGAAGGACGGCGGCGGCTTGCCGCCGATCGAACTAGTCGAGAACCCGGACATTCTGGCCGAGGTGGCGGCGCTGAAGGATGGCCCGTTCTGCGTCGGTTTCGCTGCCGAGAGCTGTAATCTGGAGGAGTATGCACAGGCCAAGCGACGCAAGAAGAATATCCCGCTGATTGCCGGCAACCTGATCCAGGACGGTTTTGGTGGTGACGACAACCGCCTCGTCCTGTTCGACGACAAGGGGACGCACCCGCTGACGCCGGCGCCGAAATCGGTGTTGGCGCGCCAACTCGTCGAACATATCGCCCATCTGGCCGGAGCCGCCTGATGCACCGGATCGACGTCAGGATTCTCGATCCCCGCCTGCACGACACTCCGCCGCACTACGCGACGCCCGGTGCGGCCGGGCTCGACCTGCGCGCCTGTCTCGATGCGCCGCTGCAGATTGTTCCCGGCCAGACCACGCTGGTCCGTACCGGCATGGCCATCCACCTTGCCGATCCCGGGCTGGCGGCGATGATCCTGCCGCGCTCCGGCCTCGGCCACAAGCACGGCATCGTGCTCGGCAACCTGGTCGGGCTGATCGACAGCGACTACCAGGGCGAGCTGATGGTCTCGGTGTGGAATCGCGGACAGGAGACATTCACGCTCAACCCGCTGGAACGCATCGCCCAACTGGTTGTGGTGCCGGTGCTACAGGTCGGTTTCAACGTGGTCGAGGATTTCGACGCCAGCGCGCGCGGCGAGGGCGGCTTCGGGAGTACCGGCAAGTCATGAGGAGCCGGGTGCTCGCCGCCTTGCTCTGCCTGCAGGGAGCGGCCTGGGGTGCCGACGAGGCGGCGCAGATGCAGCGCGGTGAGGAACTGGTCATGGGGCGTTGCTTCCTCTGCCACGGCGCCACCGGCGACAGCTCGAGCCCGCTGTATCCGAAGCTTGCCGGGCAGAACAACGAATACATGCTCAAGCAGTTGCGCAATTTCAAGCGTGGCGAACGCGAAAGTTCCGACATGCGCAAGGTCGTGGCCGACATGGACGAGAACGACATGCAGTCGGTGGCGTTCTTTTTCAGCCGCCAGCAGCCCTCGCGCGGCAATTCGGCCTACGCCGAGATGCGCGCGCTGGGCGAGAAGCTGTTCTCCCAGGGCGATCGGGCCAGGGGGCTGAAACCCTGCCGCGAATGCCATGGCGACAACGGCGCCGGTTCGGCAACGCTGCCGCGCATCGCCGGCCAGCACACGCTGTACATCGAGACGCAGTTGACGCTGTTCGAGGAACGCAAGCGCACCAACGACAACGCCCAGATGCAGGATGTTGCCAAACGCCTGACGACCGACGAGGTCCGGGCGGTGGCTGAATATCTGCGCAGCTTGTAGGACGGTAGCAGGCTGCGATGCAGCCGGCGCTTCGATCATCCAAGGTAATTCAGGAGAGGGCATGAATCTGAACAATGTGTTGCGGGCGGCAATGCCGGCACTGCTTGCCGTGCTGGTGCCGGTCGCGGTGGCGGACGCCGGGGCCGACCAGAAGCGGGCGGAGCAGATCGTTGCCGAGCGCTGTTCGTTGTGCCACGGCAAGGGTGGCGAGTCGGCGAGCGCCGTTTATCCGCGCCTGGCCGGGCAGCACGCCGAATACGTTGCCCGTCAGCTCGCCGATTTCAAGAGCGGCAGGCGCAGCAGCGAGACGATGAAGCCACAGGCGGAGAGCCTGACGCCTGAGGAGATGGCGGCGCTCGGCGCCTACTTCGAGACGCGCAAGGCCGCCGGGCGGCGCCCGCAGGATGGCGAGCTGGTGGCGGTCGGCAAATACATCTTCGCGCACGGCAACCGTTATTCCGGCCTGCCGGCCTGCGCCTCCTGCCACGGCCCCCAGGGGCATGGCACCGCACAGCTACCGCGCCTGGCCGGCCAGCATCCGCGCTATGTCGAGGATCAGCTCCGGCAGTTCAACAAGCGCGAGCGGACCAATGACAATGCCGTGATGCACACCGTCGCATCCCGACTCACTGAACTGGAAACGCATGCCGTGGCCGAATATGTCGCAACCCTCGACTAGGTCGCGCCACTTTCTGGTGGCGCTGCCACTCCTGGTCGCGCTCGGACTGCCGGCGACGGCCCGTGCTGGGGAAGATGTGTAGTCGGTGCCGCAGGTCGACCTCGACCGCTATGTTGGCCTGTGGTACGAAATTGCCAGTTTCCCGATGTTCTTCCAGCGCAAGTGCGTCGGCGATACCACGGCGGAATATGCCGGGAAGGACGCCGGGACGATCTCCGTGCGCAATCGCTGCCGGACCGAGGATGGCTTCATCGAGGCCGAGGGCAGGGCGACCGTTGTTCCGGAAACCGGCAACGGACGGCTCAAGGTATCGTTCTTCTGGCCGTTTACTTCCGACTACTGGATCATCGGCCTCGATGACGAGTATCGCTGGGCGCTCGTCGGCAATCCGAACCGGAAATACTTGTGGCTGCTGTCGCGGACGCCGCAACTCGACGCAGCATCCGTCGAGAAAGCCCGGGATATTGCCGTCCGCCAGGGATTCGACCTGGCGAACCTGCGAATGACCCCGCACGCCCCGCGGTGATTACGGCCCGCTGACCTTCCGGAAGGGAAGGTGCGACGCGGCTTCTTCGGCATAAGCCAGGATGGCCGGGCGTTGCCGGTCGAGGTGCTGGTCGAGCAGATGGCGCATGCGGGCGTCTGCGATCCAGTGACAGCAGCGCACCACGGTCGGTTCGAAACCTCGCGCCACCTTGTGCTCGCCGCCGGCACCCGGCTCGAAGGTGGAGAGTCGCTCGCGCAGGCAGTAGTCGATACCCTGATAGAAGCACAGCTCGAAGTGGAGGCTGTGATAATTCGCGGCGGTGCCCCAGTAGCGACCGTACAGGGTGTCGTCGCTGCGAAAGCAGATCGAGATCGCCACCGGATCGCCGCGTTCGCGGGCGATGAAGACGACCATCCGGCGGCCCAGGGCGCTGGCGAGATCGGCGAAACTGGCCGGGGTGAAGGCCGCGTAATTGCCGTACTTGGCGAAAGTTGCGGCATAAAGGTGATGCAGGGCGGGCCATTCGGCCGGGTCCATGGTGTCGCCGTAGCGGACTTCGATTGACAGGCCGCTTTCCGCCACCCGTCGTCTCTCTGCCCTGACCTTGCGTCGCCGCTCGGCGTTGAAGGTCGCGAGGAAATCCGTGAAGTCGCCGTAGCCGTGGTTTCGCCAATGGAACTGGACATTGTGACTAACCAGCAGCCCGTGCGAGCGCAGCAATTCGACCTCATGGTCGGCCGGAAAGGCGACGTGCCACGACGAGAGTCGGTGCCCGGCCACCTGTTCCAGGGCGGCCGCAACGAGTGCATGCCGGATGCGCTCGGCATCTTCTCCGGGGGGCGCGAGAAGCCGGGGACCGGTTGCCGGCGTATGCGGCAGGCCGCTCAGCAGTTTCGGAAAATAGGGCTTCCCGAGTTGTCGATAGGCGGCAGCCCAGGACCAGTCGTGGATGAAATCGCCATGCGAGTTCGCGCGGACATAGAGCGGCAGAATGCCGAGTGCAGTGCCGTCGCTGTCGCGGGCAATCAGGTGACGCGCCTTCCAGCCGCATTCCGGGCCGGCCATTCCGTGGCGCTCGAGAATGTCGAGAAAATTCCGGTTGAGAAAGGGGTGACCGGCGGGAGCGAGCTGCTCCCAGTCGGCGCCCGCGATTTCGCCGGCGGCGGAAACCGGGGAAACGGTCAGCGACAACATCGTGATCCCCGTGTTCGCGGCGGACCCCCGAGTTGCCCCGCTGTCGCCGCTTCCTTCAGCCTTCTCATCCAGCCGCTCCGGTGTCAGGTAGCGAAACCACCGCTTCTGTTCCGTCACGGCGCGGTCGACCGTCGAATCAGGCCAGAAATACGAGAGCCAGCGCGATCGCCGCCGGAACGGCCTGGACGAAAAGTATCCGCCGACTGGCGGTGGCTGCTCCGAACAAGCCGGCCACCAGTACGCAGCACAGGAAAAATACCTTGATGCCGGTGCCGGCTGCTCCGAGGCTGAGACCCCAGAACAGGCCGGCCGCCAGGAAGCCGTTGTACAGCCCCTGGTTGGCGGCAAGGACCTTGGAGGCGGCCGCGGCCTCGCGGGTCTGCCCGAAGGCGCGCAGGCCGGCCGGCTTTTCCCACAAGAACATCTCGAGGACGAGGATGTAGATGTGAAGCAGCGCGATCAACGCGACAAGAACGTTTGCAATCGTCGTCATGGAGTGCTCCCCGGTTGATCGGCGCCGGCCGGCAGGCCTGAATCGACTACTTGCCGAGGGCGGCGAGGGCCGCCGCGTAGTCGGGTTCGTTGGCGATCTCGCCGACCAGTTCGCTATGCAGCACGCGATCGTTCTCATCGAGAACAACCACGGCGCGGGCCGCGACGCCGGTCAGCGGGCCGGTCCTGATGGCAACGCCGTAGGCTTCCAGGAAGTCGCGGCCGCGCATCGTCGACAAGGTCTGCACGTTGGCCAGCCTCTCGGCGCCGCAGAAGCGGGCCTGGGCGAAGGGCAGGTCGGCCGAGATGCAGAGGACGGCGGTGTTGGCGACGTCGTTGGCCGCCGTGTTGAACTTGCGCACCGAGGTCGCGCAGGTCGGCGTGTCGATGCTCGGGAAGATGTTCAGGATCTTGCGCTTGCCGGCCAGGCTGGCCAGGGTGACGTCGGCCAGATCCTTGCCGACCAGTGAAAATGCGGGGGCCAGATCGCCCTTGGCGGGGAAATTGCCGCCGACTTCGATGGGGTTGCCGCCAAGCGTAACGGTATTCGACATTTGAGCTCCTGTTGAGTGATTGGTGGCCGCCAGATCCCTTGGGCATCCGGCGGCCGGTTTGGTGACTATCGGGTGGACGTCGGTTGCGCCGACCCGTTCCCTGATTATTGCCCGAAATGCGGGGTCGACCGCAACAGGCGCCTAGCCCATCGCCTTCAGATGCTGGATGATCTCGCCGGCCATCGGCTGGGCATTGCCATAGAGCATGCGGCAATTGTCGGTGTAGAACAGCGCGTTCTCGACCCCGGAATAGCCCGTTCCCTTGCCGCGCTTGATGACGATGACGTTCTGCGCCTTGTCGGCATCGAGGATGGGCATGCCGTAGATCGGGCTCGACTTGTCGGTGCGCGCCGTCGGATTCACCACGTCGTTGGCACCGATGATCAGCGCCACGTCGGCCTGGGCGAACTCGCCGTTGATTTCCTCGAGATCGAAGATCTTGTCGTAGGGCACGCCGGCCTCGGCCAGCAGCACGTTCATGTGGCCCGGCATGCGCCCGGCCACCGGGTGGATGGCGAACTTCACCTCGACCCCGGCTTCTTCCAGAATCGACGTCATCTCCCACACCTTGTGCTGGGCATGCGCCACCGCCATGCCGTAGCCCGGCACGATGATGACCTTGCTCGCGTAGCGCATCATCGCCGCCGCGTCGATGGCGCCGACCTCCTTCATCGTTCCGGTGATCGCCTCGCCGCCACCGCTGGCTACCATCGGCGTGAACAGGATGTTGGAGATCGGCCGGTTCATCGCCTTGGCCATCAGCTGGGTGAGCAGCGTGCCGGCGGCGCCGACGACGATGCCGGCGATGATCAGCGCCGGGTTGCCGAGGACGTAGCCCTCGAAGCCAACGGCAAGGCCGGTGAAGGCGTTGAACAGCGAGATGACCACCGGCATGTCGGCACCGCCAATCGGCAGCGTGACGATCAGGCCGAGGACCAGCGCGACGCAGAAGAAGCCGATGATCAGTTCCGGCCGTGCCGGGGCGAGGACGATCATCGCCGCGCCAAGACCGACGGCAATCAGCGCGAGCACCACGTTGACCGCGTTCTGCGCCGGCAGACGGTAGGCCTTTTTCAGGACGCCCTGCAGCTTGGCCCAGGCGACGCAGGAGCCGGTGAAGGACACCGCACCGATCAGCGCGCCGACGACGGCGAGGATGATGGTTGTGATGCCATGCGCCTCGCCTCTGGCGAATTCGACGGCGGCGATGGCCGCCGCCGCGCCGCCGCCCATGCCGTTGTAGATGGCGACCATCTGCGGCATGTCGGTCATCTTCACCTTCTGGCCGGAGATCCACGCCGCGCCGCCGCCGATGACGAGGGCCAGCGCCATCAGGCCGAGGTTGCGCAGGCCGGGGATGAGGAAGGTGGCGGCGATGGCGATCAGCATGCCGTAGCCGGCAATGATGATGCCCCGGCGGGCGCTGGCCGGCGAACTCATGCCCTTGAGGCCGAAGATGAAGAGCAGTGCGCCGACGAACCAGGCGCCTTGCACGTAAGCAGGCAGCGTCACGTTCAGTCCTCCTTCTTCTTGAACATGGCGAGCATGCGTTCGGTCACCACGTAGCCGCCGGCCGCGTTGGCGGCGCCGAGAACGACAGCGAAGAAGCCGATCGCCTGCTGGACGGGCGTGTCGGCCTGCCCGAGGACGATCATGGCGCCGACGACGACGACGCCGTGGATGAAGTTGGAGCCGGACATCAGCGGCGTGTGCAGGATCACCGGCACCTTGGCGATGATCTCGTAACCGGTAAAGGCGGCGAGCATGAAGATGTACAACGCGAGCAGGCCGTCCATCAGGCGGCCCCCAGAACTTGTGTGACCGTGGCGTGAACCGTTGAACCGTTCTTGCACAGCAGCGTGCCGGCGACGACTTCGTCCGACCAGTCGAAATTCAACTGGCCGTCCCTGATCCACGGCGACAGGAAGTTGTAGAGGTTCTTGGCGTACAGCTCCGAGGCGTGTGTCGGCATGCGCGACGGCAGGTTGAGTGGGCCGTGGATGTTCACATCGTTGGCGATGACATGCTCGCCGGGCTGGGTCAGTGCGCAGTTGCCACCAGATTCGGCGGCCATGTCGACGATGATGGCGCCGTATTTCATGCGCCCGACCATGTCGCGGGTGATGATCACCGGCGCCTTCTTGCCGGGGATGGCGGCGGTGGTGATCACCACGTCGGCGGCGGCGACGGCCTTGGCGAGTTTCTCGGCCTGCTGGGCTTTCTCGTCAGCCGAGAGTTCGCGGGCGTAGCCGCCGGTGCCGTCGGCGGAGACGCCGGTGTCGACGAACTTGGCGCCGAGCGATTCGATCTGCTCCTTCGCCGCGGCACGGACGTCGTACGCCTCGACCATGGCGCCCAATCTTTTGCAGGTGGCGATCGCCTGCAGGCCAGCGACGCCGGCGCCGATGACCAGCACGCGCGCGGGACGGATGGTGCCGGCGGCGGTGGTCAGCATTGGGAAGAACTTGGTGCAGCGGGCGGCGGCGATCAATCCGCACTGGTAGCCGGCGCACGACGCCTGCGAGGAGAGTGCGTCCATGCTCTGGGCGCGCGAGATGCGCGGCAGCAGGTCGAGCGAGAAGGCGGTGATTTTCTTCGCGTTGAGCGCGGCCAGCCGGGCCTTGTCCTCGAAGGGCCTGAGCAGGCCGATCAGGGTCGAACCCTCGGGCAGCGCGGCGATTTCCTCGGGCGACGGCGGGGTGACGCGCAGGATCAGGTCGGCGTTGCCATAGGCTTCGCGAATGCCGCCGACCATGTCGACATCGGTGTAGTCCGAGTCGAGGAAGTGGCTGTCGGTTCCGGCACTCTGTTCCATGCGTAACCCGGCGCCGAGGGCGGCAAATTTCCGGGAGGTTTCCGGTACCAGGGCGACCCGGTGTTCGCCGGGGGCGCGCTCTCTGGTGACCGCAATGGTCAGCGGCATGCTGTGCTCTCCTTGGTCTCGGGGGCGGCCCCCGTCTTGGTTATGGCTGAAGGCAGGGTCGATGGTTCAGGAAGCGTCCGGCTGGCAGTTATGGAAGCGCAGTTCCTGCGGGTAGGGGAAGAAGTCCTCGACGTGGCCGTCGCGGATTTTCTGCTGTGCGTCCTGCCAGAATTCTGGCGACAGCAGATCCTTGTGGTGCTTGAGGAAGACCTTGCGCAGGACTAGCGAGGCAAGCAGGAAGGTGCCGAACTCTTCCGGGAAAATATCGTTCCTGGCCACGGGATACCAGACTTCGCCCGACATTTCGGCTTCGAAATCCGGAGCCGGTGGAATCTTGCGGAAGTTGCAGTCGGTCATGTACTCGATTTCGTCGTAATCGTAGAAAACGACGCGGCCGTAGCGGGTGACGCCGAAATTCTTCCACAGCATGTCGCCCGGGAAGATGTTGGCCTGGGCCAGTTCGCGGATCGCGCTGCCGTATTCCTTGATCGCGTGCTCCATGCCCTCTGTGTTGCCGGTGCGCTCCATGCGCTCGAGGTGGATGTTGAGCGGCTCCATGCGGCGCTCGATGTAGATATGCTTGATGACCAGCGCATCGCCATCGATCTCGAAGCAGGAGGGCGCCAGCGTGCGCAGTTCTTCCAGGACTTCGTCGTTGAAGCGCTTGAGCGGAAAGGCGGCGTTGGAGAATTCGAGGGTGTCCGCCATGCGGCCGACGCGGTCGACCTGTTTGACCATCATGAATTTCCGCTTGACCGTTGCGCGGTCCATCTCCTTGGAACTGCCGAAGACGTCCTTGATGATCTTGAAGACGTAGGGGTAGGACGGCAGCGTGAATACCAGCATGACCAGGCCGCGGATGCCGGGTGCCATGATGAACTTGTCTTCCGAATGGTGCAGGTGATAGATGAAATCGCGGAAAAACATCGTCTTGCCCTGCTTGCCGAGGCCGAGCATGATGTACAACTCGGAGTAGGGCTTGTTGGGCAGGATCGAGCGCAGGAACTGGACGTAGCCGGACGGCACTTCCATATCGACCATGAAATAGGCCCGCGACAGCGAAAAGAGCAGGCCGATCCGCCAAGCATCGAGGAGGATGGTGTCAAGAAAGAGCTTGCCACCGTCGTCATGGATGACGGGAATGGCGAAGGGGTATTCGGTGGGGCCGTTGATCGCCTTGCCGATGATGTAGGCGGCCTTGTTGCGGTAGAAGGCGGAACCCAGCACCTGGATCTGGAAGTTGACCTCGCGCGCCGGCATGCCCTTCAGATAGCGGCGAACGGCGTGATAGACGTGGTTGGTGTCGCGCTCGAGGTCGGCGAATGGTCGTTGCCACTCGAAATCCCTGACGATCTTGCCAATCGCGCCGCGCAGGCCGTCCTCCATCGCGTAGTAGCTGCGGTAGGTTGGCGTGATGTCGGCTTCGATGTTCTCGGTGGACAAGGTCGGGCGAACAAACATGAAGTCGTTGCGGAAATAGTCGCGGTGCAGGATCCTGGTCGTCACCGAGTTGAAAAAGGTTTCGGCCAGTTCAGGCTGCTTGTGGTTGAGCAGTAGGCCGATGTAGAGCAACTTGATTTGCTGCCAGGTGGCGTCGTCGATGTGCTGGGCGTCGAACTGCATGCGCAGCCGCTCGACGCATTCGTCGACGCGGTCATCGTAAAAGCGGATGCGCTCCTTGACCGCCTTATGCACGCCCATCCAGTTGGCCTGCTCGAAGCGGGTCTTGGCCTCCTTGCTGGTGGCACGAAACAGCGTGTAGTGCTTGTTGAAGCCCTGGATCAGCGCCAGCGCGATCTGGTGGGCACTGGTGCCGTAGAGGCCGACGGAGATCTTCATTTATGAGCAATTCTGAATGAACAGGAATTCTAGCACTCGCGACTCCTGTTGATTGACATCCGAAAATGGCTGCCAGCCATCCTCCCTTGGAGACACGGGCGTCCGGACATGTTTTTGCTTGTGAGCATGGAGAAATGAGGTTGCTGTAAAATATGCCCGCGTAAAACAATCCAAATCGAGGACTTACCATGGCTGCAGGGAAATCAAAAATCATTTACACCCTAACCGATGAGGCGCCGCTGCTGGCGACTTGTGCTTTCCTTCCGATCGTTCGCAGTTTCACCGGCCCGGCTGGCATCGAAATCGAGAAAGCCGACATCTCCGTGTCAGCCCGCGTGCTTGCCGAGTTCTCGGACTTGCTGCCCGACGAGCAGAAAGTTCCGAACACGCTGGCTGATCTCGGCAAGCGCACCCTGCTGCCGGAAACCAACATCATCAAGCTGCCGAACATCAGCGCCTCCGTGGCCCAGTTGATGGCCTGCATAAGGGAACTGCAGGCGCGCGGCTTCAATATTCCCGACTTCCCGGAAGCCCCCAGGACCGAGGAAGAAAAGGCCATCCGGGCGCGCTACGCAAAGTGCATCGGCAGTTCGGTCAACCCGGTCCTGCGCGAAGGCAACTCCGACCGTCGCGCCCCGCTCGCCGTCAAGAATTTCGCGCGCAAGCACCCGCACTCGATGGGCGAGTGGAAGCAGTGGTCGCAGACCCACGTTTCCCACATGCACAGCGGCGACTTCTACCATGGCGAAAAGTCGATGACCCTCGACAAGGCACGCAACGTGCGTATGGAACTGATCGCCAAGGGCGGCAAGACCACCGTGCTGAAGCCGAAGCTGTCGCTGCTCGAAGGCGAGATCATCGATTCGATGTTCATGAGCAAGAAGGCCCTGTGCGATTTCTACGAGAAGGAACTCGAAGACTGCCGTCAGGCTGGCATCCTCTTCTCGCTGCACGTCAAGGCGACGATGATGAAGGTTTCGCACCCGATCGTCTTCGGCCATTGCGTGAAGATCTACTACAAGGAAGCCTTCGAGAAGCACGCCGCGTTGTTCGAGGAACTCGGGGTCAATGTGAATAACGGCATGGTCAATCTCTACGACAA
>ERZ724507.347-NODE-347-length-21246-cov-6.019348_pt1 | contig 21246 bp, 16 predicted proteins | sample MGYA00376040_ERZ724507 | MGnify/ENA primary metagenome ERZ724507 (study PRJEB28724, sample SAMN07190883) | activated sludge metagenome | isolation source: activated sludge of sewage treatment plant in Hong Hong | place: Hong Kong | collected 2016-03-17 ...
GCCGCGACTGATAGAGAAATGCTGCTTCGTCGAAGTGCTCCTCAATCACATCGGAAATGATCTCAGCTTGGGCCATGTACATGCGATTTCTCCGACAGAGCAGCCGCCGATGCACGCTAAGCGCGCACCCCCTTCATGGAGTGCAGCGCAACCGACACCTCACGCACGCGGAGGATCCCCTGGCGGCAGGGCAGCGCCGCTTGATAGAGTAGCTCCAGACGATTGCGCGACGGCTCGATCCGGACCATGGCCAGGCTGAAGGCCAGCGCCTCGTCGCCGCCGTGCGTCGCGGCCTGCGCGACGAACTCGACCTCGGGCAGCGTAAAGTGCAGCTCGGAGGCGTCCGCGCACAGATGCTGCAGGCGGATCGGCTCACCGCCTCTCAGCAGCGATGGCTGAATCAGGGCCGGGGGCGCAACCTGCAAGAACCTCGCATCGAAGTCGGCGGCGAGAAACGGCGCGCGCTCCGACTGCCACTTCTCGTCGTAGGTTCCGGCATAGCTGCGGCGCGGCAGCCAGTTCGGGGCGATGGGGCCCAGGCCCACGGGCTCGGGGCGATCGCCGGGGCCGCGAATGAGCTGCAGCGGACTCTCCACGTTGGGCAGTCGCACGCTGCGCAGCGCTTCGGTGCTCAAAGATCCCGTCAGACCAGTCCCCACCGGATTGCGCTCCTCGAAGACGCTGACTCCGTCGCCGGGGGCCGCGCCGCCGAACGCGCGCTCGTAGACGATCGGCATCATAGTAAACGGCTCGGCCGCGGTCGGCGGCGACAGCCGATCCTGCCAGCGCCGCTCCCCGAAGACGCGCAGGCGCACCTCGCGCTCGGCCACCGCGACCACGACGTCGAGCTGCGACACCGAACGACCGGAGGGAGCGTGCGCCTCGGCGGCAAGGACGACGTCGGTGCACGGCCGCAGCAGCGAGAACTCGGCCGCGGCCTTCAATGCGGCGCTCGGCGGTGCTGGCTCGGCGTCGCCATTGTACTCGTCGACGCGGCGTATCTCGATCTGCTCAGCCGCCGGGCGCAGGACGGGCTGCAGCTCGAAAGTCGCCTTGATGAAGACGAGCAGCTGCTCGATGCCCCGGGCATCAGGAAATCCCGTCATGCCGCAGCGAAAGGGGGTCCGATTTTGTAACTGTAGCATGTTCCCTAATTGATCTGGATCGACCCGCCGCGGATGCGGTGCACCCCGTCTGCGTGCGACACCACGTGGGCGCCGCGAATGATGAGCTTGCCGTCCTTGTGCAGCTCGATCATCGCCTTGCCGCAGCGCAGCACGACCTGCTCTTCGCCTTCCAGAACGAGGTTGCGGCTCTGATAGTGCGACTTCTCGTCTGCGTCGAGCTCGGCGGCCGATGGCGCCTCGGCGCGAAGCTCCTCACCTCTCCGCGACTCGAGCTCTTCAGCAGTAAGGCCGATGCCATCGGACAGCACCGCTCGATCTTTGATGAAGCCAAGCAGGACGGGCCGCGCGCGATCGCCCTGCTCGAAGACCAGGGCGATGGGAGTGCGCTGCTTCTCGGCGCGCCGCGCCGTCTCCAGATCAAGCGTCACCAGCGAGCGCGCCAGGAGCGGCCGACCCTCGTTGCCAGGAAAGTCGACGTAGAGCTGTCCGGCCTTGGCGTCGATGCGGGCAATGCTACCGGCGATGACGGCGGGCAGCGACGCCGCCGGGCCCGCCGAGATCTCTTCAGCGCTGGTACGAATGGGTTTTGTGGTCATCTGACGAGTCCTTTCGCACTCAGTTTACCGCGGTCCCTCCGGCGCCGTTGATCTTGACTTTCGAGCCGTCAATGGTGATCCCCGACGACGAGAGGGTAATGGTGTTGCCGCCGACGACGATGGTGACCTTCTGGTTGCCGGTGAGGGTGATGTTGCGGCCGGTGATCGACACATCACCGTCCGCGGTGATCGAGATGTTCTTGCTCGCCTGAATCGACAGGTTGGCATCGGTGCTCTGGCTGATGTCACCCTGCACGTGCTGGTTTAGCTTCTTGTCGACGGTCTCGTCGAGGTTGCCGCGGATCGAGATGTGCTGATCCTTGTCGACCTCGAGCTGATCGTTGCCCTTGATCCTCGCGCTGCGATCCCCCTCCACCGTCGTGCTCTGGTTCTTCTTGACGGTGAGCGTCTCATTGCCACCAATCGTCGTGTCGCGGTTTCCATCGACTCCGATCGTCCAGTCCTTCTTGATCTTGTAAGTGCTGTTGCCGTCGATGGTCTCGGTGTGGTTGCCGTTGATCGTGGTGTCGGAATCCTTGAGGATCTCCTTCTTGAAATTGCGCTGCGCGTGGACGTAGAATTCTTCGTTGTTGGCCTCGTCTTCGAAGCGCAGCTCATTGAAGCCGCTGGCCCGCGGCGAAGAGTTGCTGCGCAGCGTCGAGACGGTCTTGGAGCCCGGCAGTCCGTAGGGCAGCGCGTTGTCGCCATTATAGACGCGGCCGATGATGATCGGTCGATCGGGATCGCCGTCGATGAAGTCGACGACCACCTCCTGCCCGATGCGCGGCAGGAACATGCCGCCGTAGGCGTTGCCGGCCCAGGGCTGGCTGACGCGGATCCAGCAGGAGCTCTCGCCCCTGCGCTCGGTGCGACGATCCCAGTGAAAGCGAACGCGCACGCGACCGAACTTGTCGCAGCTGATCTCCTCGCCTTCCGGACCGACGACGATCGCCGTGTGCACGCCGGACATGTGAGGGCGCGGCGTCTTGCGCTCGGGGCGGAACTGCACCTGGGCCGGGATGCAGCGCAGCTGCTCCAGCGCGAAGCTCGCCGGCGTATCGCCGCACGCATGTCCGCCAGAAACCACGAAGGACAGGATCAGGTACTCCTGGTTGTTGCCGGCACGCGGGTGCTCCTTGAGGTGAAAGCGATGCCCCGACACCAGCGCCGCGACGTTGGCGCTGCCATGGTAGACGTGGCGCTGCCACTCCTGCTCCTGCAGGCGCACGCGGACCAGACGATCGCCGAGCTGCGGCTCGACGTACTCGCCGGGATAGAAGTACCGCTGATACTGGGAGAAGGCGCTGCCCGATGCCGTGACTTCCATATCGGACAAATCGGGGTGGACGAAGCGGTAGTCGCGCAAGAGCGCCTTGCCGGCGTACATCGACGAGGAGGCATTCAGCACCGTGACCCCCTCGGGGGCCAGAGCCGAGTCGTGGTGGTGTCGATAGACCAGGTTGTCGGCACCCGGCACGCCCTTCCAGCCGGCCGGCGCGTCGACGATCGCCATGACGTCCTTGCGCTCCGAGTGCTCGAAGAAGAAGGCGATGCCCTCCTCTTCAAGCAGCCGGCAGATGAATGCCAGATCAGTCTCCTGGTATTGCACGCAGTAGTCGCGCGGCTTGTAGCTCGACTCGCGGACGCCGATGCGCAGCGCCTCGCTCGGCAGCTTGGCCTGCGCGAACACCTGCTTGACGATCTCGATGGTGCTGACTTCCTGAAAGACGCGACAGTTGGTGATGAGCCCAAGCGGCGCGACGGTTGGAACCAGGGTCGCGCAGTAGATCGTCTCATCCGCCGCGCCGCCCGATCCGCCCTGCTCGAAGCGCTCGATGATGCCGTTCACGTAGCGTCTGCTCTCGATGCTGCCGATGAGCAAGCGGGCGCGCTGGCCGACCATGGAATCGAGATCGATGTCGGCACCCGGCGACGTCAGCTCGATCTCGTAGCGGAACAGCCGGCTCACCCCCTCCGTGCCGCGGAAGCTGAGCACCCGCAGGTCGCCATCAGCATACTTTCCACACTGGAATTTGTATCGATCGGCCATGGTGAAGCTCCAGATTCGCGTTGGATGTTTAGCTCGCCTCGGCGCTCGCCGCTTTTACCACGAACCCGTCGCCGACAACGTCGACTGACAGTTGGCCGCGCCCCGGCTCGCTGCCGAGGTGGCCCATGACATAGCCTGTCAGCCGCGGCACCAGCTCCTCGCGAATCACGTGATCGAGTACGCGCGCGCCGCTGTCGACGTCCTTCGATCGTGACAGCAGATAGTCGCGCACGGACGGTGAGAAATTCACCTGCAGCCGGTAGCGCGCCTGCAGCCGACTGGCCACCTGTGCAAGCTTCGACTCCAGCACCTGCACCAGGATATCCTGCCCCAGCGGATAGTACGGCAGCACCGTCATGCGGGCGAGGAGCGCCGGCGAGAAGTAGGGCCGCAGGACCGCGTCCATGAGGCGTCGCTGCAGCTCGGCGAGCGGCGGACGCCGCGTGCCGCGCTCGGTGAGCTCCATGGTGAGCTCGGTGCCGAGATTCGAGGTCATGAAGATGACCGTGTTGCGAAAGTCGACCGGCCGGCCCTGCCCGTCGTTGAGCGCGCCGCGATCGAAGACCTGATAGAACAAGTTCATGATCGGCCGCTTCGCCTTCTCGACCTCGTCGAGCAGCACCACCGAGTAAGGGCGCTGGCGGATGGCGTCCGAGAGCACGCCGCCCTCTTCATAGCCGACGTACCCCGGCGGCGCTCCGATGAGCCGCGAAACCGCGTGCTCCTCCATGTACTCGGACATGTTGATGGTGGTCAGGAACTGCTCTCCGCCGAACAAAGAGTCGGCGATGGCCAGCGCCGTCTCGGTCTTGCCGGTGCCGCTCGGTCCGACGAGCAGGAAGACGCCGACCGGGCGCTTCGGATCCTGCAGCTCCATGCGCGCGCTCCGGACGCGGTTGGCGATGACGCGCAGCGCTTCGCCCTGTCCCTTGACCCGCTGCTCCAAGCTCTGCTCCAGGCTGTCGAGCTTGGCGACCTCCGAGCTCATCAGCCGGCCGATTGGAATGCTGGTCTCCTCGGCCACCACCGCCGCGACGACGTCGGAGTCGACCTCGAGGGGCACCAGCGGAGCCTGCGACTGCAGCGCCTTCAGCGCAGCGCGCGACTGCCGCAAGCGCTCATGCTGCTCGGCGGTCGCCTGCGCGCCGCCGGCCTCCACCTCCTGGCGGTGCTGCACCACCTGTTCATAGGCCTGCTTCTCGCGCTCGTAGCGCGCCTCCTCTTCCTTGAACTCGCTTCGTTGCTTCGCCAGCTTCGACTCGAGCTCGACAAGCTCGCTGTCGTCGCTGGTCCCCTGCCCCGACATCAGACGATCGCGGCGCCGCGCCTCGAGCTCGCTCTCGACCAGCTTGAGCTGACGCTCCCTGCGCCCGAGCTCGCCCGGACGGTAGGACTGGCGCAGCCGAACGTACGCCGCGCACCGATCGAGCAGATCGACCGCCTTGTCCGGCAGCTGGCGCGAGGCGATGTAGCGGCTCGAGAGGTCGACGGCAGCCTCGATGGCGTCGTGGCGGATATGGACGCCGTGGCTGCGCTCGTAGCGCGGCTTCAGCTGCGCCAGCATCGACACCGCAGTAGAGCGGCCAGGTTCGTCGACCTTGACCATCTGGAAGCGGCGGCGCAGCGCGGCATCTTTTTCGAAGAACTTCTTGTACTCGGTCCAGGTGGTCGCCGCGATGGTACGCAGCTCGCCGCGGGCCAGCGCCGGCTTGAGCAGGTTGGCCGCGTCGCCAGCTCCGGCCTGATTGCCGGCCCCGATAAGCATGTGCGCTTCATCGATGAAAAGCACGAGCGGCTTCGGCGACTCTTTGATGTCGCGGATGATCGCGGTCATGCGCGACTCGAACTCTCCCTTGAGGCCGGCGCCCGCCTGCAGCAGACCGAGGTCGAGGCTGCGGATCGTGACATCGTGCAGCCAGCCGAAGACCTCGCCCTTGGCGATGCGCAGCGCCAGGCCTTCGACGAGCGCCGTCTTGCCGACGCCGGCCTCGCCGACGATGAGCGGGTTGTTCTTACGCCGCCGCGAGAGGATGCTGATCAGCTGATCGATCTCTTGATCGCGGCCGGTCACCTCATCGATCTTGCCGCTGCGCGCGTCGGCGGTGACATCGTAGGTAAACTTGACGAGCTGCGAATCGGAGGCTGCCGAGGCGGGCGCTGCTGCTGCTGCGCGCGCCAGGGCGACCTCGTGCGAATCGGCGACGAACTCGTCGAAGCGACCGCGCACGACCTTGTGGTTGAGCACGCGCAGGAACTCCACGATGCCTGGCCGACTTTCGATCTTGTAGCGCGCGGGCTGCGCGAGGAGCGCCAGCAAGAGGTGGCCCGAGCGCAGCTGCGCGAGCTGCAGTTCGAGAGAAGCAATCAGCCAGCCATCCTGAAGCAGCTGCGCCAGATAGGGCGAAACCTCCGGACGATCTTCTTCCCCGACGGGCTTGGCATCGAGCGCGCTGCGCAGACCGCGCTGCACCGGGGACAGCGACAGCCGACTCGCTGTGAAGATCTGCGGGATGTCGCTCTGCTCATCTTCGAGCAGCTTGAACAGGAAGTGCTCGATCTCCACCTCATGATGGCGGCGACTGTTGGCGAGCACCGCCGCCTCCTCGAGCGCGCGGTAGCAGTGGGGGTTGAGACAGTTCAACAGAGCGCTGAGCTCGACGAGAAACATGGCATCACCTAGTGAAAGGCCGGGTGCGCTTGGGGTTCGAGTTGCACGCGCGCACGAAACGTGTCACAGGCAGAAAAGAGAGCGGCGCGAACCCGCGGATGAAGCTCCGCGGCGACCGCTTGGACATCGCCGACCAAAGGGTCGGGGGCGTCGCTGAAGAGCAGCAGCGTGTCGGCCAGCGCCGGTTCGTTCTCGACGGCATCGGCGAGCCCGAGCGAGTCCTCGCGCAGCACGATGAGGGTCGGCTTGTGCAGCCGCGCGAGCGCCAGCCCTTCCGCGACGTCGGCATAGCAGAGGATGCGCAGCGCCACCTCCGAGATCGCCGCCGCAAGGCCCGCCGCGACCTGGCTGAGAGCCGCAGGCAGCAGCACCACCAGCGCATCGTTGCGCCGCAGCCGCAGCGGCGCCTGACGCGACAGACGGAGCGGCGGGGAGGACTCACCACGCTTGGTGAGCTTGGCCGGCGGGATCTGGCAACGTGGCACCAGGGCCTCCATGTGCAGCATGAAGGGCTGCCGCACGTACGAGGCGACGCAGTGCACCAGCCGCTGCTGTTCGGGGGAGCCACGGTGCAGCAGCTTGAGCATCGACGCATGATTCATCGGCCCCAGCCTCACCGCCAACTGACATTGCCGATCGAGTAGGCTCTCACCAACGAGGAGATCTTGCCCGAGGCGCATCCCGCGACCGAGCCGCGGCGCTGCGAAGCCGTCGCTTGCCGTGCCGGTGTCCAGGCTGGGGCTGCCGATGGGGATGCGCACCGTGTGGGCCAGCTGACACACCTCGACGGGACAGCGCGGCTCATCGGGCAGGAGCTGTCCGGCGGTGGCCAGATCCTGCAGCAGGATCGAAAGTCCCATGGCCGGCCGATTGCGCAGAAGCAGCAGGGCAGCCGACCGCGCCACCTGCAGCGCCGACGCATCGCGCGGTACAGCGAGCCGCAACGCCGTGGAAAAAGCGCGCAGCACCGACGGCTCGCGTTTGGCGTCGAGCAGCGCCATGTGGTTGCGCAGCCAGGCGCGGTAGCGCAGTGACAGCGCGCGGTGATTCAGGATGTCGATGAAGCCGCAGACCAGGGACGCCGCCGTTAGTCCTTCTTCGTCGCGGCGACGCGACTCTGTTTCCTGCTGCAGCAGCACCTCGGAGTACCACAGCGGCAGCGGTGAAGCCGCGCCGCAGAGCCCGAAGAAGCGCTGCACCATGACCGCCCGCTCCGGGCGGTCGGGCGTCTCTGGCACGATGCCCGCCCGTGCGACGGGCGCCGCCGGCTGAGCCATGGACAAGGTCGGACGCAGACGTACCCGCTCGCCACGCGCGTCGCTTCCAGAGTCGCCGAGCGGCTGCCCGCCGCCCATCCGCTGCTCGAGCAGATAGATGGCGTAAAAGGGCTCGTAGCGGTGCGGCGGGCGAGGCAGCACCTGCGGATCATGGTCCGGCGAGGTCGACGACGCCGACGGGCGCGACGTCGTGCTCACGGCAGATCCTTGATCGCAGCGGGCGATGACATGAGCCCCTGCCCGCCAATCATCGGCGCAAAGTGCAGCGCACCGAGCGAGTGTGTCTTCAGGTTGAGCTGAAAGTAGGTGTTGATCGAAGCCATCTCAGCCAGAAAGTGACTGAGCACCTCGCCGAAGAGCAGGAACTGTCCCGGCTGTTCGAACGCGCTGTCGCGCAGCTGCAGCGTCAGCAGCGTTCCCATGATCAGCGACCGCGGCCGGCCGTGCAAAATCGGTCGGCTCTGCATCTCGACGATGCGTTCGATGCCGCCGCACAATGCGTCGCGCCGTCGCCGCGCACGTCCCGAGTACAGCGCCACGGGATCGTGCAGCGCGATCAGATCGCGCAGCGACTCGGCGCTGGTGATCAGTCCGAAGCCCTGCGACAGCATGCCGAGGAAACGCCACATTCCGTCGGCGCGCAGCGGCGCTGGCGCGGCATCCGAGACCAGGTTGAGGTTGCGCAGGCGGACGCCTTCGGGAAGCGTGCTGCTGACGCTGCGCAGCGCATCGGCGCGCAGATGCTTGGTCGGCAGATCGCGGTTGGTCACCCAGATCTCGGCCTCGATCTGCAGGCCGTAGTCCGCGAGCAGTTCAGCCGGCTCGCCCGTCGGGCTGACCATGGCCAGGAAGGTCCGCGGCGCTGGATACTCGGTGGTCTTTTCGGCGAGCGTCGCGCGCGGCCGCACCTGATACAGCGGCAGGCCGTCGGCGCGCGAGGCGGCGCGTGCGAAGCCATCGAAGCAGCGCAGCGGCACATCGCGAAATATCCCGCGCTGGTGCGTCGCCAGCACACGCTCGACCAGGAAAACGTCGTAGTGCCCCGGATCGCCATCCAGGCGCAGCTCGTACTCGAGCCGCGTGTGATCGACCAGCTCGGTGCGGGCGGTGTGCCGAGCCAGGTTGACGACCGGCACGCAGAAGACGCGCAGTTCGTCCTGTCCCAGGCGGTGCGGATTCATCCGATCGTCGGGTGCCAGCTCGATGAGAACTTCAAACGTATCGGCCCGATCGGGGCGCAAGCCGCGCTGCCGGACGCTCTTCTCTAGCAGCTCCAAGCCTTCCAGGTCGAAGAAGAGAAACTTCTCGGGGAAGGACATGTACTCGTAAAGATGGCGGTGCGCATAAGGCAGGGCGCTCGCCGCGTCGGCGCCACCGCCCGGCGGTCCCAGCGGTTGCCCGTGCGGCGTGTAGGGAAGCAGCGCTTCGTCTTTGGCGAAGCCGAGGCCACGCAGCCGGATCTCGGGGTGGCGGGAGGACGACAGCTCGATGTCTTCACGCGGGACTCGTAGCGTCAGCTGACGCGCGCGCCGCAGCGCCCAGTACAGGGCATAGCGGTGCTGGACGTCGCCGTGCAAGCTCAGCCGCAGCTTCGGCAGAATCCCGCCTTGCGGCGCGAGGAGTCGCTGCAGGCTGGCGCGGCGCAGGGTGCGCAGCTGCAGCCGGATCTGGCTGCGCGCCGCATTGAGCTCGACCTCACGCAGCTCGAGCGGCAGAATCTGCAGCGGATATGTAGTCTGAAACGAGAAGCGGCACGTCTCGCCGTCGTCGCCGACCGGGACGGCGCCGGTGTGAAGTACGGTCCCGCGCGGCACCGTGGCGCCGAGCTGCATTCCATCGGCGTTCTTGATGTCGAACTGCACGACGGTGACCGCCGGCGTCGGCCGCAGCGCATGCGGCCACATGTGCTGCAGCAGCGGGTGCAGAAGCTCTGGCAACTCGGCGTCGAGCGCATGCAGGGTCTGGGCGTTCAGAAAAGAGACCCCTTCGAGCAGCCGCTCGACATCGGGATCGTACTGGTCGCGCAGAAGGTGTGCAGCCTCCTCGTTGTCCCGCGCGAACTCGCGGACCATCGAGTGAAAGAACTCACGCTGATCGCGATAGTACTGGCGGAATTCCTTGCCTCGGTGCATCAGCCCCTATCCTTTTCACTGCCGCCGTCGGTGCGCTCGATGATGACGAGCCCTTCTTCATCGTGTCGGGTCTGCATGGCGATTCCGGCGCGCCCGCCGGTGCGATCTTGCGTGCGTGCGACCAGTCGGCCGCGGATCTCGAAGTGGGCGATGAACGGCCCGCGTCCGCGTCCCAGGTAGGTCACCTGCACGTCCTCTTTGCGCAGACGCGGCTCGTACTTGCAGATACGCTCTTTGATGACGGTCTCGAGGTGATGACGCTGCGGCACCACCGCCTCAAACTCGGAGGCAAGATCGGGCAGGCCGTAATCGGGACAGGTCGCAGACAACCCGTCTCGGCTGTTGAGCAGCCGTCCGAGGTGACGACGGACGGAGTCCGCGAGAGGAGAGACACCCCGCTCAACGAACCTCGACATCCCATTCTGTTGCAGCACTGGCGCCAGCCTCTCGAGAAGCGACTGTCCCATCTTCATTTCCTTTTCTGCGCCGACAGCTCGCGATCACACGGACGCCCGTGCTGCCGGCGTCAGCGCGGACGAGCGGGATCTAGCGAATGCTGAACTTGCCCGTGACGTTGTCGGGCTTCCAGACCCACTCCGCCTTCTCGAACATGAAGCTCACTTCTTCGATGTGCTGCGGATAGCGGGTCTTGGTCTCATCGTCGCGATTGAGCATCCGGGTCTTAATGCCGACGATCTTGGCGGTGGTCAGCTGATGGGTGAAGAAGACCTGCGGCTCGCGGTTATTGCCGATGCGCCGGTACCACTCGATCTTCACGCTCTTGAAGTGCTCGCCCAGCACCAGTGCTTCCTGCAGAAGCGGCGAGGATTTGTCCCACTCCTTCCAAATGCGCAGCGGCTTCTGCTTGGTGTCGCCTTTCAGGGTGGTGTCGTTCTCATTGTAGGGAACCTTCATCTCGTGCCTGAACTCCAGCACCTCGATCCAGTCCTTGTGCTTCTCATTCAGACAGGAGCCCTTGATGTTTTGATGAATTTCTCCCTCGAGATGGAGATAGCCAACAAGTCCGCTCATGGTCAGTTCCTCCTGTGTACCTGCCGATTAGAAACACCGCTCCGTAGAACGGTGAATGGTTATCCTTTGGGTTGACCTTCCTTTACGAAGGAGAGCGCGATGTCCGCCCCCTGGTAGGGATCGATCGGCGTGATCTGCACGTCGACCGAGTACCAGCCGGGCCGCTTGGGATGCGGTGTCACGTTGACGCTGAAGCTCTTGATCGGGTGCTTCTGTGCCAACTCGGGATCCATGGGCTGCGGCGGATACTTGAAATCGTTCAGCCACTCCTCGATCCGCTTCTTGATGACCGTCCCATCGAGCTTGGCGCCGCCCAGGGCTCGCTGCATGTGGTTGACGCAGTGGGCGAAGCGCGACACGAGCAGCATGTTGTCAAGAAGCGTGGCGCGCGCGAAGTTGATCGTGGCGTCCTGCCCGGCCGCCGTGTTGCCGAAGTCCTTGGGCCGCTGCACCGACGGAAGACCGATGAAGAAGGCCTCTGTGCTGCCCTTCTTGGCGATCACCGGAATCAAGCCGACATCGACGGATAGCGCGTGCTCCTGCTTGTAGTCGATGAGCACCTCCGTGGGAAAGTTGCCCTCGACCTGGCCGGGGATGGCGTCGAACTTGGGCGCCACCAGACCCTCGATGAGCCCACCCGATTCGCGCCCGGCGATGTTGCTCGGCAGTCCGGTGCGCGCGAAGCTGCGCAGGATCTGACGCCCAAGCAGATAGGAAGCTGAGATGTAAAGGTGATCGGCTCGTCCGGACAGGTGCTCGGTGTAGTTCTTGAGGCCGGGCCCGGCCGGGTTCGTGTCCTTGTCATAGGGCAGGCGTCCGACGACGCGCGGCATGAGCAAGCCGATATAGCGCGAGTTCGGGTGATTGCGCAGGCCCATCCAGTCCGGCTTGTTCTCCTCGGCGAACAGCTCCTTGATCTGTCCCGCCGTGAGGGTCGGGAGTCCGTCGAACGACTTCCAGTCTTTCTTGATGCCGGACGGATCGAGGTTGGCGAAAAAGGGAGCGTGAATCTCGGCCGCCAGGTTCGACAAGTTCTTGAGCAGCTTGGCATCCTGCGCCGTCGTACCGAAGCCGAAGCCGGCGATGATGGCGCCGATCGGCGTCTCGCCCTCCTGACCGATGCCCTTCTTATACAGCTGCGCGTGCATGGCGCTCTCGCCGAGGTCGTTCTCGGTGAGATCCTCTCGGATCTCCTCCAGAGCGGCGCTGAGCACGCTGACCTGCGCGCCGCCGGTCGATTCACCGACGAGCTGCGCGAGTCCGGACCACCGCGCCTCGTACTGCTGAAAGGTCGGCGCGTGCAGAATCTCGTCCACCTGCCGATGGACCTTCTGCTCCAGGGTGCTGCACACCTCGCCGAGTAGCGAATCGAGGCGGGTCAAGGAATCAGGACCGACGTCGGCCACTTGACTGATGAGCAGCGCCAGCGCCGCGCGCACGTCTTCGCGATTCGCCCCCTCGGTAATTTCGAGCTTGTTCAAGACCTCATCGAGAATCGGCGCAAGGTTGTCCTGAGCAACGAGTTCTTCGACGGCAACTGCCGTCTGTGCCTGGGTCGGCTGTTTCTTGTCCACGGCCATCCTCCTGCCTCCCCTTTCTTACTCGGCCTTCGGCGCCTTGGGCGGCTTGACCAGATTGAGCAGCGTCCGACCGGCCTGCGCCTCGACCTGCTGGCGCAGCTCATGCGACTTCGCCGGCTCCCCCTGATTCAGCTTCTTGGCGGCTGCCTTGACGACGTCCAGGATGAACCTGGTGTCCTTGGTGATTCCTGCCTTGAGCCGCGCTTGCACCAGCCGCGCCGCGTCGAGCATGTTGAGCGCCGTGCGCAATTCGCGGTTGGACTCGCCCTTGCTTTCACGAATCCGCTGCGCGATGCCACCGGGCGTAAAATCCTTGAGCGACTTGATCGACAGATCGACGTTGACCTCCGCGCTCTCTGCTCCCGCGTCATTCAGCTGATCAGAAACCGAGAGGCTGATCTGCAGCGGGTTCTTCTCGAGCAGCTTGTCGATATCGCGCCGCGACTTGACCGGCTCCATCGTGCGATCTTTCAGGCTGTCTTCGTGTTCGGGATAGAACTGATCGATGACGCTGATGTGCGGCTTCACCTTCTGCTGCTCGCCCACGCCATCCGGGTTGAACTTGAACGCTGGCTTCCATCGTTCGCGGTCTTCGCTCATCGCATTCGCTCCGTATCAGAACCTGTTGGCGGCGTCTTTCCTAGCGCAGGGAGGCCTCGACCGGATCGATCCGGCTGAGCTGCGCCAAGAGCTGGCCGCGTGCTTCTTTGGGAAGGGCGATTTCACGCTCTTCGGACAAGGAGAGGAATAGAAGCAGCACGCGCCGCAACAAGGATGGCTCCCACTCTCCAAGACGATAGCTGTGCGCGTCTTCTAACAGGGCCGTGACTAGCGCGACGGCCAGATCGAGGCTGCGGCTGCGATGGCAGAGCTCCGCCATCTCGATGCGCAGCAGAAAGCGCTGCCGCGCCGCGGGGGCCAACAGCACCTGCTGCTGCAGCGAGCGCAGCGCCGCATCGCGGTCGATGGCGCGCGGCGCGCGGGGGGGCGGCGGCAGCTCGGCAAACCGCACCGCCTCTTCACGCGCAAAAGCCTGCACCTCCGAGCTGAGCGGCCGCACGCCGCTGCTCATGCGGCACTCTGCGCCGAGCAGCTGGGGCTGCTGTTCGAGCAGCGCCAGCCACAAACTTCGTACTACCTCGCAGGCCCGGGTCGCGCCGAGTTCGGCTAGCCAGCCGATGACCCGTGGCTGCAATTCGAGCCAGAACGGATATTGCAGAAGCAGCGCCTCGGCGCGATCGAGCCCGTCGATGGGCTGAACGCTCGGCTGATCGAGCTCGGCAAGCAGCTTCTGTGCGTCGTCGGAAGTAGGGCCACTGCAGTCCCCGATCGCCGGGGGAGGCACCGTCCAAAGCTGTGTCCGACGCGCCAGATAAGGCAGCGGATTCTTCGCCCCGCCGGGCTGACGCGAGGGCAGTAGGTTCGCTGCTCCTTCGACGCTGGCTGCTCCGGGAGCGCGGCGCGGCGGGCTCGGAGCTTCGCTCAAAGACGGCGTGGCGACGCCCTCTTCCGCAGGCGTGCCCCGCGCCGCGCCCTCCGACTCTCGGCTCGACGCACCGCTGTCGCTCGGGGACTCGGCGCTATCGCTCGCCGCGGCGGACGGCGCCTCGCCACGCTCATGGTGCCCGGCCTGCTCGATCAGCGCCGCGTGAAGCTCGCGCAGCGGCTCGAGCTTGAAGAAGTCGTCCCCCTTTGCGACCTCGCCGATCCACGGCCCCACCGCCAAGCCAAGCCGACGTACCGACTCGGCGCAGGCGAGCAGCGGTGCCCCGCCCTGCGACAAAAGACGCCGGCTGAGCGCCCTGGCGGTCTCGCTGACTTCTTTGCTCGCGGCAGTCTTGTGGGACTCGCGCAGGCTCTCAAGGATCGAGAGGAGCGCGCGGGCAAGCCAGCGGAGATCGCGCAGCCCCCGCTCACGCGCTTTTCTGACGGGCGACGCCAGTGTAACTCCCGGCTCGGGAACCGCTGGAATACCCAGGATCCCCCAGGCGACAGGAGAAGAGAGGAGCGTGGCGAGACCGAACAGAGTCCCGGCTACGTCGGCGAAGCAGCCGTCGGGATCACTATAAAAAAGGCTCACGCAGAGCCAGCTGAACGCCGGGATGCGGCAGCCTTCCCCGGACAGTATTTGACACGCCTCGACGACTTCGGTCCAGGTCGTCTGGCTGCGCTCCAGCTTCTCCTGCCACGGCAAGCGCAGATCCTCTTGTTTGACGGCCAGGAAGGGAAAGGCCAGGGGCAGCGCGTCTTCCGAGGCCGCGGGAATTCGCCACAGGCTGGCGATGAACTCTATCTTGCCCTCGTAGAGGGCGATCTGTTTGGCGCTCAGCTCGCTCTGCGAACCAGCGAGCAGACGCCGTAGCGCTCGTGCACCGAGTTCCGCGCGCGGATTTTTTTCGGCCAGGATCGAATTATTCTCCGAATCGGCAGCCATATAACTTAGGCGCTCCCCGTTCGAAGGGAGGCTCCCATGAGCGCCGCTGTCATGTCAACAAGCATGGTCCCCCCCCAGGCTTGCTCGGAGGTCGCCGAAGGCGAGGGATGGGAGCAGGGAATCCGATGTGCGGTAGAGCTTGGTAAGAGACTGAGGCTGCAAGCGACCGAGGCCAGGGCCTTACCGGCTCCTCGCGAGGCGCAGTCGTCGGGTGTCAAAGAGCTGCCGGAGTGGCTCGCCAGTGCGGGGTGGGCGTCGTTACGTCACCGGCGAGAGCCGAGCTTCCTTCCAGGACCGTGCCAGCGCTTGCTCGAAGGCGCGCAGGACCTCGCGCCAGGACCGCTGCGGGCCGCTTGTGCCGGGCTTGGGGCCTTTGGGCCGCAGATGTTTGCGACGAGCCAGCTGCAGCAGGTTGTACGCCAAAAGCCGCAGGACTCCCAGCGTCAGCGTCGCGCTGCCTTGCGTACACATCGGCGTGTCGTCCTCGCAGAGCACCAGGTCCAGCGTCCAGTTGCAGTCGTTTTCGATCCCCCAGTGGCCGCGCACCACACCCAGAATCTGCGCCGGCGACAGCCTCCCCGCGGGCACGTTGCTGATGAAGTAGCGGTCCTCGTACTGCTCGGCGCCGTCGTCGGTGCGATGCACGGTGCGGACCAGCCACCCCTGGCGCAGCGACTCCCAGCCGGGCAGCCCCGCTAGCTCGACGGTGCGGTACAGCCGACGCTGCACGCTGTGTCCCTTGTGCCGCTCCCAGTCGCTGTGTGCCACGGGGGCCTCGTCCGTCTGCGGTAGCAGCACGCGCTGAAGCTCGCGCAAGAGCTCGGGCTGACTGTCCTTGACGGCCATCACGTAGCCCTTGTCCGCCGCCTGCACATGCGCCGCATGCGCTTTGCAGGTCATGCCAGCGTCGACGGTGATGATTTCAAACAGCGCATCGTAGGCTATGCACAGCGCGTCGAACATCGCGACAAAACAACCCATCTCGTTGGTGTGCGGCGGGATGGGAAGCTGCCACAGCGCCGGCCTTCCCACCGCCGAGGTCAGCACCGCTCGCAGCGCCCGAACCAGCCAATACGGCGAGCCGTCGTGGTCGCGCGTATGCCGCTGGCCCCACCCTTCGGCGTCGTGGTCGAGCGCACCGAGCGACTTGCCGTCGATGGCAATGACTCCGCACGGCAGCCCCAAAGGAGCGAGCAGCTTGCTCCGCCACAGCGTCCGCACCTGCGCTACCAGGGTGCTCAGCAGCTCGTCGGGAGCCAGGCGCCCCAGCAACTCATAGACCGTGGTGTCGGGCAGCCGCCTGTGCAGGGGAGCCAATCCCGGCAACTGCAGGTCCAGACTCTGGGCCTCCAACTGTCGCAGGGTCTTCACTCCCGCCAGAATCCCGGCCACGAGCGTGTGCATCATGGACGCAAACGACCAGCGCTGGCCTCGACGGTCCCGAGGGTCCGTCACCGTCGCAAAACGAACCCACGGAACCTTGAGCTGGCGCCGCAGGAAGTGATAGACGCGCCCACTGGCGGGTCATACTTTCATCGCTGTCCTCCTTGGCTTTAATGGTGTCGGTTCGGAGTAAGCCCACCCCGCTACCGATGAGTCCGCCACCGACGGAAAAACGGTGGCTCTCCAAGGAGGACTCTTACCTTTTGTCCGCGCTCATTGCGAATTTGCGGCGCACTTGCGAAGCTGTCCCCTTGGGCCACCGGCTCCGTCGCACCCACCCCAGCGCCACCCACCGCGACCTGCGTCACTACCAATCAGGTCTGGTCCCCCCCCAATCCGTCCGTAAGGTTTTCGGCGAAGCGAGCTGAAGCGGTGGGAGGCTGGGCAGTAGCGGACAGAAGAAGGATACCGTGAAGTAGCGTTCGGTTTTCCGATGAGCAAAAGCGAACGCCACAAATCTGGTGTGGCTGTCGGGATGCCAAAAACGAGCGATGCGGACGTGGCGGGGCCTTGCCTGGTCCTCGACGCAGGTGGGCGGGGGGGCAGTGGCGAGGAGGCTGTGGTCGTCAGCTCGGGGCGGGTAGAGCGCGCAAAATCGCCGTGCCTTGCACAAGGCGGTCGATGGCGAGGCGGAGGTTGGTGCTGATGCGCAGAAGCAGCCGTCGAGCGTGATGGACCACCCGAGCGGCTTGCCAGAGGATTTCGAAGCGCAGGCGCTTGGGCCTGGCGTCGAGCAGCTCGGGCGGCAGCGCCAGGCGCTTCATCGCCACAAGGACGTTGTGCGTCAGCAGCGCCAGACGGAACCAGGCCGCGTTGGCGCCGAAGTACCGACTGGGCATCACACCGCCGCCCAGCTCGTTCTTCGTCTCGTCGTGGAGCGCTTCGATGCTACCCGCCTTCTGACGGTGCCACTGCAACAGTTTGGCGGCGTCCATCTCCCACAGATTGCTGACGACCACGAAGTGTTTGACCGAGTTTCCGTCGGAAAATAGCTCCCCTTGCTTGGCCCGAATGCGCACCGCGACGTAGCGCAGTGGGCGGCTGTGCTTGGCTTCCGTGACGAGGCTGGGCACAAAGGGGACCTCGGCGACATCGCGCTGTTCGTCGACGGGTGAGCCGGGGGCGCGATACGGTCGCCAGTCGCTCTCTGCCACCGCGAGCACGGCCCGGTGCAGCTCCGGGCTCATCTTGGCGCTGATGCAAAACCCGACGGGACCCTGCGGTCCATCCTCGCGATTGTCGTCGCTGAGCCACGCCAAAAGTTCGTGCTGATAGCTGGCCGAGTCGGCGCGATAGAAGTACCGAGTGACACACTTGGGCAGGGCCGCAAAGGCGCGCTTGCAAGCGAGGAGCGGCTGCATCATCGCCGGGACATTGCCGTCGCGAAACTCGTCGCACAGCCCAAGCCCAAGCTCGGCCCACCGCGCCACCATCGGCTGATAGCCGGGCATTCCTTCGTACGTGTACAGCGCGTTGCGATTGCGGCTTTCGATGGATGATCGTGGCGTCCTGGTCCACCGTCGCTGTGCGCGGCACCACTTGCTTCAAGCGGGCCATCGGCATGCCAGCGGCGCTGTTGACACGTCGGCTCGGCTTTGGTATGAAATCCATCATAGCAGTCCGGCTCGAACTCATCCCATGTCGATTGTACCTGGCCCACAGCCCCCCCCGTCGCTTGGCGAGTCGGCTGCCTGTGCGACTGGAAAGCTGCACCGCTTTCAGGTCGAGGTGCCGCGGCTCGATAGTACCTTCGCTCTCGATCAGCTGACGGGGCTTGAGCACTTCAAGCAGCGAATCGAGTTTATCGCCTGGCTGATATATATCTTCGGTGGCGACATTCCACTCAAGGCCTACGATGCGCTGCGCGACAGTCTGGCCAAGCGGACGTTTCGCAATCCCAAGATCCGAATCGTGCCGCAGCTGCCGGGCGGGCACGGCGCGGCCTATGATCGCGCAACCCACCAGATCTTGGTTCAGCGTGCACTGGTCGACCGCGCGCGAAAGGACAGGGGAGAAGCCTGGGGGCTGATGATTGCTCTCGTCGAGGAGTTCGGTCATCATGTCGACTACATGCTTCGCCGCGTCTATTCGCAAGTCGGCGGCGACGGACCGCGCGATGAGGGCGCCGTGTTCGCACATGCGATTGTGCTGCTGCGCTACGATCGCGCCAAGTCGACGCCGTTTGCCGATTGGATTCATGGTGGTCGGCGTGAAGCGCTACATGTGGATCACACCAAGATGCACGAAGCGATGCAGCGCTGGCTCAATGACGAAGCCCTGAACAACGACGAGCAGACGGGCAGCCTGAAGTTCTTCGCCGCCGATGGCAAAGGCAAGCCCGGGGTTTCGTTTGGGCACGAGCAGATCGAAAGTGTTCTGCCGCGCGGCGGTATCGATGCCGGTCGCATGCGTGAGGTCTATTTCGGCAACTGGCTGCGCGATTACTCTCAGCTTGTCGACCCCAAGCTGATTCGCCCCCCTAAATCAACGAAGACTTTTCTCTCGCGCGAGGCTTTGACAAACGTCGTCAATGTGTTGGCGGAAGCCAAGTTCGGCAGCTCGCCGCTTTTCCTCGTTACCACCAGCCGCCTCGGTGTCTATCGACCCGAGGAGCACATCGACAACCCCATGGGGCTCGACGATGCAACAGGGATCGATCCGGCGTTCAGCAAGGGTTATTCGCCGACGATGGGAGCCATCGATCCTGTCTCGCGCCTTAAGGTCTATATCAAAGACTCCGTTCAATATATGTGCACCGAACTCCTTCTGGCAAAGAACCTCGGCCCGACACCGGAGGGACATCGCCGGCTCGGCCAAGCCTTGCATACTCTGGAGGACTATTTCGCGCACAGCAACTTCGTCGAAGTCGCTCTCATCAAAAACGGCTTTGTGACGGTGGTACCATGGACTGCGCCGATGGCGAACGGATGCCTGCCGATCGTCACCGGCTCCTTCGGTGGAAACGACACGATGGCCAGTCTGCTTCTCGAACTCGGGGCGGTGCTGAAGGAGAACGAGCCGTTCGAACCCGGACGCCGCACCAAGAGTCAGAAGATCCTGCTTATCGTCGTGCGCGACTGGTATCCAGATCAGGCCAAGTCCTACGAGATGTTTCTCGACTTCAAAGAGGACTTTGAGATCAAGCATCCTTTGATCTTCTGGGGCCTCTATCATACGGTCGGCCGAATTTCGTCCTACATCTCGTGGATCTTCGGCGCCATCTTCAGCGTGGTCGGCAACAATATTGATGAAGCCCAAGCCGTCTTCAACAACAACCCCAGTTCAACCGATCCAACCCACACGCAGCTCGCCAAAGACCACGACGATCACCCGCTGCATACCTTGGCGGCGTCGCTGGCAGAGCATGCGATCGTCGAGGTCGCGAAAACGGTGGTAACGGCTTGGCGACACCCGGCCCCAGACAGCGAACAGACCATCGTTCGTGTCGCCTCGTCTTACATCTGCCATCCGCTCGACACGACGTGGATGGATGTCCAAGTTAGATCTTGGGCGGTTGGCCATCACGCCGAGATTACGCGCGCCAGCTCGAAGACGTGGCTCGAGCACTTTCAGAAACAACACTGGGACAAGATGCGCAAGAAGGCCGAGTCGCTATTCGGAAAAGCCAAGAATGCCCTGAGGCTCTTCATGAACCTTTTTGGCAGCGAAAAATGACAAGCCGATTCGCGGACAGCTTCAAGTTGGCAGGCCGTCGAAAGACCCTTCTCGCTGGCTTCGGGGCGGTGCTGATGCTTGCAGCGTATCAACTTCGTACTTCGAACCGGGAGCCACCTGTGCCACCCACCGAATCGATTGACCGCGCTCACGGCTCTCTGCCGTGTGAGATTCGCAGAGGCCGGATCTTCATCTCTGGAAAAGAACTACAGCTGCCCGCTACCCCGGCAGCGCTCGCGCAGCTCCTCGGCGCGCCGTCGCGCACAGCGGGGGCGGATGGCGAGATCCTGCTTTGGGACGATCTTGGTATCTACGCCCAGCTCGAGTACCACCGCGAGCGCATCTCTACAGTGGCCTGGGTCCTGCGGCCGGGGCTCGCGCCGTTTGAACCGAAGAAGTTGGCTCGCGGAGAGCTCGTCTTGGACCAGGCATCGCTTCGCCATGACACGCCGCTGTGGCAGCTCGTGACATCCGTACAAGGCGTTCGCATTGAAGACCTGTATCTTCCCAACCTGCGCGGGTACGAACTGCCTGCACCGGACTCGCGGCTGGTCAAGCTAACTCTCGACGGAGAGCACATTGCGCAGCTGTCTGTTTCCTACATCGAGCCGAAGTAATCGAGGTAGATGATGCAAATCGGCGAACCGACCAATTCTGCGCAGTCTAATCAAGCGACTTGGATCGCGATCGCCCTGGTCGATAAAGAGGGCAGGCCGCAGTCTGGGGAGGAGTTCTGCTTGGAGACACCGGCCGGCGAGATAATAACAGGCCGGCTGAATCAAAAAGGCGTGTGTCGGATGGGCGGTCTCGAAAAAGGAACCTACCGCGTCTCCTTCCCTAACATCCAGGACCTTGGATGGTCGTTGATCTCGTAGCCATGGTCTGCACGAATCGGCGACAGTCTGGGGTAAACCGTCAGGCTGTACCGTGACGTTCCTTCTATGTTCCTGCCTAGGGCACGCTTTCGACGGCAAGCCCTAGATCCTGCCCATGGCTTAGCGAACACCACAGCACGGCAAGACACGTCCGCTTGGTACACATTTGGTACAGCGCCACCGGCTGTCATGTCTCCGCCCTCTCTTCTTTTTCTTCTTTGTGTATAAAGAGAAGGAAAACAGCGTCCCGAGCGTCCCGTCTTGTCATCTCACCGACGGAAACATAGGCGGGACGCTAGGCCATTTCACAGCGTCCCGCCAGCGTCCCGAGCGTCCCGCCAGCGTCCCGCCACTTCG
>ERZ724507.351-NODE-351-length-21174-cov-8.632132_pt1 | contig 21174 bp, 18 predicted proteins | sample MGYA00376040_ERZ724507 | MGnify/ENA primary metagenome ERZ724507 (study PRJEB28724, sample SAMN07190883) | activated sludge metagenome | isolation source: activated sludge of sewage treatment plant in Hong Hong | place: Hong Kong | collected 2016-03-17 ...
CGACCGGCAGCGGATCCAGGCTGCGCCACAGGTGCCAGGTCGCGACCGAGCGCCAGGGCCGCCAGCGCTCGCCAAACTCGGCGAGCACCTGACGCGGCTGCCTGGCGCCGGCAAAGTAGCGCTCGAAGACCGCCCGCTGCAGGCCGAGATCGTCGACAGGGAAAACATCCGGACGCAACTGGTTGAAGATCAGGAACATCTCGGCGGTCCACCGGCCTATGCCCCGAACGTCGGTGAGCGCGCCAATCAGCGCCTCGTCATCGAGCGCAGCCCAGGCGGATGGATCGAGTCGCCCGGCGACAAAATGCGCCGCCAGATCGCGCACGTACTCGCTCTTACGCCGTGACAGGCCGCAACCGGCGAGACCCTCCTCGCCGGCGGCGAGAACGGCCTGCGGCGAGACGTCGGCAAGCGCCGCGACAAAGCGCCCCCACACCGCATCCGCCGCCTTCACCGAGATCTGCTGCCCGACGATCGATCGCGCCAGCGTGGCGAACGGGTCGCCACGCGAAATCAGACCGAGGCCGGAATAGCGTTCGACCAGTTCGCCCATGCGCTCGTCGTTCGCTGCCAGTTCGCGCGCGGCCTGCTGCCAGTACGGAGGAATCATCGCGGCCTCCGTGGAAATCGGCCGGAAAACAGCGTGGACCGCAGCAGCCGAATCCGGAAGTCGGCGAGGATTCCGTTTCCGGAGCAATCGTGACGCGAAGGCGAGCCGCAGACAGTGCAACTTGCACGGCAAGGTGAAGTCGACAAAGTCACGGTTGGTCCGGAAATGGAATCAGCCGTATCTTCCGCTCAGGAAGGGGTTATGGCGCCGCTCTTCACCGAGGGTGGACATCGGGCCGTGCCCGCAGATGAATTCGACATCGTCGCCGAGCGGGAACAGCTGCTCCTTGATCGAGCGGATCAGCGTGTCGTAGTCGCCACGGGGGAAGTCGGTGCGGCCGATCGACCCCTGGAATAGCACGTCCCCGACCTGCGCCAGCCGGCTCGGCTCATGGTAGAAAACCACGTGGCCAGGCGTGTGGCCGGGGCAATGCAGGACAGCGAGTTCGACTTCGCCGAAATTGACCTTGTCGCCGGCATGCAGCCAGCGGTCCGGTTCGAAGCTGAGCGCGCTCGACACGCCGAACATCTTGCTTTGCTGCGGCATGCTCTGGATCCAGAAACGGTCTTCCTCCTGCGGCCCCTCGATCGGCACGCCGGTACGCGCCGCCAGCGCGGCCACGCCGCCGGCATGGTCAATATGGCCATGGGTGACGAGTATTTTCGCCAGCGTCAGCTTCTCCTGATCGAGGAAGTTGAGGACGCGCTCGATGTCGCCCCCCGGGTCGATGACCGCCGCCTGGCGGGTCTTTTCGCACCAGAAGATGGTGCAGTTCTGCTCGAAGGGAGTGACGGGAATGATGGCGTAGCGCATGGCGGCAAGGAAATGACTGAGCAGCCGGCATTATCGCACGTTGGCCGTGCCGGCAATAACGGTCACCCCCCGGATGAGGTTCTGCAGCGCGAAGGCGAACGAGAAGGCTTCCGGCACCAGCCGCGGTCGGCGGTCATCGGCGCAGGAACCGGCCGCCGATGTGGCGGACGCCACTCGCCAGGGTCAGGATGATGCTCCCGGCAATCAGGATGACCAGCGGCGTCGTCAGGTTGGCTTGTTCAAGCGAGAAAATTCCCGGAATTCCTTCCGAACATGCGGTTCATGCGGGGTTCCCGGCACGCGCTTCGAGCGCTTCCCAGCGCTCGAGCAGCGCCATCAGTTCATCGTCGATGATGGCCAGCCGCTCGGCCGCCTTCTGCGCCGCCTGCGGATCGCTCTGGTAGATCGCCGCATCCCCGATACGACTGGTCAGTTCGGCCTGTTCACTCTCGAGTAGGGCAATCTGGCCCGGCAGCGCCTCGAGCTCGCGCTGCTCCTTCCACGACAGCTTGTCGCCCCTGCCTCTGGCCGGCTCGGAAGCCTTGACCGCCGGCCTGTTCTCGACCTTCGGCCTCGCCGCCTCCCTGGCCACGCTCGCCTTGTACGCCGCCCAGTCGCTGTAGCCGCCGGCGTATTCCTTCCAGTAGCCGTCGCCCTCGGCGGCGATGGTCTGGGTCACCACGTTGTCGAGGAAGGTTCGGTCATGGCTGACGAGGAACAGCGTCCCGTCGTAGTTGGCGAGCAATTCCTCGAGCAGTTCCAGCGTTTCGATGTCGAGGTCGTTGGTCGGCTCGTCGAGAACCAGTACGTTGGCCGGTTTGGCAAACAGGCGGGCCAGCAGCAGGCGGTTGCGCTCGCCGCCGGACAGCGAACTGACCGGCGATCTTGCCCGCTCGGGCCGGAACAGGAAGTCCTCGAGGTAGCCGATCACGTGCTTGCGCGCACCACCGATGTCGACAAAGTCCGATCCGGGCGAGATGACATCGACCAGCGACGAATCCGGATCGAGCTGGGTGCGGAACTGGTCGAAATAGGCGACGTCGATCTTCGTTCCCAGCCGGACGCCGCCCGCGTCCGGTTTCAGCTCGCCGAGAATCAGGCGCAGCAGCGTCGTCTTGCCGGCGCCATTCGGGCCGATCACGCCGATCCTGTCGCCGCGCTGGATGCGTGCTGAAAAATCGCGCACGACCGGCTGTTTACCGTAGGACTTGCTGACATGCTCCAGTTCGGCGACCAGCTTGCCGCTGCGCTCGCCGGCATCGAGCTGGAGATGAACCTTGCCCAGGCGTTCGCGCCGCGCCTGGCGTTCGGCACGCAACTTGTCGAGGCGCTGGACCCGGAACACCGCCCGCGTTCGCCGCGCCTCGACGCCCTTGCGGATCCACACCTCTTCTTCCTTGAGCAGCTTGTCGGCGCGCGCGTTGGCCAGCGCCTCCTCGTGCAGCAGCAGTTCCTTGCGCCGCTGATAGTCGCCGAAGCTGCCGGGAAAACTGGCCAGCGTGCCGCGATCGAGTTCGACGATGCGCGTGCACACGCGCTCGAGGAAGGCCCGGTCATGGGTGATGAAGAGCAGCGTGACGCCGCTCTCGATCAGCATGCTCTCCAGCCATTCGATGGCGGCGATGTCTAGATGGTTGGTCGGCTCGTCGAGCAGCAGCACCTCCGGCGTGACGGCCAGCGCCTGGGCCAGCGCCAGGCGTTTCTTCTGGCCGCCGGAAAGGCTGCCGACACTGGCTTCCGGGTCGAGACCGAAACGGTCGATGACCTTCTCCGCCTGCGCCTCGTAGGTCCATGCGCCGCAGGCCTCGAGTTCGTGCTGCAGGGTTTCCATCCGCGCCAGCAGCGCATCGTGATCGCCCCCGCCTTCGGCCATCCGGTGCGAAACCTCGTGATACGCGGCGAGCAACCGCGAGGCCTCGCCCATCCCCGAAATCACCGCCGCGAACACCGTCGACCGCGGATCGAAAGGCGGTTCCTGCGCCACATAGCCGACACGAATGCCCGGCTGCACCCAGACCTCGCCGTCATCGAGCTTGCCCCTCCCGGGTCCGGTCGCCAGCGCCGCCAGCAGCGATGACTTACCGGTCCCGTTGCGGCCGATCAGCGCGACGCGCTCGCCGGGGTCGAGCAGAAAATCCGCGTGATCGAGCAGCGGAACGTGGCCGTAGGCGAGACAAGCGTCGGAGAGTTTGAGATAGGGCATCGGAATCGTGAAAACGGCGGACTGCGGAAGCGCCGGCCAAGGGAGGCGCCATTTTATCCGCTTGGCGCCGCGAGCGCCGAATTCGGGTCGAGTTACGCCGGACAATCGCCGCACCTATCCGAAGCGGGCACTACACCGGTACAATGCGGTCTTGCCGATGGCGCCCGTCCCGGACGCATGCGCGGCCTCCATAGTTAAATGGATATAACACGCCCCTCCTAAGGGCGAATTGGTGGTTCGATTCCACCTGGGGGTACCAAGTCCATGGGCAAGAGCCCCTGAAATCCACAAGTCCCCCCGCCGATTCGCGCCAGCCCCTACAATGGCTGAAAATTGAAGTCGACCAGGGACATGAACAAGAACGAAGCCTTCGCCCGCACCCTCATCGATGCCCAACTCAAAGATCAGGGCTGGAAAAACGATGGCGTCAGCATCCGACATGAATACACGATAGACGCCAATCGCGCCGACTATCTGCTTTGCAGCCGTGAGGGCCGAGGCTTGGCGATTGTCGAAGCCAAGCGCGAGTCCATCAATGCCGCCGAAGCCGCCGAGCAAGCGCGGCATAACGCCGAAATGGCGAACGTGCCTTTCGTCTTCCTCGCCAACGGCAAGGAAATCCTGTTCTGGGACTGGCAGCGCGAAGCGCACCCGCGCCCGGTCCGAACCTTCTTCTCGCAATCCGACCTCGAACGCCGGGCCGCAACGCGGCAAATCCGAGTCGATCCGCTGAGTATCGCCATCGACCAAAGAATTGCCGGGCGCGACTACCAGCAGGAGTGCGTCGAAACCCTGTGCTGCGAAATCGGTTTCGGCCGGCGCAAGCTGCTGGTGGAAATGGCCACCGGCACCGGCAAGACCCGCACCGCCGTCGCGCTCATCAAGCGCCTGTTTTCGGCCAACGTCGTCAGCCGCGTGCTTTTTCTCGTGGACCGCATCCCGCTGGCGGTGCAATCCGAGGATGCCTTTACCGAACACCTCAAGGAACTGCCTTGCTATGTTCTCCGGGCAGGTCGGCGTTTTCAGGACGAGCAGCGCATCACCATCACCACGCTGCAATCGCTGGTCAATATCTATCACGAGTATTCGTCCGGGTATTTCGACCTCGTGATTACCGACGAATGCCACCGCAGCATCTACGGCAAGTGGCGCAAGGTGCTGGAACACTTCGACGGCATCCAGATCGGTCTGACCGCAACTCCTTGTGTCAAGCCACCCAATGACGACGGCGCGCCTGACGATGAAACAGCTTTCGTCCGTGACACGCTGCGCTTTTTCGGCGTTGACAAGCCGACGTTTTCCTACACGCTCAAACGTGCCATCGACGACGGCTATCTGGTCGGCTACCAGATTTACAAAGCCAGGACCGTCAAGACCGCGAGCGCCGACGGCATCATCAAGATCCTGCGCGAGGACATTCAATGGGACGGCCTGGATGCCCGGACACGCAAGGAACTCGAAGACGCCTTCGCCGCCGCCGCGAATCTGAAACCGCCGCAGCCGCACATTGAAGTCGATGCCAACGCACTGGAACGCAAATTCACGATTCCGGCACGCAATCAGGCCATCGTTCGTGAATTTCGCAAGGTCATGGACGAAGGCTACACCGACAAGAAGTGCGTTCTCCGCAAACCCTTGATCGGCAAGACCATCGTTTTTGCGGTCACCAAGCGCCACGCCGAAACGTTGGCGACCATGCTCGACAACGAATTCGCCCACCTCAAACCGTCGCCCGAAATCAGGTATGCCGATTATGTCGTCTCGGGAATGGGGCAAGGGGAAGACACCGCTGACGGCATGACGAGGATTCGCCGTTTCAAGAAAGAGAAATTTCCGCAGGTGCTGGTCTCGGTGAATATGCTCGATACCGGATTCGACTGCCCGGAAGTCGTCAATCTCATCTTTGCGCGCTATACCAAGTCCGTCTCGCTCTACCGGCAGATGCGCGGCCGGGGAACCCGCAAGGCACAGGGCAAACCCATCTTTACCCTGTTCGATTTTGTCGGCGTTACCACTGCGCACGAGGGCGAAGACGGCTATGCCGAAGGCGGCAGGGTGATGGAATCCAAACCATCGCCGTATCACTCGCCGCGCACGCTGGTTACAGTGAATCAGGACGACGACATCGACCCGACCACGCGCGCCTGGGTGACGATGGACGATGCCGGCAACTTTGTCTTTCTCGATGCCTCGGAAGAAAAGGCCAACGAACTGGGCGCGCGTTTCGCGGGCTGGCTGGTCAGCCATGACTTCACGCCGGCACAGGAACGCTGGTTGCACGACGTTGAAGCGCAAATCCGCGAAAACGCCGAACAGTTTGACGACTTCACGCTCGACCACCTCGAATTTCCGCCGTTCAGCCTGCAAGGCGGCAAGCGCTGCGCCGTCGAACTCTTCGGTGGCGAGGAATCCCTGAACACCCTCATTCACGACCTGTCGCAATCCGTTTATCGGAACCGGAGCGGCGAAGCGTCGGTTTGCGGTCCGTCCGCAACCCATTAAAGAAATTCCATGCCCCTGACCGCGCAACTCCGCCAGGACATCGAAGTCATCCGCAACTACCTGTTTGGCGGCGGCTATCCCGACCCGGTGACCAATGCCGAGCAACTGGCCTTTCTGTTCTTCTTCTATCTCGCCGAAGGGCTCGACACCCAGGCACAGGCGCGTGCCCGACTGATGAAGCAGCCCGCCGACAGCATTTACGTCGGCGACTGGAAATTGCGCAATCCGCTCAACGCTCCCGCGCTGGGCGGCAGCGACACCATTTCGCGCGACCGCTTCCGCTGGTCGCAATGGGCTCGTGCGCTCACCGGTGAAAATCTGGTGCGCTTCCTGCGCGATGAGGTTTTTCCCTTCTATGCCGAAGTCGCCGGCCGCAGCGCCGTCAACTTCATGGATGGCGCGCGTCTGGTCATTGACGAGCCGGTGGTGCTGACGCAAGTCATCGGCAAGGTCGATGGCCTGCGTCTCGATGAGGCCGACGCCGATACCAAAGGCGACCTGTTCGAGCATGTGCTGAAACAAATCAAGACGGCCGGCGAACTCGGGCAGTTCCGCACCCCGCGCCACATCATCCGTGTCGTCGTCGCCATGCTCGACCCGAAGATCGGCGAAACCTGCTACGACCCGGCAGCGGGAACGGCCGGCTTTCTGGTTGCCGTCTTCGACCACATCAAGCTGTCCAACTCGACGCCCGACGGCATCGAGACCGTGGACATCGATGGCAAGCGCATCCCGCGCGGCAACGGCAATGCGCTCTCGGCGGCCAAATGGCGGGTCTTGCAGGAGCAGACCTTTTTCGGCAACGACGTCGACCCGAAGATGGTTCGTCTCGCCACCATGAACCTCACGCTGCGCGGCCTGCCCAATGTGCGTATCCGCCAGCGCAACGTGCTGACCACCTCGCTGGACGCAGAAGCCAAGCGCGAACTCGGCTTGCCGGCCGACGGCTTCCATGTCATCCTCGCCAATCCGCCATTCGCCGGGCGCGTCGACAAGGACAGGGTCGTCGAGGAAGTGCGGGTCGGCACCAGCACGGCAACCGAACTGCTGTTCCTCAAATACATGATGGACAACCTGCGGCCGGGCGGACGTTGCGGCGTCATCGTGCCCGAAGGCGTGCTGTTCGGCTCCACCGGCGCACACAAGGAGCTACGCCGGCAACTGATCGAGAACAACCGCGTCGAGGCGGTGCTGTCGCTGCCCGGCGGCGTCTTCCAGCCGTATTCCGGGGTCAAGACCTCGGTGCTCTTCTTCAGGACGGGCGGCAGTACCGACAAGGTGCTGTTCCTGCATGCCGACAACGACGGCTACAAGGTGGATGCCAACCACGACACCCCGATCAACGCCGACGACCTGCCGGGCCTGGTTGCGGTCTACCGCGAAAAAGAGGCAAATTTCGCCGCCTGGCAGGTTCGCGACCCGGCCGCCGAATGGACGGCGCAGTGGTGGTTCGCCGACGCGGCGACGCTGCGGGCCAACGACTTCAACCTGTCGGCCGGGCGCTACCGGCTCATGAGCCAGTCAGCGGTGGAGCATCGTGACCCAAGAGAAATCCTCGACGAGCTGGCGGCGATCGAGGTCGAGATTGTCGAGGAAGTGGAAGCGTTGCGCAGTGCCTTGGCAAACGGCTAGACTAACCGCTCCGGGCAAGGAGTAATCGACATGAAATGGCAAGACCTGATTGAAGCCAATCCTGACATTCTGGCGGGGAAACCGATCGTCAAGGGTACCCGCCTCGCAGTGGAGTTTCTGCTTTCCTTGTTTGCCGAAGGCTGGACGGAACAGCAGGTTCTGGAAAATTATCCGCAACTGACTCGCATGGCCCTGCAAGCGGTATTTGCATTTAGTGCTGCCTGCCTGCACGACGAGCAATACTTTGCCCAAACCTTGGCCGCATGAGGCTGCTGGCCAATGAAAACATCCCGCTCGAGATGGTGCTGCGCCTGCGCGAAGCGGGGCACGATGTCAAAGCCATCAGCGAAACCAGCCCCGGCATTACCGATACGGTCGTACTTGGTTTAGCACAGCGCGAACAGCGCGCGTTGCTGACCTTCGACCGCGATTATGGTGAGCTGGTCTATCTCAAGCGCCTGCCGTGTCCGCCCGGCATTCTTTATTTGCGTTTTGTCCCAACCTCGCCGGAGGAAGCGCTTCAGTTCGTCGCGCCGTTGCTGGGCGACGACGGCAAACGGGTGACGGGGTATTTCGTGGTGGTGGACCGTGAAAGCTACCGGCGACGGCCGATGCCGAAGCAGACTGCATGACGCAGTGGCGGACAGCACGATTGGAGGATGTGGCACAAGTTCTTGGCGGTGGCACACCGTCGCGAACCGAGCCGAATTATTTCGGCGGCGGGATCGCCTGGGCAACTCCAGCCGACATCACCAAGCTTGATCGACTCTATATCAGCCAAACGAAGGAGACAGTTTCGGAGGAAGGGCTGCGTAACAGCTCTACCAAACTCATGCCGGCTGGTGCCGTGCTTCTGACAAGCCGCGCCACAATTGGCTTTACGGCAATCTCCACGGTTCCGATTTGCACCAATCAGGGCTTTATCAACTTCATTTGCGGGCCTCATCTGGTGCCTGAATATCTTGCCTACTGGCTTCGCACCCAGCGGGACAAAATGATTCAGCACGCGGGTGGGACAACCTTCAAGGAAATCGCGCGGGGCACACTTCGTAAGTTCGAGATTCCATTCCCGCCACTACCCGAGCAGCCCCGCATCGTTGATCTGCTTTCCCGTGCCGAGGGCATTGTTCGCCTGCGGCGGGAGGCCGAGAAGAAAGCCGCCGAACTCATCCCCGCCCTGTTCCTCGACATGTTCGGCGACCCGGCGACGAATCCGAAGGGGTGGCCAGTGGCAACAGTGGGCGACGTTCTTGACGCCGCTGATTATGGCAGTAGCAGCAAGGCATCCAGTGATAGTGCCGGCCTGCCGATGATTCGCATGGGCAACGTGACCTACGCGGGAAGTCTCGACCTTGCCGATTTGAAATACGTTGATCTGCCAGCAGCCGAAGTGGAACGCTACTCCCTGCGAGAAGGCGACATCCTGTTTAACCGCACCAACAGCAAAGAACTGGTTGGCAAGACAGGTTTGTGGGATGGTTCCTGCGAGGCGATTGTCGCCTCCTACTTCATTCGCTTGCGCGTGCAGCGTGAGGTGCTGAGCCCCCATTACCTTTGGGCGTTCATGAACACCGGCCACATGAAGCGGGTCATCTTCGACACAGCCCGTGGTGCAATAGGACAGTCCAACATTAACAGCAAAGAGTTGAGGGCTTTCTCCTTGCCCATTCCTCCCCTTCCGCTGCAACAGCAGTTTGCATTGCGCTGCTCCGATGTCTCGGCCCTGTTGATCCAGCAGTCCGCCGCCACCGCCAAGGCCCAAGCCACTTTCGACGCCTTGCTGGCGAACATATTCGACAACCGGGGAACTTCCTGATCCGGGACGACAAGGTCAAGTCATACCGTCACCGCGCCACTGATTCAGGTTTCACTATCGGTGCAAGGAATGAAATGGTCACGGGCAACCTTGACCGAATTCACTGTTCAGACACCCATGAACTAATCCAATGGATTACAATCCCTTACTATGCAAACCATCGCCGAAACGCCTGAATACATCAGGCGAGCTGAAAAACTGCTCGCTGACGCCGAGCGCCGGGATGTGCTGAACTACCTGGCAGCTCATCCCCGCTCTGGCGACCTGATGGAGGGGACGGGCGGCGTGCGCAAGCTGCGGTGGTCTCGTGGCGGGCGTGGGAAAAGTGGTGGCGTGCGGGTGATCTACTATTTTCACAACGAGTCGATGCCGCTTTACCTGCTGACGTTGTTTGCCAAAAACGAACGGGCAAATCTCAGCAAGGCGGAGCGGAACGAGTTGGCTGAACTGGTCGGGCTGCTCGCAGCCTGGCATGAGGAGCAATGAACATGAGCAAGGCATTCGATAGCATCAAGCAAGGACTTCAAGAGGCAATCGCCCATGCCGGTGGCACATCGGAAGCGGTGCGTGTCTATCGCCCCCGGACGGTGGACGTAAAGGCTTTGCGTAACCGGGTTGCGATGACGCAGGAACAGTTCGCTGCCCGCTTCGGCTTTTCCGTGGCGACCCTGCGGCACTGGGAGCGCGGTGACCGCAGCCCGCAAGGCCCTGCGCTTGTCTTGTTGAACGTGATTGACAAAAACCCGGCGGCTGTACTGGGCGCCTTGCAATAACAGTAAATGACGCCCAACTGGTACGAGCGGACGCTGCTGCCCTACCTGATCGATTCGGCGTGCGGCATCAAGGCGGTGCGCCATCAGCGGGCCAAGGTCGTGCCGCTGGCGCATGGCCGGGTGCTGGAGATCGGCATCGGCACCGGCCTCAACATGCGGCATTACGACAAGTCGAGGATCGCATCGCTCACCGGGCTCGATCCGGCGCTGGAAATGCACAAGCTGGCGCAGAAGCGCATCCGCCGCGCCGGCCTCGAAGTCGATCTGGTCGGTCTGTCCGCCGAACGAATCCCGCGCGCCGACGCCAGCTTCGACACGGTCATCGTCACCTACACGCTGTGCACGATCCCCGACCCGCTGGCCGCGCTGAGGGAAATGCGGCGGGTCCTGGTCCCCGGCGGCCAGTTGATCTTCTGCGAACACGGACGCGCGCCCGATGCCTCGGTGCGCCGCTGGCAGGAGCGGATCACGCCATGGTGGAAGAAGATTGCCGGCGGCTGTCATCTCGACCGCGACATTCCGTCACTGCTGCACGAGGCGGGCTTCGAGTGCCCCGACCTGAAGGCGATGTACCTGCCCGGGCCACGGACGCTCACCTACAACTACTGGGGGATTGCCTTCGCGAGCACGGAACGCGGCCGTTAGAGCGAGCGACCCCGCCACCGTCCGCTCCGCCCGGGAATGCCGCGATCTATGGTGTCGCCTTGGGCGCTTTCGGCTCTCTGGCCTTTTTCCGGCGCCGTGCGCGCGGGCTGGGCCGGAACAGGTTCTGCCGCATCTGCGCCAGGTCGGCGAGCTGCAGCGCGATCTGGAAGTTGATCGTGCCCTCGGGTAGCTCGCCCTTGTCGTCGGGTTCGCCGGCCTGCATGCCGGTTAGCAGTTCCATCGCCTCGTCGATGTTGTTGACCGCCCAGACGTGGAAGCGCCCTTCCCTGACCGCCGTCACCACCGCTTCGCGCAGCATCAGGTGACAGACATTGGCCGCGGGAATGAGCACGCCCTGCTCCCCGGTCAGACCGCGGGCGGCGCAAATGTCGAAGAAGCCCTCGATTTTCTCGTTGATCCCGCCGACCGGCTGGACGACGCCGAACTGATTGACCGAGCCGGAAACAGCCCGCGACTGGCGGATCGGGATGCCGGACAAGGCCGAAAGCAGCGCGGCGAGTTCGGCCAGCGAGGCGCTGTCGCCCTCGACGCCGCCGTAGGATTGCTCGAAGACCAGGCTGGCGCGCAGCGACAGCGGCATCGCCCAGCCGAAACGGGCGGCGAGAAACGACGACAGGATGAGGACACCCTTGGAGTGTATCGGTCCGCCAAGTTCGACCTCGCGCTCGATGTCGATGATCTCGCCTTCGCCCATGCGCACCGTCGCCGTGATGCGCACGGGATGGGCGAAGGTGCTCTCGCCGAGAATGGCGACCGCCAGCCCGTTGATCTGGCCAACATGCACGCCCGCCGTATCGACCAGCAACTGGCCGCGCAGGATTTCTTCCTGGTAGCGCTCGCGGATGCGGTCGTTGCGCTGTTCGTGCGCCTGCAGGGCGGCTTCGACATGCGCGCGTTCGATCAGCGGCGAGCCGGCGGTCGCGGCAAAGTGTTCCGCCTCCTGCATCAGGCCGCTCACCGGCTGGGTTCGCGTGCTGAGTTTCCGGGCATCGCAGGCGAGGCGCGCGGCGTGGTCGATGATGCGCGCCACCGCCGGGGCGGACAGCGGGCGCAGGGCATCGCGCCGACCGAGAGTGGCGATCAGGCGCGCGTATTGCGCCGTGCCTTCTGGCGTCCGGTCGATCTCGCTTTCGAGGTCGGCGTTGATCTTGAACAGCGAAAGGAAATCCGGGTCGAGTTCCGCCAGCAGGTAATAGATGATCCGCTCGCCGATCAGGACCACCTTGACGTCGAGCGGGACCGGCTCGGGTTCGAGCTGCACCGTGCTGCTGAATCCGACCAACTCGGCCAGCGATTCGATCCGTATCTCGCCTGATTGCAGGGCGCGCTTGAGCCCTTCCCAGGCATACGGCTGACCGAGAACCTTGCGCGCATCGAGAATCAGGAATCCGCCATTGGCGCGATGCAGCGCGCCGGCCCTGATCAGCGTGAAGTTGCTGAACAGCGTGCCCATGTGCACGTGGTGCTCGATGCGCCCGACCAGATTCTGCAGGGTCGGATTGTCCTCGTACACGATCGGGCGCGTGCCGTCAGCCGGATTTTCGACCAGCAGATTGACCAGATAACGCTGGACCGAGATGGTTCCGGAGAAGAATGTGGTTTCCGACTCTTCGTCGCTCTTCGTCGATTCATGGAGCGACTTGCCACTCTCGAGGATGTCCTGCATGACCTCGTCGAGATAACCGGTGACGTCGGGCAGATCGCCGTAGCCGGGCTTGATGTCCTCGATCAGGTGACCGACGGCCAGCCGCAGCGCCTCGCTGCCGACTTCCTTGATGACGCTCTGCACATCCCGCCGCCAGCGCGGGAACTCGTTCATCAGCTTGTGCAGTTTTTCATAGCACGCGCTGACCTGCTTTCCGAGTTCCTCCTGCCGCTCTTCCGGCAACTGGGCGAACTCCTCGTGCGAATAGGTCTCCTCGGCATCCTTAAGCGGCGCGAAGACGAAACCCTGCGGCGTCCGCAGCAGGGCAACGCCGGTTTTCTGAGAATCGTCGCCGAGCTGGCGCAAGGCGGCCTCCTCGCGATGCTTTTCCTCTTCCTGCAGCGACTCGACGCGCTCGCGGTATTGTTCGCTGTCGAAAGCCGCCGCTATCGCCGCGCCGATTTCGCCGACGAAGCGCTGCATGTCGTTGCGCAACTGCAAACCCCGGCCGCACGGCAGGCGCAGCAGGCGCGCCCGCACCGGATTGGCGAAATTATTGACATAGCACCAGTCGACCGGCGGTGGACCCTTGTGGGCTTCATCCTCGAGCAGGCGACTGACCATGGCATGGCGCCCGCTTCCCGACTCACCGAGCACGAAGAGGCTGTAGCCCTTGTGCGGCATTTCGAGGCCGAGGTGGATGGCGGCGACGGCACGCGGATGAATCAGCGCCGGATCGAGATCGGACATGCCGTCGGTCGTGGCGAATCCCAGGCTGTCCGGAGCGCAGGCGGTGTACAGTGCCTCGGGGCTGATTTCGTTGCTATCTGGCATTTGTTCGATCCATGCTGACGTTATTTTCCGCTAGATTAACCGTTACCGGGGATGGACGCCAAACCGGCCCTGCCGGACGATCGTTCGGCGAGAATGGAAGACGTGACGAATCGAGGAGAAGGACATGCTGGTCGGGGTGCCGAAGGAAATCAAGAATCACGAATACCGGGTCGGGTTGACGCCGGGGAGCGTCCGCGAACTGGTGCGGCACGGCCATCGGGTGATCGTGCAACGCGGCGCCGGCACGGCCATCGGCCTCCATGACGCCGACTATTCCGCCGCCGGCGCCGAACTGGCGGAGAGCGCGGCGGAAGTCTTTGAACGCAGCGAACTGATCGTCAAGGTCAAGGAGCCGCAACCGGACGAGTGCCGTCAACTACGCCCGGACCAGGCCTTGTTCACCTACCTGCATCTGGCACCCGACCCGCGCCAGGCGGAACTGCTGCTCGCCTCCGGCGTCACCGCCATCGCCTACGAAACGGTCACCGACCGCCACGGCGGCCTGCCCCTGCTGACGCCGATGAGCGAAGTCGCCGGGCGCATGGCGATTCAGGTCGGCGCGGCGAGCCTGGAGAACTCGCGGGGCGGATCGGGCGTGCTCCTCAGCGGCGTACCGGGCGTCGCTCCCGGCAAGGTCACCATCCTCGGCGGCGGCGTGGTCGGCAGCAATGCGGCGTTGATCGCCATCGGCCTCGGCGCCGACGTGACCATCATCGACCGTTCGCTGGAGCGGTTGCGTTCGCTGCACGGGCGTTTCGGACAACGCCTGCGCACCCTGCACCTGACCGGGGAAACAGTCGAGTCGAGTGCGGCCGATGCCGACCTGATCGTCGGCGCCGTCCTCGCTCCCGGCGCGAAGACACCGCGCCTGCTGCGCCGCGAGCAATTGCACAAGCTTCGTCCCGGCTCGGTCCTTGTCGATGTCTCGATCGACCAGGGCGGCTGCTTCGAGACCAGCCATCCGACCACCCATACCGACCCGACCTTCATCGTCGACGGCATCGTGCATTACTGTGTCGCCAACATGCCCGGCGCGGTCGCCCGAACCTCGACCTTCGCGCTCAACAACGCGACTCTGCCGTTCACCCTTGCCCTTGCCGACAAGGGCTGCCGCCGCGCGCTGGTCGACGATCCGCACCTGCGCAACGGCCTGAACGTCTTTCAGGGAATGGTCACCTGTGCTCCGGTGGCGGAAGCTTTGGGGCTCGCCTGGAGCGACGCCGGGAAAGCCCTGGGCAATGGCGTCTAGGACGACTGCACCGTGAAGAGCCGCAAGCAGCCGCCACAACACTCCGTCGATATCAGCGAGGAGGCCGGTGTGCGTTACCTGCACTTCGGCTCCGACTGGGTGCAGGGCGCCATGCGCATTGCCCGCCCGTGGTCACTCGAACTCGCCTACACGCGCGAGATGATGGCCGGGCTGTTGCTGCGCGACGCGACGGACTGGCCGCGCAGCGCCTTGCTCGTCGGGCTGGGCGCCGGTTCGCTGGCCAAGTTCATTTACCGCAACCTGCCGGAGTGCCGGAGCACGGTCGTCGAGATCAACCCGCGGGTCGAATTCATCGCCCGCCAGTATTTTCGCCTGCCGGACGATCCGCAGCGCCTGGCAGTGGTCATCGGCGACGGCGCCGACTACATGCTGGCCGGCGACCGTCGCTTCGACTACATCCTGGTCGACGGTTTCGACCCCGACGCCCGCGCCGGCGTCCTCGACACCCTGCCCTTCTACCAGGCCTGCCGCGTCCGACTGAGCGACCGCGGCCTGCTCGGCGTCAATCTGCTCGGGCGCAGCAAGGGTTTCGCCGCCAGCGTCGAGCGCCTCGAAGCCGCGTTCGACAGGCGTGTCGCGGTTTTCCCCTCGAGCGACAGCGGCAATACCATCGCCTTCGCGACCGGCGGCGAACCCGTGGAAATCACGCTGGAAGCCATGCGCGAAAGCGCCATGCGCCTGAAGAAGGCATCCGGCCTCGACCTGCGGTCGACGATCAGCCGGCTACAGCTCGCCCACCCGCTACCTGGCGGGGTGCTCAAAATTTAGTCTGTCGCGGTCGACCCGGATTTTTTGGGCAATTTCGCCTGGAATTTCCCGTGCGCGCGCCAAAGTCTCGATTTCTCCCGGAACGCCAAATAAATTGGCGGGAACCTTGGTTTGTCGTCGCGGTCGGAATTCGCAGGCAATAATTTGAGGATTACCGGAATGCTTGCACTCAGGGACTGTATCGACATGTGCGACCTTACCGAACAGGAGGTCGCCGCCATCGCCGAGGAGGCGAACCTGCCACCCATCGTCGCCGTCATGGTCGGCTGCAATCTCCTGCGTTCCCAGGGAGGCCTGGAGCACATGCGCAGCATGCTCAGGAATCGTGCCAAACGCGCGGTCGACCGCGGCGATCACGCCAGCGCGGCCACCCACCTGCGCACCTACGAGGATTTCCGCAGGCGCTGCCCGCAGCCGATCCGCGACTGAGACGCGCGCCTAACGGTCGCGCGGCGACGCGCCAAATCCATGCTCGGCGGCATAGAGCGCCGCCTGGACCCGGCTCGACATGTTCAGTTTCTTGAAAATGTTCTGGATATGGATCTTGACCGTGCTTTCGGCCAGGTCGAGTGACCGGGCGATTTCCTTGTTGCTGTCGCCGTGCGCCAGGCAGCCAAGGATTTCCCTCTCCCGCGGCGACAGCTTGTCGTGATGGTGGGCCGCCACGTCCGCCTTGGCCTGGCCGCGCACCCCTTGCACCAGCTTGGCGGTCATCTGCGGTGATACAACGGATTCCCCCGCGGCCGCCCGACGGATGGCATCGACCAGCGCTTCGGTTTCGATGTTCTTGACCAGATAGCCCGCCGCGCCGACGCGCAGGGTCTCCATGAGGTCTTCCGCATCCTCGGAAACGGTCAGCATCAGGACATGGGCTTCCGGCACCTCCTCGACGATGAGGCGCAAGGCGTCGAGGCCGGGAACTCCCGGCATGTTGAGGTCGAGCAGCACGACATCGGGTTTGAGGAACTTCGCGCGCTTGACGCCCTCGAGGCCGTCGCCCGCCACGTCCACCACCTCGAATTCCTGATGCCGCTGCAGGAGCGATTTGACGCCACTGCGAAAAAGGGCATGATCGTCAACGATCAGCACCCGGATCTTTTCTCCCATTTATGCAGCCTCCCTTTGTCGCCGGGGCAGCCACAGGGACACGCGCGTGCCCTGCCCCGCCGCCGATTTCACCTGGCACTGGCCGCCCACGCGGTGCGCCCTTTCCCTGATTATCTTGAGCCCGACATGGCGGTCGGACATTACCGCCGGATCGGTTTCCGGGTCAAAACCGACACCGTCATCGGCAACCTCGATCTGCATGCCTTCCCGGCCGCGCCTGACGACCACCTTGACGGTCGAGGCACGGGCATGCTTGCGGATGTTGGACAGGCATTCCTGAACGATGTGCATGACCTGAATCTGGTTTTCGGGCAGTAGCGGCAGGCCGCTGCCCGAGCGTTCGAAGCGCACCGCGACGCCGGTCTGGTCCTCCAGCTTCGCCAGGGACGCCGCGATGGCGGAATCGAGATCGGTCTGGTGCATCCGGATGCGGAAGTGGACCAGCAGCTCGCGGACCTTGTCATAGCTTTCCTGGATGCCGGCCCGCAGTTCGGCCACGGTGCCGGTTGCCTCCTCGACATCCTGCTTGTTCAGCGAATCCTGCAGCAACTGCGCCTGAATGTTGAGGAAGGCGAGCCCCTGGGCGATCGAGTCGTGCAGTTCCTGAGCCAGCAGGTTGCGCTCCTCGGAAACCGCCAGTTCCTTCTCGCGCGAACGCAGCCGCTGGTTTTCGATGGCCACGCCAAGATGCCGGCCAAGGGTTTCGAGAAGATTCACCTCCTGCGCGGAGATGGGGTGCGCCTGTCGGAAGTAGAGGTTGAAGACCCCGATCCGCTGCCGGTCGTACTGCACGGTGAAGGCCGTCGCCGTGGCAAATCCTTCGCGGATACAGGTGCGCAATTTCATGCCCGGTGGCGGGTTGACCGTGTCGAAGGCGACCGGCATCCCGGTATCGATGACGTCGCCGCACAGGCAGTCGCCGCAATTCATTTCCGACTCGCGGGCGACGAATTCCGCGGACAGGCCTTCGTGGGTCATCAGGTAGAGCTTCTCGGTACCGGCGGCGTAGAGGCGCACGGCGCCGGCATCGGCCCCCAGGGCCGCACGGATCCGGCTGAGGAAGCCGTGGCACAGCGCCTCGATCGGCACCGGCTCGCTGAGAACGGCGGTGATTTCGTAAAGGATGCCCAGTTCCCGGTTGCGCTCACCCAGGCTCCGGGTTTTCGCCGCCACGCGTTCCTCGAGCGTGCCGTAGGCAGCCTGCAGATGCTCGGCCATTTCGTTGAAACCCTTCGCCAGACCGCCGAATTCATCGTCGCTCTCGACCGGAACGCGAACCCCGAGATCATTCTTTCCCATGCGCCGGATGCCGGCATGCAGTTCACTGACCGGGCGGATGACCTGCTGCATGAAGAACCAGATCAGGACTGCCGTCCCCAGCGCCGCCATCAGCACCAGCGCCGCCTGCACCGAGCGCAGGAGATTGGTATTCGCGGCGTAGCTTTGTTCCATCGCCAGCACGAGGTCGTTGATGCTCCCGACGAAGCCTTCCAGTTGGCTGTCGAATTGCTCGAGGCCTACCGCGCGCCGTTCCGGGGGCTGGCTCAGAAAAGCGACGACCAAGGGACGGATCGCCTCGCGCCAGGAACCTTCGACGGCAAGCAGCTTCTTCTGGACTTCGCCATCGCGCGGAGGTGCCATGGGTCGCGATGGATCGCCCTGGCGCAGATCGAGCAGGACCTGGTCGAAGCGTTCAAGCTCGGCCTGCAGGCGAACGGCGGACGCGGCAGCGTCCCGCTCGCTTTCCAGCCCGCGCGACATCAGGTGAACCATGCGATAAGTGCGCATGCGCTGGCTGCCCGCGTCGTTGATCGCCGCCGCCACGCCTTCGAGTTGCCAGGAGAGGTAGAGCGTCATGCCGATCGCCGCCAGGGCCACCAGAAAGAAGACTGACAGCATCCCGACGATCTTGCGCGAAAGCTTGCCAGGGAAGACGAACATTGATGCCTCGGTGAGTGGATGGTCAGCACATTAGCGCCGTGTCCACGATAAATGCAAGCGTATGGGTCAAGGGGCAAAAAAAAGCCCACCGGCTTTCGCTGGTGGGCAAAAAACGTCGCTGGAGGAGAGAGAGCTTAGCGACGGTGGAGACAATCGGATCAGGCAGCCATCTTTTCGACGTGCGCCTGCTTTTCGTAAAGGAATTCGAGCACCGCGGCGCGGTAGTCGATGTAGGCCGGGTCGTGCGCCAAGGTCAGGCGCTGGCGCGGACGCGGCAGCTTGACTTCGAGGATTTCGCCGATGGTCGCCGCCGGGCCGTTGGTCATCATGACGATGCGGTCTGAGAGGAGCACCGCCTCGTCGACATCGTGGGTGACCATGACGGTGGTCGCCTTGGTCGCCTCGCAGATCTTCATCAGCTCGTCCTGCAGCTTGGCGCGGGTCAGCGCATCGAGGGCACCGAACGGCTCGTCCATCAGCAGCACCTTCGGCTGCATCGACAGGGCGCGGGCGATGCCGACGCGCTGCTTCATGCCGCCGGAAATTTCATGCGGGTATTTGCTGCTGGCGTGGTCGAGGCCGACCAGGTTGATGGCGGCGGCGGTGCGTTCCTTCAGCCTGGCCTTGCCTTCCTTGGCGCCGAAGACGCGCTCGACGGCGAGATAGACGTTTTCGAAGCAGGTCAGCCAGGGCAACAGGCTGTGGTTCTGGAAGACCACGGCGCGTTCCGGGCCGGGGCCGGCGATTTCGCGGCCGTCGCAGAGCAGGACGCCGGTGGTCGGCTTGGTCAGCCCGGCGATCAGGTTGAGCAGCGTCGATTTGCCGCAGCCGGAGTGGCCGATCAGCGCGATGAACTCGCCTTGCCTGATGGTCAGGTCGATGTCGCGCAGGGCGACGAACTTGCCCTTCTTGGTATCGAAAGTCTGGCCCACCGCTTCGATCTGTACGAATTTTTCCATGATGTGCGCTCCTTACGACGATTCTTTGGTCAGCTTCTTGGCCAGCAGGATCAGGCTCTGTTCGAGGATCAGGCCGACGATGCCGATGACGAAGATGGCGATGATGATGTGCTCGACCTTCAGGTTGTTCCACTCGTCCCAGACCCAGAAGCCGATGCCGACGCCGCCGGTAAGCATTTCGGCGGCGACGATGACCAGCCAGGCGGTGCCGATCGACAGGCGGATGCCGGTCAGCATGTAGGGCAGCACGGCCGGGAAGAGGATCTTGGTGACAATCTTCCATTCCGACAGCGCCAGCACGCGGGCGACGTTGAGGTAATCCTGCGGCACGCGCTGCACGCCCTGGGCGGTGTTCATGATCATCGGCCAGATCGAGCAGATGAAGATGGTGTAGGTCGCCGCCGGATCGGCCTTCTTGAAGACGAGCAGGCCGATCGGCAGCCAGGCCAGCGGCGAGACCGGACGCAGCAGGCTGATGATCGGATTGATCATCGCCGACAGGAAGGCCGAGCGGCCGAGAATGAAGCCGAGCGGGATGCCGACCAGCGCCGCTAAGCCGAAGCCGATGCCGACCCGCTGCAGCGACGACAGCACGTTCCAGCCGATGCCCTGGTCGTTCGGTCCGTTGCGGTAGAACGGGTCGGCGAACAGGGCGACGGCGGCGTCCCAGGTCTGGCCCGGCCCGGGGATGCTGCCGCCCTTGTGGGTGGCGACATACCAGATGCCGAGCAGCACCAGCATGCCAAGCAGCGGCGGCAGGATGGCACGGCCCATGGCACCCAGTCGTTCGCCGATCGGCAAACCGGCTTCGGCCACCGGCAGGGTTGCGACTTTTTCCATCTTCATTTCCTTGGCCGGTTCGGCGACAATTTCCGCGACCGGCTGGCGGGTCCTGCTGCGGTCGACCGGCTTTTCAAGGCCGAAATCACCGCTCATCGTCATTGTGCTCATGATTCTCTCCCTGGCCTCAGGCCTTGACCTTGAATCCGTCGGCGTACTTGGCCGGGTCCTTGCCATCCCAGACGACGCCGTCGATCAGCTTGCTGCTGTGCATGTCGCTCTTTGGCAGCGCGACGCCGGCGGCGGCAGCACCCTGCTTGTAGATGTCGATGCGGTTGACCTGTTTGGCGACCGCCAGGTAATCCGGATGGCTCTTGAGCAGACCCCAGCGCTTGTGCTGGGTCATGAACCACATGCCGTCGGACAGGTAGGGGTAATTCACCGCGCCGTCATTGAAGAACTTCATGTGGTTCTTGTCGTCCCAACTCTTGCCGAGGCCGTTCTGGTAGCGACCGAGCATGCGGGCGACGATGACCTCGGTGTCGGTATTGACGAAAGCCTTCTGGGCGATGGTCTCGGCCGTCTTCTGCTTGTTGGCGATCGAGGCGTCGATCCACTTGCCGGCATCGAGGATGGCGGCGACCACGGCGCGCGCCGTATTCGGGTTCTTCTGCACCCATTCGGCGGTGGTGCCGAGAATCTTTTCCGGGTGATCGACCCAGATGTCCTGCGTCGTCACCGCGGTGAAGCCGATGTTGTCCATGATCGCGCGGTTGTTCCACGGTTCGCCGACGCAGAAACCGTCCATGTTGCCGACGCGCATGTTGGCCACCATCTGCGGCGGCGGCACGGTGA
>ERZ724507.366-NODE-366-length-20652-cov-7.461524_pt1 | contig 20652 bp, 15 predicted proteins | sample MGYA00376040_ERZ724507 | MGnify/ENA primary metagenome ERZ724507 (study PRJEB28724, sample SAMN07190883) | activated sludge metagenome | isolation source: activated sludge of sewage treatment plant in Hong Hong | place: Hong Kong | collected 2016-03-17 ...
ACGAACAGCTCTTTGCCGTCGCTTTGGATCAGCGCTCGCTCACGCATCGAACACGGACCCGGCAGCGGAATCATCTGCTGCGTGGCTGTCTTGGCGTCTTTGTCGTACACGAGCAGCGGCAGCTCGGACAACGCCTTGGTGGGCGAAGCAGGAAGTGGCGCTTCGACAATCCGTCCGTCGACAAATGCCAGCTCTCCAGCCCGAGGCACAAAGCCCGTCGGTCCGCGCTGTTCCGTCATCCCAAGCGGTCGAAACACCGCCGGTAGACCGGGCCGCTCACTCGCCCACAGCACATAGCGACCTTCACTGGCTGGCGCAGGAAACAGCCGCAGCCGCGACGGACCGTAGTTCACCACCACATGCTCTGCCGACGACTCTTGCTGGCTGGGAACCCGCGCGGGCGGCGGAACTTTCTGACAAGCCGCGAGCGAGCAAGCCAAGGTAAAGGAAAGCAAGATACGCATCAGTGAAGGTGGCCAGGACTCGGTCGTCCAGACGGAACCTGAGTGTCTAGCAGGCGCAGACGCTCGGCGGCAAGCTGTAATCGCTCGATGTCCCCGTGGCGCAGGTAGATGTTGCGCAAGTTGCCGAGCATGCGCGCCAAGATCGTGTGCTTTCCGACGGGCTCAATGTCGCTTTTGTGGATGGCTCGCTGCTTTCCCGTCGAGCGCTGCATCAGTGCATGTAGATCGCTGTGAGACAGCACATCGCCCGTCGTCGGATCAAACAGCAGCGGCGGACGGCCTTGGGGACTGTCTCCGCGCAGCAGAAAATGACCGGGAAACGACACGCCACGAAGCGGAACGCCACAGCGACGAGCAACTTCCAGTGACACCACCGACAACAGGATCGGGAGTCCGTGATGCTCGTCGAGCACGTAGTTTAGAAAGCTCGCCTGCGGATCGTCGTAGTCACCACGCTCGCAGGAAAAGCCTTCGTCGCTGAGTAGCTCCAGAAGCTGCGTCGCACGCTCACCGTCAGGAGCCGATGCCTCAAGCTGCTGACCGAGGCGATCCGCCAGCTCGTCGAGCTTCCCTTGGTAATACGCGATGTCTAGCTCGGGATACTCGGGTTCCGCAATGACGAGCGCGGCCTGTCCGAGGTCAATCTCAGACTCAGGCCGACACACGACATGAGAAAACAGAAGGAGCCGAAGATCGCTTTCAGCAACCACTAGCGCTGACGGGCCGACGGGCCTTCGGTCTGCCGATAGTTCACCAGCACCGACGGAACAACAACCATCTCGCGGTGACGCTCGATGACATCACCTTGATCGTTGCTGACTTCGACGTGCGACAGCACGATGGTCAGGACTTCGCCCTCGGCGGGACGAACGGTGGCGACGTAACCAGTGATGTGACAGCCGTTTGCGTAGTCAAACGTGACCCGGTGGCTGACCAGATCGCGGAGTTGCTTGCTCAGTGACATGTCGCCCTTATACCACGGTCGCCGAAGCAAAATGAAGCCTGCCCTAGAGGTTCCACTCGCTTGCCGATTGCCTGTACCTTGGTAAGGGTCGACTTGTTCACAACAAGGAGTTCAGGTCGTATGTCAGAGCCCACATCGAAGGTTCGTTGGCCATGGCTCTTGCTCGCTGTCCTGGGTCTGGGCGGTGCGCTGTATTTGCCTCTGATGCAGAACGCGAAACAAAGCAGACCGTCAGTGCCAAGCGAAGGAGCCCGAGCGCCCGATCTCCTGCTACGACCTGCACAGCGCAGCACGTCGGAAGCATCCGGGAAGTTGGGTCAGCGCGGTCCCGCGTCGGTGGAAGACAGCGATCCAAGCAAGCCGAGCGGTCCAGAGGATGAGAAGCTGAAGTCGGGGCGACTCGGACTCGGTCATGGACACGGCGGCCACCGCGATCCGAAGCCAGCCGGACCCAATCAAGGTGTCGTCGCTGCCGGACCACTCGGACCGCCCGCAGGTCGCAAAGATCCAACGGTCACCGACCAGCGCACGGATGGGCCCGATGAGCATGCGCCGCAAGGTCCATCACCGACAGAGCCTCGCCTGGCCACCCAGCTACCCAGCACAGCGCCCAAGACAGACAAGCCGAGCGACGGAGCAGCGACTCCAGCAACCACGCCCGATCAGCTTCGTCAGCAGCTTCCCGGTCGCTTTGCGCTGTCCGCCCCGAGCGAGATGCAAGTCGGTCGCAGCGAACATGTCACCGTCGTAGCAGCCGTCGAGCAGCTCCGCGCCATGGTGGCATCCGATCTGCAAGCCGTCACCGGCGGAGCCACCGGGCAGACCGTCAGCACCAAAGACTTGCCACTGTCCCGGCTATTGCGCGTCGAGCTGCGAGCGGACTCTGACGCAGACTTCGAGATTCGGTCCTTTACCCAAGCCGATCAGCGACTGTCTACCGAGCAGTCCACGACGTGGGAATGGTCGGTTACGCCCAAGACCGACGGAGACAAGAACCTGACGGTGGTCATCAGCAACCTCGTCGATGGCCAAGGGCTACCGATCGCAGTGACGATTGCGCATCGTACGCTTCACGTCTCGCTGTCGCTGACGCAGCGGGTTCGCGAGCTGGCCGGGACCGCGACCTCGGCGGGAAGTGCGCTGGCGGGACTCGTCGGAACGTGGCTTGGGCTGCTCAAGCCGCTGCTTCAGCGTCGACGAGAAGAAGACACCAGGGCAGTCGCCAAGACCGAACCTGAAGCCAAGTCGAGCGATCCGCCCAAGCCGCCGAGTGACAAGCCTGCGACGACACCACCGGCAGCCGCCAAGTCAGACGCCGATCCACAAGCCTAAGCGCCGGGCGCAGCTGCTACGGCACAAGCTGACGTAGCTTGTCCGTCGATGGCTTCAGTCGTCCCGTCGACAGCGCAAAGCGAATCGTATCGCGCAGCGACTCGTCGAGCGGACGGATTGAATAGCCCAGCTCACGCTTGGCTTTTTCCGACGACACCCAGGTACACATGTGACCCGCTTTGGCGAGCTGCCGCGACAGGCTCGAGTGCTGATGACGCAGCTTCGCACTCCACTCGAGCAGACCTGCCACCGCATAAGCCAGCGGATACGGCGCTTGCGGCGGCGGCGACACACCTGTCACCTCACGAATCGCAGCCAGGAGCTGGGTCAGCGTCACGTTGTTGCCACCCAGGATGTACGTCTCACCGGGCCGACCCTTCGTCAGCGCAGCAACGTGAGCCGCCGCCATCTCTCGGACATCGCCAAAGCTTGGACGGCCTTCGACGTAGACCGGCATCTTGCCACGCACAAACGCCAGGATCGTCGACGTGCTCGACTGATAGATATCGCCCGGCCCGAGTATCACCACCGGACGCAGCGTCACAAGCGAAAGTCCGCGCTGCGCCACCTTCTGGGCTTCGCGCTCTCCGTGAAGCTTGCTGCGACTGTAATCAAGCCCGATGTCGTCGGCATTGCTCGGGGTCGACTCATCGGCAACACGCTCCTGTGCACTGCCACCCATCGCCGCCACCGACGAAGTCAGCACCGCGCGATCGACCTTGGCCGCAAGCGCCGCTTCCATCACGATGCCCGCGCCCGTCGCATTCACCCGGTACATCAGCTCAGGATTGTCGGGATTAAAGTGCGGCACGCCAGCGGTATGAATCACCGCCTGACAGCCATCCAGCGCCGCCCGCACCGAGTCCCCGTCCAGCACATCGCCATAGGCTTTGTCGACGCTTGCGCCGAACAGCTCGCCGATGTTGTCTAGCTTGCTGCTCTTGCGCACCAGCACCCGCGCCGAGTGCCCCGACTCGACCAGCTTGCGCACCACCCAAGAGCCCAAAAAACCAGTCGCACCCGTGACGAGGACTTTCATGTTGAGCTAGTTCTCATTTTCAAACGTGACGACGTAGCGCTCGATCACAAACGGCACCGGCTTGCCATCTTTGCCCACAGCGGGCTTGAAGCGGCAGCGCGGATCGAAGCGCAAGAAGCCGATCGCGATGTTGTCTACTTCGGGGCTGATGCCCTTCATCTTTTTGATGGCGCGCACCTTGCCACGCTCGTCCAGCTCAATGCGCATCACCACCTGCCCTTCGACGCCCTGAGCGTGCGTTTCCGAGCGCGACCACTTTTCCTTCATGCTCGGGCCGCACTCGTCAGAGTCCATCTCCGGCAGCTTGGCCAGGTTTTCCTCTGCGACGGGACGATACTCACTACCACCTGGCGCACTCGACGGCGGCAGCGGCGGAATCTCTGTCACCTTGGGCCGCTTGCCAGGGTCTGCCATCGTGGTGTTGCCCGTCGCCACCGCGATACCGCTTCCGCCGGTCTGGCTCGGATCGATACCGAACACGGGCCGTGGCGGCTCTTTGGGCGGCTCTGCCGGGGGCGGCGTCGAGGGCTTCGGCGCTTCCGCCGGCTTTGGCTGCCGCTTGGTGATCTTCTTGGGCGGCTCCGGGGGCTTTGGCTCCTCGGGCTTGGGTGGCTCCGGCTTCGTCTCAGGAGGCGGCGGGGGCGGCGGCTCCTTCGGCTTGCGGAACTCGACCTCGACCACCGTCGGACCGACTTTGTCGGGCGGCTTGGCCAGGTACAAATACATCAGGATCCCGCTGTGCAGCGCCGCCGCCAGCAGCATCCCGATGCCATCAAACTTGGTGACGATTCCGGTCACGTCCCGTCAGTCGCCATCGCGAACTTGGTGACGCCCAGCGTCTTCACCAGATCGACGATATGCATGACATCACCGTAGGCGATGCCTTTGTCACCGGCAATCACCGCCTGGATGTCCTTGTTTTTGGTCACAAGGTCGGTGATCTGCACCCGCGCCTTCGCCTCATCGACCTTTTCGCCGTTGAGGAACAGGTCGTAGCCGCCCTCCCCGTTTGGCTTCTTGGTCAGCGTCAGCGCCAGCGTGGTCTTCTGCGTCTCATCACCGCTTGCGGCCTTCGGTAGCTCGACCTTGATCGACGGGTTGTTCGCAATCATCGGCGCCGCCACCATCATGATGATGAGCAGCACCAGCGTAATATCGACGAGCGGCGTCACGTTGATGTCGGCAATCATGCCGCCGCCGTCATCATCTCCGCTCGAAAGAGCCCCGCCCGCCATTAGCTTGCCTCCGCTGCCTTGGCCCGGCTCTTGCCTTTGGCGTCGTCCGAAGCGCTGTCGTGATGCGCACTGCTTTCGGCCCGCAGCGCCGCCAGGATCACCTGCATCACCGCATCAATGTGGGATGAGATTCCACGCACCTGACGATTGTAGAAGTTAAAGAACACGACCGCCGGGATTGCAACGAGCAGACCGACGGCAGTGGCGACCAGTGCTTCCGAGATACCGGCCATGACGATCGCGATACCGCCCGACTGGTTGGCCGCCAGGTCACGGAACGCCTTGATGATGCCGAGGACCGTTCCAAACAGACCGATAAACGGGGCGTTGCTGCCAAGCGTGCCCAAGAAGGCCAGGTTGCGCTCGAGCCGAAGCTTGACGCGCGCCTTGGCTCCGAGCATCGCCGCTTCCACTGCATCGGCACCGCGCTCACAGTCGGCAAGTCCCGCCCGCGCCACTTCCGCTTCCAGGCCCTTTTCCGAGTCGACCCGCTTTCGTGACTCTGCAAAGCGATGGTCGAGCAGCAGCTTGCGCAGGTCATCGGCCAGGCCCGCAAAGTCGGTCCGTAGGCTGAAGTAGTACAGACCGCGCTCAATCGCGATCGCGAGGCTGATCACCGACAGGAAGATCAGCAGCCACAGCACCCACTCGGCGCCGAGGAGGGTAAAGGCAAGAAGTTTCTGTGTCAGGTTCATCGGACTGAAAGCTCTCCCGTGGGCGTTTGGACGCTGCGTGCGGTGTATTCGATGTCTTGAGAGGACTTTCGCCGTCAAACGAGTCGCTTGAAGGCTCGGTCCGCGTCGCAGTCGCCGATTTACATGCGGGTGGTCAAAATCTTGGTGGGGAGTGTAACGGCTCAACCCGCAAGCTCGCAACCGGAAGTTCGCGCTGGGCCTCGGGAAAGGGCCTATAAAAAATACATGAAAGACTCACCGATCGTTGCGCTGGCGCTGCGCTGTACCGGGTTTTTGGAACGCTACCTGCCGGATGCGTTTGTGTTTGCTCTTGGGGCGACGGGGCTGTGCCTGGGCGCGGGCTGGCTGTGGACGGGCACGGGCCTGGGGACGATGCTCGACGGCTGGGGCAAGGGCTTCTTCTCGCTGCTGGGCTTTACGCTGCAGATGTCGCTCATCATCATCTTGGGTCACGTCGTCGCGAGCGCCCCGCCGGTCGCACGGCAGCTTGAGCGAATCGCGGGGCTTGCGCAGACGGCCAAGGGTGGCGTGACGCTGGTGGCGCTGCTGGCGATGCTGTCGTCGTGGCTCAACTGGGGCTTTTCGCTGACGTTTTCGGCGATGCTGGCGCGGGCGACGGCGCGACGGTTTGCCGCGCGGGGTCAGCCGATCGACTATCGAGCGCTGGCGGCGGCGAGCTTCCTGGGGCTGGGGAGCATCTGGGCGCAGGGGCTGTCGGGCTCGGCAGCGCTGCAAATGGCGACGGTGGGGGCGCTGCCACCGGGGCTACAAGGGCACGGCATTCCACTGTCGCAGACGATCTTTCTGTGGCAGTCCTTTGTGTCGGTGGCGGTCGAGGTGTCGATCGTGACGGCGCTGTTTTGGCTGATCGCCCCGCGTGAGTCGGACGCGGTGACGGCAGCGGCGCTGGGGATTGACCTTACCGACGATACGCATCCCGAGGTAGAGCCGTCGAAGCTGCGTCCGGGGGAGCGACCAGAGCACTCGCTTGGGCTGTCGCTCTTGTTTGTGGCGCTGGCGACGGCGTACCTGACCCGCAGCCTGATCAGCGCGCCGTCGGTACTAGAGGCGGTGAACCTGAACACAATCAACCTCGGGCTGCTGACGCTGGGGACGGCGCTGCACCGGACTCCGGCGCGGCTGCAGCGGGCGTTTGCACAGGCGACTCCGGCGGTGTGGGGAGTGATCTTGCAGTTTCCGTTCTACGGGGGGATCGCGGGGGTGCTGGCGAGCGCGCACCTCAACGAACGGATCGCGGGGCTGTTCGTGGGGGCAGCGAGTCAGGGGACGCTGCCGCCGCTGGTGGGGCTGTACTCGCTGGTGCTTGGGATCTTTGTGCCGTCGGGGGGCTCGAAGTGGCTGATCGAAGCGCCGTACGTGCTGGAGGCCGCGTCGCGACTGCACGTTCACGCGGGCTGGATGGTGGCGGTGTACGACCTGGGGGAAGCGCTGGCGAACCTGGTGCAGCCGTTTTGGATGCTGCCGGTGCTGGGGATCTTTGGGCTGCGGGCTCGGGACGTGATGCGGTACACGGTGATCACGTTTTTTGTCTTGCTGCCGGTGGTGATGGGGCTGACGTATGGGCTGGGGCTGACGCTGACGCGGTAGCGGGTGGGCGTCTCGGAGCGGGGCACACTCCTCCTTGGGCGTCTCGGAGCGGGGCACACTCCTCTTTGGGCGTCTCGGAGCGGGGCCCCCCTACCCTGCGACGCTTTTTTGTCGTGCCGCAAGCGTCCCGAAAAAAAGGTCTCCGGTCGGCCCCACTCCTCTTTGGGGACGCTCGGAGTGCTGGGGCCTACTCTTCGAGTGGCCTGGCGGTACTTGCAGAGTGCTGGGGCCTACTCTTCGAGTGGCCTGGCGGTACTTGCAGAGTGCTTGGGCCTACTCTTCGAGTGGCCTCGCGGTACTTGCAGAGTACTGGGGCCTACTCTTCGAGTGGCCTGGCGGTACTTTCGGTGTTCATCGGCCTACTCTTCGAGTGGCCTGGCGGTACTTTCGGAGTACCTGGCGGTACTTTCAGAGTACCTGGCGGTACTTGCGATGGGGCGGGTTGGGAGGCTGGGTTCTCGGCTTGAAAATATTATTTTCCGACGGGGGGTGGTTGCGGGTGGTTGGGTGAAGGCTACGCTGTGGGGCGCTTTTCAACTGGCCACAAAGGAATCGATCATGCCCAAGACGGATAGCAAGAACTCGTCGGTGATGGAGATGCCGCTGTCGGAGCTGACGCGGCGGATCGAAAAAGTGGAAGCGCTGCTGAAAGAGGCGCAGGCGCTGCTGCCGGGGCTACGGACGCTGACGGAAGAGGATCGGCGGCACTCGAACGGACGGCTGCGCGGCGGCGAGGCCGAGATGTTGTCACGGGTGTTGGACGCGGTGCGGACGCAGCCGGGCTACTTTGCGTCGCTGGCGGATGAAGACGACGGGCGCGATCCGACGAAGCTGGAAGTGGATCTGATCGCGGATCGGCTGGCACGGCGGAACCTGCTGGCCCGACTGCAAGGCCAGTTCGCGGCGATTGAGCAGCCGCTGTCGGACTCGGTGCTGCACCTGGGGGAACAGACGCGGACGGTGCTGCTGGCGGCGTATCGGATTGGGCGGACGCTGGCGCGGAGCGACGGGAAGCTTCGGGATCAGCTTGCGCCGGTGATCGACTACTACGGCGGCATGGTCCGTCGGTCCAAAGGCAGCGAGGACGCGCCCCACAGCCGGTAAGGCATTTGCTAAGGTGCGGATGTGCAAAGCTCGTCTCGTCCTTCTCACGATGGTGGAAGTGTGGTCGATTCGCCGCCCTGGCTCGCGGAGCTTGTGCGACGGCTCGGTGGGTCGCAGGTATCGACGCAGCCGGAAGACCTACAGGCGTACCGACGCGACATGTGGGCGCGGGGACTGCTGCAAGTGGCGGCGGGACAGCCTGCGGGGGTGCTGCCTGCGGCGGTGTGCTGGCCGCGTCGCATCGAAGACGTGCAGCAGGTGGTCACGCTGGCGGCGCAGCAGAAGGTGAAGCTGACGCCGTTTGGTGCGGGCTCGGGAGTGACGGGCGGAGCGATGCCGGATGCGGGCGGGCTGGTGGTGGACTGCAAGAAGCTGCGCTCGCTGACGGTGGATCGCGATCGAATGACGGTGACGTGCGGGGCGGGCTGGAATGGCTGGCACCTGGAAGAAGCGCTGAATCGGCAGGGGCTGTCGATTGGGCACTTTCCGTCATCGATCATGTGCTCGACGGTGGGTGGCTGGCTGGCGACGCGGGGCGCGGGCCAGATGTCGACGAAGTACGGCAAGATCGAAGACATGGTGTCATCGCTGACGGTGGTGACAGGCACGGGCGAGCGGCTGACGGTGGACGGGACGCACAAGGGGCCGGACTGGGTGCAGCTGTTTGTGGGAAGCGAGGGACGGCTCGGGTTTCTGTGTGAGGCGACGCTGTCGCTGGTGGCGGTGCCGCAGAAGCGGCTGCTGCGGGGCTACTGGTTTCCCGACGTGCAGAGCGGCTGCGGAGCGATTGCGCAGATCCTGGGGCGAGGGCTGCGTCCGGCGGTGGTGCGGCTGTATGACGAACTCGATACCCTGCTGGCGGGGACGGGCAAGAGCGGGCCGAGCCTGAACCAGCCTCTGTTTACGAACCTGAGCGGGACGGCGGGGCGAATCCTCGGGCAGCTGTCGGGGCTGGTCGGCAAGTTTGAGCTGGGACGGTCGCCAAGGCCGCTGGAGCTGGGCGATCTGCTGGCGCTGCTGCGACCGGACGCGGAGCGGGCCAAGCACCGGCTGGAGCGGTGGCTGGTGCAGGCGGCGCTGCAAAAGACCGAGCCGATGGGGCAGCTCCTCGACTCGCTGCTGTCACGGCTGCACGTCGGCTGTCTGCTGATCATTGGCTGCGAAGGGGAACCGACGACGACGGCGACGGAAGAGCAGCTGATTCGGGATGAGATTGCGCGGCTGGGTGGACGCGACCTGGGCCCAGAGCCGGGCGAGCACTGGCTGCGACACCGCTACGACGTGAGCTTCAAGTGGCCCAAGGCGTTTGCGGCGGGGGCGATGGCGGACACGATGGAGTTTGCGGCGACGTGGGACCGGCTGCCTGCGCTGTATCAGAAGGTCCGGGCGGCGACGCTGCCGCACGCGCTCATCATGGCGCACTTTAGCCACGCGTATCCCGACGGCTGCTCGATCTACTTTACGTTCATGACGCGGGCGCTGTCGGCGGGGGCAGATGCGCAGAGCGGCGAGCCCGTGACGGCGCAGCTGCGCGACGATCAGCGGCGCTACGATGAGATCTGGCAAGGCGCGATCGAAGCGGCGCTGGCGGCGGGAGCGACGATCGGTCATCACCACGGCGTCGGGCGGCTGCGGGCTCCGTTTCTGGTGGATGAGCAAGGCGAAGGGCTGCCGCTTCTGCGGACGCTGTCGAAGGTGTGCGATCCGGCGCAGGTGCTCAATCCGGGGCGGCTGTTTGTCGAGGATCGCACGGTTCGGCCTCGGCAGTCGCTGCTGCTTGCGCCCAAGGCGGTGACGGTGAACCGAACGTCGCTGCTGGTGACGGTGCCGGTGGATCTGACGCTGCTGGACATAGAAGAGCGGCTCCACAAAGACGAGCTGTCGCTCGGTCACTTGCCGCCGTCGGCGTATGGACGGACGCTGCGCGATGCGCTGCTGGCACCGCAGCCACTGGAAGCGAGCGTATCGACGGGCCGACTGCATGATCGACGGGTGCAGCTGCTGTTTGCGCGGAAAGATGGGCAGCTTCTGGCGGTGCCGCCGCAGCCTGCGCCGCGACGGTCGACTGGGCCGGATCTGGGACAGCTGCTGTCGCTGTGGGACGATCAAGTGACGCTGGTGGGAGCGACGCTGCGGGTGGAACGGCATCTGCCGGTGCGACCGACGCTGACGCTCGGGTTTGACGATTCTCAGGCGGCGCTGCGGGCGATCTTGCTGGCGCGTCGCTGGCATGGTGGCTGCGGGGTTCACAGCGTGCAGCTGCTGTCGCGGGCGCTGTGTGAGTCGCTGTGGTCGCAAGATGGCGATCGCGCTCCGTGGAATGGTCCGAGCGGTCGCTGGCTGGTGGTGATCGACGGAGCCGGGCCGATTACGGTGGCGCAAGAGTCGATGCGAGAGCTGGCGCATCGCCTGGGCGCGCAAAATGCCTGGCTGCCGATTCCAGCGCTGCGTGAGCTTGTGGCGGCGCCGCTGGGTGCGATGTGCGCGCGCTGGCAGGCCCTGGGACCGCTTGTGCAGCGACATCTTCCAGCGCTGCCGCTGGCGGACTTGGCCCAGCTCCTCGACCGGCTCCCTGATCGCGTTGTACTCGGTGGGACGTATCGTCATGGGCTGGCGGTGGGCAGCCCGGATGCGACGCTGGCGGCGTGTGTGCCGGACGTGGTGTCGCCGACGAACGATCTGAATGCTGCGCTTGCAAGTGCGCTCGCTTTGGCGGGTGCGGAGTAGCCGATGCCCGATCTATCGACCTCGCTGTCGCTGTGCTCGCTGTGTCCGAAGCTGTGTAGCCATGTCTGTCCGGTGTATCGCGCGTCGGCCAAAGAGACGCTGACGCCCCAAGCCAAGATGTCGAGCCTGCTGTCGCTTAAGCAAGCGGGGGAAGAAGCCTCGCCGTCGCAAGCGCTGCCGCTGTATGGCTGCACGGGCTGCGGCGCGTGTACAAGTGCGTGTCTGCACAAGGTGGAGCCAGCGCAGCAGCTGGTTCGGGGGCGAATGCTGGCCGAGCGAGCAGATGTGGCGCATCCGGCGCTGGTCGATCTGCCCGAGCGGGTGTTTCAGCGGGCGCAAGAGGCGTCGCGCGCGATCCTGCGTGATCCGCAGCTGTCGACGAGGCTGGCCAAGCCGGGTGACATTGGGCTGCTGCCGTCGTGTCTACCGCGTCGTCAGCATGCCGAAGGGCCGGAAGTGGAAGCGCGACAGCTGCTGTCGGTGCTGGATCGGGTGCGGGAACATCGCGCCGATCTGCCAAGCTACGGACTGCTGACGGTGGGAAGCGCGGGCTATGCGCTGTACGCAGCGGGCCTGGAAGAGTCGTTCCGGCTGTACGCAGAGTCGCTGGCGCAGAAGGTGTCGGAGCTGTCGATGCTGGTGACGACGTGCTCGGCGTGTACGTACCTATTAAAGGTGGTCTATCCGCAGCATGGTGTGCCGCTTGTGCCGAAGGTGCTGCACTTTGGCGAGCTGATCTTGCCGTATCTGGCTGCGCTGCCGATTGCGAAGAAGCTGCCGCAGGCGACGTATCACGCACCGTGTCACTTGTCGCGACGGCTCAAGGTGGATGCGCCTCGGCAGGTGCTCGGGCGGCTTTCGGAACAGGTCGATGACATCGCGGGGGACGAGCCGCTGTGCTGCGGTGCGGGTGGCCTTCTGCCGCAGACCGATCCCGACCTGGCGCAGCAGATGGCGCATGAAGCGATGGCACAGACGACGGGGCAGCCGATTGTGAGCGGCTGTCCGACGTGTAGCTATCACCTGAGCAAGAGCGGTCATCCCACCCGGGACCTGCTCGACGTGCTGTGTGAGGCGCTGTAGCGACTGGGCTCTGTCGACAGACTTGCCGGCCTTGCGGACGTCACCAAGCGATCGCGATAACAAGACGCATCCTAGAATTCGTGGTTTTCCTTGGTGATTTCATAGATATGTGTGTGGGTGGTTGCATAAAACTCGTGCTACGATTACTCCGACCTTTTCTATTTGGTCGGTTTACCCATGGCCCTTGCATCTACTCCTTCGTCGCAGCTCGGACCCGAGCAACCCCCGACGGCGCGCATCGGAATGGTCCTATCTGGCACCTATCGTCTCGATGCGTACCTAGGCCAAGGCATGACCGGCCTGACCTACAACGCCTGGCATCTTCGTCAAAAACAGCCGTTTGCCGTCAAGCTGCTGCATCGTGAGCTGGCCCCCAGCCACGAGCGCGTGTCAAAGCTGCGGCAAGACCTGCGGGTGCTGAGCAGCCTGCGGCGCTATGGCTTTTTGCCGGTGGATCTGTCGTTTGGGCCCGATGGCTCACCGTTTCTGGCGGCGGAGCTACTGGTCGGAGAGACGCTGCGGGTGCGGCTTTCGCGTGGTCCTCTGCCGGTGCTGGCGGCGGGCATTGTGACGGCGGCACTGGCGCGCGCGCTCGGTGAAGCCCACAAGCAAGGCGTGGTTCACGGCGACCTGCGACCGGAAAACGTGATCCTGCCGAGCGAAGCGGGACGCGAGATTGAAGCCGGACAGCCAGTGCTTCTCGACGGAGCGCTGCATCATCTGCGCAAGCGTGCGATTGGCCTGGATGAGTCGCTGCCGATCGGCAAGCTGGCTTATCTGGCGCCGGAGCAAGCGAGCGGCGAGCAAGGCACTGCCGACGTTGCAGGCGACATCTTTGCGCTCGGGGCGATCTTGTATGAGTGCCTGACGGGAAAGCAGGCGTTTTTGGGGCCCGAGCTAGAGGATGTGCTGGAGCGCTTGTCGTCGCCGCCACCGGCTCTACAGCTGCCTCGGGAGCTGGGCGCGCCGCCGGGTCTGTCCGAAGCGCTGGATGCGGTGATTCGTCGAGCGTGCAGCCGCGATCCGAGTGAGCGCTTCGAGTCGATGGATGAGCTTCTGACGGTGCTCGGGGAAGGGTTTGAAAAGTCGGGGCTGCCGCTGCCTCCGCCCGACGAGCGAGTGCCGATTGATACGCTGCTGTCGCAAAACAAAGGGCTGCGCAAGCGAACCGTGGCGGTCAAGCGCATTGCGCCGCTGCCGACGCCACCTGCGGATGATGACGAGGATGTCAGCGATCCATCGCGGGTGCTGACGGCGGCGGCGATGCCGTCGCTTGAGCCGGAGTCTCCGACGGAGCTGTCGATGCGACCGGCGAGCAAGCGCAACACGGCCAAGCAGCGCGTGATTCGGCGAACGGTGCGAGCGCGCGACTTATCGAAGATGCTGGCCGAGGTGGAAGCCGGACGGCTGAGTCCCGAGCAAGCGATGGCGATGTCGTCGGACGCGGACGCGGATGCAGACGAGACGGCAGAGAGTGCGAAGTCGCAGCCGCTCACCGAAGAGCAGCGTCAGATGGAAGAAGGCCGCGCGGCGGTGCTGGCGCGAGCGGAAGCGGCGAAGAAGAACCGCGAAGTCGAGATTCAAAAGCGCGCGGAGCGAGAGCGAAACGAAGCGGCGCAGATGCAAAAGCGGCTGCTGGAGCAGGCTCGAGCGGAGACGCTGGGTCGAATGCGCGCCGAGTGGGAACAGAGCCAGCGTCACAAGCTGGGCAAAGAAGTGAGCGAGAGCGGCAAGCTTCCAAAGGAGCTGTTCGGTCCGCAGCCGACGGAAGCTGAGCAAAAAGAGCTGCTCGAGGAAGCGGCGCGGCAGGCGAAGCGGCTGGAAGCAGAGCGGCTGGAAGCGGAAAAGCGGGCGGCGGAAGACGCAGAGCGCGAGCGCAAAGAAGCGCAAGCGGCGGAAGATGCGCGCGTCGCGGCGGAAAAGCTCCAGGCGGAGCTGCGGGAAAAAGAGCGGCTTGAGGCCGAGCGCGCGGAGCGGGTCCGTCAAAAAGCGGAAAAAGAAGCGGAAGCGCGACGGAAAGCGGAAGAAGTCGAGCAGCATCGACGCGCCAAGCAAGCGGAAGTCGAAGCGGCGCAGCGCGCGGCAGAGCAGGCCAAGCAGCAGGCCGAAGAAGCGGCGCAGAAAGCCCGGGCCGCACAGCTTGCGCAGGCAGAGGCGGAGCCCGAGCTGCTAGAAGACGAGATCGACGAGATCTTCGAGGAGTCCAAAAAGCCACCTCCTGTTCCTGAGTCGGTTCGTCAGGCAGCGGAAGCGGCGCATCGGGCCCAGCAAGAAGCAGCGGACGCGGAAGCGGCGGCGCAAAAAGCCCAAGCGGACGCGGAAGCAGCGGCGCAGGCATCACACGAAGCGCAGCAAGCGGCGCAGGCAGCGGAAGAGTCACGGATGCGCTCTGCGTCGGAGTTTGAAGAGATCATCCGCGCAGCCCAGGAAGCACGCGACCGCGACGAAGCGCTGGCCAAGCAGATCCGGGAAGCAGAAGATCGAGCCCGCGCGGCGCAAGCAGCTCGAGCAGCGAACCTGGCCCGAGCGACGAGAGCCACGCGCGCACTGGCGGTGATTCAGCAGGTTCAGCACATCGCGCAGAGCGAGCCGACGATGGACCAAGCGCCGAGTGGTCGCAGTCAAGATCCGTCGGTTCCGTCGCTGCCTCCGGTACATGGAGCGCCCAAGAGCACGATTTCCGATAGCACGACGACGCCCGTGCGAAAGCCGAGCACGGTGAGCGGTCCCGATTCGTCGAGCAGCTACGGAGCAGCCAAGCCCGTTCCGCCGCCGCGCGATCCAAGTGGCGTGTTCGTTCCGGGTCAGCTTCCACCGTCGGCGCTGCGACCGGAAATGATGAATACGTTTTCGAATCCGCAGATGGCTCCGGCGGCGATTCGCAACGACTCGAGCGGTCCGTATACCAATCCGCAGATGGCGTCGGTGGGGATGCGCCAAGACATGAGCGGGGTGTACACCAACCCGCAGATGGCTCCGGCGATGATTCCGATGCAGTCGACGTCGATACCGGTGCTGGTCACGCCAGTGATGCAGTCGCCGCGCTCGCAAAGTGACTACACGCTGTCGAAAGGTCAGATGGCGACGGCGCTGGGTCTGACGGCGATCCTGTCGGGGCTGATTGGCTCGCTCGGGACGCTGCTGATCCTGCGCAACCAACAGCAAGGTCCGGTGGCGCAGCAGATCGCGCCGCCGCTGGTGGTGAACTCGACGGGAAATCAAGCGGGACCGACGATACCGGAAAGCAAGCCCGTCGCGGTGCAGCAAGCGCCGGACCCGGCTTCATCGATCAAGACGGACTCGCGGGCGTCGGATACGGTGCCGGTGCTCAAGCCTGCGGTGCGCGACAGCAAGACGGTCTATCCACCGCTGCGGCTGATGACCGATGCAGCGACGATGCCACCGAAGCAGAGCATCTGGACTCGACCGGCGGCAGCGGCGACCGATGCAGCCACAGCCAAAGCGGGCGATGCCAAGCCAGCGCTCGGGGCAGATGGCAAGCCCATCGCAGGTGACGCCAAGAGCGCGACGGATGCGAAAGGGACAGACACCAAGTCGCTGCCCGATGCAAAGCCCGTCTCGCCAGCCAGCAAGCCCATCGCGCCAGCCAGCAAGCCCGTCAAGACCGACGACGGACTCCGCAATCCGTTCGCAATGTAAGCAGCAAGCGCAAGCGGCGAAAGCGACGGCCCGGCCCAGCCGGACTGTTTGCAGCCGCTGCGTGCGGACCGTCTAACCGCTACAGCGGAACCACCATTCGTCCATCTTCCGACGGAACCAAGCGAACCTGACCGTTGGCGGCCATCCGATTCAGGTGGTCTGACAAGTTGTCGATGGACACGCCCAGCTCCTCGGCAAGCTGCCACTCGGCCATCGAGCTACGACCATCGAGCGTCGCCAAGATTCGCTGCGGGCTGATGGTTCCACCGCTGGGAACGGGAACGGCAGCAATGCGCGCTTGGGTGGATCGACCGCCAGAACGAGGAGCAGCGACGGGACCACCGACTCCTTGCGTTGCAGCTTTGGCCGCGGCGGGCTTGACCACGACGACGCCCATTGCAGCGGTACCACGCACCGGACGCGCCGCAGGCTTGGCCGCAGCGGGCTCGCTCGCACCAAAGGGATCTTCTTCAGCAGCCATCGCCAGCCAAGACACCGACGGAGACTCTGCGCTTGGCGCCGTGCTCATCTCGGTCTTCGAAGGCTCTGACAGCGCCGCAAAGTCCGGGAATCCACCCTTTTCACCGACGGGAACGACGATCTGACGAGTCGGCTCAAAGTCTGTCGGGATCAGCTTCGCAGCCCCTTTGGGAAGCGGCTCGACGGGACGTGCTTTGATGGGCTTGGCAGGCTCCGCGCTGAGGCTGGGACCAAGCTCTGCTCTCGCTGCGGCAATGGCTTCGGCCAGTGGATCGTTTTCTCCGGCCATATCCAGCCACGCTCGCGACGGAGTATCGGCACTTGGCGCGCGCGCAGGCTCTGGCTTGGCGACGGGCTCTGGCTTCTTGGACGCCGCCGGTGCCGGCTTTTCCGCCGGTTTTTCCGTCGGTGCCACTGCTTTGACGGATGCAGAAGTCGCTTTCGCCGCCGGAGTCGCTTTTTCTACGGGTGCAGGTGTCGTCGCTGGCTTCTGCGCAGGCGTCGCAGCTTTGGCGGGCACGGCTGCAACCTGAGCGGACTTGGCTGGCGCTGCGGTCGTCTTGGCGGCTCCTGGCTCGACGGCTTTGGCTGGACCGCTCTTGAGCACCGCATCGCGGGTCTTGGCGAGTAGTGACTCGTCGGGAACACGACGAACGGTGTCCCCGGAATCGGCCCGACTCACCGGCGCGGCACCATCCCGCTGCTTGCTGGCGGCAGCGACGGACGCTTGGCTTGACTTGCCCTCGCGCTGAACCGTGGGTCCAGACTTGTCGATGTGCGTAAGTGAGCGCTGCTGCTCGACGCTGATCTTGCCCGCTTGTGCTTCCACCATCGCAGCGGCCAGGGCATCGCCTGCGTCGGCAGCATGCGAACGAACCGGCGTGGTGGCGCTGTCGGACGACTTGGCTGCTGACTTGACCGCCGACTTGGCGACAGGCTCCGCTTTTTTGTCCGTCGCTGGCTTGGCCGCGCTCGCTACGCCCGTCACTGACTTGACGGAAACTGGCTTGGTCGCGTCGGTGGACTTGGCAACCGCTTCCACCTTGGCGGATTCAACCTTGGCCAAAGCCGGTTTGCTAGAAGCCGGGATCTTGGCAGACGGAGCCGCTTTGGCATCAGCCACTGGCTTGGCAGCGGTCGTCGCCGCATGAGCCCGCTCGGTATAGACCGTCGCCAGTCGAGTCATCGCCGCGCGGGGCGTATCCACTTCATGCAAAAAGCCCAGGTCCGATTCCGACAGGGGCGCAAGTCCGCTCGTCGAGCTTCCCGACACCGACTTGAGCCGCGCCGTCACAACCTCGCGCAGCATCGGCGGACTCACGCGCGCCAGCGAAATCAGCTCCATGCTCTGCTTGATCTGGCTTGGACCGGGACGCGCTTGCTTTTCCGAAAACTGACCGAAGGTATCGGGTCGACACGACAGGATGAGCAGCGTCGCCGCCGACAGTCCGTGCAGCGACCCGAGCACATCCGCCAGCGCATGAAGTCCCGGCTGTCCCAGCTGCCCAAGGAGCTGATCGGCCTGGTCAAACACGATCGTCACGCTCGACGGACGCCTGACGCTGGCCAGCCGAATCAGCGAACAGAGCACATAACGCGCCGTCGCTTCTTGGTTGATGGTCTGCTTGGCACCGATGCGCTCTCGATCTTTTTGCGCCAGATCTTCGCCAGCCAGCCACGCGGTCACCAGCGCTCGACGGTCCGCATACGGAAACTGAACCATCACCTGGCGCGCCGTCGCATCCAGCGAGTTTTCCGTCGGCAGCGTCAGCAGATAGGATCGCAAGCCCGGCTCGATCTGCGGCCACACCTTCTGCGCAGCTTCGGCAAAGTCAGCGAGCGCGCGCTTTCGGCCTCCGTCGAGACACAGCGGACCCAGCTGCTTGAGCACCGCCGTCGGACCCTGATACATCCCAACCCGCGCTGCGTCGAGCAAGTCGTAGGTCTGCGTATAAATCACTTCCCACAGCAGCCGGTCGATCGGACGTTCCAGCACCGCGCCCTTTTTGTCGACGCGACACAGACCCGACACCAGCTGCTTGAGCGTGAACCGAAACGGCTGCGCCAGGTCGGGCAGCGCCGGAATCGACACCACCAGCGACTCGGGACGATGCTGACGCTTGAGCCACCACAGCAGATGGCTCTTGCCGCTGCCGGGATCTCCGACGAGCGCAACCATCTGACCGAAGCCTCGGCCCGCTTGTCGCAGCCCACGCAACAGAAGCTGTCGCGCGTCGCCATGAAGGGCAGCAACATCGACTACATCGTCGTGGTCCAGGTCATGAACCGCAGTTTGAGCAAAAGGATTGGCCGCCTGGGCCTTGGATGCACCTGTGGTGGACATGAGCGATGACGAGCCTTTTTCCGGTCGTAGTCATCATATCACGACGAGGCAGACGCGGATTCGCCCAAAAGTGCCTAAAAAATGGCCCACTTGGCGCACCCGTCGCCATACAGCGGCGCCACAGCACGCCACGCAGCGTCTTTCAGCGCGCTTATCGCTTATCTCGCGTCGCACATTGCAGCCCGCACGGTGCCCTTACCCGAGCGCGATTCGCCAGCGCTTCAGCGAATACAGCGGCACCAGCGGAATCAGCACCGGCACCGTCTGCACGTAGCGCTGGTATTCCGGGTCGCTGCCGTAGCGCTCGTCTTGCTTTCGCTCGAGGCGCTTCGTCGAGCCGATCATCACCAGCGTGATGCAGACCCAGCCGGATACGCTCGCCGCCCAGTGCCACAGCTCCGTATAAGCCGACAGACCACAGACGAAGTTGCCCAGCCAAAACAGCGTCTCCCCGAGATAGTTCGGACAGCGCACCAAGCGATAGAGCTTTACGTCGCAGAACCGACTGGGAAACTGCCGCTTAAACGACTCCTTCTGACGGTCCGCCCACGCTTCAAGCAGCAGTCCGCCCACCATCACCAGCACGCCGACCAGCACGGAAATCGACGGCGCGACGGTTCCAGCATCAGGCTGACGAATCAGGTAGCGCTCGATGTTCAGCGTCGCCGGACTGCACATCACCACGTACAAAATCGACACGCCGATCCAAATGGCCAGCTTGCGCAGCGGTCCAATGTGTCCCGAGCGAGACTCGACGTCAGCCAGCTCTTTGCGATACGACGGCAAGCGCTCACGCAGCAGCAGAAAGCTCCCGAGCCGCAGACCGTAGAGAACCAAGAGCAGACACTGCGCCATCACGACGAGCGGAAGCTTGCCGCCCGAGCGATACAGCGCTTGTCCCATCAGCACCGCGACCGATCCGGCGTAGCCCAGGCTGATGAAGTAGACCACGCGCTGAAAGCCAATCAGCGTCGTAAACAGTGCCAGTGCGAGCTGAAACAGCAGCTCAGACGAAGGACTCATCACCGAAGAAAGCCAGCTCATGAAACGCTAGTTTAGTTGAGCCACTTCTGCGCGGGATCTCTGTCGCGTCCACCGTCGAGCACATCAAACTTACGACCCGACGGCTTGCTTGCGCTGGGTCGAAGCCCAGACAGCTTGCGTCGCAGAAGCCGCCACGGCGACTGACCACCGTGATCCGACAGCAGCACAAACGTCACCAGCAGCGTCGCGAGGTTTGCGCACAGCAGCTCCCACTCGCCACGAAACAGGTCCGCCAACAGCCCGATGCCGATGAAAAACCAGGCCAGCGTCCGTCCCGAGGTCTGCTGATCCACGCCCCACATCCGCACCTGAAGCCCGCCGTATAGCTGCGCAAAGCTGAGCAGCACCATCGCAAACAGCGGTGCAGCTTCCATCGGAATCGGCAAAAGTCCCGTCGCGGGCGCAAACAGCGCATGCAGCCGTCCACTCAGCGCAACGACCAGCGACGAACAGAGCAGCACCACGGCGCTCCACGCGATGATGCGACGCGGACCGATGCGCTGCTCAATCGCGCTTCCCAGCGACCACAGAAGCAGCCCGAGAAACAGCAGCGCAAACGGACTGAGCACAAAAAACGGCGCGGTCAACAGTCGCCACGGCTGTCGTCCGAGCGCCAGCGACGGCTCCAGCAACAGCTCCGAGCGCACAAACTTCCCGACGACCGGCAGAATCGACAGCACAAACGACAGCAGCAGCACGCCAAACACCGTCATACAGCCCGGCGTAAGCTGGCTCCCGAGTCGAACTTGCACAAATCGCGAAGACGGAGGCTGCGGCATAGAAGGACGCAACTAGAAGCCGATGAGGCGTTTGACGTCTTTGGCGACGAGCAGCAGCATCAGACCGAGCAGAATCACCATGCCCACCATGTGG
>ERZ724507.369-NODE-369-length-20496-cov-5.073382_pt1 | contig 20496 bp, 18 predicted proteins | sample MGYA00376040_ERZ724507 | MGnify/ENA primary metagenome ERZ724507 (study PRJEB28724, sample SAMN07190883) | activated sludge metagenome | isolation source: activated sludge of sewage treatment plant in Hong Hong | place: Hong Kong | collected 2016-03-17 ...
CCAGTCGCCGGCGCCCGAGCGCAGGCGGAATTCGCACCAGAGCAGCGAATCGCCGCCGCCGCGCGTGGCGACAAAGAAGTCGCTCAGCCGCGGCCGGTCTTCGGGGTGTGAGGCGGCGACCCAGTCGGCGACGCTGCAGTCGGCCAGTTCCGGGGCGACGCCGCTGCCGGCGATGAAACCCTGTGACACCACCAGCCGATCGGAAACGCTGTCGCAGGTCCATGTACCCAGTCGCGCCGACTCGAGTACGGCCTCGGTAGGCACCTTCATGGGTGGAGAAGTGCGGCTCATGGACGTGAATTGACCTGCAACGCCCCTATATACTAAGGCATAGTGGGGCGCTTGGTGTCATCACCCCGTCATTTCGATCGTGCGCAGCGCAATACCGTTCGCACAACCCCAAAAAATGAAAAAATCACCGGCATGGCAAGGCAGATGACCTTCCTTGTCCGCAGCGAGCCGCGACGCATGACCGACATCACGGCACGCGTCGCCGCCGCGGTGGCGGCCGCTGGCCCGGCGACCGGCGTTGTCCATGTCTTCGTACGCCACACGAGCTGCGGCGTGGTGATTACCGAGAATGCCGACCCGGACGTGCGGCGCGATCTGGAGACCCTCGCCCGGCGCTGGGCGCCCGACGGCGACCCGGCCTACCGGCACGACCTCGAAGGCGACGACGACATGGCCGCGCACGCGCGCAGCGTGCTCAGCGGCAGCTCGGTGAGCGTGCCCTGCGCGGACGGCCGGCTGCTGCTCGGTACCTGGCAGGGCATCTACCTCTGGGAACACCGCGCGGCGTCCCACGAACGCGAGGTCGTCGTCACGGTCGTCGGCTGAGCGAGCGCGGCACCGGGTTCAGGGTGGCGGGCCGGCGAACAGTTCCTCCATCAGGGCCGATTCGCGGGCGAGAACCGTGGCGAGGAAATCCCCGGCGCCCTGCATGTGGCTGAAGGCGTCGAAACCGCGCTGCAGGAAGGAGTGCAGTTCGCCCAGTCCGGCGAGCTGCGCCGGTCCGTGCATCAGCTTCAGCGAGACGCGGATCAGCGGCATGCGCGTCAGCCGGTCGAGGGCCTGGCCGATGCGCTCGACCAGGACGATCTGCTGCGCGCGGTCCGGGCGCCGCCCAACGCTGCGCCAGGCCGCGGCATAAGCCGGCCAGTCGATGTCCCCGCTGCGCCCGGCAGCCCGCAGGGCATGCACCATTGCGGTGTCGAGCGATTCGGAGAGGGCATCCATGCGCACGGCGTCGAGCAGGGTCTGCAGGGCCTTGGCCGGCAGCACCCTGGCCATGACGGGAACGACGCGACCCAGTTCCTCATCGCGGGGGCGAAAGTCCTTGGGGCCGTAGAGGTCGGTGAGGAAGAACTGCGCCGCCGGGGCGTAGCGCTCGCTGGCAAGCAGGTCGGCATAGGTGGCGGCCAGGCGGCGTGCCTGCCACTCCTTGAGCGCCGGGAAGTCGGCGGCTCGCGGATCGGCGCCTCGCGCGGCGCGCAGGTCGCGCGCCTGGGCGAGGCATGCGGCCAGGTCGCGGCCGATGGCGTCCTTGTGCAACTCAGCGTCCATGCCGCGGCATTATCCCGCGCGGCCCCCGGGGCGTTAGAGGGCGCTGCCTAAATGTCGCCGGCGGCGGCGCATAAACTGGGACAATAGGCTGTCCGCAACGGAGGAGAACACGATGAATGCCACGGATCCGGCCGCACGACAGGAAAGCGACGCGCAGGACTTCGCCGCAGTGTTCGAGCGAATGCATGCCGCGACGCGGCGCAGCCCGCTGGTGGACCGCAGGACGCGCGAGGCGCGGCTCGATGCGCTGGTGGCGCTCGTGCACGACAACGCCGATCGCTTCGTCGAGGCGATCTCGGCGGATTTCGGCCACCGTTCCGCGCACGAGACGCGGCTGCTCGAGTTGTTCCCCAGCCTCGAGGCGATCCGCCACAACCGGCGCCACGCCGGCAGCTGGATGAAGCCGCGTGGGCGCTCGCCTTCGATCTGGTTTCGCCCCGGCCGCGCCCGGCTCATGCCCCAGCCGCTGGGCGTGGTCGGCATCATCGTGCCCTGGAACTACCCGTTGCTGCTGGCGGTATCGCCGCTCGCCGCAGCGCTTGCGGCCGGCAACCGGGTGCTGGTCAAGATGTCGGAATTCACGCCACGCACCGGCGCGCTGCTGGCGGAGCTCGTCGGCCGCTACTTCCCCGACGGGGCGGTGACAGTCGTGCTCGGCGATGCCGCGGTGGGCGCGGCTTTTGCGCGCCTGCCCTTCGACCACCTGCTGTTCACGGGCTCCACCCGCGTCGGCCGCGACATCATGCGCATGGCGGCGGACAACCTGACGCCGGTCACGCTCGAGCTGGGCGGCAAGTCGCCCGCCATCGTCGGCGCCGGCTACCCGCTGGCGAAGGCCGCGGAGCGCATCATGGTCGGCAAGCTGATGAACGCCGGCCAGACCTGCATTGCCCCCGATTACGTGCTGGTGCCGGCCGGCAGCGAGGAGGCCTTCCTCGCCGCCGCACGCGAGGTGGTCGCCCGCTGCTATCCCGATCTCGGCAACACGCCGGACTACACGGCCATCGTCAACGACCGCCACTACCAGCGGCTGGCCGGCTACGTCGAGGATGCGCGCGCGCGCGGCGCGCGCATCGAGCCACTCTCGGCAGCCGGGGCGGATGCCACCCGGCGCAAGATGGCCCCGCTGGCACTGCTCGGCGTCAACGATTCGATGCAGGTGATGCAGGACGAGATTTTCGGCCCGCTGCTGCCGGTGCTGCCCTACCGCGACATCGGCGAGGCGATCGCCTGGGTCAATGACCATCCGCGTCCCCTGGCGCTGTACTGCTTCGACAACGACGGCGCGCAACGCGATCGCGTGCTCGAGGAAACCGTCGCCGGCGGAGTCACCGTCAACGACACCATCCTGCACATCGCCCAGGAGAACCTGCCCTTCGGCGGCGTGGGCCCGAGCGGCATGGGCCACTACCACGGCAAGGAGGGATTCGACACCTTCAGCAAGCAGAAGGCCGTCTTCTACCAGTCGTGGCTGAACGGCATGTCGCTGTTCAATCCACCCTACGGTGCGTTGTTCGAGCGCCTTACCCGATTCCTGATTCGCTGAAGGCCGGCTATGGCGGCACGGCAACTGCGGTGGATCCTGTTCGGCGAACTGCTGGGCTACCTGATCTGGGGCAACTGGCTGGTTTCGCATGCGGGATGGAGCGTTGGCGCGGCGGCCGGGCTGGCGGCAGGTTTCGCCCTGGGTGGACGCCTGGCGTTCGTCCTCACCACCTTCGCCCTGGCGCTCCCGGCATCCGATAGCTTGCCGCCGGAGCAGCGCATCGGTCCGCTCGCGGCCCTGCGCATGGTGCTTGCCGAGTATGGCGCGCTGTGCGTGCTGTTCACCGTGGTGCAGCCCTTCGAACGCTTCTGGCTGGGGGCGGACCGCTTGGCGCACTGTGCCGCGCGGCCGCTTCCCCTGCTGCTGATCCACGGCTACCAGTGCAACCGGGGTTTCTGGGTCTGGCTACGACGCAGGCTTGAGGCGGCGGGATGGACCGTTGCGACGCACAGTCTGGAACCGGTCTATGCCGACATCGACAGCTACGCCGAGGGGATCGCGAGGCGCATCGACCAGGTGCTCGCCGCGACGGGTGCGCCCCAGGTGATCCTGGTCGGGCACAGCATGGGCGGCCTCGCGTCGCGCGCCTATCTGCGGCGCCACGGCAGCGCCAGGGTGGCACGGCTGGTCACGCTAGGCTCGCCGCATCGCGGCAGCCTGCTGGCGCGCCTTGGATTGGGGCCGAATGCGCGCCAGATGCGCGTGGGCAGCACCTGGCTGGGGGCGCTCGACGCGCCGCTGCCGCCAGGGTCCGTGTCGATCTACAGCCGGCACGACAACTACGTGTATCCGCAGCGGGCCTGCTCGACCCTGGATGGCGCGGCGACGGTGGTCATCGGCGGTGTCGGCCACCTCGGCATGGCTTTTTCGCCCAGGATCCTGGGCTGCTTGACGGATGCGCTCGACGCATCGGTCTGACCTGAACGATAGGGAACGTGATGAAGGAATTCGACTACATCGTGGTGGGCGGAGGTGCCGGTGGCTGTGCCGTGGCAGGGCGGCTGTCGGAGGATCCGCAGGTCAGCGTGTGCCTGCTCGAAGCCGGCAAGGGCGACGACCAGACGGTGATCAAGGTGCCGTTCTGCACCGCTCTGATGCTGCCAACCAAGATCAACAACTGGGCATTCCAGACGGTGCCCCAACCCGGCCTCAACGGCCGCCGTGGCTACATGCCGCGCGGCAGGGCGCTGGGAGGCTCGACGTCGATCAACGCTATGGTCTATACGCGCGGCCATCCCTGGGATTACGACCATTGGGCATCCCTTGGCAACGAGGGTTGGTCCTGGAACGATGTGCTGCCGTATTTCAGGAAGTCGGAGCACAACGAGGACTTCCGCGACGAATACCACGGTCAGGGCGGACCGCTCAACGTGGCAAAGCTGAGATCGATGAGCCCGTTCCAGGAAATCTATCTCGAGGCCGCACGCCAGACCGGGTTCAAGCTGATCGATGACTTCAACGGCCCCGACCAGGAAGGCATCGGCATCTACCAGGTCATGCAGAAGAACGGCGAACGCTGGAACGCCGCGCGCGCCTACATTGCGCCGCACCTTGCCAGTCGTCCCAACCTGACGGTCATCACCCAGGCGCGGGCGCGGCGAATCCTCTTCTCGGGGAAGCGCGCCACCGGACTGGAATTCGTCGAGGCAGGCGTGCCGCATACCTTCCGCGCCAAGCGCGAACTGATACTTGCGGCCGGTGCGATCCAGTCGCCGCAACTGCTGATGCTGTCGGGCGTCGGCGCCGGCGCCGAACTGCACCAGTTCGGCATTCCCGTGGTTCACGAACTGGCCGGTGTCGGCAAGAACCTGCAGGACCATCCCGACTACGTCTTCAACTATCGGGCCAAATCACTCGACCTGCTCGGCATTTCGCTCGGCGGTTCGCTGCGCTTGATGAAAGAAATCGGCCGCTACCGGCGCGAGCGCACCGGCATGATGACCTCCAATGGCGCCGAAGGGGGGGGCTTCCTGCGGAGGCATCAGGATTCTCCGGCGCCGGAATTCCAACTGCACTTCGTTATTGGCATGATCGACAGCCACGCGCGCAAGCTGCACCTGGGACATGGCTATTCCTGCCACATCTGCCTGCTGCGGCCGAAGAGCATCGGCTCCGTGAGCCTCGCCAGCACCGATCCGCTGGCGGCGCCCAACATCGATCCGAACTTCCTCGGCCATCCCGACGACCTTGATGCCATGGTCGATGGCTTCAAGCTCACCCGCAAGATCATGGATGCACCGATACTTGCCGGCATCCGAACCGGCGAGGTCTACACCGCCGGAGTACGTTCCGATGACGAGATACGCAAGGAACTCAGGAATCGCGCGGACACCATCTACCACCCCGTCGGAACCTGCAAGATGGGCAACGATGCGATGGCCGTTGTCGACACCCGGTTGCGCGTGCATGGACTCGAAGGACTGCGCGTCGTGGATGCATCGATCATGCCGACCCTGATTGGCGGCAACACCACCTCGCCGACCCTGATGATCGGCGAGAAGGCTGCCGAGATGATTCGCGCGGACGCTTGACGCTGATTCCCCCGCCGCGATGTCCCTGCCGGCGGCGGCGGCGCCGCAGGGCGCGCGCAAATCCATGTTGGATGATAGAGTCTGCGCCTTGGGCAGGCGGGCGGCGGGCGTTGGTGCCGCGTCCTTTATGGAAGGAGAACGTTCGTGATATCCGATTTGCTGAGCGATTCACTTCGCACCAAGGCACTGAGTGCGGCCATGCGCGGCGCCGGCCTGGCCGTGCGCTTCCTGCCGATACCGCAGCCGACGATCCTGGTCGGCCCGGGCGCCAGCGGCCGTCTGGGGCAAACCGTTGCCGGGTTTGGCCACAAGAAGATACTGATCGTCACCGACGGCATCATCTCCAAGCTGGGCCTGCTCGGCGACCTGACCCGTGCCTTGACGGCGGGCGGGGCCGAGTACGTGGTATTCGACGCCATCACGCCCGACGCACCGATACCGCTGATCGAGGAAGGGATCGACTTCTACAGCGCCAATGACTGCGACGCCATCGTGGCGGTCGGCGGAGGCTCGTCGATGGATGCCTCCAAGGCCATTGCGGCGGCCGTCTCCAATCCCGGCAAGTCGCTGCGCGACCTGGCGGGCTATTTCAAGGGCCTGCAGACCCCGGTAAAGATTTACGCGGTTCCCACCACGGCCGGGACGGGATCGGAAGTGACCGTTGCCGCGGTGATTGCCGATCCGGAGCGGCAGGCGAAGCTGGTGATCGTCGATACGCGCCTGGTGCCGAAGATGGCGGCCCTCGATCCCTGCCTGATGACCGGGCTGCCGCCCCCGATCACCGCGGCGACCGGCATCGATGCCCTGACCCATGCGATCGAAGCCTTCATCGGGAAGTGGGCCAATCCCTACACGGACGACATGGCCTTGTCGGCGGTCGGACTGATCTTCGACAACCTCAGGCTGGCCTACAAGGACGGGAACAACCTCGCCGCACGCGAGAACATGTCCCTGGCAGCCACTTATGCCGGGCTGGCCTTTACCCGTGCCAATGTCGGCTACGTGCATGCCATCGCCCACCAGTTCGGCGGCAGATACCATACGCCGCACGGCCTTGCCAATGCCATCATGCTGCCGCTGGTTCTGAAGTTCTCGCTGCCGGCTGCGGCCGACCGGCTGGCGCTGCTGGCGCTCCGCGCCAAGCTGGGACGGGCGAACGAGGCGGAGGAGGTGCTGGCGCAGAAATTCATCGACGCGGTGGAGCAGTTGAATCGCGATCTGGGGATTCCGACCTTCCTCGCGGCGCTGAAGAAGTCCGACATTCCCCAACTGGCGGAAGCCGCATGCCGCGAGGCGCATACCGGATATCCCGTGCCGCGCTACATGACGCAGGCCGAATGCGAAGACCTCATTCGCCAGGTGTTGCCGCCCGAGGCGCCGAAGCAGGCGGCTGAAGGGCCGAAGAAGGTCGCTGCGGGGCCGAAGAAGGCCGCTGCGGGAGCGAAGAAGGCGCCTGTTCGCCGCACGAAGAAAGCCGCGTAATACCCGTCGCCCCGCTGAATGCGGGACGACGATCGACAAGCTGGACGAGAGGAGATGGCATGAAGAAGGTTGTCACCGTGACGCTGGGATCGTCGAAGAAGGATTTCGAGTTCAAGACGAAGTTCCTCGGTCAGGAGTTTTCGGTGCGGCGGTTCGGTGCCGACAAGGACAGTACCAAGGCATGGGAAATGATGCGGCGCCAGCAGGCCAATGCCGATGCCATCGCCTTGAGCGACATGCCCGATCACTACCACGTCGGCCTGCGCACGGTGATCAACAAGAAGTCGCAGCACCTGATGCAGGTCGTGACGCGGGTGCCGGTGACCACCGGCGCCAGCCTGCGCCGGCTGCTGCAGGTGCGCGCCGTCCGTTACGTGCAGAAGGAACTGGGCCATTACTTCAACAACAACCTGGTCCTGTTCCTCTCCGGCATGCGCAACTACGACATGGCGGTGGCCCTGTCCGACTACACGAAGAACCTGAGCTTCGCCGACCCGGTGTTCCACGCCGGATCGCCGGTGCTGCTGAATTCGCTGGATCAGCTCGAACTGTTTGCCAAGGGCAAGGAGCTGCTGCCGGACGTCGTCCCCGGCGACTTCCTGAAGTCGGTGCTGGGCAACGTGAAGAACCGGATCGTCGCCAACGCCGCGGCGAAGGCGCATGTGATCGTCGGTACGTTCCGGGAGATCCAGGCGATTGCCACGCCCGGCAACCTGGAAGGCAAGACCTTGATTACCTCGGCCGTCGATGACGAGGCCTTCGCCTTCTTCGCCAGGCACAAGGTCAACCTGGCAGTGGACGTGACGCCGAAGCTGTTCGACCAGGTGGTCGGCATCAGCACCATCACCGCCATGATCCTCGCCGCCACGGGTAAGGCGGAAGAGGACCTCACCGACCACGACTTCGAGGAAATCCTCCACGAACTCGACATCAAGCCGCGCCTGCTGCACCCCACCGGGCACTTCCGCAACATCCGCCGCTTTGCCTTCGTCGTCCATCCGCTCAGCCAGGAGTACATCAAGAAGGGCTTCCCGCTGCCCAAGGGGACGCCCAAGTTCATCATGGACCGGGTGGAGACGCTGGCCGCCTACATGCCGCCGATGGTGTATTGCAAGATGAGCAACATCGTCTCGCCCACCGGGGCCGAGGCGGAAGGCTGGCTGATCTCGGTGGGCGGCACGCCGAAGGAGATGCTGTCGCACAGCCCGGAGTTCACCTACCGGCGCCTGCTCCACGCGGCGAAAATCGCCGAAGGCCTCGGCGCCCAGATCATGGGCCTGGGCGCCTTCACCAAGGTGGTCGGCGATGCCGGCATCACCGTGGCGCGACGCGCCAGCATTCCGATCACCACCGGCAACAGCTACTCGGCCTCGGGTGCACTGTGGGCGGCGGCCGACGCCATGCGCCGCATGGGCCTGGTCTCGGTGCCGAAGGGCGCCATCAAGGTTCCGGCCAAGACCATGGTGATCGGTGCCACCGGTTCCATCGGCTCGGTCAGCGCGCGCCTGCTGGCCATGGCCTTCGACGAGGTCGTGATCGCCGGCCGCGACATGAAGAAGCTCAACGAACTGCGCGACTCGATCCTGGAGGACACGCCGGACGCCAAGGTGGTTTGTTCGACGGATTACGACAGCCTGCTGGCCGACATGGACATGATCGTCACCTCGACGTCGGGCGCCGGCAAGAAGATCCTCGACATCACCAAGGTCAAGCCGGGCTGCGTCATCACCGACGTCGCGCGTCCGCTCGACCTGCCGCCTTCCGAGGTGGCCAAACGTCCCGACGTGCTGGTGATCGAGTCGGGGGAAATCGAGCTGCCGACGCCGGTACGTGGCATGAAGTCCATCGGCCTGCCGAAGAACGTGATCTACGCCTGCCTGGCCGAGACCATCGTCCTGGCGCTCGAGGGGCGCTTCGAAGTATTCACCATCGGTCGCGACACCGAGTGGGAGAAGGTCAAGGAGATCTACAAGCTGGGCATCAAGCACGGCATGAAGCTGGCCGCCATTTCGGGCGTCAAGGGCGTGTATTCGGACGAGGACATCGCCAAGGTCGTCGCCCTTGCCCGCAAGGCGCGCCGGACATGGAAGGGATCGAGCGACGCCACGACGGCGAAGCCGGCCGCTCGCAAGGCCGCACCGGCAAAGCGTGCGCCGACCAAGGCGTCGGCCGCCAAGGCTGCACCCGGGAAGGCGGCGCCGAAGAAGACGGCCACCGGCAAAGCCGCTGCGCCGAAGAAGAAGGCCGACAGCAAGTCCCCTGCGCCGAAGAAGGTCGCCGCCGTTAAGGCACCCAAGGCGAAGCGCAAGCCGGCGGGGAAGGCTGGCGCGAAGAAGACAGGGGCCGCCTGAGGCACGCGGGGCGGCGGCCGCGTCGCCCCCTCTGCGGCGGCCGCCTGTCGGCGAGGCTGGCCACCGCGGAAACGCATGGCTTCCTTCTAGGGAGGTTCACCTAGGTCATTAGGGTGCTCTCTCTAATCCGCATCGATAGACTTCGTTCGTCGTAGGCTGGCGTTTGCCGCGGCCCTATCAGCGAAGCAATTCGAATCAATTCGATCGGGAGATAGTCATGGTCAAGAAGCTCGTCATCAAGAAACTCAAGTCGGTCGGTCGCGACAGCCAGTTGTCCGCCACCATTCGCGAATCGGCCCAGCAGATCTGGCTGGCCGGCCTCGGCGCGTTCGCCAAGGCGCAGGAAGAAGGCAACAAGGTGTTCGATGCGCTGATCCGGGAAGGCGAGGCGATCCAGAAGCGCACGCGCAAGATCACCGAGGACAAGGTCACCGAGATGGCAGCCAAGGCCACCGGTACCTGGGACAAGCTCGAGCAGGTATTCGAAAACCGCGTCGCTCGCGCCCTCAACAGTCTGGGCGTGCCTACCAAGGACGACGTGGCCGCGCTGGCAAAGCGCGTCGCCGAGCTGAAAGCCGAAGTCGAGAAGCTGAATCGCGGCGCCAAGGCGGCAGCCAAGCCCAAGGCGGCGCGTGCGCCGCGCAAGACCGCGTCGAAGTCCGCCGCTTAAGCGCCGGCTTGGACGGCGCTTGGCCGGGCCGGGCAGGGGTACGTCGTGAGGCATGAGCGACGGCCGCGGGCGGCGCTTGCCCTGGCGGGCGGCGGTCCGCTCGGCGCCATCTACGAAGTCGGTGCGCTGATGGCGCTTTCCGAGGCGCTGGAGGGTTTCGACTTCAACGACCTCGATGCCTATGTCGGCGTCAGCGCAGGCGGCTTCATCGCCGCCGGGCTCGCCAACGGGCTGAGCCCGGCCTACCTGTACCGGATGTTCATCGACAGCGAGTCGGCGGAGATTCCCTTCGAGCCGGAGATGCTGTTGCGGCCGGCGCTTGCCGAATACACGGGCAGGGCAGGGCGCGTCCCCGGCCTGCTCGGCGACGCCTTGGTCGAGTGGTTGCGAAACCCCCTGCGTGCCGACGTGATGGCGGTGTTCGAGCGCCTGGCGCGGGCGATTCCGACGGGTGTGTTCGACAACGAAGGAATCGACCGCTTCCTCACCCGGCTGTTCTCGCGGGCCGGGCTGAGCAACGATTTCCGCCGATTGCCGCACCGCCTTTATCTCATTGCCACCGAACTCGATTCCGGAGCCGCGGTGGCCTTCGGCACGCCGGGACGCGACCACGTGCCGATTTCCCGCGCGATCCAGGCCAGTGCCGCGCTGCCGGGGCTGTTCCCGCCGGTGGAGATCGACGGCCACTGGTACGTCGATGGCGCCCTGAAGAAGACTCTGCACGCGTCGGTCGCGCTCAAGGAGGGTGCCAAGCTGGTGCTCTGCGTCAATCCCCTGGTGCCCTTCGATGCCCAGCATGCCGCCCACGAACGGCACGTGAAGCACCGGCATCTGGTGGACGGGGGCCTGCCCGTGGTGCTGGCACAGACCTTTCGCGCCATCATCCATTCGCGCATGAAAAGCGGTCTCGCGCGCTACGAGATCGAGTACAAGGACGCCGACGTGATCCTGTTCGAACCGCGCCCCGACGATGCCGACATGTTCTTCAGCAACATGTTCAGCTACGCCGACCGCAAGCGCCTGGCATTGCTGGCCTACCGCAAGACGCGCGAGGAACTGCTGCGCCGCTACGACGAACTGGCGCCCCGCCTGGCGCGCCACGGGGTGCGCATCAATCGCGCCGTGCTCGAGGCGCCGCACGGTGCGCCGGCGCGACGCGTGGTGAGTCTGTCCCACCGGCGCGCGCGCACCATGGGGCGGGCTGCACTCGATCTCTCCGATACGCTCGACGACCTGGCCCGCGCACTGCGCCGCTTGCGCGTGAGGGCGCCGAGGCGAGCCGCGGCCTGAACGGCAGCGTCGACGACGTGGCCATTCTGCTATCCTCATCGGCATCGAATGCCACGCCACCGAGTGATGGAAAAGAAGCCCAAGCGCCGCACCCGCGAACGCATCCTCGAGACATCGCTGCAGTTGTTCAACGATTTCGGCGAACCGAACGTGACGACGCAGCTGATCTCGGACGAGATGGGCATCAGCCCGGGCAACCTCTACTACCACTTCCACAACAAGGACGAGATCATCGAGTCGCTGTTCGTGGATTTCGAGCGCAGCATCGAGGAGGCGCTGGCGGCGCCTTCGCGCCGCGCGCCGAACGTCGAGGACATCTGGCTGTTCCTCCACCTCGTGTTCGAGGGCATCTGGAAGTACCGCTTCCTCTACCGCGACATCAACGAACTGCTGTCGCGCAACCGGCTGCTGGAGACCCACTTCAAGCGCATCGTGCAGCACAAGATGAACACGGCGCGGGTGATCTGCCGCGGTCTGGTGGCCACCGGCGACATGAAGGCGACGCCGGCCGAGATACAGGCGCTGGCCGTCAACATGACCATCGTCGCGACCTACTGGCTGTCGTACGAGTTCGTCAGCGATCCGCGCCGTCCCATCGGCAGCGAAAGCCTGGCGCGTGGCGCCTTCCAGGTCATGGCGCTGGCGGCGCCGTACCTGACGGGCCGCTCGCGCGAGCTGTTCGAGAAGCTGTCGCGCAACTACCTGACGGACTGATTCACACGGGAGAAAACTAGATGGCAAAGGCGAACTGGAAGAAGTTCCCCCTTGCGGACAAGGCCTTCGTGTATGCCGGGCCGGCGCTGAAGAAGCACTGGGACCGCCTGCATCGTGGCGATTGCGAGCCCTTTCCGGCGGACGAGGCCGTGCAGGAGGCCTGGCGCCTCTATCACCAGGGCGAGTTCCAGAAGGCCTGCGAGGCCGGACTGGGCGCCGGTCCGGACGGTTACAACGCCGCCAACAAGGCGATGATGATCCATGCGACCTACCTGGAAGACAATGACAAGCGCAAGCTGGAACTGTTCCAGGCGATAGTCTCGCGCTGCGACGAGCTGCAGCGCGTGCAGCCGAAGAACGTCAATGGCCACTACTTCCAGGCCTATGCGCTGGGACGCTACAGCCAGGGTATCTCGGTTCTCAATGCCCTGACGCAGGGTCTGGGCGGCCGCATCAAGGCGGCACTGGAACGGGCGCTGAAGCTCGAGCCGAAGCACGCCGAGGCGCATATTGCCCTCGGAGCCTACCATGCCGAAGTCGTGGACAAGATGGGCGCCATGGTCGCCAAGCTGACCTACGGCGCCAGCAAGGAACTATCGCTGAAGCATTTCGACGTCGCCTTGAAGCTGACGCCGGGTTCCGCCATCGCCTGCATCGAGTACGCCAATGCGCTGGCGATGCTGTTCGGCCAGAGCCGCCTGAAGGACGCCGTCGCGCTTTACGAGCAGGCAGCAGCGGCGACGCCGGTCGAGGCGATGGAACGTCTCGACGTCGAACTGGCCAAGGCGGAACTCGCCGACTAGCCGGCCGTCCGGCAGGGCTTGGCAGCGCGGCGGCCGCCGGGAATACGGCCCGGCCGCTAGCCGGCCAGATTGCGGAATCGCTTGGGTATTCGCATCGGCGTCGCGGCAGGAGCCGGCGCCGCGGTCTTGGCTGCCGGCCGGCGTGCCGTCGTGCGCTTCGCGGCGGGCTTTCTGCCTCCCTTTGCGGCCGGTGCTTTCCTCGTTCCGCCCTTGCCGGTTTTCCCGCCCGCTTTCCCGGGTGCGCCGGGTGTCGGTGCAGCGACCCGGCCGAACAACTGCTGCTCGGCCAGGGTCGGATCGAAGGGCTGCTCCCATTCCAGCATCAGCAACGCCAGCAACATCTTCTCGAATTCGGAGTCGAACAGCGGCGTGAGGGTTTCGGGGTCGGGCACGAAGTGCCGGTCGGTGATCAGGCCGAACTGCACCATGTCGTTGTAGCTGAGGATGGAGACGCCGATGCCGATGTTGCCGGACTGCGGTACCCAGAACATGATCTGGTCGAGCCGTGAACCGGCGAGGTAGAGCGGCTCGCGCGGGCCGGGCACATTGGTCATCACCGCGCTGCCCTTGGCGGCGAGCATGTCGAGGAATTGCTGCTGGACCAGTTTCGGCGCGTAGCCGACGGCGGCCAGGATGGCCAGGGTCAGCGGCGGCTGGAAGGAACCCTTGAGTTCGTTCATGCGGCTGCGCACCAGGAACAGGCGGGCGAACGGGTTGGGCTCCCAGAGCGGCAGCGACAGGGTGACAAGTCCGAAGCGGTTGCCGAGCGTGCCTTCGTCGCGGGCGGAACGCAGGTTCACCGGCACCATGGCGCGCACCTCGACGCCTTCCACCGATTCGCCGCGTTGCAGGAAATAGGCGCGGAAGGCGCCGGCGACGGCGGAAAGCAGCACGTCGTTGACCGAGCAGCCGAGCGCCTTGCCCAGCGCCTTCACCTCCTCGAGCGGCAGTGGATCGGACCAGGCCACCCGCTTCTGAGTGCCGGTGTGGCCCTTGAGTATGGTGGGCGAGTCGGGCGGCAACGCGAGCAGCTTGGCCAGTTCGGCGAGCATGCCGATGCCGTACTCGCCATAGGTTTGCAGGCGCTCCGGGCTGTGCGCCAGGTCAAGGGCGCGGGCGCCGAGGTCGCCGCCGGCACTGAGCGCCGATTCGATGCCTTCGACCAGGGTTTCCAGCAGGCCGTGGGAAGGCTCGAAGCCGCCGCTGTCATCGGCGTCGTCGGCACCCCATGCCAATTCGGCCGGAATGTCGGGCGGCGCGCCCGGCGATGTGTCGGTGAGCGAGAGGAAGACCCCGACCAGGGCTATGCCGTCGGCGATCGAATGGTGGATGCGGATCACCATCGCCGACCCACCCTCGAAGTCCTCGATCAGGTCGAAACGCCACAGCGGCTTGCCGGGATTCAGCGGTTGCACGGCGAGTTCGCTCGCCAGTGCCTGCAGGGCCTCCTTGCCGGCGCCGGCAGGTAGCGCGCGGCGGCGCAGGTGGGAATCGATGTCGAAGTCGGGATCGTCCTCCCAGTAGGTGCCGCCAACTTCCTGCACGGCGCATTGGCGGAAGCGGCGGTAGCGCCCGACCAGGCGGGCGGCGACCGTGTCGCGCAAGCGCGGATAGTCCACGGGCTGCTTGAAGACGATCACGCCGACGATCATCATCAGGTTGGTCGGACGGTCCATGCGCAGCCATGCCGTGTCAACGGCCGACATCCGTTCGCGTCTGGGCATTGCGATATTCCTCAAAGATGAAGACATATAATAGTCCAAGCCAAATCCCGGCAACCACCATTACGCGGCGAGGAATCCGATGAGCAACCTGAAGAAGCAATTCGAGACGGCCGTGGCCGACTCCAAGAAACTTCCCGAGCGCCCCTCCAACGAAGTCCTGCTGCAGCTCTACGCGCTTTACAAGCAGGCCACCGAGGGCGATGTCGAGGGCAAGCGCCCCGGCTTCACCGACATGGTCGGCCGCGCCAAATACGACGCCTGGACCGCGATCAAGGGTACCGAGAGCAACGACGCGATGAAGCGCTACGTCGATCTGGTGAAGTCGCTCAAGGGCTGAGCATTCCGTGCACGCCGCCGGGTGGGAAACCCGGTGTGCGCGGCAGCGGCCGTCGCTAGGCCGGCCCGAAATTCTCGTCGCAGAAGCGGTGGATTTCGTGCTCGATGCGCGGCCTCAGTGCGGCGAGCAGAAAGCCGAGCTTGACCACGATCTCGACTTCCTTCTTGCCCACCTCGATGTGCCCCTCGACGCCCATGCGCCGGAAGTTCAGCGTCTGGCCGTCCCACTCGTGGTCGAGCCCGAACTCTTCGCCCAGTTCCTCGGCGATCCTTTCCGCACCCTTGAGCGCCTTCTTCAGCGTCGTGTGATGCGCGCGGACCACATGTATTTCGCTCACGGCGTCGGGCCCTAGGCTTTTTCGTCGCGCAACTGGCGGCGCAGGATCTTGCCGACGTTGGTCTTCGGCAGTTCGTTGCGGAAGGCGATGTGGCGCGGCACCTTGTAGGCGGTCAGGTTGGCCCGGCAGTGCTCGATCAGCGAATCCTCGGACAGCCCCGGGTCCTTCTTCACGACGTAGATCTTCACCGCCTCACCCGTCTTCGGGTCGGGCACGCCGACCGCGGCGGATTCGAGGACACCCGGGTGCAGCGCCAGCACGTCCTCGATCTCGTTGGGATAGACGTTGAAGCCGGACACCAGGATCATGTCCTTCTTGCGGTCGACGATCTTGACGAAGCCGTCCGCGTCGATCGCGGCGACGTCGCCGGTGCGCAGGAAGCCGTCGGGCGTCATGACCTTGGCCGTCTCCTCCGGCCGGTTCCAATAGCCCTTCATCACCTGCGGGCCGCGGATGCACAGTTCGCCTGCTTCACCGATCGCCAGTTCCTTGCCGTCGTCGTCGCGGATGGAGACTTCGGTCGACGAGATCGGCAGGCCGATGCTGCCGTTGTAGGCCTCGAGGTCCACCGGGTTGATGGTGGCGGCCGGCGAGGTTTCCGTCAGGCCATAGGCCTCGAGCAGGGTTACCCCGGTGATCTCTTTCCAGCGCTCGGCCACCGCGCGCTGCACGGCCATGCCGCCGCCCAGCGTCAAGCGTAGCTGCGAGAGGTCGATCTTCGCGAACTCCGGGTTGTTGACCATGGCGTTGAACAGCGTGTTGACGCCGGTGATCGTCGTGAATTTGTACTTGGAAATTTCCTTGACGAAGCCCGGAATGTCGCGCGGGTTGGTGATCAGCAGGTTGGTGGCGCCGATCTTGAGGAAGGTCAGGCAGTTCGCCGTCAGCGCGAAGATATGGTACAGGGGCAGGGCAGTGACGATCAGCTCGTGGTCGCGCAGGAAAGGCCGGATCCAGGCATGCGACTGCTGCAGGTTGGCGATGATGTTGCGATGCGTCAGCATCGCGCCCTTGGACACGCCGGTGGTACCGCCCGTGTACTGCAGGAAAGCGATGTCGTCGTGCGTCACCTCCACCGGCTGCAGCGGATGGCGCCCGCCCTCGATCAGCGCATCGCGCAGTTCGATGGCGTTCTTGATGTCCCACGCCGGGACCATCTTCTTGACGCGCTTGACCACGAGGTTGACGATCATCCGCTTGGGGAAGTCGAGCATGTCGCCGAGCTGGGTGACGATCACGTGCTTGACCGGCGTGCGTGCAACCACCTTCTCCAGCACGCTCGCGAAGTTTTCGACGATGACGATGGCCTCGGCGCCCGAATCCTTGAGCTGGTGCTCGAGTTCACGCTCGGTGTAGAGCGGGTTGCAGTTGACGATGGTGTAGCCCGCGCGCAGCGCACCGTAGAGGCAGATCGGGTACTGCAGCAGGTTCGGCATCATCAACGCGATGCGTGCGCCTCGCGGCAGCTTCAGCACCGACTGGCAATAGGCACCGAAGTTGGCCGAGAGTTTCTCCAGCTCGGCATAGGTGATTGCCTTGCCCATGTTGATGTAGGCATCGCGGGCGGCATACTGCTTGGCGCTCTTGAGGAACAGGTCGCCGATCGAGCGGAATTCGTTGACGTCGATTTCGGCCGGGACGGTGCTCGGATAGTGCTTGAGCCAGATCTTTTCCATGGCATCCTCCTTATGGGAATTCTTTTCAGCCTATTCTAATCACTTCGAGTGACGCGCCGCAGACCGGGCCGGGGCGCCGCTAGAATGGCTTCTTTCGTGTCTGCGCCCGTCCCGAGATGCCGTCCCATCCCCGCTGGCCAGCCCTCCTGCGCGTCCTCGGTGCGTTTGCATTCGCGCTCGCCGCGATGCCGGGCGCGGCCGAAATCCTCTCCACTGACGCCGGCGGCACTCTGGTGCGGCTGGCGATGCCGGCGCGGCGCATCGTCAGCCTGGCGCCGAACATAACCGAGCTCGTGTATGCGGCCGGCGCCGGCGAGCGGCTGGTGGGCAATGTTGACTTCGGCAACTATCCTGCGGCGGCCGGCCGGGTTTCCCGGGTCGGCAGCCACGACCGCATCGATCTCGAGGCCGTCGTCGCCCTGCGGCCGGACCTGGTGCTGGGCTGGCGCAGCGGCAACCCGGCGGCGGCGATCGCCCGCTTGCGGGCGCTGGGGGTCGTGGTGTATTTGTCCGAACCCGGCCGCATTGCCGACATCGCCGGCGAACTGGAGGCCATCGGCCGCCTCGCCGGAACGGAGGTGGCTGCCAGTGCTGCCGCGCGAGCCTTCCGCGAGCGCCTGGCCGCGCTCGAGGCGCGTCATTCCGGGCGGCCGGAAGTCCGCGTGTTCTACCAGGTGTGGAAGCAGCCGCTGGTGACCGTCAATGGCCGCCAGGTGATCAGCGATGCGTTGCGAATCTGCGGCGGGCGCAACATCTTTGCCGACCTGCCGGCGCTGGCGCCGACGGTGTCGGTCGAGGGAGTGCTTGCCGCCGATCCGGACGCCATCGTCGCCAGCGGCATGGACGAGGCGCGCCCGGAGTGGCTGGACGACTGGCGGCGCTGGCCGCGGCTGCGCGCGGTGGCGGAGGGCAATCTGTACTTCGTGCCCCCCGACCTGATCCAGCGCCATACGCCGCGCATCCTCGACGGTACCGAGATTCTTTGCCGGCACCTCGAGGCGGTGCGCGCCAAACGCGGCCGCTAGCGGGTCTCGCGCTTACGCCGCCCCTCCGCGGGCGCTGCCTCGCGGCCGCGGAACTCCATCGCCATCTCGAATGCGGCGCGCGTGAAGGCGAGCACGGCGGCGAACTCACGGTCGGAAAGCTGGCGCGCCTCGTCGTCGGCCCGGTAGATGTTGGCGAACTCGCGTTCGCGTGCGGTCTGGATCAGCAGGCGGCCGACGCCGAGGTATTCGAGCGCGCGCCAGACGTCCGGGTTGGAGCTGCGCGTGAACTTCATGACGAAGCCGACCGGGTCGTTGCGTCCCAGCACGGCGGCGAGGCGCAGGATGATCTCGAAGGGAACGCCGATGCGGCCCTTTTCCCAGGCCTCGATCAGCGTCGGGTCCTTGAGGTTGATCGCCGTGCCGACTTCGTTGATCGTCAGGCCGGCGGCGCGCCGCAGTCGGCGCAGCGCGGCGCCCGTGCGGAGCCAGACGGCCGGGTCGGACAGCGCGGGCAGCAGGGCCTTGAGCAGACCGGCGGCGAGCAGGATGGGCTTGCCGTTGCGTAGGGCACGGGCGACTTCGGCGGCGGTCTTCAACGTGGCGGCAGCGCCGACGGTGGCGGCCCCGACGTCGAGCACCTTGCCGGCCATGGAGCGCATCTGGTCGGTGAGGCCGGGATCAGGCGCAGCGGCAGCGGCCTTGCGCGGGGCAGCGCGCTTGCGCGGGGCTGGGGTCTTCGGGCGGCGTGCGGTGGCCATGGTGGTCCTCCTTGTGCGGCCGGCCGGCCCGGCCCGCGGGCGCTACTCTAGCCGAAGACCTGCCAGTCGAGGCAAATGCAGCGCATGCGGCGGCGTTCAGCCGGGAACGAACCAGCGCCCTCCCTCGGAGCGCAGTTCGCGCAGCGGATGGCCGTAGAGGCGGGCAAGGTTTTCCGCGGTGACGATGCGGTCCACCGGGCCGGCTTCCCATGCGCCGTCGCCGAACAGCAGCAATGCCTGGTTGCAGTAGCGCGCCGCGAAGCCCGGGTCGTGCAGCACCGCAACGACGGCATCACCGGCCTGCGCCCTGCGCGCCAGGAGTTCCATCGTCGCCACCTGGTGCGACAGGTCGAGATGCGTAAGCGGTTCATCGAGCAGGTAGAGGCCGGGTTGCAGGGCCAGCAGCAGTGCGATGGCGAGGCGCTGGCGCTCGCCGCCGGACAGGGTATGCACGTCGCGTTCGGCGAAGCCCTCGAGGTCGACCTCGCCCAGCGCCTTGGCGGCGAGGCGGCGATCTTCGGCGGTTTCCCAGTCCCAGCGACCGAGGTGGGGATGGCGGCCGACCAGCACGGTCTCCATCACGGTGGAGGCGAAGGGGTCGATCTGCTGTTGGGCGAGGAAGCCGCGGCAGCGCGCCAGGTCCCGCGCAGCCAAGCCCTGCGCCGCATGGGGCGCGTCGATGCCGCCGACTTCGAGGCGTCCGGCCTGCGGCGGGCGCAAGCCGGCGAGCGTCGCCAGCAGCGTCGACTTGCCGGCCCCATTGCGACCGAGCACCGCCCACGTATCGCCCGGAGCCACCGCGAGGTCGAGGTCGCGCGCAATGCGAAGTTCGCCGATGGCGACGTCGAGACGCTCGGTACGGAGCAGGGATGCCCTCATGGCGCCTTCATTCCGTCCGCCGCGGCTCGCGCGCTAGCAGGAAGAGGAATACCGGGACGCCGATCAGCGCGGTGAGCACGCCGACCGGCAGCTGCTGGGGCGCGATGGCGGTGCGGGCGAGGGTATCCGCCAGCACGAGCAGGCTGCCACCGACGAGCGCAGCGGCGGGCAGCAGCAGACGCTGGTCATTGCCCCAGCCCAGCCGCAGCATGGCCAGACGTACCAGGTGGGGGACGACGAGACCGATGAAGCCGATGCTGCCGGCGGTGGTTACCGCCACTGCCGTGAGCAGCGACGCGAGCAGGTAGACGCCGTGCTTGACGGGGTCGACGGCCACCCCCAGCGAGCGCGCGAGAAGGTCCCCGCGCGCGAGCAGGTTGAGCTCGCGGGCGAAGGGCAGGGTGAGCATGAGGCCGGCGCCGAGAACGGCCAGCGCCGGCCATGGCGCCACGGCGTGGCCGAGGTCGCCCATGAGCCAGAAGACCATGCCGCGCAGCCCGTCGCCAGGGGCGATGGAGAGGATCAGCGCCACGATGGCGCCGCAGCCGGAGGCGACGATCACCCCGGTCAGCAGCAGCCGTGAGCGCGTCCAGCTGCTGTCGCCGTGGGCCAGGCCGAAGACCAGCAGCATGGTGGCCAGCGCGCCCGCGAACGATGCCGTGCCCGTCAGCAGCAGCGATGCGCCGGCCAGCATGGCGGCCAGTGCGCCCACCGCGGCGCCGCCGGAGATGCCCAGCACGTACGGGTCGGCCAGCGGGTTGCGCAGCAGGACCTGCATCAGTGCGCCGGACAGCGCAAGCAGCCCGCCGCAGGCGAAGGCGGCCAGGGCACGCGGCAGGCGCAGGCCCT
>ERZ724507.371-NODE-371-length-20428-cov-4.557404_pt1 | contig 20428 bp, 11 predicted proteins | sample MGYA00376040_ERZ724507 | MGnify/ENA primary metagenome ERZ724507 (study PRJEB28724, sample SAMN07190883) | activated sludge metagenome | isolation source: activated sludge of sewage treatment plant in Hong Hong | place: Hong Kong | collected 2016-03-17 ...
CGTTGTCAGGAAGTCCGAAGTGCCGCGCGAGCGGCGTACGCATGCGCGCCCACGCTTCCTGCATGCAGCTTTGCACGCCGCGCTCTTCCGCGGCTAAGGCGAGGCTCTGCATGAACATGCCCATGTGCGCCCACTGGCCATGGCCCATGCCTTTGTCGATGACGAAATGGCGGGTAATATTCCACAAACCTTTTGCCTGTGTCAGCACGTTGTCGCGCGAACGGAGGCTGATAGAGTAGCCGCCATCTACGTACACAATGTAATGCCACCACATAGCGGGTATGAATACTGTTTCGCCATGGGTCAGAACCGTCTCATAGCCGGTGGCCTTTTCCAGCGCCGGATATTTCTCATAATCCGGCTGGAGCGGATTGACATGGCTTTGCACGGTATAGGGATGCTGGTAAAGAAATGGATTCTGTTGCTGATCAAACAACACAATATGCTTGCGTGTCCAAAAGTGGGTATGGAATACGTTGGAACAGTCGATGTCGTAGTGCAGATTGGTGACTGCGCCGGCGCCACCGAAGAACATAAAGGGATATTTGTCGACCCAGCCATCCGTAATGGTTGGATTTGATACATCATGGATCAGGTCGCGGGCATAATCAAATATGTTCCAAAGAAATATCCGGTACTCTGTCGGGCCCTTTTGAATCATATCCAGGTAATCGCCGAACTTCATAGTCAGGTTGCTTTTCATGTAGTTCGGTCCGGGTTTATGAAAATCGGGGCCAACGATAGGCACCTCCAGATGACCGTATTCCTTTTTAAAATAATCAAAAGTCCATTTTGTGGTGGCAGCCCAGTCCCTGGCAAGGTCTGTGAATACCACCGGTCGTTTGGGTTTAAGATAGTTTTCAATAAACTCCTCACGGGTAAGACCCGTACGGCGTTCGATAGGGAGCAGTTTCATCCGAGCGAAAAATTTGTCCTGTGGTATGGGTTGCGATTGACAGCGCAAAGGTTAGGGTTCAGGCGAAAAGAATATTCAGACGAATGTCAGTTCTGGAATAACATTTCCGGCAATGGTTGACCGTGTATCAGCAGATTTCCACCATAGTTTTCTGCGGCAAAAAGCCCTGGGTCTCCATCCATGTATCGCTAAATACCTTGCTGACGTATTTGCAGCCGTGATCGGCAAAAATGAGTACGACTACATCATCCCTGGTCAGTTCATCCTTGATCTGCTCGAGGCACTGAAGGGCGGCTCCGCTGGAATAACCGACCAGCATGCCTTCCTGTCTTGCAATGGAGCGGGCGCGCAAGGCGCTATCCTGATCGGTCACTTTCACAAACTTGTTGATCAGGTCAAAATCAACGTTTGCAGGTATGATATTCTTTCCGGTACCTTCGATACGATAGGAATAAATTTCATTTTCATCGTAAACGCCCGTCTCGTGGTATTTTTTTAATACGGAGCCGTAAGCATCTACCGCGATGACCTTCATATCCGGGTTTTGTTCGCGGAGGAAGCGCCCTGAACCGCAGAGGGTCCCGCCGGTACTGGCGCTGCCGATCAGGCAAGTCACCTGTCCCTGGGTTTGTTCCCAAATTTCGGGTCCTGTCGACAGGTAGTGCGCATCGGCATTGTCGGGGTTAAAATTCTGATTCACGTAATAAGCCCCAGGGATATCTTTGGCCAATTGCTCTGCACGGCGGTAATACGAGTTGGGGTCGTTGGGTGCTGCATCCTGCGGGCACATGATCACTTCGGCGCCCATTGCGCGCAAATTGTTGAGTTTGTCTTCTGAAATCTTGCTGGTTACAGTGAGGACGCATTTGTAGCCTTTGATGGCACAAACCATGGCAAGACTGAAGCCGGTATTGCCACTGGTGGCATCCACAACAGTGCCGCCGGGTTTGAGTTGGCCCAAACGTTCGGCGCGTTCGATCATGTGCAAGGCAATGCGGTCTTTGGCGCTCAGCCCGGGATTAAACGCTTCTATCTTAGCGTATACCGTAGCAGGAATATGAGAGACTACTGAATTGAGTCGAATGAGCGGGGTTTTGCCAATGGTTTCAAGTATGTTGTTAAATACCATACTCCGGTGACTTTTTTTGGCTTGAAATTAAATACGGGTAACGAATGAGATTCCGAAAAGTATAGACGATTCGTAAAAGACTAAAAAGAAATTGTGCAAACGCAGGACAAATACATCGAAAACAGCCGAAATAAGGCTGTTTTCCAGTTTAAATCACCACCGAATGCATTCAGATTTCTTTAAACCCGCCACAAAAGTACTTCAAAGCGCGCGAAAGCCGGATACACTTTTTGCAAACAAGGATTTAACAAAAACTTTTCCTGTGTTTATATAATAGTTTAAAAAAAATTATCACCTTTGGGGACCAACACCAAATATTCGTTGGGTAATTTACAATACTTCATCACACATCTTTTAATTCCTCCTATCATCATGCTTATTGTGTACGTTACGCTTGCAACGCTGTTTCTGGTGCGCACACTTCCTAAAGTTGCGTCCTTTCTGGCAGCCGGCTCCCGCCGATAGCCCGTAACCGCTGCAAAACCTGTGAATCCAGCCCCTTGACACCTTTACATTTAGTATCGCGAAAAAAACGGCCGCCGGGAGTGCTCCGGCAGCCGTTTTATTTTTATATCACCTCCACCCACCTTCCCGGGGCACTCGCCCGTATCCGGTTGTCGTACATCGCCTCACAGGTCACCGTAGGCAAGTAGTATCGACCGGCATAAGCCGCATTGAGTTGAATCCGGTAGACCCTCGTGTCGGATTGGTTCGCGTTATAAGGCTGTGGCAGGTCGAAATAGGTATAGACCCGGTCGTCGCGCACATCCACATAATCCGCAGGGCTGTTCACCACACCGGAAACGCCGCTCATCCGTGCATTCAGGATTTCCCAGCCGGAAGGAAAGGCTTGGGTCAGTGCCATTTCGTTGAAAGGAAACTTAAAGCTGCTGTTGCGCCTGACCGTCACCTCTGCCACAAAATCAGTGCCTTGAGCCAGACGGCTGATATCGACCGGGTTACCTTTGGTATCCGTATACCTGATTGCCATGACAATATTGCTGGCTGAAGCGCTTTGGTCGCCGACTACCGGCCGGCCGTTGACAATGAGGCGGGTAAACAGGCGGGCCTTGCCGCTGTTTTTTACAGATACCGCTGTTCCGCCGTCGAGGTCCACCGTATTGATCGGCTTGCTGCCTTCCCCTTTTTTATATGCGTTATTGCCAATCCGGTAGGCAAAAGCGCCGCCCTTTCCGCTGAAGTTTTTCGTCACATAAGCGGAAAGTGCGCGCAGCGAAGTGGCCAGGCTTTGGGTATTCCAGTACCAGTCCTGCTCCTTACCCAGTTCGGTACAGACAAAATCCGCCATGGATTGCGCGCGACCGACATCGCCGAGAGCCGTATAGGTCTCCAGAATCAGGGCCCTGTCGCGCAGGTCGCTGCCATACGTATAGCCGCCCCAGTCGTAATGCCAGTCGTCGCGCCATTTACCGGCGATAATCTCTTTTGCAGCTTCTGCTTTGCCTGCTTTGGCATAGGCAGCAGCGAGCAGGTAGGCACATTGTGCATACATATCCTTTTTTTCGCGCAATCTGTTCATACCTGCAATATCCGGCCTGGCTGCCAGGGCCAGGGTGTACAGCCGGTAAGCCTGCGTAAGGTCGTTGTCGTAATAGTCGCTGTTACGGCTGTTCCAGTTTCGGCTGCTCTGGGTTTGATAGGTCATCCATTGCTCCAGCATCCCCGCCGGAATGGCGTATCCCTTGTTTTTGGCCTCCAGCAGGAAATGCCCGGCGTAAGAACTGGCCCAATCATTTATGTCGGGACTGCCCGGCCAATAGGAAAAGCCGCCCCCGTTTTGCTGAAAACTGCGCAGTTTATCAATGGCAGCCGTTACATTTCTGGTAATATCATCCTTTTGCTTCTGAGACAACGGGGTCAGCAGATCGACATAAAGTTGCGGAAATGCTGCAGAAGTGGTTTGCTCCACACAACCATGCGGGTACTGGATCAGGTATTCCAGGTGCCTGCTCAGGTTGATAGCAGGCAAAGCACTGACTTCCAGTACTGCTGAAGCTATATCGGAGTAGGCCGATGGGTCAAATTGCTGCGACCATTCCTGTCCCGGGTCGACGGTGCCTTCCCAGACTGCTGAAACGAGGGGATTGGGGTTGCGGATGACCAGTTCAATGTCTTCCGAAGCAGATGCTCCCCCACCCTGTGCCGTGATCGTAAATTTCGCGACGCCGGTCCTGGCGCCTACTTTCAGGTCGAAATAGGTCATTTGTTCGCCGGGCTGACTGAAATTCAGGGTATTTGTGGCCCCGCCTTGAACGGAGACGAGCCCGGATTTTTCCTGTACCCGTACTGTCGCATTTTTCACCTGGGTTTCCATCGCAAATACATCTACCGGCAGGCGGAGGGTCTCTCCGGGTCCCAACACACGGGGCAGTGTGGGTAGTATCATCAACGGTTTGCGCACCGGACAGGTCTTTTCCGCCATGCCGTATGCGCCTTTGCTGCCCGGCGCAGGAGCAGAACAGACGAGCATGGCCCGCACAGAACCGACATAGTTATCGAGTTTGATCGTGTGCTTTGCCGTCTTGCCTTTTTCCAGGAAAAACGGCCCCAGGTTGACGACAGCGGCCTTAAAACGGTTGACCTGCGCAGCATTCCGGGCTTTCTGGTTGATGCCGTCGCCGCCGACGCTGAGGATGCGCTCCAGTTCGGCGCCGTATGCACCCAACACATAGTCGTATACATCCCAGGTCTTGACACCCAACGCTTCCCGGGCATAAAAAACACTCCAGGGGTCGGGGGTTTTGAATCGCGTAAGATCGAGCAGCCCCTCGTCGACGATGGCAATAGTGTAGGCGCAGGCTTTGCCGGATTGTTCCCGCACGCCGACGGTAAACGGTTCTCCGGGTTTTAATACATCCGGCATCTCCAGTTGTGGCTGAAGATGTGTTTGTGGATTTTCCACATTTACCGGCATCACGCCATACATCCGGATAGGCAGGTCATTTTTTGTTTGAGCATGTGGCTGGATCAGGCTGATGTGCGCATAGACCGTAGGAGCCATTTCCTCCGTGGCCTTGAACTTTATCATGTTATCGCCCGCTTTGGCGTCGAACCACATGTGTTTGGCTACGCGGGTGCCGTTTTCCAGGGTCAGCAGAATACGGCCGTTCTCGCTTGCCGGCACTTTCAGCATTACCTCTTCGCCAGTGCTGTATTTCTCCTTTTCAATGGAAAACGGCAGCATGGCAGCAGCATTCCGGCTTTTGATATCGTCGAGGTTGTCGGGGTAGCCGCTCCAGAAGAAGTCGCCGCCCGCATGGCCGCCTTCCGGGTCAACGGCGCGTACCAGGAAGCGGCCCCAGGTGCCCGGGCGCACTTTCCAGGTGACCATACCGCGACCGTCGGTGGTCAGGGTGGCCTTTTCGAGGGCATTTACATGGTTGGCTGAATTGAACTGGGCAACATCGGAATTGGCATCGCCATCCCACCACCAGCGCCAGTCGCAGCGGTACAGCCCGACATCTATTTTCCTGTTCGGCTGGGGCTTGCCGTTTTTATCCACCACTACAAATTGCACCTCCCCGCCATTGCGGTCGATCTCTTTCGACCCCCAGCGGTTGGTCGGGATCAATACGCCTACAAAGCGGTCGTACGGGAAATAATCCAGGGCAAAATTGTCGGTGCTGAAATCGCCGCTTTTTTCAAAGGCGCGTACCCTGAAGTTGGCGATGAGTTTGCCGGGGGCTGTGTTGTTTTCGCCCAGTTTGAGCGGTACGGACGCCTGTCCGTTGTTGTCGATACCCGCATCGAACAACACCTGTGGGTCGCTGTAGAACGATCGCGCCGGATCGTCGAAGGCAAAATCCTTAAAATTTTTGAACTCGGTCTTTGCTGCCTGCATCTGTAACTCTACCCGCGCTTTAAGATCGCGCGCCACAGCGCCATGCAACCAGTTGACGGAGAGTCTTCCGCTCAGGTCCCTGTCAGCGCCGGTCAGTTCCTTTTTCCCAAAATCCAGGTTTATTTTCAGTCGATTGGGTTTTACCGTTTCAATTTTCAGTTGTTTGGTAAACGTTGCGCCGCCAACCTGAACTTTGGCCGTCCAGTCGCCCGTTGGCGCCTCCTGCCGTGTGGCACAATGCAGCGCATACACGCCGCCAACACTTTTACTGGTCACGGCACGGTACTGCATGGCCCCGCGGGGATCCGACAGTTCGAGTGTTACGGGGTGGCCGGCGGGCAGGGTGCCTTTATTATCTTCCAGCACAAAATTCAGGAAGAGCGAATCACCCGGACGCCAGACACCGCGTTCGCCATAAATATATCCCTTCAATCCTTTTTGCGCCTCTACGCCCGCTACGTCGAAACGGCTGAGCGACAGGGTATTGCCATCAGCCATGCGCAGATAACCTTTGTTATTGCCCTGGCTGGCCACCGCAACAAAAGGTGCCTCGCGCAACCCGTCGAATACCGCCGCGCCGGTAACATCGGTCCGCATTTTTGCAATGGGCTGCAGCTGATAACTATACAGTTGAATGTCAGCGCCATTCACCGGTTCGGCGGTCTGCAAATCCGTTACAGCCACGAACAGCGAATTGTCATTTCCCTTTTTTGCGGTGATGCCCAGATTGCTGACAAATACGTTGCGTTTGATAAAGTGCTCGTAGTTGTAGTATTCCCGCATGCATGGGTTGTCCCGGTTGCCCCAGTTGTAACCGTCGCTCTCGTCGTCGTACCAATCGCCGGAGAAATAAATGCCCCGGTAATCGCCCATGATACTGACAAGGTTGCCGTTTTCATCGGTGCTGCCGGCATGGGCCATAGCGTCTTCCTGTTGGTCTGGTCCGTTTTGTACGGCCTGCGGAGCGCCATCATCGGCGGAGACACAGGTATAGGTAGTATAGCCCCTCCGGAATGCCAGCCTGATCTGGTAGATGGCGCCGGGATCCTGCGCCACAATATCCTTGAGATCGAGTGCGTAGCGGCGCCAGGCAAGGGCATCGGCGTCCGGATTGAGGTCGCGCAGGGTAATTTTTTTCTGCATCACAATCTTGCCGACACGGTCCAGTTGGTAGTCGCCTTCCATCTCATTCACCTGCAGGTACTGAAGGATATTGGAGTTGTAGATTTTAAACACCTCCACATCCACGGCATTCAGGCCCACAGCCTCGAATGGAAAGATAACCCCGTCGCCGTTGCCCTGCGGGATAATCACGCCGCGTCCAACGAGGCGAACTGCCGGCTTCAGGTCTTCAAATACAACCGGCCAGTCACTGCGTTCCTTCATTGCAGCGCCGGCAATATTCCTGATACCGGCTTCGACGCGCAGGTTGCGGTCTCCGGATAATCGCCCGCCCGGATATACGCGAACAAAATTGCCATCAACGGCAAAGGTGAGCGTGCCGCTGTAATCATCAATACGGATCAGGCCGTTCAAATCCTGGGTCGGAGCGACCGGATCGGAAAAGTTGAGCACTATGCCCTGGCCTTCCGTGCGGGCAACCCGGGCACTGAGCACAACAAACTCATCGAGCGCCGGCACCATTTGTTCGGCGTTGCCATCCTTGTCCACATCAATCGGGTCGCCGGTCCAACTTAACTCTACCTTGGAGCGTACGTTGCCGCGTTCCACTTCATTGACATAGAACGCATGGGTGAGTCCATTGCCGCCGTGTACCCAACCGATGGAAAGGGTCTTGTTCCCTTGCCTGGCGCGCAGCATTTTTTCCACACCGGTATTGTCTACCGGGTCGCTTGTCAGGATGTGCCCGACCAGTTGCTGGCGTTTGAGGTCGGCAGGATTCTCCGTACGCAGGCCATCCGTGATCACTTCATAAGACAGTTCGCGGACGTTGAACGAGAATTCAAACACCCTGGCTTCGCGGGGTACGTCTTTAAATATTTTTCCGAGGGCCACCGTGCCGCTGAAGCGTTTGCCATAAGGCAAGGGATCGGACGGCTGGAGCCTTATCGTGCGATCATCTTCCCATACGGCATCTCCGCCGGTGGACGGGGATACCGAAAAAAGACCGGCGGCAACTTTCTGCCCGATCTGGTCGGCGCCGACAGCCGGATCGATGAAACGCACCCGAATGGCATCGTTGCGCCCGATGGCCCCGCTCGTATAGGCATAGACATATCTGGCTATTGCCTGGTAATAGGCTTCGGTCTTGACAACTTTTGAACAGGAATACTGGAATACGGAAGAAAAAACGGTCAGTGAGATGAGTAATAACAGACGCTTTCGCATGGTAGGGAAACGGTTGACAGGTGGGTAATGATGGGAAGATCAAGGTTGATTCAACAGAACAACAGCAAAGATAGCAGCCCTGGTATGTTCCTTTCAGGCGAAAATAGGAAACTCTGACGGAGATCGATCAAACGAAGTCAACAAAGAAGTATTCGCACGGCAAAGCGTTGAATGATACCGGAAATCTACATCAGCCAGCGCCGCATGCCCGGAATTTTACTCAACAAGGCAATCAGGCCGAAAGACAATGCAGCGACAATACAGGCCTGGATAAAGGACCCGATGATGGGGTGGATCGCCTGGTTGAAGAACATTTTGTAGGAGAGGTAGATGCCACCGATATAGCCGTTCTTCAAGACATCAAGCAACAGTACATGCACGAAATATACGCCGAAACTGTATGGCGCCATCTGGCCGACCAGTTTACTGATTCGTGGAAACCGAAGTGCAAATTCACTCCAGTTTACTTCCCTCAAAAACATAAACAGGGCGGCACTCATGATCACGACATTGGGACTGAAGTACACATACAGTGTATTAGTGTACTCATGGTGCTCCCACGACATCACCCAGGTTCCCCAGGCAGTAAGCAAAGGCATGGCCAGGGCCAGGGCATAAAAGTAGTTTTTCCTGCGAAGGGTATATTGGCTGAGGTAGTAACCAAGTACATAGTACCCGATATAGCCCATCCAACCGATATATTTCACGATAAAGAAATTGGGGATAAAATGCTGCAAACCGGTTACCGTGAAACTAAAAATCAGGAAATACTCGATGTCGGTCCGCCTGGCATGTCGAATAAATATCCTGAAAGTAGGCGTCAGCAGGTACATGCCTATGATCATTGGAATAAACCACAGGTGATAATATACGTCCTGATACAACACCTTATCCCAAAATTCCGGCCAGTAGACCGGCCGGCCATCGTAAATATGTCCGCGATACTGGTATAACAGATAGACAAACGACCAAAGAAAAAATGGCGGAAGAACGCGTTTCATGCGTTTGCGCAGGAAGACTGCCGGCGTTTCGACCCTCCCCGGATGCAGCATAATACTGCCGCTAAGCATGATAAAGAATGGAGTGGCCCAGCGCAACAGGCTGTAATAGAGGTTTCCCGTCCACCAATGAGAATTGTAGGGATCGTCTGAATTGAAGGCATACAGAACCTCGCCAACGGTATGTATCTGGACAACGGCCAGGGCGGCAATCACCCGGATATAACTGACTTCCGGTCGCTTGAGTGATGTCGTAACAACGGGGTCGGCAGGCCCGGAAGGGGAGTTCAGGTTGGACAGTTCTGTACTGTCAACTGGCTGGGCCTGCAATGGTGCAGCAGACTTTCCGACTATCGTTCCTGGCGAATTGATCAATAGTAAATGACGATTAACAACGCGGTAAACACGGCAACAACAATCAATTGGGGCGAAGGTAGCGTCTTTGTCCGGGACGGGGTACCCCGGAACCGATTTTTTCCAGTCAGACATAATCAAGGGGCTGCATCACAGGCTTTACAAATGGTGGAATTGTCTGAACAACTGCTGTAAAAATGTTGGTCACTCAAGATTCCGGCAGCAATTATCCCTTCCAAACACTTGCAAGCCTGTGATACAGCCTCCTTATGATATATTAAGGTTTCAGTACCTTTTTAAAATCTCCCGCTTTGACAATGATCATTTTTGAATAGTCGAGGTATTTTTTCATGGCAGCGTTCACCTCGGCCAGGGTCAGTTTTTCCACTCTCGACTCAAAGTCGGCATCCCAGTTCATGTTTCTGTCCATAGACAGGTATTGATTGAGTTTTCCGGCTACGGTCGCATCTCCGGAGCGGGATACTTTTTGGGATTTGAGCCATCCGCCACGGGCCGCTTCAAATTCTTCTGCTGTAAATCCGTCTTTTGCAGCCCGTTCGATTTCCTCGCGGAATGCCGTTTCCAGTTTGTCGACGTTCTCGGGGTTATAAATGGCATTGGCCGAAAAGCCGCCGCTTTCATCGAGTGCGCTGGCAAAAAAGCGGCCGCCGACGCCATAACTCAACCCGTCTTTCTGCCGAATACGGGTTGCCAGACGGGAATTGAGAAAACCGCCGCCCAGCATGTAGCCGCCGATAGTGATCGCCGGGTAGTCCGGATGATCGTTGCGCATGGGGAACCCATAGCCGGCCACAAGATTGGCGTTTGCCTTATCGGGTGTGTTGATGCTTTCTTTTCGGGGCGCCACAGGTATGAAATTGTTTTCGATGCGCTTGTAGGGCGACGGGCTCTTCCAGTCTCCAAAAGTTTCGGTCAGCACTTTTTGAATTTCAGCCTGATCGAAATCGCCCACAATGGCACAGGTAGCATCGCTGGCGCCGTAGAAATTCTTGTGAAATTCCTTCACCTGGTCCAGGGTTACGGCCTTTGCCGCTTCCACCTCTTCTTCAAAAGTCATCACATAACGCGGGTCGCCTTTGGGGTACGGATTGGTGATCCTGTCGTAGGCAAGGCGGGCCAAGGCGGCAGGCTCTGATTTCTGCTGCTCAATACCCGACAGGTATTCTTCCCGGTGTTTTTCCATTTCATTTTCAGGGAAGGAGGGTTTGCGCAGCATCTCCCCCGTAAGCCGGATCGCCTCGGCGAGGTGCTCCCGGTCGGTTTCGATAAATGCCGTAACGGAAGAGGAACCTCCAAATATCCTGATGCGGGCTTTAAGTTGGTCCTGCAGGTCCTGCAATTGCTGGCGGGTCTTCTCAAGCGTACCTTTATCAAGCATGGAGGCTGTCGTTCCGCCAATCATATCCATATTTTGCAAACTTTCCAGGGTACCAAAACGGAAAGTGAGGGTGGCATTCACGCCGTCGCCGCGGTTTTCTTTGGGCAACAGGGCGTATTGCATGCCGTTGGGAAGTTTGCCGCGTGTAGTGCGTTTCTCGATGTTTTCCGGCGAAGGGTCGAAGTCCTCACCCTGAGATATGGCAGGCTTCCCCTTGTAATCGCTGAGCAGGACGTTCAGGTCCGGAGCATCCGGAATTTCAGCGCGGTCAGGATTTTTCTCCGGGAGGAAAAATCCGATGGTTCGATTGGCAGGCTTGAAATACCGCTGGGCAACACGCGACACATCTTCCGGTGTCACTTTCTCAAGGTTGTCCCTGTACAGAAATGCCAGCCTCCAGTCGCCCTGACCGATATAATTACTGAGGCTCAACCCAACGCGGTCGCTTTGTTTGAAAAACATTTCAAAGCCTTTCAACATGCGGGCTTTGGCCTTTTCTACTTCCTCCGCAGCGGGAGGGTTGTTTTTCAGGTCATCCAGTACCGATAACATGGCCGTCTGTGCATCTGCTATGGATTGTTCCATGCGCACTTCCGTGACAAAGTTGGCGTAGCCGCCTTCGGCAAAGCCCGAAGCGCCGCCGTACACGCTGGCCGCTTTTTTGTCCTCCACAAGTGCCTTGTACAGCCGTCCGGAAGGCTCATCAGTCAGCAGGTCGCCGAGTACGGCAAGGGCAGCGTAATCTTCGTGTGAGGCGGCAGGCAGGCGATACATGCAGGAAAACACCTGAACGTCGCCCGTACGGCGCAGGGTAATCTGGCGTTCGCCGTCCTGCGTGGGTTCTTTGGTATAGGTGGGGATGATCTTGCGGGTGGGCCTGGGAATCTTTCCAAAATATTCCTGTACGAGATCCAGCGTTTTTTGCTCGTCAATCTTGCCAGCCACCACCAGCACTGCATTGTCAGGCTGATAATAATTGTGGTAAAAAGCCTGCAGGCGCTCGATGGGTGCGCCTTCTATATCCGATTTTTCGCCGATGGTCGATTTGCCGTAATTGTGCCATTGAAACATGGCGCCAAGCATTCTTTTGTACAATACGCCGGTCGGACTGTTTTCCCCGCGCTCGTACTCGTTGCGCACGACAGAGAACTCGCTGTCGAGATCTTTTTTGGCAATATAGGAGTTGATCATGCGATCGCTTTCCAGGTCAAGCGCCCAGCGAAGGTTTTCTTCCGTGGCGTCAAAAGTCTCAAAATAGTTGGTCCGGTCTACCCAGGTTGTGCCGTTCGGGCGGGCGCCGTGTTCGGTGAGTTCCTGCGGGATATTGGGGTGTTTGGGGGTCCCTTTAAACACGAGATGCTCCAGCAGGTGTGCCATGCCCGTTTCACCATATGCTTCGTGGCGCGAGCCGACCTTGTAAGTGATGTTCACCGTTATAATGGGTTTTGAGGGATCGGGGAACAGGAGTACCTGAAGCCCGTTGGCAAGGCGATACTCGGTGATGCCCTCAACCGAGGTAAATAAGGTAACGCCCTCGGGCAACCGGACGGTCGACTGCGCAGCCAGCCGGACTCCGAAACCGGTAAGTAATAGGTAAATTACCGGGATCAGAGATTTTGTAACAGTTCTCATGATGATGTAGTTTGTGATGAATGGAAGAGTATTTTCTGCCTCAATTTTCGGGAAAATTCTCCATTATTGTTACGATCAGGCCCGATTTTCGTCTTAACCCCACTTGCCCCGGATAAAAAAAACCATGTAAACATGAATCGCCTTACCTTTGCGTAAATTTCACACCATGATACATCAAGGACATACCGAGCAGGAACTGCAGGAGACATTCAATGAAAAGGGTGAACGTATCAGTCCGATTCTGCCCAAGCACATCAAAAATTTTTTGATAGATATTGACGGTACGGTCTGCGACGACGTCCCCAACGAGGAACCGGGACGCATGGCGACCATTCTCCCCTACCCTGATGCACTGGAAATGCTCAACCGCTGGTTTGACGAGGGCCATGTGATCTTTTTCTTCACCAGCCGTACGGAAGCACACCGGGAGGTCACCGAAACCTGGCTGGCCAAACACGGGTTCAAATACCACGGTATACTGTTCGGCAAGCCACGTGGTGGCAATTATCACTGGATAGACAACCATATTGTGCGCGCCACGCGTTTCAAGGGTAAATTCACGGACTTAGTGGTTAAAACACACGAAATAGAAGTGTTCTCCGAGTAGTTGAGTAGCCCGACTCAAGAAATTCCTTTGGCCTAATTTGAAATTTTGAGGAAAAATCATCGTTTTTTGCCAAAACAAATCAAACGCATGATCCTCGCTTTCTGCTTTTTGTTATCCGCCGCGCCGCCGGATACGCTGCCGTACGACTTGAATAATCCATCCTTCCTCATCTACCTCGTCAGCGAGGAACTCAAGGAAATATCGGGCCTTAGCCCTACTGATTCGGCCGGCATTTACCTGGCTATAGCAGACGAACGCGGCGAAATTTTTTTTGTTGACGGCAACGGCGGCGGTACGATTCTCCGGAAAGTGTTATTCCGCGACAAGGGTGATTTTGAAGGTGTGGAAATGGTCGGCAAATGCCTTTACGCCGCAAAAAGCAACGGCGACATATTCGAGATCGGCTGCTGGGACAGCACCACTCCAAAAGTTACCCAATACAAAACGCCGCTGAAGAAAGAAGACGATGTAGAGGGACTCTGTTACGACCCATACCGGTTTTCCTTGCTGGTCGCCTGTAAACAGAATCCGGACAGCGCGGGACTGCGCAGGGTTTTTGCATTCGATCTTAAATCCAAACAATTGACCCCCGATCCCGTTTATACCATCGATCCGGAAGTCGTCAACAGCATGGTGCCCCTGGAGAAGTCCGACAAGCACACACGATTCAGTCCTTCGGGCATTGCGATTCACCCGATCACAAAAGATATATATATCACCTCGACAGCCCTGAAACGCCTCGTTGTACTCGACTATCAATCGGGCAAAATTAAGTATGCGGTCAGGCTGGATAAAAAACTGCTGCCGCAGCCGGAAGGTATCGCCTTTGACCAGGAAGGCAACCTGTTGTTAAGCAGCGAAGGGAAAAAGGGTGAAGGCCTGATTTTCAAATTCGATTACAGGACAGGGAAATGAACGGCTGCCACATCAGTTTTTTCATTTGCAAACACCTAATTTTGCCCCTCTTTAGTAGCAACCATAAATCAGAACTCAATCAATGCCGGTTATCGAACTGAAAATTCCCAACCTGGGTGAATCCATATCCACCGTTACTTTTTCCAAATGGCTGAAACCCGATGGCGCAACCATCGCCATGGATGAACCGCTTTGTGAAATTGAAACCGAAAAAGCCAATCAGGAACTTTCGGCCGATGCTGCAGGAAAACTGATTTGGGTCGCCAAAGAGGGTGAAGACCTCGAGATCGGCGCCTTGTTTGCCAAAATTGATACGGATGCCGCGGCTGATACCGGTAGCAACAGCGGACAGTCGGCCGGAAGCAGTACAAAACAACAGGAATCACTCGCCCCGGTACAGGAAACCGGCAGTGCCAAAAGCACCTATGCCAGCGGCACACCGTCTCCTGCCGCAGCAAAAATACTGGCAGAAGAAAACCTCGACCCCGCCGGAGTTGCCGGCACCGGCCGCGACGGACGCATCACCAAAGACGATGCCCTTAAAGCCGTAGAGAATAAAACAAACACACCACCCCCTACGCCAACTCCTCCTCCGACTCCTGCACCCGCGCCTCCACCGGCTATACACACAGCCTTCAGTCGTATCGACCGCCGCGAACGCATGACCAGGATGCGGCGGACCATAGCCAAACGCCTCGTCAGTGCCAAAAACAATACCGCCATGCTGACCACCTTTAACGAGGTGGACATGACCGGTGTAATGGAATTGCGTGAAAAATACCAGGAGGCCTTTGTCAAAAAATACGGCATCAAACTGGGTTTCATGTCCATTTTTGCCAAGGCTTGTGCCAAGGTGTTGCTCGAAATGCCCGAAGTCAATGCCTTTATTGACGGCGAGGAGATTGTCTACCACGAATACGCCGATATCAGCATTGCGATCAGTACGCCCACCGGGCTTGTTGTGCCGCCTGTCCGCAATGTGGAAAGCCTCGGTTTTGCCGAGGTTGAAATGAAGATAAAAGAACTTTCGGTCAAAGCCCGCGACGGCAAACTCTCGCTCGAAGAAATGAGCGGGGGCACATTTACCATTACCAACGGCGGTGTTTTCGGCAGCCTGATGAGCACCCCGATCATCAATGAACCGCAAAGCGCCATTTTGGGTATGCATGCCATCAAGGATCGCCCTGTTGCCATTAACGGCGAAGTGAAAATCCGCCCGATGATGTACCTGGCGCTCAGTTACGACCACCGGGTAATCGACGGTTCCACATCTGTTACCTTCCTCGTCAAGGTCAAGAACCTGATAGAGGATCCGGTGACCCTGCTGCTTGATCTGTAAACAGGGCTGATGCGCTGCCCCGGCGACCGATTTTGCCGGCGCAGCGTATGCAAGTCCATTGATTTGTCCGCCGCAAAACAAACCACCCGGCAAGTTTCTGCGTCCTTTACGGGAAAATGCAGCCTTATGCGTTTTAAGCAATTCCTGTGGTTTTCTCTGCTATTGTTACGCTCTCCGGCAGTCTACCCTCAAGGGCCCCTCGATGGCTATCTGAAGGGGAAGGGTGTGCTGGATTTTGCGCCTTCCTTTTCCTTTAATTCTGCCAACCGTTTTGACGGCGCAGCCGGGCAACATTTCAGCATACCCTACCGGGGAAGTTTACTGAGCCTTTTTGCCGCTTACGGCCTTTCTGAAAGGCTCGACCTGGTGGCCAACGGCGCCTATGTTTTTACGGAGGGAAACAGCGGTTTGCAGGACGGCGGTGTATACGCTAAATACCGGCCGCTGTATAAAGATGTGGCCGGAGCGGGAAAACTGGGGTTGCTGCTTGGCTGGGGACTTTCTTTTCCGCTGGCAGATTACGAACCCCTGGCCACAGCCGCCCTTGGCCAGAAGGCTGTCGTCGCACCTGTCCGCATTATTGCACAATGGGAAACACCATCCGGCTTGTTCGCCAATATTACGGGTGGGTATAACTGGCGCCTCGATCGGCTGAGCAGCAAGGATATTGCTGCAATAGTGGCCATACGGCCGGACTATCAGCCGGTGCAACCACGGGATTTTTTCACGGCCCTGTTCAAAATAGGCTTCCCGGCGGCGCATTACTATGCTGACGCCTGGCTGGAGTGGCAACAAACGCGGGGTGGCGCCGATTTCACACCCGACGTCGCCGATCTTCCGCAGGCGTACGGCGTATCCTATACCCAGGTGGGTGGCACCATTTATTACTCTGAAAGTGGGAAAAACGGCTTTTTCCTGAGCGGTGGCTATATACTCGGCGGCCGAAACACCGGCAGGATACTGCGCCTGACGGTGGGGCTGGTTTTCAGGTTATGATGACCGGTATTACTTAGGCAGCCGGATTTCGTATGTTTTCCCCGCTTTATTGGTCAGTTTGCTGTCTACCAGCCAGGGGTTGTAGAGTTTTAGCATACGGTAGTTGGTCCCGTGCTCCCGGGCGAAATCGCCCCAATTAGCCACTGGCCCGCTTACATCCACTGTTTTAAACTCACTGATTGGTGGATACAGGTGCTTGGCATCAATGTCGTACTCGTAGAGTTCGGGATGCTCCATTACCTCTTTTATGGCAACGATCCGGAAGGGATACCGCATGGTTTCATCGGCGGCAAGGTTGAGTTCGTAAAAATTCCTGGCGCGTTGCTTGGCCATTTCCGTTGATATCCGGTCCGGTCCGCCATTATAGGCAGCAGCGGCAAGTGTCCACGACCCCAGCCGATCTTTCTCCTTGCGCAGGTATTTGCAGGCCGCTTTGGTGGCTTTTTCAAGATGGTAGCGTTCGTCTACTTCACCGTTTACTTCCAGCCCGTAGCCATCTGCAGCACTTTTCATGAACTGCCAGACACCTCGTGCGCCGGCGGGTGAAATGGCGTTGGAAAGCGCACTTTCGGCAACGGCGAGGTATTTAAGATCAACAGGGACACCCTCCTCTTTAAGGATGGGTTCAATAACGGGGAACAAGGCATTAGCCCTTTTTACCGCCAGGATAGTTTGTGAATGGAAATAGACGTTGCGGAGCAGTTCCGCGTCGAGCCGCTGGCGTACATCCCAGTTGTCCATCGGCAGTTTTTCACCACAAAAACTAAAATCCTTATCGAGGTTGATCGAACGAATGGTTTGTGCGGGAGAAGGCGTTTTCCCGCCGTCTCCGGAAAAGGAAGACGCGAAAAAAAGACCCACCACAGTGGCAAAAAACACATTGGCGATCAGGAGTATGCGCACATTTTTTGTCAGTTCCATATTCGAAGGCATTTTAAGCAGTTACGCAAAGATAACGAAAAGAGACCGGGTGCGTTGCGCATTCCCGGTCCCTTTTAACTCCACTTTAGGGTATTTCCGCTAAAAAACCAGCGATGCGCCGGCCCTCAGGTTAACCGCCGGGGAACTTTTCAGGGAAAAAGCGTTCAGCAGGTTATCCGATATAAAGTAAAACTGAACCGGCCCCGGCGTCAGTGCGAGGTGAAAGCCCAGGTTGGAAGCGGAACGACTGTTTGCACTGTACATACCGCCGAGCGACAGCCACTTCAGCGGCATCCAGCGCAGGTTAACGCCGACGGCCGTGTTGGTACGTCCTTCCAGGTTCTGGTAATAGGCATTGACACCCAGGCGCCATCTTTCAGAAAAATCAAACGAGGCGCCGGCCAGTATGCGCAAAGGCAGGTCGGTTTTGAAACTTCGTCCTGTTTTGGCAAACTGAAAGATATCGTTGAGGGTATCCAGTGTATTGCCAAAATCAAGGCTGTCGGTCCCGTTGATGATGTCGGTTCCCGGCACAGTCGAGCCTTCATACTGGTATTGATTCCTCGAAGAGAAGTAACTGGCGTTTTTCTTCCAGTTGATGCTGCCGCCTGCGTTGAGTACAGCGGCATTGACACGCAGGTGTTCGGAAAGTTTAGCCTCCAGACCCAAGTCGAATGCGACGCCTGTATTTTGGGTCGATGGACTCTTGCCGAAAGAACTGGTCACAAAATCGAAGCCCAGACCCGCTGTATCGATGGCAGAGATGATCGAAGAGGAATAAAAGGCGTAATCTGTTGTCAGTGTCAGTTGATATATATCCGGGTCGGTATAAACGCTCATAAGCCTGTGGTCCTCATCCGTTCGAAGCGCGCTGATCCCGGTAAGGAATTTGACGCGGGCACCAAGGGTAAGGTTTGCAATGCGTCTGGAAACGCCGACGCTCCACTCCTGCCAGTCGAATATATTGGTTTGCGGCCCGATAACCAGGGTATCGCCGATATATGGAGCATTCCCGTTCCATATCACTTCTGCAAGCGATTTCGGATAATTGACCCATCCGTTCAGATGGATGGCATGACCGATCTGAAAGCCCCATTTTTCGTTGCGCGAGCGTATGCCCAGGGAGAATGTTTCGATGCGCTGATCGAAATAAACATCATTTTCAGGCTCGAGTTTACCGATAGCATTGTCGAGATCGATGATGGTCCGGTCGCCGCTGCGCCGGAAAATATCATTGTAGGTGATATCGCCGGAGTGTGCGAAATCAATGGAATAGGCCGGAAGCCCGATGGCTATACGTTTTCCCTCCGGGAATAAGGCGGGATTCAGGCTGTTGCTGTGCCAAAGGTCGGTCAGCGAATGAAGCATGAGTTCCTGTTGTGCCTGCGCGCTGACCGCAAACAGCAGGCAGATCAGGATATTTTTATATTTGAGCAGCATTGGTTGCGAAGAAGAATTTGATGAAAAGAATGCGATCCACTATAGCCGGGTTCTCACCTTTAGCCCCATTTTTACCGTCGTCTTGTCGGTAGCCAGCAGTTTCACCGGGATATTGCCGTCTTGGGCTGTGGTAAAGGCTGTTTTCAGGAAGGCTTTTGTCGCCGTTCGAACGCGCTCAAAACGCGCGGCAGTCATGGGAATGAAGTGCTCTGTACGGGTTATGCCGTTGGCAACACCCTCGCTATTGATGGGAGCCGACCGGATGACCAGTTGTTCGCCGCCCGAAAAAAGGGAGTCTATGGCAACGCCCGCATCATCCAGGAAATACATCTGCAGGGTTGTCGAAACGGGTGTGGCGTTTTCTGTGACCAGTTTAAACTCCACCTCTTCAATTTTCGTCGTATCGAGATTGTCAAACTCCCCAAAACTGAGATCGAGCGTCTGGTCTGCGCCGAAGTTGCGGGCAGCGCCTTCAAGCAACAGTTCCACCCGCATAGCCAGGCTGATAACACTGCTGTCGGTCAGAAATCCGGTGATAGTGGGGTCATTCAAGGCATTGGAAATACCCCCTACCTCATAGATAAGCCGTTTGGGCTGGCTGTTAAAAATAGTGGCAATATTGGAATTGGTTTCATCCAGATAGACATCCGTGTACTTGGTCTGCCCGATTTCACCCGCAGCAAACGAGGGATAGTTGAAATCTATCACACTGTCGGGGAAAACGGAACTAACGAGCGGAATTTCATTGTCGTCTTTCCCGATAAAACTCAGGTACTTGATCTTTCCCCGTGTCGGGAATCCCCATGAGTTGGCTATCCGCATCGTGACCTTCGGGTTCCTGATCTGCACATCACCGACAAGGTTTGTCTGGTTGATATTGATCTCGATGGTGTCTTTTATGAGATCATATTGTTGATAACCCCAGAAGCCTTCCAGGTAACTGAACTGGAGGTTTTCAAAGGAAACAAAAATGCCCGGGAAGCCGGGGATCGACTCGACCTTCACGCGCTCGCCATTGGGCTTGTAGGCTTCGTAAATAAATTCGAGGGTGTTGTCATCCGATTGCAGTATGTACCCGCTAACGTTGATTGGCGGGGAAGTCAGCGGGATATTCGGATAGGCTACAAACGGGAACATAAAAACCTCCCCGTTCTTTGTCATCTGTGGTATGCGCAACTTCCCCGTCAGGGTATCAGGAGAACCGTTGATGATCGTTATCCCGATGTTGCCCTGGGTAAGGTCGGCCCTGAAGATTGTCACGCCTTCGATGGTATCGATCGGCGAGCTGGACACGGTATCCAGCAACGGAAACAGGCCTCCGGCAAAATCCTCAAAAATATCGGTTGCCGGTTTTTCCACAACATCCCCGGTATAGTAGAGGGTCATGGTATTGTCGGGATTAATCAACAGGGTATCGCCCGAAAGGGTATCGTTGAGGACTTTATACATCAGGTCCTTCAACTCCAGGGTGGTGGAAAACAGCGGGAAGGCAAACTCGGCCGTATGATCGCCCAGTCCGGTGTCTTCAAAATCGGTTTTGTTGCAGGCAGAATAACAAACGCCGGCAAGGA
>ERZ724507.375-NODE-375-length-20329-cov-6.168541_pt1 | contig 20329 bp, 18 predicted proteins | sample MGYA00376040_ERZ724507 | MGnify/ENA primary metagenome ERZ724507 (study PRJEB28724, sample SAMN07190883) | activated sludge metagenome | isolation source: activated sludge of sewage treatment plant in Hong Hong | place: Hong Kong | collected 2016-03-17 ...
GAAATCGACGAAGGCCTCGCGCGTACCGATCGGGCGATTGCGGAAGTGGTGGGCGCCGGTTAGCCGGCTTGCAGGGCCGACCAGTTCGCCGGCGCTGGCCCTGCCAATGCACGGCCGAGCGCCGCTTCGACCGGTACTGCCAGAGAGAACCCGAACACAGCGTGCGCCGCTGATTCGCCAGCGTCGCTGGCGTTTGCTTGTGCGATGAACCGTTTCATGCGCTCCCACTCTGGCGAGAGTCCGACGACGAGACGTCGGGCAAGATCGTACGAAAGCTCCTGTCCTTCGTTCGCCTGAAAAAACGCGTCACCGCTCCAGAAATCCTGCAACCGTTCGTCGTTCCACCATGCCCGGTGATGCGGCAATTGCTCGCCGGCATGGCGCGGGTCTTCAAAGCGGTTACCGAACCGAAACTCGGCGTTTGTCGCCAGCCCCTCGTTCAACCAGGCGGGTAGCGGCAGATGCGCGACGGTGGCGTGGAACAGTTCGTGCGCGATCACCGGCTCCAGCCGCCACATCTCTTCGTTCGGAAACACGAAGTGCCCCAGCCCGCGCTGGATGAACATGCCGGACGACAGGCCATAGTGGCCCTCGGTGAAGTACGCCGCGACATAGCGGTAGTAGTCGTCATCATGGGCAAACGTCAACACCGGCATCTTCGCCGCTGGCCCGAAGTCAATCACGTCACCGATGTGCTCGCGATAGCGCGCGAGCGTCGCCTCCGCGAACGCCAGAATCGCCCGGCCCCGGTCCGGCGGTACGTCGCCCATCAGCATGAAGTGCTTCGATTCGCCACGCTGCAGACGCCCGTCAAACGCCTCGTCGTTCAGGGTCGCAAGCCAGCTTCGTGACACGTCCGCCAAGTGCTGGGGAAGCGTTGATCCAGGGATGCTGTCGGCAACCGTCTGCAGGTGACTCGACAAGGCGCTGGCCGAGATGACTGGCACGCCTTCAATGCGTTCCAGCAAGTGCGAGATGTCGAGCGTTGGCTTGTCGTTGAGCGCAGCCGCAGGCGGCGTTACCGGTTTCGATTTGCGTCCAAACAGCCCGAACACTGCACCACCCTTGATGATCTGTATTGACGCAAAAGTGTAGCCCGGCGGGTCGCTGTTGGATCAAGGCTCACGGCGTAGGGTGCATACGCGAAGCGTCATGCACCGCACGTGGCGTCGGAGTGGAATCGTAGCGGTGGATGAGGCTGCGCGTATCCGCCCTACCTAGCTAGTAGACCTGAAACGTGAACGGTATTTGGACCGGTCTGGCCGGTGTCGGCCAACGCGTGACGCACCGAGAAGATCGAAGCGCCTCTTGAAATACGTCGAGCGCCGCGACCCGGAGAGGCTGCGACGAAATGCCATCCACAACCATGCCCAAAATCTCATTGGAGTCGCTTGTGAGCAGCGTAAGTGTGCCATCCACGCGGTCAACCTTTGCCACTGCCATTGCTGCCGCCGGTGGCTTTGCAGGGTGGCACGTATCGGGCAATTTACCGATCGGCACTTGCTGCGGATCAGTAACAGGGTAGGTATTCTCGGTCGCCCGACCTACCAAGCGTGCATACGCCTCAAAGTAGCTGGCGCGCTCCGTCCAGTAACGGTGCTGAGGCCCTTCTCCCGGACGATGCACAAACAACACGGGCTTTGTCTTGTCAGCGTAGTGGCGCGAAACTTCCGCGTTACCGTTTGCCCAGCGAATTCGAGCCTGTCTCGCGCGAACGGGATCCTTGGCGCCTGCATAGCCTGTCCAATAGATACCTGAGAGCCTAGCGAGCGCCGGAAGTGACCATGACGCTGCTGCTTGCTCGAACCATGCAACGGCGACAGCAGGATCGCCATCAAGTTCTGTTCCAACCATCCGCAGCTCGCCCATGACATACATAGCGATAGCGCTGCCTCGCTCAGCAAGCGGTGACGCAAGTTCCAAGGCTGCAGCGTAGTCATTGCGCTCCAGCGAATACCACACTGCATTGTTGCGCTCGAAATCGTTCAGCATAGCCTCAATGTCTGCGCGGCGCGGCGCATCGATATCAGTCGCGCACACCACTGCAGACGCAACGAGACTCGAAAACAGCGCAAGTGTCGGCAGCATACTCGCTAAGCTAAGACCGTCCCCAACGCCTCACCCAACTTGCCCGCATCCGTTCCACCCGCCATCGCCATATCCGGCCGGCCGCCGCCTTTGCCGCCTACTACGGCGGCAGCTTTGCCGACGATGTCGCCGGCTTTGAAATTGCCGACTAGGTCAGCGGTGACACCGGCGCAGAGGGACACTTTGCCGTCCGGTGATTTGGCGCCGAGCAGGATGACGCCGCTGCCGAGTTTGTTCTTGAGCTGATCGACCATCTCGCGCAGGGCCTTGGCGTCGGCGCCTTCGACTTCGGCGGCGAGGAATTTGACGCCGTCTTTCTCGACCACTTTTGACAGCAGATCGCCGCCGGCAGCCGCAGCGAGCTTGCTCTTGAGCGCAGCGAGCTCTTTCTCCAGCGCCTTGACGTTGTCCTGCAGTTGCGCGATCTTGTTGACGACCTCGTTCGATGGCGCTTTCAGCGATCCGGCGATGGTGCTCATCTGCTGGTCGAGCGACTGCACGTAGGCCATTGCATTGAGGCCGGTGACTGCCTCGACACGGCGCACGCCAGCGGCGACGCCGCCTTCGCCAACGATCTTGAAGAAGCCGATGTCCCCGGTGCGGCCCACGTGGGTGCCGCCGCAGAATTCCTTGCTGCTGCCGATTTCGAGCACACGCACTTCGTCGCCATACTTTTCGCCGAACAGCATCGTCGCGCCGGAGGTCTTGGCCTTTTCAATCGGCATCACTTCGGCATGCGTCGCCGAGTTGGCAACGATTTCAGCGTTGACCTTCGCCTCAACCTCACGAATCTGCTCGTCGGTCATTGGCGCGTTGTGGGCAAAGTCAAAGCGCGTCTTGTCGGCATCGACCAGCGAGCCTTTCTGCGCGACATGGCTGCCGAGCACTTCGCGCAGCGCCTTGTGCATGATGTGGGTGACCGAGTGGTTGCGCATGGTGCGGATGCGCGCATCGGCATCCACCGTGGCCGCGACCTGGGAACCGATGCGCAGTTCGCCGTTCTGCACGATGCCGTGATGGCCAAACACATCCGGCTGAATTTTCTGGGTGTCTTCGACGGTGAATAGCGTCAGGCAGACCCCGGAACGGGTGATCTCGCCACGGTCGCCGACCTGGCCACCGCTCTCCGCGTAAAACGGCGTGCGATCGAGCACCACGATGCCGCGATCGCCGGTCGCCAGCGCTTCCACCGGCGTGCCGTCTTTGTAGAGCGCGATCACGTGCGCTTCGTCGGCAAGTTTTTCGTAGCCGTGGAACACCGTCTTCGGGCCGTCGTAGCTCAGCACGTCGGCCGCCTTGAACTTGCCGGCAGCGCGGGCTTGCGTGCGCTGCTTTTCCATCGCCGTTTCGAAGCCCGCTTCGTCCACCGTCACGCCGCGCTCGCGGCAGACGTCGGCCGTGAGGTCGAGCGGGAAGCCGTAAGTGTCGTAGAGCTGGAAGGCGACGGCGCCATCGAGCACTTTGCCGCCATCGGCCAATGCCTTTTCGAGAATCGCCATGCCATGCGTCAGCGTTTCGCCAAAGCGCTCTTCCTCGGTCTTCAGCGCCTCGGCCACGCGGTCCTTCGCGGCGCGCAGCTCGGGGTAGGCCTCGCCCATTTGTGCATCAAGATCGGCGACCAGTTTGTGGAAGAAGGGTTTGGTCTGGCCAAGCTTGTAGCCGTGGCGCAGCGCGCGACGGATGATGCGGCGGAGCACGTAGCCGCGGCCTTCGTTGCTCGGGATCACGCCGTCGGCGATCAGGAACGAGCAGGCGCGGATGTGGTCGGCAATCACGCGCAGCGAGGGGTTGCTCAGATCCTTGCAGCCCGTCTCGCGTGAGGCGGCGTTGATCAGCGCTACGAACAGGTCAATCTCGTAGTTCGAGTGCACATGCTGCAGGATGGCGGCGAGGCGCTCAATGCCCATGCCGGTGTCGATCGAGGGTTTGGGCAGCGGCTTCATCGGGCCGTCCTTCACCTCGCGCTCGAACTGCATGAAGACGAGGTTCCAGATCTCGATAAAGCGGTCGCCGTCTTCCTCGGGCGAGCCGGGCGGGCCGCCGGGGATGTGCGGGCCGTGGTCGTAGAAGATCTCGCTGCACGGACCGCAAGGCCCCGTATCGCCCATCATCCAGAAGTTGTCGCTGGCGTAGCGTGAGCCTTTGTTGTCGCCGATACGCACGATGCGATCAACCGGCACGCCGACTTCATCCTTCCAGATGCCGAAGGCTTCGTCGTCCTCGGCGTACACCGTGACCAGCAGCTTTTCTTTCGGCAGGCCGTAGACCTCGGTCAACAGCTCCCACGCGTACTTGATGGCGTCGCGCTTGAAATAGTCACCGAACGAGAAATTGCCGAGCATCTCGAAGAAGGTGTGATGCCGCGCGGTGTAACCCACGTTCTCCAGATCGTTGTGCTTGCCGCCGGCGCGCACGCTGCGCTGCGCGGTGGTGGCCCGCTTGTAGGCGCGCTTGTCGGCGCCGGTGAAGACATCCTTGAACTGCACCATGCCGGAGTTCACAAACATCAGCGTCGGGTCGGCCGCGATGAACAGCGGCGACGAGGCAACGCGGGTGTGGCCCTTGGATTCGAAGTAGGCGAGGAACTTTTCCCGGATTTCTGCGAGTTTCATGACGTCTTCTGGTGGTTCTTCTGGAAAGGATGGCGGCGAGGCGACACCTGCAAAGGCGCTGCGCCCGACACGCGAAACCTTTGATTTTACTGGGCAAGCAGGCCTTTTCGGCAGTCTCGGTATTGCCTAATCGGCATCGGCGCCTGACCGGTGGCAGCAATGCAACTTTTCTATGGAATGGCGTCCGCATTGGGCTCAGGTACACAAATCAGCATAAGTCGACTTCTTGCATTTATTCGTATGAAGCCCAATTCGAATGCGGGTTTCAACAAAAAGCTTATTCCATCGGCGCTACAGGACGCGATTGAGACCGCAGCCTGTTCTGCAGCGATGCTTGCGCGATAATTAGGCACTTGGAACGCATCACCCTCCCCGAACCCGCAGCCGACCGGCCTGCGGCCTCTCAGCCCAATCCCCCTGCCGCGACCAGCGGCGCTGCCGCACCCGCAGACCGCGTGTCCGCGCCCGCCGGTGCGCTACCGCGCGAGCTGTTCGTGCTGGTGGCGTTTCTGATCGTTGCTCACACCGCCTTCAACGGCATCCGCATCACCACCTCGCTGGCCGCCATCAAGGCGGGCGGCGGCGCGCTGTGGGTGGGCCTGCTGACAGCGATGTTCAACATCGTGCCGGCCTTTGTTGCGATTCGCGTCGGCCGCCTGGTGGACCGCGTGCCGCTGCGGCGTCCGCTGATTGCCGGCTGCGCGCTGGTGGCAGCAGGTGGCGCGATCGCGGCCATTGAACCCATGCTGGGCATCCTGGCACTTTGCGCCATCGCCATCGGCATCGGCTGGATGGCCATCGCCGCGTCGTCGCAGTACGCGGTGGGACTATTCGGTGGCAGCGAGAATCGCGTCCGAGCCTTTAGCGTGATGTCGATGGGGTTTTCGATTTCCAGCTTTCTCGGCCCGCTGATCGCCGGCTTCATGATCGATCACGTCAGCTACCGAGCCGCGTTCGCCGTGCTCGCTGCCCTGCCTGCCATCGCCGCGATCGCCTTCGCGACACGTTGGCTGAAACTGCCCGCTGTCGCGCCGCGCGAGGACGCGCCGAACGGCGGTGCGCGTGAACTGCTGGGCATGCCGGCGGTGCGCAACACGTTGATCTCGGCCGCGTTCATCACTGTCGGCTGGGATCTCTACATCTTCATGGTGCCGGTGCTAGGCACCGAGTTGCACCTGACCGCAACGCAGATCGGTTCGGTGCTGTCGTTCTTCGCGGTCGCCGTGTTCGTGGTGCGGCTGTTCATGACGCGCCTGACCGACCGGCTGGGCGAGCGCGGGGTGATGGTGTCGGCGATGGCCGTCGCAGGCGTCACGTTCATCGCGTTTGGCTTCGCGCACAGCTATGGCGTGATGATGGCGCTGTCGTTCGTGATTGGTCTCGGCCTCGGCGCCAGCCAGCCGATCGTGCTGTCCATCCTGCATGACGCCGCGCCGCCCGGGCGCATCGGCGAGGTGAACGGCATGCGAATGACGATGATCTCCACCAGCCAGTGGACGATGCCGCTGGTGTTCGGCATGCTCTCGGCGAGCACCGGCATGCTGCCGCTGTTCCTGATCATCGGCGGCGGCATTCTCTCGGGCAGCTGGTTCGCGCGACGCAAGTTGCCGACGGCGTAGACGCAACGCCACCGCTGGCTGCGGTAGCCCCTCGCCAGGACCGGTGTTCGCCGGGACAAATCACGCACAACACGCCAATCGCATCAGGCGCACCGTTCGCGTCAGCCGCGCCAATTGACAACTGTATTTGCGTACACTATTCTCGCAGCTCCCATTGTGCGCGCGGCTGGCCATACTGACCATGAAAATCCCCCGAATGAGCATGATCACGCTGGGCGTCGCCGATCTCGACCGCGCCACAGCGTTCTACGAGCAGGTGCTTGCCACACCGCCGAACAAGTCGCACGACGGCGTGCGCTTCATCGAGCTGCCCGGCGTCTGGCTCAGTCTCTATCCGCTCGACAAGCTGGCTGCAGATGTTGCGCCCAGCCTCGACGCAACGCGCGGCCCGTTCCCCGGCTTCACGCTCGCACACAACGCGCGCAGCGAGGATGAGGTGCGCGCGATCTGCGAGCGTGCCCGCGCGGCTGGCGGCAAGATCATGACCGAGCCGGAGGCCACGTTCTGGGGCGGCTTTCACTGTTATCTTGCCGATCCCGATGGCTACTACTGGGAAATTGCTTACGGCGAGATGTTTGATTTTGATGCGCATGGCGATATGCGCTGGAAGGCGTAGCCTGCTGAACAATCGGCTGCGCTCACCCTCACTACGGTTCGTGGTGACCCTTCGACTACGCTCAAGCGCTGTTGGGCATTCTGGCGCTGCGCCCACCCTCACTTCCGTTCGTGGTGAGCTTGTCGAACCATGAACCTGATTCACTCGCCACGATGTGGTTCGACAGGCTGACCATGAACGGAGAAGAAACATCATGACCACATCTAAAGTCGCAGCTGCCAAATTAGCCAAAGGCAACTCCGCAGTAACGTCCAATCAAAAAGCCCGCTGCTTCTGGGCCACCGGCGTACCCGACTTCTACGAGAAATACCACGACGAAGAATGGGGGGTGCCCTGCTTTGACGAACACAAAATGTTCGAAATGCTGATTCTTGAAGGCGCACAGGCGGGGCTCTCGTGGCAAACGGTGCTGGCCAAGCGCGAGAACTACCGCAAGGCGTTCGATGGCTTCAACGTGGAGAAGATCGCGCGCTACAAAGAGCCGAAGATTGAGAAACTGCTGGCCGACGCCGGCATCATCCGCAACCAGTTGAAAATTCGCGCTGCTGTCACCAACGCTCAGGCCCTGCTCCGGTTGCGTGAAACGGCGGCGCACCCGGAATTGGCGCTGACCGATTTCTTCTGGCAATTCGTCGATGGCCGACCAAAGCAGAATGCTCTCAAACGCAAGGAAGACATCAAGGCCACCACACCCGAGTCGGACGCACTGTCGAAAGCCTTGCTAAAGGCCGGATTCAAGTTCGTCGGCTCCACCATCGTCTACGCCCACATGCAGGCCTGCGGCATGGTCAACGACCATCTCACCAGCTGCTGGCGGTATGAGGCGGTGCGGGAGATGGGGCGGCAGTTGTAGGGCGGATTCGGTTCACGCGAACCAGAAGGGCAAACAACAACCAGCGCCCTGTGCCGCTGTTTCGGTGAGGCACCACTTTGCGGATGGATGCAAAGGCTCCGGTGAGGTGCGTGAATCGGACGGAAGGCGACGGCCACCGCCGTCGCCGAGGTCCATGCCGACGCTCCCCAACGTCAGCGCAATGTTTCTTCAGAACAACATCCGGCGTTTCGTCGCGCGCAGGGCGCGCCACAATGGCAAGCGTTGCAGCGCGCCGATGGCGCAGCCAGAGCAGCCGCCTGCCCCATACCAGACGTCATGTGCGCAACGAAAGCCCTTGCGCGGCGACAGATGCCGTTGATAGAGCCTGATCAGACTGACCGGCAGGGCGTTTTTCACGCGCGCCAACTCAGCTTGACGCGGGTTGGCAACGCTTCAGCATCACATGCTTCACGATTGCGTGTGGATAAACAGCATGCTGGTAGACGCTGTCGTACCCGAGCGCGCGGTAGAAATCTGGCGCCTGAAAGCTGAATGTTTCCAGGTAGAAGCAGTGCAACCATGAGTCTGCGCATGGGCCTCAAAGGCGCGAACCAAGGCAGCTCCAATTCCCTGGCGACGGTGCTGCGGTGCAACCCAAAGCTGCTGCAGTTCGCAACAGCGCCCCCAGCGTCGGCCTACTGCGCCGCCAACCACGCCACCGGCTGGGTCGCGGGCAAAGCAGGACAGCGGCGCCACTTCATGCAGCGGCGCAGCAGCGTCGTTGAACTCACCGATGCCGTTGTCAACGATGGCCGTTTCCGCGGGCGGACAACTGTCATGCGTCTGTATTGACAGGGTTGGCGACACCGGTGACTTTGCTGGTGCGGAGCGCGACTCAGACATCAGTTCAGGCCATCAATCAAACAGCGATCCCAGCAGGCTGCCGATACCATCGGTGACCAGATCGACGATGCCGTCGCCGGCGCTGGATGCGACCTCCCCAATGCTGTCGGCGACGCCGCTGCTGACTGCGTCGACCGCGCCGCTGCCAATGTCACTGGCGACGCTGCCGATACTTTCGCTGAAGCCCGAGCTGCTGGCGCTGCTGAATACGCTGCCAATTTCGTTCAGCAACCCACCGTCAGAAGCGGCATTGCCGGACGCGCCGAACAGCACGTCGGTCGCCGATGGCAAGGCATCGCCCGCACCACTCAGGCCACTGGCGATCGACGACGAGGTGCCATCAGTAAAGATGTTGCTGCCGATTTGCGTAACGCCGCTGCCGGCACCGGACAGGGCATTGCCCAAGCCCGACGCCAGACTTGAGCCGTTGCCGAACAGGGCGTCAGTCGCCGTGGGCAGCGCGCCAATCCCGGCATTGCCCACCGAGGATGCGCCGGAACCGATGGATTCAAGCAAACCACCGGTCGCCACCGTGCCCGTGTCTGCCAGCACACTGCCCGCTGCACCACCGGCGGCCGCTGGTACCGCACGGCTGCCGGCGTGGCCCACGCCTCGCGCGGCGGCTCGCCCGAGCGCAAAGAGAATGTCAGCAGCGAGATCGGCGGTGTCCCAATTGCTCCAGCCACCCGATGACGAAGAACTGTAGCCGTAGCCTGGTGATTGCGCGGGGTACTGCGCCGGCACCTGTTTCTGTCGCTCCTGCAGATAGTGATCGATGGCCTTCTTCGCGGCTTCGCGGTCGAACACCGAGACCGGCGCGCGGCAGTATTCGCAAGCATCAGTCTTGCCGATATTGACCGGCGCCGCGCAGCCGGAACACTTGATCTGTTGCACGCTGGCCGCCAGTTTGGCGCGCTCCTGCTGCGTGAGTTCCCGCACGAACTGCTTCTCGGCGAGGAAGTTGTAGAACGTGGTGAGGCGGCCATGTCCCTTCGGGCAGGACTGATAGGCAAACCGCGTGTTCTTGACGCGATCATTGGTGAGCCGCATGCCGGTGCCGCAGGCAACACAGCGCAGCCCCTCACCGAACTTGCTGCTGGCGTTGCTGGAGGTGCCACCGCGCTCGTTGATAAGCTGGAACAGCGCTACCGTGCCATCGGGCGATAGCTGTGAACTTTCCCACTGATCGAACCAGATGGCGTTGCAATCATGGCACACGTCCAGTTCGACACTTTGACCGTAGTGGCCGGGCAGTTCGTAGAGCGACATCAGCGTGCTGCAATTGGTACAGCGCTTGTTCGACTGGCGACTTTGCAGTGGTGGAAATTGCGAGGCGGACATGACAGTTCCTGACGAACGCTAAATAGGCACCGTGTCGACGTCACTCAGTGAATGCGCGGCTGGCACCTCACGCGCCGGCAGCGGTAGAGACGCGACGGGCGATAGCTTAACGACAATCGCCTTACGTTGCCGACGTGGTGGTTGGCGTGCGACGAAGCGGACGTAGTGGCGACGAGGCCACTATTCGTCGGACGGATCGGCGTCGTTGCGTGCGCCCCATGGGCGGGCACGGCGGAAGGAGCTTTTGAAACCGCTGCGGGAACCCGATGGCCAGCTACTGGCAGGCGTAGCTCCTTCGGCTTCTGTGGATGATGGCTCAGCCTGTTGCCGGCCTCTGTTGCCAGTCTGCTTACGATTGCCGAAGCTGCTGGACTTGCCGGCGGGCGAACGCAACGAGCTGGTGCGCGTGTATTCCTGCGGCGCTTCCGCGTCCCCGAAGAGTTCCGGCTCTGCCTGCGCCGCCGTGCTCGCTACCTTGTTGGCAGAAGCTGCTCGCCAGTTGCTGCGGCCTGACAGCCCGCTACGGCGGGTGCCGTCGACCGTAGCCACGGGAACCCGTGGCACGATCTTGAACGCGTCACCAAGGTGGAAACCGCGCGTCAGCAAAAAACGAATCTGCTTCTGCCGGACCTTGTCGTCAGCTGGCGTCTCCCCGCCAAAACGCCGTTGCCACAGTGCCTGTGCGACTTCCGCATCGTCCTGCTCCAGCGCGTCCAGTGCCAAGCTTGCCGCATCCTTCTTGATTCCGGCCTCGGCAAGCTTGTTTTCAATATACCGGCGACTGGCTTGACCAGCGAGTCGCCGCACCATGGCCTCGGCATAACGTTCATCAGACTGCCAGCCGGCGGCGGCCAGATCGTCAAGAAGGCGCTCAATCTCGTCCTTCTTTTCGGCAGCGGTCACTGCATCCTGACTGGTTCGACGCGCTCGCGCCTGTGCCAGCTTGCGCAGCAACTCCTCGCGGGAATGCTCGCGCGTCGTCAGCAGGCGCAACGCCCTGTTGCGCAGCTTTTTTGCGGCTTCGAGCGTTTCAGCGTCGCTACGGTCCTTGCTCGCCATGAGCGGATTATTGATCGCTTGCGTCAGAACGGGAAGAGCGAGCGAGAGTTGCATGCGTATTCTCCGTTTTCGGCATGCGCGAGCAGGAACGTGCCCGCAGCCAAGGCAGGCGTGCGCTTGCACGCCCGCAGTCACCGAGTTTCCAGCGCGATCCGGTCCTCATATGGCGCGCCACCTCCCATCGAGAATCTGGCGGACGCGCAACGAGCATGCCGGGGCTATTCGTCGTCCGGCGAGCCTTCGTCTTTGGAGACAGCACCGCCAATGGTGATGCCGATCTTTTCGCGAATCTTGTTCTCGATTTCTCTGGCGAGGGCCGGGTTCTCGCGCAGGTATTCGCGGGAATTGTCCTTGCCTTGTCCGATGCGGTCACCCTGATAGCTGTACCAGGCACCAGACTTTTCGATGAAACCGTGTTCGACACCCATGTCGATGATTTCGCCTTCGCGCGAGATGCCCTGGCCGTACATGATGTCGAACAGCGCCTCCTTGAACGGGGGCGAGACTTTGTTCTTGACGACCTTGACGCGGGTTTCGTTGCCGACGATTTCGTCGCCCTTCTTGATGGCGCCGATGCGACGGATGTCCATACGCACCGAGGCGTAGAACTTGAGGGCGTTGCCGCCAGTCGTGGTCTCGGGGCTGCCGAACATGACGCCAATCTTCATGCGGATCTGGTTGATGAAGATGACCAGGGTGTTGGTGCGCTTGATGTTGCCGGTGAGTTTGCGCAGCGCCTGGCTCATCAGGCGCGCCTGCAGACCGGGGAGCTGATCGCCCATTTCGCCTTCGATTTCTGCCTTCGGCACCAGCGCTGCGACCGAGTCGATCACCACGATGTCCACGCCGCCAGAACGCACCAGCATGTCGGCGATTTCAAGCGCCTGTTCGCCGGTATCTGGCTGGCTGATCAGCATGTCAGGCACGTTGACACCGAGCTTGGCTGCATAGATTGGGTCGAGCGCGTTTTCGGCGTCGATATAGGCAGCCACACCGCCCGCCTTTTGAATTTCAGCGACGACGCTCAGGCAAAGCGTAGTTTTGCCGGATGACTCCGGACCATAGATTTCGACCACGCGACCACGTGGCAGGCCACCAATGCCAAGCGCGATATCGAGCCCCAGCGAGCCGGAGGATACGGCCTGAATGTCATGCTCGGCATTGCCTTCGCCCATCTTCATGATGGAGCCCTTGCCGAATTGTTTTTCGATTTGCGAGAGCGCAGCAGCCAGAGCTTTTTTGCGGTCGTCCATGGCGAGTTCTTTGGTCATTTTGGTCATCCTTGCATTGTAGGGAGGGCAACCTGCGCATTCCTCACGTGAGCGACCTCGTCAGGAATGGTGCCTCGCAGGTTGCCGAAATCGCGTCCGGCAAAACGACTTCGGGCTGGTGACTTCTATTTCGTGCTGACTTGCGTTTATTCCACAGCAAGCTTGCGTTTATTCACAGCACTGGATAAAATTCACTGTATGGATGCGCACTGTATAGCTTTACAGTATTCATGTCAAGCGGCGATGCGCAGGACTTCTGATTTCGTGGAGACACCGCATGCGCCCCTTGACCGCCCGCCAGGCTGAGATCCTTGCCCTGATTCAGGACTTCATGGAGCGCTCGGGCTTTCCGCCCACCCGCGCCGAGATCGCCGAGAAACTGGGCTTCAAGTCCGCCAACGCCGCCGAGGAGCACCTGCGAGCACTCGAACGCAAGGGCATCCTCGACATCCTTCCCGGCGCGTCGCGCGGCATCCAGTTGAAGCAATCCGGGTTGCCGGGGCTGCCGCTGATCGGGCGTGTCGCTGCCGGCTCGCCAATCCTCGCCGAGGAGAACGTGAAGTCGCGGCACAAGATCGACCCGTCTCTGTTCTCACCCGCGGCAGACTACCTGCTCAAGGTCAAGGGCGATTCGATGATCAATATCGGCATCATGGACGGTGATCTGCTCGCCGTGCACAAAACGTCCGACGCGCGCTCCGGGCAAGTCGTCGTGGCCCGTATCGACAATGAGGTGACCGTGAAGCGGCTCAAGCGCAAGGGCAATGCGATTGAGCTCCTGCCTGAGAACGACACCATGAGCCCAATCCCTGTCGACCCGACCGCGAGTGATTTTGCGATTGAGGGCCTGGCCGTTGGCGTGATTCGCTCGGGCGGCATTCACTAGGAGGCAGCGTGACGGCCGCGCGCCGTTGTTCCAACGCGCCTGCATTGACTCAGCAGCTTTTTGTGGAAAGCCCCGTCTAATCTGGGCTAAACCCAAAAATCTACGGCGAATCGACTTTTTGCCAATTCGCCCTCCAAGCCCTAGTTGAATGCGGGTTTCCGGGAAAGGTTGTTAACCTGCCAGCACGCCGTGTGCAGCCAGCGCGGCGGCCACACGCTCCGGACAGTCGATCAATTCTGCCTGCCAGCCGCGCGCACGCGCTGCCGCGACGTTCGCAGCTGAGTCATCCAGAAACAGCGTCGCCGACGGATCGAGCGCATAGCGCCGCTCCAGTGCCTCGTAAATGGCTGCATCTGGTTTCGACAGTTGCTCACGCCCGGAGAAGATGCCGCCCTCGAAGCGGGCGATCCAGGGGCAGCGATTCTCCAGCACACCGGCAAACGCTACCGGCATGTTGGAGAGGTACAGGACACGGTGTTGCTGCGCATTTCTGGCCGTGCCTGCGTCACCGGTCGCCCCCGTCAGCGCAACCACAGCAGCCACCGAATCGTGCAGCACCGGCAATACGTGCGGAATCCGGTCAATGAACGCCTGCAGCGCAATGCGGTCAAGGTCGAGCCGGGCAGCCGTGCGCGCGGCGAGCTCATCACTATCAAGCAGCCCGCGATCAAAGTCCTGCCAGTCCTGATGCTCGATCATCGCCAACGCCAGCTCAGCGGGGGTCCGTGATAGCTGATCGCGACCGGGATAGTGCTCAACGATCAAGCGGACCGGGTTCCACTCGACCAGTACATTGCCAAAGTCAAAAACAACATTCATCGCGAAAGCATAGGGCATGACACGTGGCGGCCCGGCACCACGATCTGTAACGTTATGATGAAATGCGTCGGCAACGACAAATTCCGCAAATCATGGTTACGCTGAACGCTGATCTCTTTGAATCACTTCTGGGAAAACGTCTCTCGGTCGACGCTCACGGTGGCGTGGAGATGTGGACCATTGACAGCGTGACGCGTCGCGCGCAGCACGCGGCGCGGACCGATCAGCCGTTCAATGTCTACCTCACTGCACCGGCGACCAACGACCGGCTGCAAGGGATGCGTCGGGGCGTGTTGCCCGACGGCGAAGCGATTGATTTCTTCGCCGTGCCGATTGGCGCAACGGCCGACGGCGTCAATTACGAAATCGTCTTCAACTAGCCGCCGGCTTCGCCGCGGCCCGATCATCCGGCTCGCGGCGCATGTAGAGATAGATACCCCGGGCTTCAACCTCGCGGAAGCCCTGGCGCTCATACAGCCGCCGCGCTGGATTGAACGGTTCGACGTGTAGCGTCGTCGGCAATCCAGCTGCGCCGGCAATTTCAACGAGAGCACCGCTGATGGCGCCGCCGATCCCACGGTTGCGACATTGCTCGAGCAGGGTAATTTCCATCAGCCGCAGCTCGCCCGACGTGCGGGTGAAATACAGTCGCCCGACCGGTGCCTCATCCAGCCACACAATCAGCAGGTTTGCGGTCGGGTAGTGCTTGACGTAGTGCGCATGCTGCGAATCAAACTGCCAGCGGCAGAACGCCGCCTTCTGCTGTTCGGTCCAGTCGACCGCCTGACGCAGTTCATCGGCACGCGTCAACGCGTAAAGAGACGCGGAAAAGTCGAGATCGGCAGGCGTTTCGGCACGGAGATCAACGTGGACGCCGGGCAACGCGACGCGTAATCGCGCGAGCAGCGCCGCTACATCGGCACCGCTTTGCAAATCCGGGGTCAAATCAGCTCGCCGTGAACCGCGAAACTGATGTACGGGAAGTCCAGGCCATTCAGTCGCGATTGCCGCACGGGAGCGCGAACATCACCGGTGAACGCATAGTCGGCCAACGCCGGCGGGGAACCGGTCGCCGCACGCGGGCCTGCCAGTACATACACGCCCGGCTTCAACTGCGGTCCGCTGCCGCTGGCCATGAAACTGAAAAACGCCGAGGCCCGCTTGCCGTTTGTTGCCGAGGTATGGGTAACCTCAAAACCGGCGAAGGCGTTGTCATGCGCGGTAAACAGCACTGACTGGCTGGTTCCGCCAAGACGTTTGGGAGCGTGCGACCACAGATCATGCCGCATCACGGTGCTGTCGGGTGCGATGTGCACCGCGACGATTTGCAGCAAATCGTCCGCCAGTGCGCCGGCGCCCGCAGCAAAGCCGCGAAAGGAGACGTCACGAATGGGGCTCAGCACGGCTTCGCGCCCCGTCACGGCGATCTTTGGCGCAGCCACCATGTTCGGCATCTCGGCAAATCGCGCGAGCGCAAACGGCAGACTGCCGCCGAGATCGCGCGCCACGACCGACTCCGCGACCAGCGCGCGGCCACCGCCCTTTGGCACGCCAGCCAAGTCCACCGAGCTCGGCGCCGTCCAGATTGAGCTCGCGCCCGCCACAGCGACACCCGCCGTGGTGGCTGCTGATACCGACAAAAATCCCCGTCTGTCCATCTTCTTTTGTTCCAATCACCAAGCTTCGCAGCTTACCCGACTATGTTCGCGGTGGGTAGACGCCCTGCAGCGCAATATTGAAATACAAGGTCAAATAAGGCTGCATGTTGTTGTGCGGTTGGCCACCACCGGCGGGCGCCAGTGTCGAAGCAGACAGCGTTGTCAGGGAACCCGGCGCCGAATACAGATTACCGCCCGTAGACCGCGCCAGGGCCTCGGTCGGGCCAGCAATCCGGTCTTCGCCGATATCGTTGCGCGCATTGAGTGCGTGTGAGTGACTCGGGATTTCCGATTCGAGCAGCGTGACCGTGTCGCTACCACCCGTCTCACCGAGGAAGTGCAAGGACAAGCCTGGACCTTGCTCCGGATGCATCGGTGCCGAACCCTGCAAGTTGGGCAGCGCGAAGTTGCTTTTGCCATCGCCACCGTAGGTGGTGCCTAAAAGAGAGAACAACGCCGTGTTTTGCGACAGCGGCAATATCTGCCCGTTGCACCAAGCCCAGCCCTTTGGCGCGAAGTTGAACGGAAAAATACGAATTTCAGCAACAAATGGATCCATTTCGTTCTCCGCTTCTTAGGTGGGCGACGGGAAGATGCCGAACAGCGAGATGATGAAGTTCACGCACAGGTACGGCTGAAAGTTATCGTGCGGCTGACTGCCGCCGACCGAAGAAATTGACTGCGCTGCCAGCGGCACAGTCGGCGTGGCGGCGAAAAATGGCGTCGCGGTCAACGGTGTCGCGATGACATTACCGCTGGCGTTCGGCACCGTGGTCTGGTCCGACGACGCCAAAAACGGGTGTGAGTGTGCGGGAATCTGCGATGTAGTCAACGTCACCGTCTCGACACCACCTGTCTCAGCCAGGGTGAATCCATTGCCCTGATGAATCGGGATCCGCCCGCGCATATCTGGCAACGCGAACGTGGATTGCCCATCGCCACCGTAGGTGGTGCCTATCAGATTGAATAGAGTTTCGTATTCGGAGATGGGCAACAACTGCCCTTGGCAAAACATCCATCCAGCCGGGGCGAAGTTGCCCGCGAAGATCCGGACTTCTCCAACATAAGGTTGAGCCATGTCCTTGCCTCTTTAGGTCTGACTGGGGAAGATGCCCTGGAGCGCAATGCAAAAGCTCAGGGTCAGGAAGGGCTGCATGTTCAGATGCGCCTGACTACCGCCAACGTTCCCCACCGTGCCAGCGACAAGCGTCGTCGGCGAAGTCAACGGGCGGTATGCCTCGTAATTCAACGAGTTGGCGAGGGTTTGACCGCCCGGGACCGACCCAGTCGCATTGGCGTTGGTTGCATTAACGTAGTGGATATGCGTGGGAATTTCGCCGATTGACAGGGTATGCCCCTGTTCGCCGCCCCGCTCACCGAGCGTGTGGCTGCTGCCGACATGAATAGGCGTACGTCCACGGTTGTCAGGCAGGGCGAAATTGACCCGGCCATCGCCGCCGAACGTGGTGCCCAGCAGCGAAAACAGGGCCTGGTTTTGATTGATCGGCAGCAATTGCCCGTTGCATAGCGCCCAACCTTTGGGAGCAAACCCAAAGCTCATGATGCGTATCTCAGCCAAAAACGGTTCTGCCATGGTGAGGACTTTCTCTGATGGGTGAAATCAATCCCGACGGATCGGGCGCGAGGTTGCGAGCGATGTCATGGCGCACTCGGTGCTGTCGGCGACGTGCAGATGACGCCGGTCAAAGTGATGGTCCCAATTACCTCGGTCGTCGCCGTCGGATGATTGGCAGCCAACTCAAAGGCGGCGGTCGTACCGGCCGGCGGGACGTCGTAGAGGGTGACCAACGCCGGGGCTACCTGACGGGCACGCACACCAACGAAACCGGTCGAGGGTGGCACAGTCGCAGCGTTATTCGCAATATGCAAGCACGCCGTTGAGCTTTGCCGTGCATTGATGGCGATCGGATTCACGGCATTGACCGAGTCGGTATGGGTAATGTTGTTATTCAGCACGGTAGCGTGGAAGTTCGGATTAGTGCCAGCATCCGGCGTATTGACGATGATGCCGTTGAACAATCCGTGATTGGTTACGGTGTTGTTCTCGAATCGCACGAAACCTGGAGCGCCGGCGCCAACGGTGCTGGTGGGGTAAGCAATCAACGTGTGATTGGTCGCCGTGGTGGGCGTTGTCACCGTGTTGTTGCGGACGGTGGCGTGCAGTCGCGAGGATGCCGTAGCGTTACCCGGCGTTTGCCCGACGAAGATCGCGGCACCACCGAAGCCCGCGGCCGGAGTACCCGGCACCAGGTTGTTGTTAATGTCAACAAAGAGTTGCCCGTTGCTACCGTTGGAGAACACTACCCCTTCATTGCCTTGCGTAGTCTTCGACCAGCGCGAGTTCTGCAGTGTGAAGTGGACGGTTGAAGAGCCGTTGGCGGCAGCCTGAATCGCCTGCGACTTGTTGTCGTCGAACTGGCTGTTGTCAACCAGCACGCGGCCCAGGGCTGTGCCTTGCAGCTCCATCTGGATGCCATCGGCCCCTCCGCCAACACTGTTGCTCTTGACGACAGTTCGCGTGACGGCGAGGCCAAAATTGTTGCTCTGGCCATAAATCTCGACGTTGTGTTCGATGCCGCCCTGAATCCAGCTGTCCGTGATCGCGTTGGCGGTGCCGCTCAGACCGTTGATGCCGGGGTCACCCACGACATCGAGCTTGCCAAACACCAGCGGTGCATCCTGGCCTCCGGTCGTCACGCCAATGGTGCCGTCAATCACGCTTCGGTTAAGCGAGAAGTTGGTGGTGTTGGTTGCATAAATCCCGAAGTTATGCGTCGCGTTGCCAGTAATGCGCATTCGAGTGAGCGAGACATTTGCCGTGTTGTCGAGGCGGATACCCGTCGCGGCGTTCTGGATAGTGCCGCCGGTACAGTCGGCCGTGACGGGAGCCGTAGCCACCGTATTCTTGTCAACAACCGACCCGCCGCAGTTTCCTGCGGAATTGCCTAGCACCGTCAATCCGCCACTTGATCCAGTGCTCGACAGGTTGATGCCCGTCGTCGCGCCATTCACCGAGATACTGCGGAAGACCAGATTGCCGGCACCGATAGTAGTGTTGGTCACGTTTAGTGCCGTCCCAGTTGTTGACGTCAACGTGCTCGCGGTGTTGGTGGCGGCAACGGTACCGCCACCGGTCGCATTGAATGCCGTGTTGCCACCTGTGCTGGCGGTGATCACACCGGTGAAATTGATAGTTCCGCCGGTGTTCGACGTCAACGAGATGCCAGTACCGTTGTCGGTCACTGCACCGCTGAACGTCGCAGTACCGCTGGTCTTGCCAGTAACACTGATCGACCGTGCCCCCGCTCCCGAGGTTACGGTGGCGGCATTGTTAATGGTGGCGGTGCCACCGATGACGGAGAAGCCGGTCGCCGTCGCGCCGCTGATAGCGCCGCCATTGATGTTGAGCGTCCCGGTAACTGCATTGAGCAGCACACCAGTAGCACCGCCCGTTGACGAGACTGCGTCGAACGTTGCCGCAGCAGCCCCGTTGATGAGGCTCAACGCCGGCAGGCCGCCCGTGATACTGAGGTCAGACGCAGTCAGCGTGCCGAAGTTGTTGCCGCTAACCGTCGGTCCCGCAGTACCGGTCAGATTGAGCCCTCGCACCGTGTTGTTGCTGTTCAATGCCACTGTGACGCCGGTCGACGTGATGAATGGGCGCGTTGCGTTAATCGCAGGTCGTGCCGGAATGGCGCCGACTGGCGGAACGCTGGTGCCAAATACCGCATCGAAGCTCGCGCCAGTTACGCCCTGACCGTACAACGAACCACCGCTGTTCAGTGTCACGGCCTGCGTATAGATGGCTGAATCGGAGATAAATATCGTGCGGCCGGTAAGGGCGCCGATATTGGTCAGCGCCGTCGCGAGTGTGCACTCGTTGGTGAGCGTGCAATTGCCACTGCCGACAGCGGCAGTTTTCACGTAATAAATCGTCGGTCCGGTGAGGTTAAAGCTCACATTCTGGTAAGCACTGCATACGCCAGGCCCAGGGTTACCGTTGTCACAGACGCGATAGGCGAAACCGACGACCGTACCAGTAGCTTCGGCCGGTGGGCTAAAGGTAAAGCTGCCGTCGGCGTTGATCGTCACTGTTGCACCGGCGAGCACCGAGGTTGGCACGGTGTCGATAGTGACAACACCCAAATCCGGGTCGGTTCCACCCAGCGTGGCCGCCGGGAACGTGACCGGAATATGGACCCGGGCCGCCAGCGTACCGGGGTTGGTCGGGATTGGTGGATCGTTGACCGCAATGATGGTCACGGTCGTGGTTTGTGTCGCGCACAGATTAGGCGTACCGTTATCACAGACCTGAATGCCTACGTCACAGGATGCAGGAGGGATGGGGCCAGCTGGCGTGAATGTGTAAACACCGGTACCGGCAACGATTGAGGCGCCTGCGCAAGTGTTGGTGCCAGCAATGCTCCACGCCTGCGCCGGACCATCCGGGTCAACGCGAGTCGCGGTGTAGGTATAGAGCGTATCTTCAGTGGCTGTAGTCGGCGCGGCGCTATTGATCACGGGCGCGTCGTTAACCGCCGTAATGTTCAGTGTTGTGGTTTGCGTTGCACAGAGATTCGGGGTGCCGCCGTCACAGACCTGGATGCCGATGACGCAGGAGG
>ERZ724507.377-NODE-377-length-20279-cov-8.182308_pt1 | contig 20279 bp, 15 predicted proteins | sample MGYA00376040_ERZ724507 | MGnify/ENA primary metagenome ERZ724507 (study PRJEB28724, sample SAMN07190883) | activated sludge metagenome | isolation source: activated sludge of sewage treatment plant in Hong Hong | place: Hong Kong | collected 2016-03-17 ...
GACTTCCCCCCCCTCAGAATCATGGCGTTATTATTGCGCTTTCTATTGCGAATTTGAATAACTCGGCGCTGACCAGCATCAGGGACTTCCAGATCCCGAATCCTGACCTCTCTACAAGGGCTTCCCCGTTTTCCGCAAGCGTTCTGAAGTTTTATCGTTTCATTCCTGATCCTGTATTCTTGCTGTTTATCGATTCCCTGCCGTGTCGGTGCGAGAAGGTGAAGGACTGCGGTACTACAACCGGTCATGTTGGGCTTGATGCCCGGACCCTGATGAGAGACGCACGCGGGGGCCTCATTCGTTAGCCGGGAGTCGATAGCCTCCCCTTGAGATCATCAGGCATACCCCGCGCGGGTCCAACCCGCGTTAGGGTCAACCGCTCGGATATCGAAAAAATGTTTCTCGGGGCGGCAAGCTTCGAACAACTGGTCTCTTCCGGCAAGGTCAGGCTCGAAGGCAACTCCGGACCGCTCGAGCAGATCAAGGGCATGTTCGTGCAGTTCGACATCGGCTTCGAAATCCTGCCGGGAACCATGCCTGCCGGCAATGGCAGCGGCGAAGCTGAACAAGGAACAGGCCGAAGTGCCCGGCATCGCGACCGGCGCGCGTGACTGCGGCTTCGCCCGCAAGGTCGTCGACTGCCCCGGGATGGTACTATTCCATGCAGTGGCGGCCATCCGCCTGGTCCGCCAGCAGTATGATGGCCCGCCGAGTTGATTCTTCCGGGTATGGAATTTGAAAGGATTTCGGTGATGCGGGAGCCGGCCGACTTGCCGCTCCGGGTTGTCTTCTCATGCCTCGTTGCTGCGACAATTTTCCCAGTTGTCCAGCGGTGGTTCATGTCCCGGGAAAAATGAGCAGGTATTACATCAAGTCAGGGTCGGCAATCGAGGAGCTTGCCGTTGGCGACAAGCTGGGGAGCGGTGCCGTCGCGAATGTGTTCGCCGTGATCGCGCCACCGCGGTTTGCCGACAGCGCGGCAAAGATATATCACGATCCCAGGACCATTGATGCGGAAAAGATAGGCGCCCTCGTCGAAAAAGTGCCGGCGCAGTTGTGGGCTGTTCTGGCCTCTGGCGCCCACTACCCTCAGTATGCTTGGCCGCAACAGATCGTCTACGGCAAGTCGGTGTTCGGGAGGGGGCTGCAGCCCGTGGGCCTCCTGATGCCGAAGGTCGACCCGCTGGAAACCGTTACCCTCGACGCCTACTTCGACCCCTCATCGGGCAGGATGATGGGTCTTGACGGGCACCGGCTCGCCCTTCCCAGAAAGGTGGCGATTGCCATCAATCTCTGCAAGCTGCTCGGTGAGTTGCACTCCAGGCAGGTGTACTGCATTGATTTCAAGCCGACGGACGTGCTGGCCAACAGAAACAGCGGCATCGTTACCCTCCTCGACTGCGACGGCTATTCCGTCGTTTCCGGCAACGGCAACTACTATCCGGCGACACCTCCCGCCAAGGGCCATGTCGCGCCGGAGGTACTGAAAAACAACGGTGTTAGCGCCGATCTGGCCGAGGCTCAGGATTGCTTCGCGCTGACGCTCGGCCTGTTTCAGATATTCAATTACGGCATTTCTCCGTTTTCGGGAAGGATAAACAAGGGTTGGCTGGAGGCTGTCGACGATGATGCCCGCGTCGCGGCGGGCTACTACCCCTATGGGCTCCATCCCAATCCGGCAATAAATCCGCTCCCCCGGTCGGTGCACGATTGCTTGCCGGTTTCGTTGCGGGAGATGTTCGACAGGGCCTTTCGGGAAGGAAAGGAAAGACCGACAGCCCGGGAATGGGAAGAGGTCCTGCGCGGGCTGCGCGAGAAGGCGAAGTATGTCACCTGCAAGGAATATCCGAACGATCCGGAGCATATTCATTTCGCCGGCCTGCCCTGTTGCCGGTGCGAGCGCGACAGGCGCATCGGGGCACCGGAAGATGCCGGTTCAGGTCAGCAGCCGCCGGACACCGGGAGCGACATCGGGAGTCCGAATAGCGAACTTGCGGCGCCAACCGCTGCGCAGGCGCCGGTGCTCAAGGCGGCTTCCGGATTGCGGCGCTGGCATGTCTGGATCGTCTGGATTGTCGCGGTGGCTCTGGCAGTTGCCCTGCTGTCTTTTCTTGGCAGTCGGGACGGTGATAGCTCATCGACCCATGTTCGTATTCCGCCCCAGTCGCCCCCGGCGAGTCAGGCACCCGGTGAGTCCAGGGGGGGCGGGACGGGCGCATCGGTCAATTCGGCAATGCCACCCGCTGGCGGTTCGGAGCGCAAACCGTTCACCAGGGAACAGATTTATTATTGCCTGGCAAAGGAATACAGGAAGGACGCCATCGGCGATATTCTTTCCCGAACCAGGACGCCGACGCCGGCTTCGTTTTTTGCGGATATCGCCGATTACAACGCGCGTTGCCGGGACTACACCTTCTCCAATCCGGACTTCGAAGCCGCGAGATCGACCTTCGAGGACAACAAGGCGAGCATTCTCGATGAGGCCACTGCGGAGGCTGAATCATTCAGGAAGAACGCCCTTGCCTCAGCGTCGACTGGCGCTGAAGACGCCCGTGATCAGGGAGTGCGCCCGGACCGGGCTGTGGAAGCTGCCGGGCAGAAGCCCGAGACGGCCAGGCCCCGGCAGCCCGAGCCGGTGAAACCCCCGGGGGCGCCTGTCGTATCGGGTCAGCGCGAAAAGCCGCCGGCGGCAAGCGTGTTGCCTGCCGTGCCGGGCGCGGATAAGTCGACCGGGAGCGATTCGCCGGATCGCGGAAAGGCCGTCGTTCGACCGCAGGAGCCTGACCCGGTTGGGATTGATCGCGCACCGGTCGTGGCGCCGCGACAGGAGAAACCGCTCACATCGACACTATTGGCCGCCATTCAGCGGGGCGACAGATCCACGGTAAATGAGTACCTGAATCGCGGCACGAACCCCAACGAAATCCTGTCCAACGGAGCCTCGGCTTTGAAGACCGCGGTTGTGACTTCCAATACTTCCGTGGCCGAACTGCTCCTGAGTCGAGGCGCTGACGTAAATGCCAGGGACGCCACCGGGAAAACAGTACTGTTCTGGGCCAGACGAATGAACAACCAGGCAATGGTTCAGATGCTACTGAACCATGGGGCGCAGGACTGACTGGGCGGAACCGGCGCGAGTCCCGCCGTCCGGGAGCGCTGCGGGAAGGTTGTCAGCAACAGCCGGCGGGTCCCGATCGGGGCCTGCCACCGGGTACCGCGGGCAGGGTCGTCAGCTACCGCAACTGACGCCGTCGCCGCGCCTGAATCCCATCTTTGCCAGCAGCTTCTCCGGCGGGCAGAAGCCGGTGAAGCCGCTCTGCAGCAGGTTCAGACCGACGAAGGCGGTGAAGGCGAGGAACCACTTCGAGACGAAGACCGGACTGCCGTCGACGCCGAGGGCGAGGGAAAGCAGCACGAAAAAGCCGGCCATGAGGCGGATGATGCGTTCGATGGTCATGATTGATGCTCCTTGCGGAAGGCTGAGTAGTAAAGGACGGGAATCACCACCAGCGTGAGCAGGGTGGAGACGAGGATGCCGAAGATCAGGCTGATCGCCAGCCCGTTGAAAATCGGGTCGTCGAGAATGAACAGCGCGCCGAGCATGGCGGCCAGCGCGGTGAGGGCGATCGGCTTGGCGCGCACCGCCGCCGACTGGATGACGGCCTCGCGGAACGGGATGCCGGCGGCGACCTGCTGACCGATGAAGTCCACGAGCAGGATGGAGTTGCGGACGATGATGCCGGCCAGCGCGATCATGCCGATCATCGACGTGGCGGTGAATTGCGCGCCGAACAGCGCGTGGCCGGGCATGACGCCGATGATGGTCAGCGGGATCGGCGCCATGATGATCAGCGGCACCAGGTAGCTGCCGAAGTGGGCGACGACCAGCAGGTAGATCAGGATCAGGCCGACGCCGTAGGCGATGCCCATGTCGCGGAAAGTTTCGTAGGTCACCTTCCATTCGCCGTCCCACTTGATGGCGTAGCCGGCGTAGGGATCGGTCGGCTGGCGCAGGAACCATTCGCCCAGCGTCCCGCCCTCCGCAAGGGGCATGTCCTTGATCTGCGAACGGATGTCGAACATGCCGTAAAGCGGCGAATCGAGCTTGCCGCCCATGTCACCGACGACATAGACGACGGGCAGCAGATCCTTGTGATAGATGGCCTTCTCGCGCGTTGCATCGCGCACCTCGACCAGTTCGGAAACCGGCACCAGATTGCCGTCGCGCGAACGCACGCGGAGCTTCAGCAAGGCATCGAGGTTGGACTGCTTCTCGGCCGGCAGGGTGATCCGCACCGGAATCTCGAACTTGGATTCGGTGTTGCGCGCCGGCGTCACATCCTGCCCGGCAAGCCCCATGCTGACCACCTCGACGATGTCGCTTTGCGCGACGCCAAGCAGGGCCGCCTTGTTCTGCAGCACGTGCAGGACCGCCTTTCTGGAATCGGCCTCGATATAGTCGTCGACCGCAACAATGTCCCTGGTTTCCTCAAAGGCCTTGCGCACCGTCTTGCCGACCCGCATCTGGCCCTTGTAGTCGGGCCCGTAGACTTCGGCGACGATCGGTGACATCACCGGCGGTCCCGGTGGCACCTCGACAACCTTGGCGACACCGCCGCTCTGCCTGCCGATCGCCTCGACGCGGTCGCGCACCGAGATGGCGATGTCGTGGCTTTTTTGCGAACGCTCATGCTTGTCGACCAGATTCACCTGGATGTCGCCCTTCTCGGGTGCGGCGCGCAGGTAATACTGGCGTACCAGGCCGTTGAAATTGATCGGGCTGGCGGTGCCGGCGTAGGCTTGGTAATTGACGACGTCGCCATGCTGCGTCAGTTCGCTGCCGATTTCCTGCAGCACCCGTGCCGTCTCCTCGACCGGCGTGCCGACGGGCATGTCGAGGATCACCTGGAACTCGCTCTTGTTGTCCGAGGGCAGCATTTTCAGGACCACCACCTGGAACCAGGCCAGCGAAACCGAACCGAGAATCAGCAGCACGACGACAATGGCGAGCTTGACGCGCGCGGCGCCGCCTTTCCGGGGGTCGAGGAAGGGCGTCAGCAGCTTGCGGAAGGTGTTGTCCAGGTGGGCATCGAGCTTCGACGGCTGATGGTCGTGACCGGTGCCGCGCGATGGGTTCAGGAACTTGAGCGCCAGCCAGGGCGTGACGACGAAGGCGACGGCCAGGGAAATCGCCATGCCCATCGACGAATTGATCGGGATCGGGCTCATGTAGGGCCCCATCAGGCCGGTGACGAAAGCCATCGGCAGCAGGGCGGCGATGACGGTCAGCGTGGCCAGGATGGTCGGCCCGCCAACCTCGTCGACGGCCGGCGGAATGATCTCGAACAGGCGTTTTTCGGGGTACAGGCCCTGCCAGCGGTGAATGTTCTCGACGACAACGATGGCGTCATCGACCAGAATGCCGATCGAAAAGATCAGCGCGAACAGCGACACGCGGTTGAGCGTGAAGCCCCAGGCCCACGAGGCGAACAACGTCGCGGCCAGGGTCAGGGTGACGGCGACGCCGACGATCAGCGCCTCGCGCCAGCCGAGTGCGAAGAAGACGAGCAGGACGACGAAAGCGGTGGCGAAGATCAGCTTGCCGATCAGCTTTTGCGCCTTTTCGGTGGCGCTGGCACCGTAGTTGCGCGTTACGGTGACTTCGACGCCTTCGGGTATGACGGTGTTTCTCAGGCTTTCGATGCGCTTGATCGCCGCCACCGCGATGTCCGCGGCATTGACGCCCGGTTGCTTCGACATCTGCAGGGTCACCGCCGGAAACTCGCCTTCCTTGCTGCCGAACCAGGCGTAGGACTTGGGCTGGTCGGGGCCGTCCTCGACCGTCGCGACGTCGCTGATGAACACCGGCTTGCGTTCGTTGGCAGTGCCGCGCACGGCTACGACCAGTTGCCTGACGTCGGCCGCCGATTCCAGGTAGGTGCCGGTCTGCACCAGGACTTCGCGATTGCCGGCGGTGATGCTGCCCGATGATTGCAGCGCATTCGACACCCGCAGCGCGGCGACGATTTCCTGCGGCGTGACGCCGAAGGCGTTCATTCGTTCGGCGTCCATCAACACGCGAATGGCGTGGTTGGGGCCGCCGATGGTGGACACGTCGCGCGTGCCCTTGATCCGCTTCAGCTCGATCTCGACGGCGCGCGCCACCTGTTGCAGTTCGAAGGCCGAGCGCTGCGGATCCCTGGTCCAGAAGGTGAACGAAAGGATGGGTACATCGTCGATGCCGCGTGGCTTGACCACCGGTTCCAGCACGCCGAGGTTGGGCGATAGCCAGTCGCGGTGCGATTGCACGGTGTCGTGCAGGCGGACAACGGCATCGAGATATTTGAGGCCGACATCGAATTGTACGGTGATCACCGCCATGCCGGGCCGCGACACCGAGTAGACGTGCTCGACGCCGTGCATGCGCGAGAGCACCTGCTCGGCCGGCCGCGCGACCAGGTTTTCGACATCTTCCGCCGAGGCGCCGGGAAAGGCGACGAGGACGTCGGCCATCGTCACGTCGATCTGCGGCTCTTCCTCGCGCGGGGTGACCAGCGTCGCGAACACGCCGAGAAGGAAGGCGACCAAGGCGAGCAGCGGCGTCATCCGCGAGTTCTGGAAGGTGGCGGCAATGCGCCCGGAGATGCCCATCTTCTGTTCGGCCGAACCAGTTTCGTGGCGCATCGCTTACTTGCCCGACTTGAATTGAATGCCGGCCCGGACCGGATCGGTAACCACCTTGTCACCCGCGGCAAGGCCGGCCAGCACTTCGACCTCGCCCTGGCCGACGGCTTCGCCCAGGCGCAACTGGCGCAGGCTGAGGCGATCATCGGCATTCAGCACGTAAACCGCTGCCACTTCGCCCCGGCGCAACACCGCACTTGCCGGCACGGTCACTTTTTCGGCCTGGCCGACGATAAAATGGACGCGGGCGAACATCCCCGGTGTGGCTTCCGGTACCGCCGGTAGGCCGACCCGGACCTGTGAGACGTGGGTGGACGAATCGGCGGTCGGCAGGATATTCACCGATGTTGCATCGACCCATTTGTCCAGTTCGGGGAATTCGACGCGCGCCGCCTTGACGCCGCGCATGTCCTTCAGGCGGTATTGCGGCACGCTGGCGGTGACGCGCAGGCTGCCCGGCTCGTAGATGACGAACAGCGGCTTGCCCGGCGTCGCCATGTCGCCCATTTCGGCCAGGCGCCGGGCGACGATGCCGGTCAGCGGCGCGACGACGACGCCGTGGCTCTGGCTGGCGCTGGCCGCGGCGCGGTTGGCGGTGGCGGCGTCGTAATCGCTTTTCGCCTTGTCGACCGCGGCCTGGCTGACGAATTTCTGTTCCTTGAGGCTCTTGTTGCGTTCGTAATTGAGCTTGGCGTTGGCGTACTGCGCGTCAGCCGCGCGCGCTGCTTCCTCGGCCTCGCGCGCGTCGATGTGCATCAGCACCTCACCCTTCTTTACCTGCTGGCCGGCATCGGCCTTGACTTCGAGAATGCGGCCGGAAATCCGGGCGCCGACCGTGGCCTGCTGCACCGCCTCGACCAAGGATTCGACCGGGAAAGTCTGGTTGACCGTGTGTGGCTTGGCGACGATCGTCGGCAGGCTCTCGGCGTTGACGGTTGCGGTCAACGCAAGGAAAAGGGCGGGAATCAGGTTCGTTTTCATGAGTATTAGTATACGCTAATGTTTTGTCGCTGCACAAGCACGAGGCTGCCAGGATTGCCGCCATGCGCCGGATTATCCGTTTCTGTTCAGATAGTGCAACGTCCGCCGCGCTTGCCGGTCAAAGTGGCAACTGGAGCCGCGTCATGACCAAGCTTGCCACTGAAACTGTCCTTTCCATCCATCACTGGAACGACACCCTGTTTTCGTTCCGCACCACGCGCGACAAAGGCCTGCGCTTTGCCAACGGCCAGTTCCTGATGCTCGGTCTCGAGGTCAACGGCCGCCCGCTGACCCGCGCCTACAGCATCGCCAGCGCCAATCACGAGGACCATCTGGAATTCTTCAGCATCAAGGTTCCCGACGGTCCGCTGACCTCGCGCCTGCAGCACTTGCGGCCGGGAGATCCGGTGCTGGTCGGCAGGAAGCCGACGGGGACGCTGGTCCTGCGCGACCTCAGGCCGGGGAAGCGCCTGTTCATGTTCGCCACCGGCACCGGGCTGGCGCCGTTCATGAGCCTGATCCACGATCCGGAAACCTACGAGCGCTTCGCCAAGGTCATTCTGGTTCACGGCGTGCGCTGGACCAGCGAACTGGCCTACCGCGACTACATCGAGCACGAGATCACCGACCATGAGTTTTTCGGCGAATGGGCGCGCGAGAAGCTGGTCTATTATCCGACGGTGACGCGCGAGCCGTTCGAGAACGAAGGGCGTCTGACCGACCTGCTCGAATCCGGCAAGCTGTTCGCCGACATCGGCGAAACGCCGCTTGATCCGGCCAGCGATCGCGCGATGATCTGCGGCGGTCCGGCCATGCTGGCCGACACCGCCGCTCTGCTCGATGCCCGCGGCTTCAAGGTGGCACGCCATTACACCGGCGAACTGGGCGACTACGTGATCGAGCGCGCCTTCGTCGAAAAATGACGCGAAGCCTGGGTCAGGCCGGTTTCCAGATGTTGCGGCAGCGCGTCTCGTGGATCCACCAGGAGCCGATGGCGCCGATCAGCGCGCACAGCGCGATGACCAGAACGCCGTTGCGCCAGGTGTCGAGGTCATAGAAGCGGCTGCCGTTGAGCATCGCGCCCTTCCAGCCGAGGTCCATCACCCAGCCGACCAGCGGTTGCAGCAGCGCCCCGGCGAGGAAGCCGCCGATGTTGGCGATGCTGGTCGACATGCCCGACAGTAGCGGCGGATTGACCTCCTTCGCGCACGCCCAGGTCAAGCTGAAGCCGGCGGTAACCAGTCCCATCACGACGAACAGCGCATATGAAAGCCACGGCGGCATCGCCGCCCCGGACAGCCAGGCCAGCCAGATCGCCGCATAGACGTGCGAGGTGGCGATCAGGACCGGCTTGCGCCGGCCGATGCGGTCGGACAGCGTGCCGATGAAAAAGCAGCCGACGGCGAAGCCGCCGAACCACAGCGAGAGATGCGCCGTTGCAACTGGGCGGGCCATGCCGTGCACCTGCACCAGATAGGGCGACCCCCACAGTCCGCCGAAGGTGAAGAAGGCGCCGGCCATGCCGGTATTGACGACGATCGCCGGCCACGTCGCGCGATTCTTCAGCACGGCCAGCAGGCTGCCAAGGACGACGGTGCGATCGAAGCGTGGGGTGGCGGCGGTGCTTCCGGAATCCGGGCGGTCGCGCACGATGATCCAGCAGGCCACCGCCAGCACCAGCGAAACGACCCCGATGCCGATGAACACGCCACGCCAGCCGGTCGCCTGGGCCAGTCCCGAAAGCGGGGCGCCGGCAAGCACCGAGCCCATGTTGCCGACCAGCATGCAGATGCCGACCATGGTCGCGAAGCGGCTTTCCTCGAACCAGACGGCGATCAGCTTGAGCATGGCGATGAAGGTCACCGAAACGCCGAGGCCAATCAGCGTGCGCCCGGCCAGCGCCCAATCAAGCGACGGGGCGAATCCGAACATGAAGCTGCCGAGGCCGCCGATGACGCCGCCGAGCGCCAGAATCCGGCGCGGCCCGAGCGTATCGGCGAGGATCCCGGTGGGGATCTGCATCAGTGTGTAGACGTAGAAATAGGTCGCAGCCAGGGCACCGAGCGAAGCCGCCGAGGTCGAGAAGGACGCTGCCAGATCCTGGGCGATGCCTGCCGGCGCGAAGCGCTGGAAGAAGGAAAGCACGTAGGCCAGGGCGACGATTCCCAGCGCCAGCCAGCGTCGGCGCTTCTGTTCGGCGGTCAGATCGAGCATCGGTTCAGGTCTTCTGGCGGCGCAGCAGCACGGTCAGGATAGGCGGTGTCAGCAGCGTGGTGAGGATGACCATGATGACGATCACCGAGAACATCGCCTCGCTCATGACGCCGAGGTTCTTGCCGACCATCGCGAAGATCAGGCCGACCTCGCCGCGCGGCACCATGCCCCAGCCGACCAGCCACGGATTCTTGCCCTTGCCGGCGGCGAAACCGGCGACCAGTTTGCCGACAACCGCTGCGACCGTGATGCCGAGCGCGATCATGACGACCTTGGGATCGGCCAGCGCGGTCAGGTCGACCTGCATGCCGGTCAGCACGAAAAATACCGGGACGAAGAAATAGCCGATCGGCTCGATCATCTGCTCATGCTGGTGGCTGGTGTGGCGTCTAAGGACGGCACGGACTTCTTCCTGCTTGTGCAGCGGGTCGCCGGCAAGCAGCGGTTCAATGTCCTGCACCAGCTTGGGTGTTTCGAACTCCTTGAGGAAGACCGGCTCGAACAGCAGACCGGCGGCGAAGGCGCCGATGATCGGCGCCAGGCCCATCTTGTGGGCCAGCCACGCCATGAACAGGCCGGCGACCAGCACCAGCGAGAAGAGCATCGAATGGCTGCTGTCGAGGCGCGAGGCCTGGCGCAGCAGATGCGGCGCCATCGCGCGGCCGATGGCGATCGAGCCGCCGAGGAAGAGTACCGCCTTGGCGATGATCAGCAGCACGTCGATGAGGCTCACCGTACCGGCTTCGACGAGACTGGAGACCACGGCGAGGATGACCAGTCCGAGGACGTCGTCGATCACCGCGGCGCCGAGGACGATCTGTGCCTCCGGCATCTTCAGCTTGCCGAGGTCGCGGAAGACCCGGCCGGTGATGCCGACCGAGGTGGCCGCCAGCGTCGCGCCGAGGAACAGGTAGGCCTTGAATTCCATGCCTTCGAGCAGCAGCGGACCGGCGACGAATGCGCCCAGCATGAACGGGACCGCGATGCCGACAACACCGACCAGAGAGGCGCGGACGCCGACGCTGACGAGATCGCCGAGGCGGGTCTCGAGGCCGATCTGCAGCAGCAGGATGATGACCCCCAGTTCCGCCATGAACATGATGATCGGATCCCTGGCGATGGTGTCGAAATAGTGGAAGCCGATGAGTCCGAGATTGCCGAGGACGACGCCGAGCAGCAGTTCGCCGAGCACCGCCGGGAAGCCGACGCGCTGCGCCAGCGGCGCGAAGAGGCGGGCGGCGAGGATGATGAGGGCCAGCCACAGCAGGTTCTCGCCGACCACGCCGGAGCCGGCGGCGAAGACCGGCCAGGCGGCGGCGAGCAGGGCGAGCGGCAGGAGTCGGCGGAAGGTGGTGGACATCATCTGCGAACTCCGGGTTCAGTGGGCGGCGCTGCCCGCGGGAACGATGCGGGATGCCGACGGGTCGGCCGCCGGGACGCCGCGCAATGGCGCATCCGGATGCCAGCCGAGCACGGCCGCCATGACCGCAAAGCCGACGACGTAGGCCAGTGCGACGTGCCAGCCGTGGCGCAGCCAGTTGCCGACCGATTTGGCTTCGGGATACATGTTTGACAGCGCGACTCCGGCCGACGAGCCGAACCAGATCATCGAGCCGCCGAAACCGACCGCGTAGGCCAGGAAGCCCCAGTCGTAGCCGCCTTGCTTGATGGCCAGCGCGGTCAACGGGATGTTGTCGAACACCGCCGAGACGAAGCCGAGGCCGAGCGCGACCACCAGCGACGCCGGCGGCAGTTCCTCGACCGGCATCATTGACGCACAGAGCACCAGCGACAGCAGGAAGATCGTGCCCTTCGCCGTTTCCGGCAGGACTTCCCAGTCCGGCCGGCGCAGCGCCACCGAAATGATGATGGCGACCCATACCGCGACGCCGATGAACGGAAAATGGTCGGCCAGTTCATTGAACTTGAGGTTGACGACGACGTTGGTGACGATGGCGCAGATCAGGATCAGCCCGACGATGCCGACGCGCGTCCAGTCGACCCGCGTGTGCTCGTGCGCATTCTTGATGATGGGGGAAAAGGCGTGCTGCTGTTTGGCGGCGATGACCCCGGTGATGCACACGGCGACCCCGGCGGCGACGTAGGCATCCAGCACATGCAGTGGAGGGACGCCGGCGATCCACATCATCGTTGTCGTCGTGTCGCCGACCACCGAGCCCGAGCCGCCGGCATTGGAGGCGGCAACGATGCCGGCCAGGTAGCCGACGTGAACCCTGGCCCGGAACAACTGGTGTGCCATGGCGCCACCGATCAGCGCCGCGGCGATGTTGTCGAGGAAACTTGACAGCACGAAGACCATCAGCAGCATCACGAAGCCACCCTTCCAGTCATCCGGCAAGTATTTCGGCAAAACGACCGGCACGTGGCTCTTCTCGAAATGACGCGAGAGCAGCGCGAAGCCCATCAGCAGGCAGAACAGGTTGGCCAGCGTCACCCATTCGTGGCCGACGTGGCCGATGAAGCCAGCGAGCCCGACGCCGGTCTTGAAGCCGGTGAAGATGATCTTGTACAGCGCGATAACGGTCACGCCAGTCAGCGCGACGAAGAGCGTGGCGTTGTGGAACAGCGCGACGCCGAGCAGGGTCAACGCGAAGAGTATGAAATCGACGGGGATGCCGGCGACGGCGGGGCCGCTGGCGGCGCACGCCGGTAGCGCGAAGAGCGTCAGGGCAAGGCAGAAAATCCTGCGGAAAGCGGCCATGCGGGTGATTCCGATAGTTGTATTGTCGGGCGATTCTAGCATCCGGCCCGCTGCCTGTGCGGTCGGCGGGAAACTCATGGAAGGCCGCCGCAGCGGATTTCACGCAGTGCTCATCGTCAAGGTCCCTTCTCTCGCATTGTCCTGACTTGGGCAAGCAGTGGGGTACCTGTTGTCCATCCTGGCTCGACTGTCAGCCGATGGTTGCTCGCATTCGGCGCTTCGGCCCTGCTTGTCGAGGGGGCATGTCGATCCAGATTGCGGTTGTCAAACCGGTCATCGTGTCGACGGTCAGCCTTGATGCCGGTTACCCTAGCCCGCTTTTCTTGCCAGTTGCCTACCGGCGCAGGGACCCCGGCGGGCAACGCCGGCGGGCACGGCGAGCGCCGGGAAGCGGTGGCGCGGTCAGAGGACGATCTGCGACCCCAGTTCGATGACCCGGTTCGAGGGGATCTTGAAGAATGCCGTTGCGCTGCCCGCATTACGGAACATCGCGACGAAGACCAGTTGGCGCCAGTAAGCCATCTCGGAGCCGAATTTCGGGATAAGCGTTTCGCGGCCAAGGAAAAACGAGGCATCCATCATGTGCAGGTCAAGACCAGACTGGGTGCACCGGCTGAGTGCCGCCGGAATATCCGGTTCGTCCTTGAAACCGTACTGCACGACGACCTGGGCAAAGTTGCCTGGCAGGCGATTCACCTTGACCCGGTCCACATCGGGGACATAGGGAACATCGAAGATCCTCACGCTAAGGATGACGACCTGTTCGTGCAGTGCCTTGTAATGCTTGAGACTGTGCAGCAGGGCGTGCGGTACGGAATCCGGGTCCGGGGTCATGAAGATTGCCGTGCCGGGAACGCGCCCGACGCCGCTGCCTTCGATGTCAAGTACAAAGGGCTTGAGTTCCAGCGCGTCGGCGGCGAGCCGGCTGTGCAGGAGTTCGCGGCCGCGCTTCCAGGTCGTCAGCAGGATGAAAACCGCCAGGCCGAAAGCGAGCGGGAACCAGCCGCCGTCGGGAATCTTGACCGAATTGGCGAGGAAGAAGCCGAGGTCGATGCAGAAGAAGGGCAGCGCCCCGAGCACGGCGCGCAGCGGGCTCCACTGCCACAGGCGCACGGCAACGGCGATGGCCAGGAGGTTGGTGATCAGCATGGTGCCGGTGACCGCGATGCCGTAGGCCGCCGCCAGGTTCGACGAACTGCCGAAGCCGACGACGAGGGCGATGATGGCGACCAGCAGCAGCCAGTTGAGCGCCGGCAGGTAGATCTGGCCGATTTCCTCGTCGGACGTGTGCTGCACTTCCAGACGCGGCGTGTAGCCGAGCTGGATGGCCTGCCGGGTGATCGAAAAGGCGCCGGAAATGACGGCCTGCGAAGCGATGACCGTGGCGACGGTGGCGAGGACGACCAGCGGGTAGAGCGCCCAGTCCGGCGCCAGCAGGTAGAACGGATTTTCGATGGCGCTTGGGTCGGCCAGCAGCAAGGCGCCCTGTCCGAAATAATTGATCAACAGGGCCGGCAGCACGTAGCCCAGCCAGGCGTACTGGATCGGCCGCGCGCCGAAATGGCCCATGTCGGCGTAGAGCGCCTCGGCGCCGGTGATGCAGAGGACGACGGCGCCTAGCGCGAAGAAGCCGAGCGCCGAATTGCCGAGCAAGAAATTGACCCCGTACAGCGGGTTGACCGCAGCAAGCACCGCCGGATGCTGGACGATGCCGATTGCGCCGAAAGCGGCGAGCACGGCGAACCAGAGCACCATGATCGGCCCGAACAGCGCACCGACGCGCGCCGTGCCGTGGCGCTGGAAGAGAAAGAGGCCGATCAGGATGCCGAGCGTGATCGGCAGGATGTAGGGCTTGAAGGCCGGCGTGATCAGTTCCAGGCCCTCGACCGCCGAAAGCACCGAGATTGCCGGTGTGATGACCCCGTCGCCGTAGAACAGGGCGGCGCCGAACAGGCCGAGGGCGACCAGCAGGCGCTGCCGGCGCGAGGCTGGGTCGCCGTTGTGCAGGGCCAGCGTCATCAGGGCGATGATGCCGCCTTCGCCCTTGTTGTTGGCGCGCATGATAAAGGCCACGTATTTCAGCGTGACGACGACGATCAGCGACCACAAGAACAGTGACAGGATGCCGAGCACATTGTCGGGGTTGATCGGCACCGGGTGGTGCGCACCGCCGAACACTTCCTTGATGGCGTAGAGCGGGCTGGTGCCGATGTCGCCATAAACGATGCCGAGCGCGGCCAGGGTCAGCGTCGCCAGACGCTTGTTGTCTTGCGTTTGCATGGAGTTTCCTTCAGGGCTGGAAGCGGTAACCGACGCCGGTTTCGGTCAAGAAATGTTTCGGTTGCGTCGGGTCGTCCTCGAGCTTCTGGCGCAAGTGGCCGACATAGACGCGCAGGTAGTGGCTGCTTTCGACGTAGGACGGACCCCAGATCTCGCGCAGCAGGTTGCGCTGCGTCAGTACCCTGCCGGGGTGGCCGAGCAGGGTGGCCAGCAGGCGGTATTCGAGCGGTGTCAGATGGACAGTTTCGCCACCGCGCGAAACCAGGCGCCGCGACAGGTCGACCGCGACATCCCCGAATTCGACAACCGGTGTCGCCGCGTCGCCGTTGCGGTAGCTGCGCCGCAAGAGTGCGCGTACCCGGGCGCGCAGCTCGCCGACGGCGAACGGCTTGGTCAGGTAGTCGTCGGCGCCGGCATCGAGCGCGTCGATCTTGTCGTTCTCCTGCGAGCGCGCCGAGAGAATCAGGATCGGAACGTCCGACCAGCCGCGCAAGTCACGGATCAGATCGACCCCGTTGCCATCCGGCAGGCCGAGATCGAGGACCAGCAGGTCGGGCTTGCGTGATCCCGCCTCGATCAGTCCTTGCGCCATCGTTTCGGCCTCGATCACCTGACAACCCTCGTCTTCAAGCGCGGCGCGGACGAAGCGGCGAATCTGTTTTTCGTCCTCGATCAGCAGAACCTTGGGGGCGGTTGCGCTCATGACTTTTCCTCCTCGACGACCGGTGGCAGGCCCTTGGGCAACGTGAAGGAGACGGAGGCGCCCCCGCCATCCGGCATCTTGTCGGCGTCGATCCGGCCGCCGTGGGCCTCGATGATGGTGCGGCAGATCGCCAGACCGAGCCCGGTTCCCAGCTTTCCCGATTCCGTTGCGCCACGGACGAACATGTTGAAAAGCTCGTCCCGCTTGGCGGTGGGGAAACCCGGGCCGTGGTCGCTGACCCGCACCGTGACCAGATCGGAGGACTGGCTGGCGACGATTTCGATCGGCGTTCCTTGCGGAGCATATTTCGCGGCATTCTCCAGCAGATTGCAGAACACGCGCTCGAGCAGAACGGCATCGAACTCGATCAGTGGCAGATCGGGGGGCAGACTGACGCGAACCGGATGGCTGGCCAGCGCGCTGCCGAGCAGCTTGATGCTGGCGCCGATGACCTCCTCGATGGGTTGCCATTCGCGGCGCAGGGTCACGCCGCCGGCATTGAGCTGGGCCATGTCGAGCAGATTGTCGACCAGGCCGGCCAGGCGCGCCGCCTGCTCGTGCATGGCCAGCGCAGTGTCGAGTGCGGTGGCGGGCAGCGGCGGCTTGACCAGGGAGAGCGAGTCAGCCAGCCCCACCAATGCCGTTAGCGGGGTACGCAAGTCGTGCGAGAGTGCGGAAAGGATTGAACTGCGCAAGCGTTCGGACTGAATGGTCAGTTCCGTGCGCTGGGCTACGTCGGCGTAATGGAGGCGCTCGACGGCGACTGCCACCAGCGAGGCGAGTGCTTCCAGCAAAGACTGGGTCTCCGCCTCCAGATAACCCCGGTCGTGGCCGAAATCGACCGCCAGGACGCCACGGGTTTGCAGCGAGGCGCGCAAGGGCAGATATAGCGAGGCTAGGCCCAGTTCGCCGACTGTGTCACTGCGGACAAGTTGGCCGCTGTCCAGCGCGACGCGAACCAGATGTGGCTCGACGCGAACGATCGCGCCGGCCGGAGCAGTGGCGACGTCATTCTCCGGTTGGTCCGCCGGCAGAATGGCGGCCGCATGGGCCGCGAGCTGAATTTCGACGAAGTGTCCGGCCAACTCGCGGACTTGTTCCAGCGTCAGTGCTCCCGCAAGCTGGCGAGCCAGTTCATAAAGCGCTTGTGTGCGTTGCTCGCGGATCCGGGCTTCCTGGGCGCGCTGCTTCAATCCGGCGGCCAGTTGCCCGGTGATCAGTGCCGTCGCCAGCATGACCGCAAAGGTGACCAGATACTGGATGTTGTCGACCGCGAGCGAGAAACGCGGCTCGACAAAGAAAATGTCGAACAGCAGGACGCTGAGGATCGAGGCGAGCACTGCCGCATTGCGGCCGAGTGTGACGGCAATCAGCAACACCGTGAGCAGGAAAAGCATCACGATGTTGGCGAGGTCGAGATGGCCGAGCAGCGGCGTGGCGAGCAGCGTTGTGCCGATGCAGGCGGCGATGGTCAGCGCGAACTGGCCGATTGGCGAATGGCGACCCGACCTCGAGGTTGCCTGTACCCCTGTCTTCTTCATCTCGTATTTCCAGAAACGGAATGACTTCAGCCTAAGTCAACCCGCGTAAAAACGCTGATCATTCTGGCGGTGCGAGTGTAAAGATATCGTAAAGATTCCGGGGGACGAGTCCTTGGCGGACCTAGGCGCGCATGTCGATCAGCAGGGTCTCAAGTTCCCGCCGTCCCTCCGGCGTGGCCATCGCGATCAGGGTGAAGCCGGGCTTGAGCAGGTATTCGGCATCCGGATTGAACCGCCAGTTGCCGTTGCGCTCGCGGGTGGCGAGCAGGATGTAATTGTCGCCGCGTGTTTGCAGCGCGCCCATCGGCTTGGGAATGAAACCGCCGGGAACCGGGATTTCCTCGACCCGCAGGTCGGAGTCCGCCCGGCGCATTTCCTCGAGGAAGGATGCCACGTGCGGCCGGATCATCGCTGACGCGATGCGCATGCCGCCGGTCAGGTCGGGCGAGACGATGGCATCGGCGCCGGCCTTGCGCAACTTCTCGATGTTGCGCTCTTCCGAGCAGCGGGCGACGACGCGCAGCGTCGGCTTCAGTTGCTTGGCGGTGATGATGATCATCAGGTTGCGCGAGTCGTCGCCGGTGACGGCGAACAGTCCCTTGGCATCCTCGAGGTCGGCAAGCAGCAGGACATCGTCGTCGCTCGCATCGCCATTCAGGTAGAGAAATCCAGGAGTCTTCTCCTTGTATTCTTCGAGGCGGGTGACTTCCTCGTCGATGGCGACGTAGCGGCGCTTGGTGGCCTCCAGTTCGCGCGCAATGTTGCGGCCGACGCGACCGAAGCCGCACAGCACGTAATGGCCCTTGAGTTTCCTGACTGCCTTTTCCATGCGCCTTCTCCGTAAGGTTCCGTTGAGATCCGTTTCAAGCAGCGCGACCGTGACGATCGAGAACAGCATCGACAGGTTGCCGGCGCCGAGGATGCCGATGGCGACCGTCAGGATGCGCGCCGGCTCGTTGCTGGTCATGTCGATGATCTCCGCGAAGCCGATGGTGGCGACGGTGATGAAGGTCATGTAGAAGCAGATGAACCAGGAATAATGGCCATCGGTCAGCACCATGTAGCCGATGGTGCCGAGAATGTGAACGACTACCAGCCCGCCGAGCGCGACATAGAGCAGGCGGATGATGTAGCCGGTATGCGAGGGATTCATTGCCGCGCCGGCTGGGCGGCGGGATCCTCGATCGGCTGCGCCTGGGTCGTGAACACGACCGCCTTGCCACCGTCCATGTTGACGTGCAGGGCTTCCACCAGCGGCGGGTTGATTGGCGTACTGGCATCCCACTTGATGATGAAGTTGGCGCCGGAGCCGCCCGACAAATCATTGCGCTCGATGAACAGTTCGAGCGTACCCAGCGGCGAAACGACCGCCGGCTTTTGCACGCGCTCGCCAAGCATCTTGCCGTTGGTGTCGTAGTAGCGCGCCGAGAGAACGCGCAACGGACGCCCCGGGTCGGTGTTGCGAATGCTGACCAGCGTCGAGAGCGCGACCTGCGATGGCGTGCCGCTCCTGCCCACATTGCCGAAGAATATGTGCGAATAGATCGGCAGATAGAGTGACTGCCCGCTGCTCAGCAGGCGCACTTCCTGGGCGCTGGCCGCGGTCGAGGCCAGGAAAAGGCCAAATGCGACGGCCCACAGAAATCCGCGTGCTCCTGATTTTTTCATCGTCCCCTCCTTGTGTGCGCCATTTTGCCAAATCTACCGGCATCGTGGGGCGTCGGTGCAGGCCCTTTTCAACGAAAACCCTGACAAACCCGCTTTCGTTGCCTTGCGCAGGCCGTGCTGCTTGTGCTTGTGGAACTGCTACTGCTGACCGTAACCGCGGAATCGTTCCAGGACCGCGCGCATTTCCCCGGGTGTCAGCAGCACCGGGTGGCCGAGCTGGCAGGCGCGCCAGTACTGCTCACAGAGTTCCTCCAACTCGACGGCGAGCGCGAAGGCCTCGGCGAGGTCACCGCCGGCGACCAGCAGGCCGTGGTTGGCGAGCAGGCAGCCCTTGCGCCCGGCCATCGCCTGCATTGCCGCGGTCGACAGCTCGGCCGAGCCGAAAATGGCGTAGTCGGCGCAGCGGATGGTGTCGCCGCCGAAGCGCGCGATCATGTAGTGGAAGGGCGGAATGTCGCGGCGCAGGCAGGCGAGGCTGACGGCGAACGGCGAATGGGCGTGCAGCACGGCACCGGCCTCCGGGCGCGCGGCGTAAAGGTCGCGGTGGAAGCGCCACTCCGACGACGGCTGGCGGCGCCCGTTGGGCGTGCCGTCGAGCGCCATGCGCGGGATGTCGTCGGGAACGAGCGTGTCGTAGGGCAGGCCGGTCGGCGTGATCAGGAAGCCGTCGCCGTCGCGCACGCTGACGTTGCCGGAAGTGCCCTTGTTGAGCCCGGCCGGCTGCAGGGCGCGGGCGGTGGCGATCAGTTCGGCGCGCGGGTTAGCCACGAGCTTCCTCCGGGTAGAGTGAGAAAAGGCCCTCGCGGCTGGCGGCACAGGTGCCGCGCTCGCTGACGATAGCCCTGACCAGCCAGCCCGGCGTCACGTCGAAAGCCGGATTGGCGACATCCTCGCCAGCCGGCAACTGGCGCAGCGCCGACGGTACGCCGCGCCCGTCGAGGCCATGGAGAAGGCGGAGTTCGTCGCCGTCGCGTTCCTCGATCGGAATGTGCACGCCGTCGGCGCAGGCGAAGTCGATGGTCGAGCGCGGCGCCGCGACGTAGAAGGGGATGCCGTTGTCGGCGGCGGCGAGCGCCTTCAGGTAAGTGCCGACCTTGTTGGCGACGTCGCCGTTGGCGGCAATGCGGTCGGCGCCGACGATCACGGCGTCGACTTTCCCTTGGCGCAGCAGCAGGCCGGCGGCGTTGTCGGCGATCAGCGTGTGCGGCACCCCGTGCTGCTCAAGTTCCCAGGCGGTGAGCAGGCCCTGGTTGCGCGGGCGCGTCTCGGAAACCCAGACGTGGACCAGGATGCCGGCGTCGTGGGCGGCATAGACCGGGGCCAGCGCGGTGCCGCCGTCGACGGTGGCCAGCCAGCCGGCGTTGCAGTGGGTCATGACGTCCAGCATGTCGCCGCGCGGAACGATCTGCTCGCGCCACAGGGCGAGGCCGTGCGCGCCGATGGCCGTGTTCTGCGCGACGTCCTCGTCGGCGATGGCGGCCGCTTC